>ENA-OVGB01002133-OVGB01002133.1-human-gut-metagenome-genome-assembly--contig:-NODE-2133-length-15037-cov-3.111601_pt1 | contig 15037 bp, 11 predicted proteins | sample MGYA00237767_ERZ505413 | MGnify/ENA primary metagenome ERZ505413 (study PRJEB26158, sample SAMN06016410) | human gut metagenome | biome: human gut; feature: ankylosing spondylitis patient; material...
CTGCCCATGCAGCAGGGAGACGTGTATCAGACCTTCGCCGACACCACCAAGCTGCAGAACACGACGAATTTCCATCCCGCCACGCCGCTTGCCGAAGGCATACGGCGCTTTGCTTCATGGTATATGTCCGACGAAAATCCCATACGGGAGGACTGACGACGCACGTTCCCTCGTCCGGAAGCGCCCGCAGATGCCTCGCGCGTCCAGACGCAAAATACGCAAGCGCCCTTCCTGTCCGACCATGACCGGAAGACGCAGGCCCGCAGCCCCCGCCTTCAGGCCTGAATCCATGCGCTTCCGCCCTCAAAACCATGCGGCGCACAAGCGCCCTGGAGAACAAGCATGACCAGCAACGAGACAGCCTCCTACGATCTGACCATACTCGTGCCCGTATACAACGAAGAAGACAACATGCCGGCACTTTCCTCGCGTCTTGCCGCCTATCTGTCCCGCGCGAAGATGTCTTCCTGCGTGCTTTTCATCAACGACGGTTCCGCCGACAAAAGCGGCGAACTCATCCGTGCCGCCTGTGCCGAGCACGAGCATTTCTTCTTCATCGAGCTTTCCTGCAACACCGGCCTCAGCAGCGCGCTCAAGGCGGGCATGGATCATGTGGATTCCCCGTATCTCGCCTACATCGACGCCGACCTTCAGACGGCTCCCGAAGAGCTCGACCTCTTGACGCCCTATCTCGGCGAGTATGAGCTCGTCACGGGCGTGCGCGCCAAGCGCAAGGACACGGGCTTCAAAAAGATTCAGTCCCGCATCGCCAACGGCTTCCGCCGCATGATGATAAAGGACGGCGCCCGCGATACCGGCTGTCCGCTCAAGGTCATGCGCACGGACATGGCCCGCGCCCTGCCCTTCTTCAAGGGCATGCACCGATTCTTTCCCGCGCTCATCCAGCTTGAGGGCGGCAGGGTGAAGCAGGTCGACGTATCCCATTTTCCGCGCGTGGCGGGCGTTTCCAAGTTCAATCTGCGCAACAGGCTCATCTCGCCCTTCGTGGACTGCCTGGCCGTGCGCTGGATGCAGAAAAGGCACATCGCCTACAAGGTGAAGGCCGACAACCTGAAGCTGGACTAAGCCAAAGCCGCAGGCCGGAAGCGCGAAAAGGTGAAATGCGCATTCTTCCCGGAGACGGAAGCCCCGCTTCCGCCGCCGAGGCAGGACGCCCCTTTTTCCGACCTCCGGCACGAGGGAGAAGAACGCCGCAAGCAGGCCGCACAGGAGATCCGTTCCGGAAAAACGACCATGGTCGGACAGCGGCGTCAGGAGCGTTCCCCTGCGTCCGAAGGCCTGACGCCTTTCACGCAACTGCCGATGCAACGCCGTGACTTCCGCTCCTTCCTGCCCGGCAGGAAACCCATTCCCAAGGAATCATCATGAAGGAATATCTGCTCGTCACCGGTGTGGGCCTGCTCGCGCAGGGATTTTTCTCCCTGCGCATGCTCCACCAGTGGATAAAAACGGAACGGGCAAAAAAAATCATTTCTCCCGCGCTGTTCTGGGTGTTCAGCATATGCGGGGCCTATCTGCTCATGCTCTACGGCTGGCTGAGAAACGACTTTGCCATCATTCTCGGACAGTTCATTTCCTATTACATCTATCTCTGGAACCTCAAGGCCAACGGCATATGGCAAAAATGCGCGCTCATCGTGCGCGCGGTTCTTCTTCTCACGCCGCCCGCGGCTGCGGTCAGTCTCGGTCTCTCCGGCGTGAACGTGACGGAGATCCTGTTCAAAAACCCCGATATTCCCCTGCCCCTGCTCGTTTTCGGCTGCATGAGCCAGGCGCTCTTCACCCTGCGCTTCGTGTATCAGTGGTGGTACTCCTCGCGCCACCACGTTTCCGTGCTTCCCATGGGCTTCTGGATCATCAGTCTGACAGGCTCCCTGCTCATATGCCTCTACGCCGTACTGAGGCTCGACATCGTGCTCATTCTCGGTCAGGCACTCGGCCTTGTGGCCTACGCAAGAAACATCGTCATCGGACTGAAAAGCTCCCGCACAGCCTCCGTCTCTTCCCGCCGCTTCCGGTGAATTCCCAAGAGAGGCCCTATCATGAAACAGCGCACCCTCATCTACGTCTTCTCCCTGCTTCTTCTGCTGCCTCTCGTCTACGTGTTCGGCACCGGCATCATGGAAGCGAGAAACCTCATTTCCGCCCAGTCCATGGCCCTGGACCACGACTGGCTCATCCCTCATCTCTTCACGGAAATACGCCTCAACAAGCCGCCGCTGCCCGTGTGGCTCACCGTGCCCGTCTTTCTGCTTGATCCCGAGCCTTCCATGTTCGCCCTGCATCTGCCCGTCATCCTCGTCACGGCGCTTCTCGGCGTGTTCTGCTACGACCTTTGCAGGACGCTCTTCGACGACGACAAGACCGCCTTCTGCTCAGGGCTCGTCGTCTCCTCCATGCTGCTCACCCTCAAGCTCGGCACCACCAATTCCTGGGACATCTACTCCGTGGTCTTCATGACCGGCGCGCTCGTCGGACTCGTGAAGCAGGGCCGGGGCCCTCTCCTTGCGGGCATGCTTTTCATGGCGGCCTCCATTCTCAGCAAGGGTCCCGTGCAGCTCTATACCATGCTGCTGCCCTTCCTCGCGTGCCTTCTCATCTTCCGCCGCGGCATCCCGTGGAAACGCCTTGCCGTCATTCTCACAGGCGGCTGCCTCATAGGCTCGCTGTGGTACCTCTACGTGTACTTCGCCGTGCCTCATGTGGCCGCCAGCGTGGCTCAGGGAGAAGTGAAGGCATGGAGCACCATGCACACGGCTTCCTTCTTCTTCTACCTGTCCTTCCCCGGATTTGCGGGCGCCTGGGCGCTCGTCTCGCTCTCCGGTCTCTTCAACCGCTGGCTGAACAAAAGCGACGAAAGCCGCGCGGACATGAAATTCACGCTCTGCTGGTTCCTGCTCTCGCTGCTTCTGCTCTCCCTCGTTCCGGAAAAGAAGGAACGCTATCTCATGCCCGCCATGGTGCCTCTTGCCCTTCTTTCCGCGCAGGTTCTGCGGCACTGGGTATCCGGACTTGCCGCAGGCACGCTCTCGCGCGTCGAGAGAGGCATCATCACCGTGCACCTCGGCCTCGGCACGCTGGCGGCCGCAGGCATATGCCTCTTCATCGCCTTCAGCCACAGGGACTATGCGCTCTACTGCGCCGTGTTCGCCCTGCTCTGCCTTCTTGTCGGTGTCTTCGGCCTGAAGTTCCCGCGCTACATCGTATACGTATCCTGCCTTATGATACTTCTCGTGTGCCTTGCCGCCTGCCGCATGGGGTCCACCCGCCCCGTGATGCAGAAAACGCCGCCGTCATGCACGCTTGAAGAGCTGCGCGCCATGCCGGAGCTCAAGGGCATCCCCTGCTACTCCTTCGACGCCTTCGATCCCACGGACGAGTGGGAAATCGGCCGTGACACCACGAAGATCACGTCGCTTGCCGACGTGCCGGAACCGCACTTCCTGCTGCTCGACACCGATACCACACCGCCCTCCGTCATCTCGGAAGGCGGACTCGAGGTGGAAAAACGCCTTCTCATTCAGACCAGCCGCGGCCGCTACATGCAGCTTTTCGTGGTGGACAAGAAATAAAAAAGTCGAGGGGAAGCCGGACACCGTACAGGTTCCCGCCTCTTCATGTCCTTCATCCTCCTTCCCGCTTCTCCGAACATTCGGGGGAGCGGGAATTTTTGTTTTTCCCACTGCCATCGCCGCCGTCCTGATGCACCATGAACGACAAAGGACGGCATCTCCCGTTTCCCGCGCACAGACCGGATGCTTCGTCCTCGCCTGTCGCGCCGGCGCCGCCTCTGAAGAGATTTTTTTTCGCAGGCAAAAATCGCGTCAAAGCACAGGCCGGACGCCGCTCTTCATGCAGAAAAGGCCGCCTTCCCGAAGGAAGACGGCCTTTTCATCATGCGTGCGGGGAAAAATTCCCCGCTTTTTTCTTACTTGGAAGCGGCGTCGGCAAGAGCGGCCACGGCGGGCAGGGTCTTGCCTTCGAGCACTTCAAGGAAGGCGCCGCCGCCGGTGGAGAGATAACCCATCTTCGCGGCCACGCCGAAGGATTCCACAGCGGCCACGGTGTCGCCGCCGCAGACCAGGGTGTAGGCCTTGGAATCGGCAAGGATGTCGGCCAGAGCACGGCTGCCCTTGTCGAAGGGCACGGTCTCAAACGCGCCCACAGGGCCGTTCCACACGATGGTGCGGGCGTCGGCAAGGATCTTGGCATAGGCCTTCACGGTCTCTTCACCGATGTCGAAGGCGCAGTCTTCAGCGGAAAGCTCGGACACCTTCTTGGTCACGGCTTCGGAAGCGCGCTCGAAGCTCGGAGCCACCACCACGTCGGTGGGCAGGGGCAGGAGCACGTTGCGTTCCTTCGCCATGTCGATGAGGCGCTTGGCTTCGGGAATGAGGTCCTTTTCCACGAGGGAGGAGCCCATGTTGTAGCCCGCGGCTTCCAGGAAGGTATTGGCAATGCCGCCGCCCACGATGAGGCCGTCCACATGCTTGAGCAGGTTTTCAAGCACGGTGAGCTTGGTGGAAACCTTGGAACCGCCGATGATGGCAAAAAGCGGGCGCTCAGGATTGTCGAGCAGCCTGGTGGCGGCTTCCATTTCCGCGAACATGAGCGGACCGGCCACGGCCACGGCGGCCTTGCGCAGCGCGCCTTCGGTGGAAGCCTGGGCACGGTGGGCCGCGCCGAAGGCGTCCATCACATAGATGTCGCCCATGGCGGCGTACTTGGCGGCAAGTTCCTCATCGTTCTTCTTTTCGCCCTTGAAGAAGCGCACGTTCTCGCACAGCACCACCTGACCGGGATTGCATTCCACGCCCTTCAGAGGTTCGGCGCAGAATTCCACGGGCATGCCGAGCAGCTTGCCCATGTGCTCGGCCACGGGACGCAGAGAGAACTTTTCTTCGAACACGCCCTCGGTGGGACGGCCGAGATGCGCCAGAAGAATGACGCCGGCGCCCGCGTCCAGAGCCTTTTTAATGGTGGGCAGCACGGCGCGGATGCGCTTGTCGCTGGTAATGACGCCGTCATGGATGGGCACGTTCACGTCAACGCGCATGACGACGCGCTTTCCCTTCATGTCCACATCATTCATGGTCAGTGCTTTCATCGGTTGTTCTCCTTTCCTTACAGCAGTTCAAGGGACTGCTGCACAATGTTTTCTACCGTAAAGCCAAACTTCGGGAACAGTTTTCCCGCCGGAGCGGAAGCTCCGAATGTTCCCATACCAATGACTCGGCCGTCAAGTCCCACATACTTCCACCACCAGGCGGCGGTCTGCGCTTCCACAGCCACGCGGGCGCGCACGGAAGAGGGAAGGACGGATTCACGGTAGGCGGCGTCCTGGCTGTCGAACACTTCGCAGGAAGGCATGGAGACCACGCGCACGCGGCGGCCTTCCTGAGAGAGCTTTTCGGCGGCCTGCATGACGAGCTGGACTTCGGAACCCGTGGCAATGTAAATGAGTTCCGGTTCGCCTTCGCAGTCTCTGAGCACGTAGCCGCCGCGACGGATGGCCGCCACCTGTTCGTCGCTGCGCTTCTGCTGGGGCAGGCCCTGGCGGCTCATGACGAGACACACGGGCCCTCTGCCGTATTCCACGGCCGCCGTCCAGGCCACGGCCGCTTCCGTGCTGTCGCAGGGACGCCACACCTGCACGCCGGGAGTCATGCGCAGCGCGGCGATCTGTTCCACGGGCTGATGCGTGGGGCCGTCCTCGCCGACTCCGATGGAATCATGGGTGAGCACCCAGATGACGCCGAGCTTCATGATGGCCGCGGAACGGATGACGCTCTTGGCGTAGTCGGAGAAGACGAAGAAGGTGCCCGCGTAGGGCAGAAATCCGCCGTGGAGCCTGAGGCCGTTCATGATGGCGCCCATGCCGAACTCGCGCACGCCGTAGCGGATGTAGTTGCCGGAATAGTCGGAAACGTCGAGGGTCTTTGCGCCCTTGTGCTCGGTGCCCACGGAGCCGCTGAGGTCGGCAGAGCCGCCCACAAGTTCAGGCAGCACGGGAGCGATGATGTTGAGGGTGTTCTTGCCCGCCGCGCGGGTGGCGATGTCCTTGGTCTCGGCACGGGCAGCCTCCACGGCGGCGCGGGCCGCGTCGGGCCAGGCTTCGGGGAGCTTTCCGGCCATGCGGCGGCGGAACTCGGCGGCAAGTTCGGGATAGGCCTCGGCATAGGCGGCAAACATGTCTTCCCAGGCCTTCTGGGCGGCAGCGCCCTTTTCGCGGGCGTCCCACGCGGCGCGGATGTCGTCCGGCACGGTGAAGGGCTCGGCGCTCCAGCCCATGGCGGCGACCTCGTACTCGCCCTGCACGACGTTCTCGTAGAAGATGGCCCAGTCGTTGGAGGAGAGAGCCGTGGCGGCGGCCGTACCGGCCTTCGTGGGAGCAAAACGGCCGATGACGGTCTTGCAGCAGATGAGAGAAGGCTTGTCCGTCACGGCCATGGCCTGACGGATGGCCATGTCGAGGGCCTCGGGATCGTGGCCGTCGATGCCGCGCACCACATGCCAGCCCATGGCCTCGAAGCGGGCAGGCGTATCGTCGGTGAACCAGCCTTCCACCTTGCCGTCGATGGAGATGGCGTTGTCGTCATAAAGCGCGATGAGACGGCCGAGCTTCCAGGTTCCGGCCAGGGAGCAGGCTTCCTGAGACACGCCTTCCATGAGGCAGCCGTCGCCGAGGAACACCCAGGTATAGTGATCCATGACGGGGAAGCCCTCGCGGTTGAACTCGTGGGCCATCATGCGCTCGGCAAGGGCCATGCCCACGGCCGTGGCGATGCCCTGACCGAGGGGACCCGTGGTCATTTCCACGCCGGGAGTCACGCCGAGTTCGGGATGACCGGGAGTCTTCGCGCCGAGCTGGCGGAAATTGCGGATATCGTCCATGGAAAGGTCGTATCCGGTAAGATGCAGCAGAGCATAGAGCAGCATGGAGGCATGGCCGTTGGAAAGCACGAAGCGGTCGCGATCGGGCCATGCGGGATCGGCAGGATTATGCTTCAGAAAACCGCGCCAGAGGGCTTCGGCCATGTCGGCCATGCCGAGGGGCGCGCCGGGATGACCGGACTTCGCTTTCTCGATGGCGTCGATGGAAAGGGCGCGTATGGCATTGGCAAGTTCTGCACGAGTAGGCATAAAGGCTGTCTCCTTGGAGGTATTGCAGGAAAAAATCAGCGCGCCGCGGCCGTGAAGGCGGCAAGGCGATCACCGAAGGGAGGATGACCGAAAAACGCGGAGCCGGAAACCAGCACGTCTGCCCCGGCTCTGACCAGCGCTCCGGTATTTTCAATGTTCACGCCGCCGTCCACCTGAATGAGGCAGTCGGAACGGCCGGCGTCGTTGAGCTTTGTCCGCAGTTCGGCGACCTTGCGCAGCGTGGCGGGCAAAAACTTCTGACCCCCGAAGCCGGGGTTCACGCTCATGACAAGCACCATGTCGAGGTCGTCCAGAACGTAGTCGAGCGCGCAGAGCGGCGTGGCAGGATTGAGCGCCGCGCCGGCCTTCATGCCGAGACGGCGTATCTCCGCAAGCGTGCGCTGAAGATGCACGGTGGATTCCACGTGCACCACGAGCATGTCCGCACCGGCAGCCTTGAAATCGGAAAGATAGCGTTCCGGCCTCTCGATCATGAGATGAACGTCAAAAAAAAGACCCGACGCCGGGCGCAGGCCTTTGATGACGTGTTGTCCAAACGTGATGTTGGGCACAAACTGCCCGTCCATCACGTCCCAGTGCACCCACTTCACTCCGGCTTCTTCCAGGTTCTTCAGGGTTTCTGCCAGATTTCCGCAGTCGGCGGAAAGAAGCGAAGGCGAGAGTATCATGAACGGTTCTCCTTGGACGGGTTGCTGGTAAGTACGGCTCGTATTTCCTTAAGTTCCTTCAGAACTTCGGCGAGCATCCCCTCTTCTCCGGCGACTTGCGGCGCCTGACGACGGGAAAGTGCCTCGGCAAGCTCGGGCATGGCCTCGCCCGCCAGCACACGGCGCGCGCCTTCTATGGTCATGCCCTGCTCATGGAGCAGGGAACGTATGCGGCGCAGAAGCTCCATGTCGCTTTCCGAATACAGCCGCTGTCCCTTGGGCGTGCGCACAGGCTGAAGGCCGGGAAACTCGCCTTCCCAGAATCGAAGCACGCTTGTCTGAAGGTTCAGCGCACGGGCGGCTTCGCCGATGCGGTATACCCTGCCGGACTGCGGCTTCTTTCTGTGCATGTTCCCGTCCTTGGTCTGGAATCTGAAAAAATGGCACTGCAAGTAACTCTGATCGATCACGGGGCTCTCCTCGCTGAAAAGAAAAACGGCTTTCCGACGATTGTCCGTGTCCGTTCCGATAGTCGCCCTTTCCCGGAAAAATTTCCAGAAAAAAAACGACAGGTCAGCGCCACTTTCACAAATTCGTCCGCCATCATGACACACGAGTGCGGCAGAATGATGGCAGTCCGGACATTTTCCGTTTCTTCAGTCCGACGGGACGCACAGGCGCTCTGCCGCAAAAGGCGGCGGGCTTTCGGAAGAAGCCGGAACGGGCTTTTTCCGAAAAAACTCTCGCTCTGTCAAGAAAAAGCGCCCGGCTCGGGCGAAAGCGCACAAAAGTCCCGCTCCGCCCAAAGACGCGGCGGAACCTGCGCGCAGGACGGCACGGATCTACTCTCCTCCGTCGAGGGAGAGCGCCGCACGCTGAGCCTCAAGCTCGGAAATCTGAGCTTCAAGCTCACCCAGGGCCTCAAGCTCCTTTTCCGTACGCTGCTGAAGCTCATGAAACTCCTTGAGCAGCTCCGTGGATCTGGCCCCGTCGGCATACACCGAGGGATCGGCAAGCAGCCCTTCCACTTCCTCCTGACGGGCAAGATGCGCCTCGAAGGTCTTTTCCTGCTCCTCGTAGCGTGCCTGAAGGGGCTTGAGCTTCTTGTAGAGCGCGTTGCGCTGCTCGGCCTGCTCGCGCTTGAGCTTTTTCAGATCCTCGCGGGAAAGTCCGGTTCCGGGCAGGGGACGCACGGCAGGAGCGGAGGATGAGGAAGAAGCGGGAGTCTGAGCGGCCTCCTGACGGACGGAAGCGGTGCGCGCCGCGCGTCTTGCCGCATCGTACTGCGCGAAGCCTTCCTTGTAGACGGTGATGCCCTTCTCGTCCACGGCCCATATCTCGTCCACGGCCTCGGAAAGCAGATGCCTGTCGTGGGCCACCACGAGCAGCGTGCCGTCAAAGGCTTCGAGGGCCTCCACGAGGGCGTCGCGGCTTTCGATGTCCAGATGGTTGGTGGGTTCGTCGAGCACGAGGAAGTTGCAGCGGCGCAGAAAGAGCAGCGCAAGCACGAGACGGCTGCGCTCGCCGCCGGAAAGCGAATCAATGGAGCGGTCGAAGTAGCCCTGGCCCAGCATGAACAGGCCGAGCACGCTCATGAGCTCCTCTTCCGTGGTGTGGGGATCGGAGAGACGACGCATTTCCCCGAGCACCGTGCCGCCGAGATCCAGCGTTTCGGCCTGCTGCTGGCTGTAATAGCCCATGCGGGTCGTGGAGCCCATGGTGAGAGTGCCGCCCGTGCGGGCCAGCCTGCCCGCAAGGATCTTGAGCAGCGTGGACTTGCCGCAGCCGTTGTGTCCCACCAGGCCCACTCTCTGACCGCGGAACAGCGAAAAGGTGAGCGGAGGCCAGAGCGCGGTGCCGTCCGGGAAATGGAAGGCCAGATCCGCCACGGAAAGCACGACCTTTTCGGAAGGCGCGGCTTCGGGCCACTTGAAGGAAAGCTCCCGTCTTTTGGGTTCGGGCTTGTACTGCTCAAGCTCCTTTTCGAGCTTCTTCGCCTGCTTCTGACGGGAACCGGCCTGGCGCGCCTTGGTGGCCTTGGCCTTGAAGCGCCGCACGAAGTCCATCTTGTGCGCGATCTCGTCGGCTATCTGCTTTGCCTCCCTTTCGCGCTGCTCATCGATTTCCGCCTGAAGCTCCAGGAACTTGGAGTAGCTGCACTTGCGGAATACGGGCTTCGACGCGCCGAGATACAGAACATGGGTGCCCACATGGTCCATGAACACGCGGTCATGCGCCACAAAGACGAGAATCCCCTTGAATTCCAGAAGGAATTCTTCCAGCCATTCCACGGCCTCAAGGTCCAGATGGTTGGTGGGTTCGTCGAGGAAAAGCACGTCCGCGCCCGCGGTGAGCACGCGCGCAAGCTTGGCGCGCTCTCTCCATCCGCCGGAAAGCTGACGGATGGGCAGCTCCCACTTCTGCTTCGAAAATCCGAGACCGGAAAGCACCGTCTGCGCGCGCTGCTCGGGATTGTAGCCGTAGCGCGTCTCAAGATCGTGCTGACGCGCCATGAGGCGGTTCATGGCCGCCTCGTCGCCCCCGCTCTGCGCCTTCTCCCATTCCTGCCAGAAATCGCCCCAGTCGGGGAGCGCATCCTGCACCCACTCCAGAAGCGGCACGTCCAGCGTCTTTTCATCCAGTATCTGTTCCACATAGCCCACGCGGCAGCCGTGCGGAATGATGACGCGGCCTCCGTCCGGCGCGATCACCCCGGCCATCATGCGCAGCAGGGTGGATTTGCCCGTGCCGTTGGGACCGCACACGCAAAGGCGCATGCCGTCCACGATGTCCAGCGAAAAATCATGGAAAATATCGCGTCCGCCGTATGACTTGGAAAGATTCTGAATGGTGATGTTCATGACGATGATCCGGGGGACTCCCCGTGTTGCGGTGACAAGATGCAGACTGGTCCCGGCATCCGGGCTGCGGGACGCAAAAAGTGAAGGCCGGGAAAGAAGCTCTCCCCCGGCCGGGAACAATATTCTCCGCCTCTTTAGATCTCGTAATCCAGATCATCGGGGTCTTCGCCCCGGGCGGCGGCCAGCCTGGCCTGCCTTGCGGCCTCCTGCTTGCGCTCGCGGGTGCCGAGCGGGATATGGGCGTCCCAGTCGGCGCTGCGCTCCTGCATCCTCGTGAACACAAGAAACGCCGTATGGGCGCTCATGCGGTCGGCGGGACGCAGTCTGCCGGGCACGACCTTCCACGGACGCACAAGAATCTCGCACACCTCGGTTTCCTCGAAGGGACCGATTTCCAGCGCCTTGATGAGCTCGGACACCTGTTCGACGGTGGGCAGCAGGAAGGCTATGGGCGCGCCGGGCACAAGCGCCTCACGCGCGGCGTCGAGGTACTCCCACGGGGTGCGCACGTCGAGAAAGAGCGCATCGCCCTTCCGGCCGTTGAGCACGTCGGGATCATCGACGCCGAAACCGTCCGCGATGTCGCGCAGATGGAAGGTGACGTTGTCGCCCACGCCCGCCCAGGCCACGTTGCGTTTGGCGAGCTTGTGGAACTCTTCTCTGGCCTCGAAGCTGTGCACATGACCGCTCGGGCCGGAAAACCACGACAGCGCCAGCGTGAAGCCGCCCGAGCCGGAACCGGCTTCAAGTATGGTGCGGCCGTTGCCCACGCCGAGCTTGAAGCAGATGAGTCCCATATCCTTGGGATACATGATCTGCGTCTGTCTCTTGATGCCCATGACAAGATCGTGGAGCTGGGGCTTCTCCAGGCGGAAGGGAACGCCCATGGCGGTGCGCACTTCCGAGCCGAACTCAGCGGCCACGACGTCGGCCGCGCGCATGACTCCGTCCTGCGTATGCAGATCGTGCCCCTCCTCCATGCGGTAGATGTGACGCTTGCCGCGCGGAGAAGCCAGAATGACGAGATCACCGTACTGAGGCATAATTATTCCTGTTACATGAGATGGTTGAAGAAATAGTCGTACATGCGGCGCAGAAAGAGCGCCATGCCCACGAGAGCGGCCTGATCGGGCTTCTTGCCCGCACGGACGAACATATCTCCCGCCGTGGGCGTGAAGTCCTCCTCACCGCTCTTCGGCATGTGCAGCTCCACATCGCGCACGAGCACCATGAAGGCATCGGCATCCTTCATCTTCGGCCAGAGCGTGGCGAGATAGGCCTCATAGGCCTCGTCGCAGCTGTCGGGCACGGCTCTTTTCAGAGCAAGACGCCACACCCCTATGCAAAGAGCCGTGAACACGGGCTGCATGGCGCGCCTTGCGGAAAAGGCCATGCGGCCGATACCGAGCATTTTCAGAAAGGCGGTGAAATCCGCTTCGGCAAGCAGCGCCTCGAAGGTTTTGACAAGAGCTTCGGGACTGGCATTGCCTGCCTGCGGATCGACCACCGTGCCGGACATTCGCACGGTACTACTCCGTTTCGCCCGCCTGCGAAGAAGGTTCCGCCGCTCTTTCACCTCCGTTCTCCGCACCGTCTTCAGCACGGGAACGGCGACGGGAACGACGACGCGGACGACGGGAGCGGCCTTCGCCGGCCGACGGACTTTCACCTTCCGCGGAAGATCCGGCAGCGGAAACGTCATTGCCGGAAGTCTCCTGCGTTTCTGCGGCAGAGCCCGCAGCTTCCGCTCCGGCTTCGCCCTCAGCGCCGCGGCCTCTGCCGCGTCTGCGCTTTTTCGAGCGGGACTTCTCCCCTTCCCCGGATTCCGCGCCTTCAGCGCTGCGGCCCTTGCCGCGACGCTGGGACGAGCGTCCGTTATCCCTTTCCGAGCGGGAACGGGGAAGCGACTGTTCCATGCCGAGACTGCGCTGATAATCGGCGTCCATGAGCAGCGCCAGAAGAAGCAGCTGATCCTCGTCGTCGCTTCCGGCAAGTTCCTTCACCAGAGGGAGGTATCTGCGGACGCGTTCAAGCTGCAGTCCGGTGCAGGCTCTGCGGCGGGCGTCGAGCAGCGCCGTTTCACGGTGTCCGACGGCCACGGCCACGTCCTCGTCCGTGGGATTGGCCAGAGGCACGAGGTCGATGCGGTAGAAGGAGGCGATGCGCAGAAGCTCCATCTTCTCCATGATGTCCACAAGGGAAATGACCGTGCCCGCCGCTCCGGCGCGCCCGGTGCGGCCCGCGCGATGGATGTAGGACTCGCGGTCTTCCGGCGGCTCGTAGAGGAACACATGGGAAAGCGCGGGAATGTCTATGCCGCGGGCGGCCACGTCGGTGGCCACGAGAAGACGCACCTTGCCCTCGCGCAGGCGGTTCAGCACATCCTCGCGCCTGTTCTGGGAAAGATCGGCGGAAAGCTCGTCGGCGTTGTAGCCGAAGCCCTTGAGCACGGCGGTGACGTAGTGCACGTTGGACTTGGTGTTGCAGAAAATGATGGCCGATGTGGGATTCTCGGTCTCCATGAGGCGCACCAGCGTGCGGTCCTTGTCCATACGGCCGCATTCCACGAAGAAATGCTGGATGGTGGCCACATGCACCTGTCCCTGCGAGAGACTGAGCATCTCGGGCTCGCGCAGAAATTCCCCGGCAAGATTCAGCACATGCTGAGGATACGTGGCGGAAAAAAGCGTGCAGAGCATGGGATGCGAGGGCAGATAGCGCTGAATCTCCTTCATGTCGGGGTAGAAGCCGATGGAGAGCATCCTGTCCGCCTCATCGAAAACAAGGGCGCGCAGAGCGTCGAGAGAAAGGGTGCGGCGCAGAAGATGGTCGAGCACGCGGCCGGGAGTGCCCACGATGACCTGAACGCCTTCGCGCAGGGCCTCGAGCTGACGGCCGTAGCCCACGCCGCCGTAAAGAGCGGTCACGGCAAGTCCCGTGCCCTCGAAAAGGATCCTGGCCTCGTGCTCCACCTGGCTTGCCAGCTCGCGCGTGGGCGCAAGAATGAGGGCCTGCGGCTTTTTTTCCGCGGGATCGAGCAGGGAGAGAAGCGGCAGCAGGTACGCGCCGGTCTTGCCGCTGCCCGTGCGGGACTGCACCATGAGGTCGCGACCGGCCATGAGATAGGGAAGCGCATGTGTCTGCACGGGCATGAGGCGCGTCCAGCCCGCACGCGCGCAGGCCTGCTGCATGACTTCGGGCAGCTCTTCCAGCGTGCAGGGCGGCAGGGAATGTTCAGGAGCCGTGATCTGAAGCTCCTCGTCGTTTGTTATGGTATCCGACATTGGCGAATCCTGATAAAAGAATGAAGTATATGACTATCTTGAGAAAACGGAATATTATAGCCGATTCTTCCCCGGTTGCCAAGTGAGCGGGACTCGGGCCGGTACGGGCCGGACGCGGATCCGCGGTTCCGCCTCTTTCTCCGGCGTCGGGCTCCGCCGCATTTTCCGAAGAGCAAGGAGCGCCGACCGTTTTTGGGAAAAGCCCCGGACAGGGCGTCGACCGGCCTTGGCTCCCCGCGGAGCTGAGACCGCGTCATATGACCCTTGGTGAGCTCCGTCTTTTCGTTTTGCTCCCCGCGGGCGCAGAGCTCCGCCGGTCGAGAGCTGACACCGCGCGGCGGCAACTTGGGCTCCCCTCGGGAGAGGAGCCCCGCATCCGGAAATTTCCGTTCACGATGACCCCGTTTTGGCTCCCCAAGGGCGCAAAGTCCCGTGACGATATTTTCCACGGTGCTTTCCTCTTGTGCTTTTGCTCCCCGAGGGCGCACCCCCCGGCACCAAAAGGCGGCTCAGGTACTTTCCGAAGGGACCGAACTTTCAGCCGAAAGGACATCAAAGAGCCCGACGCCGAAAAGCGCCGGGCTCGAAAACGCCGTTTCATCACGAAGAAGAACGGGAAGATGCGACGGCATCCTTTTCAAAAGCGGCCGCCGATCTCCCGTCCCGCCGCAGAACTACAGCTTGTTCTGGGAAATGACCTGCTTGGCACGGGTGGCTTCGGGCGCCTTGGGGAACTTGCGGGTAAGTTCGGTAAGACGCTGCTTGGCCGCGGCCTTCTTGTTGAGCTGAAGGAAGGACATGCCCTGCTTCAGGTAAGAGGCCGGAGCCTTCACGCTGTTGGGATAGCCGGAGATGACGTTCTCATAGGCCAGCGCGGCTTCGGCGTAATTCTTCAGCTGATACTGACACTCGCCCTGCCAGAACCAGGCATTGGAAACCAGCTTGTTCTTGGGGTAGGTCTTGGTGAAGTCGCTGAAGGAGCGCAGCGCGGCCTGATAGTTGCGGGAGTTGAAGGACTTCATGCCGTTGTCGTACAACGCCTGCGCCATGTCCACATTGG
>ENA-OVGB01002134-OVGB01002134.1-human-gut-metagenome-genome-assembly--contig:-NODE-2134-length-15031-cov-4.526976_pt1 | contig 15031 bp, 18 predicted proteins | sample MGYA00237767_ERZ505413 | MGnify/ENA primary metagenome ERZ505413 (study PRJEB26158, sample SAMN06016410) | human gut metagenome | biome: human gut; feature: ankylosing spondylitis patient; material...
TACCCGAAAGTCCACGGAGAGGGAATGCCCGCCCGTGGTCGAGCAAGCCCTGCTTGTAAACGCTTACATAACTTTGCCGCCGGAAATGGCGGCGATGAGAACTCCCCCGGAGACGGTTCCTGGGGATCAGAAAAAGAAAGGCGAAACGCTGGCGTTTTTACGACCAGCGTCACCGGGGGATAGGTGCCCACGGTCTGACGAGCCAGCCCGCTCGAACAACAAACAACTCAATCGCTGGAGCGAACCTGAGAAAACTGTAGGCCAAAAGAAAAAAGCTCCTGTGTTGGTCGCACAGGAGCTATCTGCGGGAGCATCCGCAAATTTTGTGGATTAACTTTAGCCGAAAGGCTTAGCGGCGTCAAGCTCCGCAGCTCTGTTTTACGCTTTTTCCAAGGCCTGTCTGGAGTAATCAGACATGGACAATACGTTTGCACCACGCGGCTGCATTCGCGGCCCGATTTTACCTCGTTTTGTTTTGACTATGGATATGTCTCCGGGCGCAAAAACCATCTACGCAATCCTGTGTGACATTGCTGCTGACAAAGACCATTGCTGGCCGTCTCACGCGCGGCTTGCTGAACTCCTGCATTGCAGCGTCTCCAGCGTCAAAAACTGGCTGCGGGAACTTGTCACGCACAAGCTCATTGCGATCCGCCGGAATGCGGCCCGGACTTCCACATATTATATGCTCAAGCCTTCTATGCTTCAGGCTTCTGGTGCTGCCTTCATCGGCAAGGCCCAAGAGGCAAACTTTACCTCTTGCCAGACAAAGTTTGCCTACAGAAAGAACTTTAAGAAAGACTCCATATTACCCCCCACTCCCCCCACGCAGGCGGCTGGTTCCTCCTCCTTGGCTCTAACCTTTCCACGTCCACGCCCCTGCCGGGGCGATGGGGGGATTTTTCTCTTGCCGATTCTTCATTCGAGCAGTTCTGTCAGCGCTATCCACGCAAAGAAGCCAAGGAACTTGCGCGTGCCGTCTGGCATCGTCTTTGGCGGCGTGGCTCATTGCCCGGCCTTGATGTCCTGTTTCAATCGCTGATCCGTTTCCGAGAAAGCCTGAGCTGGCAGCGCGAACATGGGCGGTTTATCCCGCTACTGGTGAATTGGCTGCGCGGCCAGCGTTGGCTGGATGACCTTCAGCCTGGGGGGCAAGCGTCTCTACCTGCTGCGCCGGATTCTGAGCGGGACAGACGTATCAAGCAGCAGACGGATGCGTTGGAAAAACGCTGGCAACGTACTGAGCCTGAACTGGAGGCAATGCGGCCCGTATTTGAGTCGTTTCTGTCTCGTTTCGACGATGGTCAACAAAAACGCGGCCCCGCTTGGGGTCTATGGACTCTGCTCTGGCGGAAGGGGAAAGCCCCTTCGGCTGCGGATGTACCGGCGGTCAATACTGGCGTCTTGGAGTTTCTGCATTCTGTGCGGTACGGATTTTCATTTTGAGGCGAACGATGGAAAGCAAGAGATTGCGATTAACCCCCGGTATGGCGCGGGTCGAGTTCCTGGCGGTCAAAGACGAAGTAGAAAGCCTGCTGGCCAGAGGCTACCTGCTGAAACCGGCTTATGCGCAGCTGACAAAAGAAAAACGGATCAGCATGACCTATGACACGTTCCGTCGATACGCCCGAAAATATTTCCCCGGCGGGAAGAATGAACAAGCAGGGAAGCTGAAGAGGACTGACACTCGGTCAAAAAACTCTCCGGGGGCGGTGCTTCCCCCGTCCCCGGCTGCACCGGCAAAAAGCCCACGCACGACTTCCGACGGCCCCCGCATGATTGTGCCACAAAACAAATCATTTCAGGACAGCTCCGTTCCAGACGTGGCCGATCTCCTGCAAGTGAGTAAGGAGGAAGAATAATGGCGACTATCCACTTGATCCTGCAAGGCAAGGGTGGCGTCGGTAAATCCATGATTGCAGTCATGCTTTACCAGGCGCTGCGCCATGCCGAGAAAGAAGTCATTGCGTTCGATACTGACCCCGTCAATGCGACATTGGCTTCTTTCCCGGAGTTCGATGTGACCAAACTGGATGTGATGAAGGATGGGAATATCGAGCCGCGTAAGTTTGATGAACTTCTGGAAGCTCTTTCGCAGGCTCCCGACAACGCCCATGTCATCGTAGACAATGGAGCATCGTCATTCATCGCTCTGGCATCCTATCTGTCCGATAACGACTTCATTGATCTGCTTGAAGATCAAGGGCACCGGGTTTTCCTCCATACTATCGTGACCGGTGGCCAGGCTATGGGAGACACGCTCCAAGGTCTGGCCCGGATGGCCATTAACTTCCCCCGATCTCCTTTGGTTGTCTGGTTGAATCCTTACTTCGGGGACATCGCCATTGATGGGGCCGGATTTGAGCACTTTAAAATCTACAAAGAGTATGCCCATCAGTTCCATGCCCTGATTTCGTTGCCCCAAGGCAACAAAGCCCTGATTGGCAAAGACCTGGAAGAGCTGTTTGCCCGACGCCAAAGTTTTGAGGCTGGCATCAATGGCAGCTCTACTCATATCGCTGTCAAAGCCCGCCTACGCCGTTACTGGAATCAAATCCTCGCCTGTATTGAACAGGCGGGAATCATGTAGGTAATGGCATGAAAAGCTCAAAAACAAGAAAGTGTAGTATTGAGTTTTTGGAAGACAAAGAAAATCCTTGTCAAATAGTTTGCAAAATAAACTTTGTTCCCAGTCTTGGAGCATTGAACAATAATTGTCCAGCAGTCGCAATACTTGGAATGCAGCTACTAAAAATAGCCAGCCTGATGCTTACTAATGAAGATTTCTCCCAACAGCAGGAAGCGCTGATTCGTCGATTCAATGAAAGCAAGGCAGGCTCGTCGGAGGATTGCAATGAGTGATGATTTTCCCGGCGATGAAGACAAGTCCCCCATGCCTGAAGAACGATTCCCTGACGGCTTCGGTATGTCTGTGGAAGACGTGCGTGCGCTTCTGGCAAAAAAACATGACGTATCTGTTCCGCAGGATGACCCCATACTGATGCAGGTAACGATTCTTCAAGTTTTCCTCGAAGCTCAGGCGAGGCTCCAAAAAAAGCATGAAACAGCCCTGGCCGCCTTCATGGGACAACAGACGACAGCCTACGTCAAAGATATGGAGAAAAGCCTGACGAGCCTCACAGAGACTCTGTCAGGCCTCACGATGGAGGGCATACGCAAGGCCGTGGCGGATTTTGTCGCCAATTTGGCCACGCACCGGTCAGCCATGTATTTGTGTACGGCCATCATCGCCCTTTCCGCCTTGCTCAATGTCGCCGTCTTTATCCTGGGGATGGTGCGTCATGGATGAGCGTCTGCTGGAAAGCCTTGAATACAACTGCGGGCCACTGATTATGGATGCCCTGCGGGATGATAGTGTCATTGAAATCATGCTTAATCCTGATGGCGCTCTTTGGATCGAGCGGTACGGCCAGGATCAGGAGTGTGTCGGCACGCTCTCCCTGCCCCAAGGCAAACTGATCCTGTCCCTTGTGGCCAGTGCCTTGAACCAAACAGTGGATGCCCGCCATCCGGTGATTGAAGGCAGCTTTCCACTGGATGGCTCTCGTTTTGAGGGGACATTTCCGCCCATTGTAGGGCCAGGTGCATCCTTCTCCCTGCGCAAGAAAGCATCGCGAGTCATACAGCTCTCCGAATATCTCAACCAGGGTGTCATCGGCCCGGAAGTCCCGGACATTATCCGCACGGCCATCCTGGAGCGAAAAAACATCGTCGTTGTCGGGGGCACCTCCAGCGGCAAGACGACTTTCGTGAATGCCATCATCCACGAGCTGGATCAGCTCTGTCCTCATGATCGTCTTCTGATCCTGGAAGATACGGCAGAGCTTCAGTCCAACGCTCCTAACTCTGTGTTTTTTCTAACATCGGAGCTGGCAGGCATCGGTATGCGGCAGCTTACCAAAGTCTGTATGCGCTACGCCCCCCGGCGGATTCTGGTCGGGGAAGTCCGGGATAGCGCTGCCTTGGAGCTGCTGAAGCTCTGGAATACTGGTCATCCCGGCGGCATCGGTACATTCCACGCGGATAGTGCTGAAGAAGCCCTTGAGCGCCTGGAAGAGCTGGTGGAAGAAGCTGGCGTCGGCTCCAAGCAAAAGCTCATAGGCCGTGCCGTTGATCTTGTCATCTTCATGGAAAAGACAAGGCATAACACACGCAGGCTTTCTTCCATAATCAGCGTAGATCATTTTGATTTGAAAGAAAGACGCTATAAAACTGAAGAAATATATACTGCGGTATAGTTTTTACATTCTTCTTATTTTTGGGGAATTTTTTATTTCTGCAAACAAAAAACATTAAACAAAAGCAAGATAGTATTCACTGAGGAGGATAATATGCTCAAAAAGAAATCTTTTATGCTCTTTATCGTTTTTGCAGCCGCAGCGATGGCTTTCCCTGAAATGGCTCTGGCCAGTGGTGGAATCACAGAGTTTTCCAGCCCTCTCGAAAAGGTTGTCAATACTGTCACAGGCCCTGCTGGTAAATACATCAGTATCGTGGCAATGGCGATCTGCGGTATCATCTTCATCATGAATAAAGATGATATTTCAGGTGGTTTCAAGCTGTTGCTGTCGGTTGTCTTCGGCATCTCGTTCATCGCGTTTGCCGGTAGCATGGTAAATTCGATCTTCAGCTTTTCCGGGGCTGTTTTGTAATGGAGCAACGTCACATTCCTGTCCATCAATCTCTGCACAGACACAATCTTGTACTAGGGGCGGAACGCGAATTGGCGATGACGAGCGCATTGATCGCCTTGCTGGTTGGAGTGGGAGGAATGACGGCTATTTCTGGGCTGGCAGCGCTGCTGTTCTGGATCACCTCAATCTTTATCTTACGCCGTATGGCCAGGATTGATCCTTTGATGAGTAAAGTTTGGATGCGTCATATCAAACAACAGATTCTTTACCAGTCAAAGTCGAGCCGCTGGCGGAGTCAAAAAGCCTTCAGCAATAAGTGATTGCTATGAAAAAATATATCCTTTTGCTCCTTTGTCTTGCGATTGCATCAGGCTCAGGCTGCCTTCATCAGCGCAGCGCGTCAGGCTCTTTTGATGGGCTGAGCAGCGATTACGGCAATGACGCCCGCATCCTTGCGGAACAAGCGGCTGAGGAATTGAGCCGCCGTCATGCTCCCGCTCACACTGCAATCGCGCTGCATCGTGCCCCTGGGACGTTTGGGGAGACGTTAGAACAGCGACTTCGGGAGGATGGTTTTGCCTTGAATCCATCTGGTATTGAGGTGAGCTACAGTCTTGATGTGATGGACGGCAATGGAACGCCTGCTCTGGGATATGCCCAGATTCGCTGTTCCGATGGTGAGCTATTCAGTATGACTCGCGAAGTCGTGAAAGGGCTGGATGCGCCTGTTGAGGACAAACAACCCGTTTCTTCACGCCCTTTGCCTGGCTACCCGTCGGCGGACACACAAGCTCTTCCCTCCAAGGAACCTGCCGTGAAAACGCCAGACCCGGCGCCGGTTGCGGCTCAGGCCCCGCAGGTAAAAACCTATCCGGTGAGAAAGACCGGGACTGCGGCAGTCATAGCTCGGCGGAACCGCGTACCAGTGAAGGATTTCTGCCGATGGAACCACGTTGGAGCCAATGCGACCTTGATGAAGGGCTATCAGGTCTATTTGTCTGAGCCTCCAGCGGGAACAATTCCGGTAGCTGCCCCTGTACCTGTGCCTGAGCACATTGAACCGGTATCCGCGCCAACACCTGTACCGGCTCCGGCGGTACTGCCTACGAAAGCCCAGACGTCTCCTTCCCTGACCCTGGAAAAACCACAGCCGGGTAAGCCTGTCCCCTATACACCAATTTCCGCGACACCTCCCGTTCCAGGGAGCAATCCCCCTGCTCCGGAGAAGCCCGCGGAAGTTCCCGCAGCGACTCCCGCGGTCGTCATGCCCGCAGTGAGCACGACGCTGGAGACACCTGTAGAGATGCCCGTATGGGAAATTCATAAACGGGAAATGCTCCGTTCGACAATGGAAGGCTGGGCTGCTGTTGCCGGGTACAGCCTGATCTGGAATGCCCAGCATGACTATGAAATGCGGAGCGACGCCACATTCAGAGGGGATTTCCTGGATGCCGTCAAAAACTTCTTTGCCGCGCTTCAGGCCAACGGCCTGGCTCTGCGCGTGACGATCTACCAAGGAAACAAGGTAATGGAAGTATCCGAGCATTAAAGCTGTAAAGATGTGAATATTTTTTTATGTAAAAAAATAAACATTGGAAAATCCCATGAAAACGAACCGCATCATTCGCAGCATCCTGTTCCTGCTTCTCAGCATCGTCCTGGTTGCCTGCTCTCACAAAGGCGCACCTGACCAGGAGCTGATCGAGAGCAAGGGAAAGGATTTCACGGCACTCTCACGGTCGAAAGCCGTTGATGTCGTCGCGGAACCTTACGTTGGGGTTAAGGCCGTGCCCATTCGTGCTGATGAGGCCTCACAGGCGGAACTGAATACCAGGGTCATGCTGCGCAAGCGCGGCACATTGAGCGATATTGCTGCAACTATAACCGATTTGACCGCGTTGACTGTCCAGGTCGGCGCTGATCCCGCTCCCATCAGTAAGGGGGGAAAGCCCGCAAAAGCTGGCACGCCTCCCGCCCTTGAATTGCCTGACTTGCTTGATCCCGGAGCCAGCGGTGGTTCGCGTTTACTCAATGTATCCTATGAGGGGCCTCTGCGTGGCCTTCTGGATCATGTGGCAGTCGCCAGTGGCTACGGGTGGGATTTCGACTCCAAGACAAAAACCGTTGTATTCTCACGCCTTGTCGTGCGGACGTTTACGATTCTGGGTGCGCCTGGCAAACGCGAATACAAAGATCAGATCACCAACAAATCCAGGGAAACGTCGCGCTCCAGTATCGGTGGCAACAATATCAACCAGACGGTAGCGACTTCCGACACGTCGAGCCAGACGGCACAGTCCAACACGACGAATTACAAGTTCGACATTTGGGCGGATACCGAAAAGGCTGTCAAAGAGCTGTTGTCTTCCGAAGGGAGTGTCGTCGGCAATCAGGCTGCTGGAACCATCACTGTCCGGGACTATGCGGATAACGTCCGGCAGGTGGAGAAGTACATCGCGGACATAAACAAGCGCTTGTCCCGCCAGGTAGCGTTGACCGTGCATGTCTGGGCTCTGGAAGTCACGGACACCAATGAGGCCGGTATCGACATGCAGGTACTGTTCGCCAACGACGATGTTTCCGTGGTCGCAGGCAGTCTGGCCTCTCTCGGCAGTAGCTCGTCCGCCTCGGCTACCATCGTCAACGGGAAGTTAAAGAACTCCACCGGCGTTCTGCGTGCTTTGAAGGCATGGGGCAATGCCACACAGGTTACGTCCGGGGGCGGTCTTGTTCTCTCCAATCAGCCTGTTCCAATCCAGGCCATCAAACGCATTGCCTATCTGGCAGGGTCATCTTCATCGCAATCGGACTATGGTCAGACGACGGAAATCACTCCAGGGGAAGTGACGACGGGCTTTGCCATGACTGTGATTCCTCACATTCTGGATCGGCGGCGGGTACTCCTCCAGTACAGCATCAACCTCTCCAGCCTGGACGAATTGACCGAATTTACCACCAGTGATTTGACCGTCCAGCTTCCCAAAACAAGCACGCGGGCGTTCAGCCAGAGAAGCACTATGCAACTTGGGCAGACTCTTGTGCTGGCCGGATTCCAAGATCAGGCCCAACAGCTTTCCAAGTCTCTGGGGTTATTAAATTTCGGTGGCTCCGGGGAGTACGCCAAGACATTACTGGTTATCACGATTGAAGTCGAAGCCGCCGGTGGCGGGACAGAGGATTAGGCTATGGAGCTTATCACCCTCAAAAAAACGACGTGGGTGCTTGGCTTGCGCTGGATGGCTCCTGTCCGGCAGCGATTGGGGCACATGGGGCATAAGGCGCTGTCCGAACTCCAGGATGAGGAGTTTAACGCTGCGGCAAGGCGCACGACAACGCAGGGCATACAGTATGGCCTTGGAACTGTAGAGACGTGGTCTAACTATTCCTCGGCAACGGCCTTGTGCTCTTGTCTGCGCTGTCCAGACTCTTTTCTGGGGATATTCAAGCTGTGTGCCCCTGATCCTACTTTGGGCCCTGCCAAAGAGTTTTGGTGGCTTCATCTTCGGATAGATGGCGTGGTCAGCGAGTATGGGGATCAGGTCTTCTTCAGCTCCGAAGAAGCAGCGTCGTTCGCCTCACTGTTGGAAAAATTCTCTGGCCTTCCAGTCGAACACTACGAGTCGATTCGCGAAAGTGAACTCTGGCTTGAAGAACATATCCAGTTCTCTACTTTGGACAAGCTCATAGCCAAAGGTCATCTGTCAAATTTGCGCAGCATGGCCTCCCGAAGCACGATCCTGCGTTTGACGATCCTGGGGATACTGCTGGCTATCATGCTGGGAACCTTCTTTATCTATGACCATTTTACGGAAAAGGCTGCCCTGGAATCTGCGGTGCTGCGCAAGCAGGAACACGCCGCACGCATGGAAGACATGCAACGTCATCCTGAACGATTTTTCCCTATGGAGTGGCAACAACAGCCCTTAGCCTCTGATGCTGCCGCAGCGTGTCTACCTGGCCTGCTGGCTCTCCCCCTGGCGTCGAATGGCTGGGAGTTGAAGTCTGCCTCATGCATTGGACAAAAGATCAACATTGAATGGCAGTACGCTGAAGGAGCGACGTTTACGACGCTACCAAGCGGGGCGATGCTGGACGGTAAAGATATGCTTACAGCCCGGTCGTCTATCCCTGTAACGCTGCGTAGTTCCGCTCGTCTTATGGACGGGCCAGGAACAGATCACCATGCGTTGGTGGATCGCAAGCAAGCAACTGCGTTGCTTTCGGACGTGACACAGGCATCTGGGGCACGACTGTCCTTGCCTCAGTTCAAAGCGCAGAAAACACGCAATATCGACAAAAAAACGAAAATCACAGCACCGTGGCACGAAGGTACATGGGAGCTCTCCGAACTACCCGATATTTTGATGGATTACAGGGCTGGAGAGAAAGTAGGGCTGTTTGAATTTCTGACCGCAATCCCAGGATTGTGTGTTGAATCCATAAAGTTTGATGGGAAATGGGCAGTCAAGGGGAAAATTTATGCAAGACATTAAAAAGAAACGCCTTCTTATTTGGGGAGGCCTTGGCTTGGCCTCAATAATCGTGCTGGGAGCTGTGGCATGGCAGACATTGTCCTCGTCTCCTGCACCGGTAATTCCATCCAAGACAACCCCGAAGCAGATTCCGCAGGCACAGGTAAAGCCTCCTAAGCTGCCGACGCAGACTCCAAAGGGAGAAACCGGCTTGGCCCCCATCGCCCAAGACTTGAACTCGCCCAGCACGCTGGGGGAACTGACGCGCAAACGTGGCCATGAGCAGCTGCTGAAGCAGGAAGTGCGCATCCGTGAGCTGGAAAAGCGTCTGCAAGACCTTAGCCAGCCCTCCAAGCAGGAGTTGGTATTGCCCAGCCTGACACCTCCACCTGCGGCCTCCAAAAGTTCATCAACGCCCGGTTCTGCGGCTTCGGCTCCATCCAGACGTCTTGCTGTTGTTTCTGTCCAGGGCATTGAGGGGAGGCTGTCTGCGACACTGCGCATGGCGGATGGACACACGGTCACGATCAATAACGGATCGCTGTTTAATGGCGGACGGCTGCATGTGACGCGCAAAGGAGTGACCATTCACAAATCGGGGAAGTCTTCAACGATACCGTTTGAATAGAGGATAGGGAAAGTGCATACCCGCATAACGCAGCTTATCAGCGATCTTCCCGATCAAATCCGTGCTCGTATCGCCCTGATGGATGACTCATTGATTGTGTCTGATGAGATTCAGGGGAATATGGCATTCATAAATTTTGCATCAAATTTGGCAGTTATAGGCATAAAGGCATTTTCTTTTGTCCCGCCTAGCCGTTTTGATGCTGAATTTTCTCGCTATGCCTCCCGTAGTGGCATAGGTGACAACGAAGTCCAGCAGTTGGCGATTGACTTGATTGCACGTGGCTTCAAGGCTGGCGCAACGGATATACATATAGCGGATATGGGAACGCATGTACGCACACGCTTTCGTGTGCTTGGCCTGTTGCGTGATGATATGGAGTTCGATGCCGAAACAGGACGACATATGATCCGAACCATCTATGAGCATCTTGGTGCTGCACAGGATGCTCCTGCTTTTGATCCCATATCTCGGCTTGATGGTCGTATCATCAATCGGGACTACCTGCCGCAAGGCCTGTACTCTGTTCGTATCCATTCCGAACCTATTGAATGCGATGGGGCACCTGACGGCAAGGGAACGTTTATGCCGCTACGCCTGTTGCATGACACGTCGGGTGCTTCCGGCAGTCTGGAAGAGAGATTGGCCAAGCTGGGATATACGAACGAGACGATAGAGGTGGTTGACCAGGCGGGAACCAAACGACTTGCCCAAGCCCAGACCAGGCTTTTTCGGACGCTTGCGGCCAGAACTGGTATCGTCTTTATCTCCGGGCCTACCGGCTCCGGTAAATCGACGGCGCTGGCACACTGCATGGAAGCGTTGATCGAAGAACGTCCGGGGGACAACTTTCTGTCCATCGAAGACCCACCGGAGAAGCCGATCCGGGGGATGTACCAAATCCCCGTCAACTCCAAAGAGGGAGATGAGCGAGGCGACGCCTATACCAATGCGATCGCGGGCACCAACCGAGATGATACTGACACCGTGATGATCGGTGAAATCCGCTATGCCGAAGCCGCGCTGGCCACCATTGAGGTCGCATTGTCCGGTAATGCGGTCTGGGCCACCATCCACGCCGCCGACGCTCTGGGCATCATCCAGCGTCTGGATGTTCAACTCCGTTCCCGTGTCGCTGATCCCCTTAACATCGTCTGTGACCCCATCGTGTTGTCTGGCCTGGTGTTTCAGCGGCTTGTCCCCAAGCTCTGCCCGTACTGCAAGATACGTCTGAAGGATCGCCCGGATGCCATTGCTCCCGATCTACTGGACAGGTTGCGGAACTCCATGCCGGAAGACTGTCTCGATGAAGTCTGCATCCGGGGAAGCGGCTGCGAACACTGCATGGAATCCGGCCATCCGGGGCTGCACAGGCAAACGGTTGTAGCGGAAGTGATCGCGGTAGATCGCCAGCTCCTAGCTCTGTTGCGTCAGCGGCAGCATGAGGAGGCGAAAAAGTATTGGCTCTCCGAGCTGGGAGGCATGACCTACCTGGAACATGCCCGCCACCTCATCATGTCGGGTGTCCTTGATCCTGCCATTACAGAAGAAATGCTGGCCATGCCCATAAATGCCGACGTGGAATCCGGCAAAAGAGGCCAACATGCCTGATTTGATTGCACGTCTGGCATTTAGCACGAAGGTGAGGTCTCGCATCTGGAAACAGCTGGCCAAGCTCCTTCAGAACCGGATGCATCTACATGAGGCGCTTCGCCTGCTCAAGTTCCAAGCGGAAGAGCGGAAGTCCCCTCTGGCCAACGTCTATACCCATATCCTGCACAAGCTGGGACGCGGGCGCACCTTGGGCGCGGCACTGGATGGACTGGCCAGCCGCGAAGAAACACTGCTCATTAGCTCGGCTCAAGACAGCAGTCGCTTGGCGGGAGGCCTGCTGCTGGCCAGCAAAGTTCTGGATGCGAAGAGCAGTATCAGAAAGAGTCTGATCGGCGCATTGGCCTATCCACTTATGTTGCTGCTGTTGATCGTCATTATGATGCTTATTGTGGCCGAACGTGTGATGCCACAGCTCGCCATGCTTTCCGATCCAGAAACATGGCAGGGAGCTGCCTATGCTCTGTATCTGCAAAGCTCGTTTATTTCTTCATGGCGTGGAACAGCATTAGGCATAGCCATACTCATTCTGATATGTGTTGTATTTTTTTCTTTTGCTAATTGGACAGGATCGAGAAGGAGAATAGCAGACAGATTTGTACCGTGGTCAATCTATAGATTAACCATAGGGACACTATGGTTGTACGCAGTCGCAACACGAATGCGGGCTGGTCACCAAATTTCAAACATATTGAAAAGTATGGCTGGAGATATTTCGACTAGCCCGTATTTACGAGAGATAGTTAGTAATATTTTGTCAAGTTCTGGGCAGGGGATTGATTTTGGACAGGCACTTAAGAAATCAGGAATGCGTTTCCCTAGCCCTGAGCTTGTCGATACCCTTGCCGTCTACTCACGAATGCCAGGCTTCCAGAATCATCTCATAGAGCTGGCAGACGAATGGCTTATTGAAGGTATTGAAGGCATCCAGCGTCTCGCTGGGAAAATCAAAGTTTTCATGTTTGCCCTTGTTATAAGCCAGTTGAGCATGGTTGCTCTGGCTGTGGGCGGACTTCAATCCACACTACAGGGAGGAATGTGATGAGTATTCTTGAAACCGTTGGCGCATTGATCGTCGGCCTGCTCCTGATCGCTGCCGCCGCATTTGGCCTGTATTCCGCATTTGGCAAATCCAATGTGGCGACGACGGAACAAAACCTTGTTCTGCTGCGAATGCAGACCCAGCAGCTCTTCTTCGGCACGAACTATGACAACCTGGACAATGACGTTGCCATGAGTGCCGGTATCGTTCCCAAGGCATTCATCAAGGGGGACAGCATGAAGAACGCCTGGGGTGGTGATGTCACGCTGGCCAATGACGCCGATAACGGCCAGTTCTCGATCACGCTGGACAATGTCCCGCAGGATGCCTGCATGCAGCTCGCCCGATTCCAGCCGGATTCTTGGGAATCCATCTCCGTCAACGGTTCCGTCGTCGATCCTACGGACGTGGGGGCTATTGCTGGGGCCTGCACGGCTGCCAGTAGCCTTATCTTCACAGCACGCTAGGTTATAAAATGAAGCCTGTTGTCTTTCTTATCTTCCTCATTGGGGTAGGAGCCATGATTCAACGCACTGTGGACTTTTCTTCTGAAGAGTCTTCATTCAGTGCGATAGCAGTCAATTACGCAATCTATCGTAATGAAGTCTTCCGATATGTTTATGAAAACAATGGGCTTTCTGGAGACATACCGCTTGCTGTACTTGATCTCCCTGAGAGCTGGCGCGCCTTGCGTAATTGGCGTGCGCGCGTGGATGCGGGTCGATGCTACGTTTACGGTGATGCGTCGATGCAAGAAATCATGGCTGTGCGTCAGCTCTTCAGGGGAAGTTTTGCTTTGGGAATGGCCAGCAATGGCCGCCTTATCCCTGTGATGGGGAATGTGATTACCGTGCCTGCCTTTATCCCTAATGGTTCCCTTGTCAGCGTTACGGAGATCGACAGATGAACCTACTGAGCACAATCGGCGCAATCATCGTCGTTATCATCATGATTCCATATATGATTGGATGGTGGGAAACGGGAAACTCTGCTGTACAACAGCGCATTATTGCAAATCACATGACTATGGTGATGAGGGCAGCCAACCAGTACGTCAATCAGCACCAAGATACGCTTCTTTCTCAAGCGACAGCTACGACAGGCCCGACGATCAGCATTGCTGACCTTATTTCGGATGGGCTTTTGCCTGATGGCTTTCAGCCCCAGAACGCCTGGCTTCAGGACTATCAAATTTACATCCGGCAGCCGCAAAATGGTGCTTTACAGGCCATCGTACTGACTACCGGGGGTAGAGAAAATGCAACGGATCATTTCCTGAATGCCGTGGTTCCGGGCGCTGCGGCCCTCATTGGCGGGGCTGGTGGACATATCCCGTCCGGCGTCCTGCCTGGCCAAACGGAAAACATGCTTCAGGGAGCAGGTAATGGCTGGGTGCTGAACTTGGGGACTGTGGGAATTGCGTCGCCCGGTGCCGGGCATCTGGGAGCCGTTTCCACCTATGACTCTTCCGCCTTGGGACAGGACTTCCTCTATCGCGTGGCAGTTCCAGGACAACCTGAACTGAATGCCATGCAAACGGAACTGGATATGACGGATCACGCCATTCGCAATGTCTCTGACCTCCAGTTTGAACCACGGGAGATCACCTCAGAATCCTGCACCAGCACGGACGAGCAGGGCCGCATCTTCCTGGACAGCCTTCAAGGGCTTTACCTCTGTCGGAACAATTCGCTGGAAATCATTGGGGACTCTGGGAACACCGCACTGATGAAAAACGCGACCGTGGCCAAAAACGGCGACCGCATCACAAAGCCGTCCTGTGCGCCAGGCACCGGGCTGACGCCAGCGATTTTTACCGCTCCTGCAATCTCGGAAGCAGGGCCGGACGCACCGCCAATGACGGCTATTCAGACCTGGGCTACCTCGGTCTCGGATACAGAATGGCAAGTCCACCTTCGTGTACAGACTGGCGACTCTTCCCTTGGAGATGAACGAGGCTGGGTTTACCCGGCTGACGATTACGGGCGGATCATGGTTCTGGCCATGTGCGTCAAACAGATGGAGACACCAACTCCATAGAGGGAACGATGGACAATTACATACCTCATATGTGGATAGGATTTACTATCTTATTAGCGATACTGCATTTTCTTGCAATAAAATTTAAGTGGTTCAGGCGTATAGGAATAATTGATTTGTTTTATCAGGGTTCATTATTAGAAAAAATTATTGATATGGAATTGTGGATAGACAATTCTAGTATAGAAATATTTATAAATGAAGGTGAAAAAGTATTTTCATCAAGAATATATCGTAAACATGAAAAGATATCAATAAGTGGGAATTTATGTGGTGAATTAATAGCGAAAAATATAGATAGGTAGGAGAGCAAATTATGGGAAATAAAGAATTAGCACAAAAGATTATTGAGTTAGTAGGAAATAAAGAAAATATCGTTTCAGTTAGACATTGCGCTACAAGATTGAGAATTGTTGTAAGAGATAAAGATAAAATACAAGTGAAAATGATAGAAAGCATAGAAAAGGTAAAAGGTTCATTTTTTAATTCTGGGCAATATCAAATTATATTGGGAACGGGTTTAGTAAATCGAATTTATAATGAAGTTATAAATATAATCGGCGAAAGTAATAATGCAGATGAG
>ENA-OVGB01002138-OVGB01002138.1-human-gut-metagenome-genome-assembly--contig:-NODE-2138-length-15012-cov-25.395333_pt1 | contig 15012 bp, 13 predicted proteins | sample MGYA00237767_ERZ505413 | MGnify/ENA primary metagenome ERZ505413 (study PRJEB26158, sample SAMN06016410) | human gut metagenome | biome: human gut; feature: ankylosing spondylitis patient; material...
CTGCCGGAGGAATACCGGCAGATCCTGCAGGAATGCGCCCGGGCATCGGCACAGTATGAGCGCCAGCTCTGGGCACAGGAGGAAACAACGGCCCGCGAAGCGGCGTTGGCGGGTGGGTGCCGGGAATTGCCGCTGCCCGAAGAAGAAATGCAGAACTTCCGCCAGCTGGTGCAGCCGCTGTACCAGAAATACTGTGCCGACTATCTGCCGCTGGTAGAAGAGATACAGCGGAATTGAGGCCGCTAAAGAATGATTCAAAAATGCTCTCTTAATATTTCCTAAGAAATCTTTCGTGGAAAACGCGGCAGCGGGCTGGTATACTGAAAGAAATAAAATGAAAACTGGGAGGAAAAGAGAATGGCAGGACAGACGATTCTGATCGTGGAGGACGACCCGGACATCCGGGACGGTGTGCGCATCCTGCTGTCAGGGGAAGGCTATCATATTCTGGAGGCGGAAAACGGCCTGCGGGCATTGGAACTGTTCAACCCGGAGGTGGATCTTGTCATTCTGGACATCATGATGCCGGGCATGAGCGGCCTGCGCGTGTGTGAGGAGCTGCGCAAGAGCTCAACGGTGCCCATCCTGTTCCTCACCGCAAAATCGCAGGAATCCGATAAGCTGTTGGGCCTGACTGCGGGCGGCGACGACTATCTGGCAAAACCCTTCTCCTTTACGGAGCTCAGTGCCCGGGTCAAGGCACTGCTGCGCCGGTACTGCGTCTATCTGGGCAAGGAGCAGGCACCGCAGAAGCCGCGCAACACCACGCTGGAAGCGCACGGCGTGCGGCTTGCGCTGGACTGCAACCGGGTGTGGGTGGATGAGCGGGAGGTGGACCTGACCGAGACCGAATACAAGATCCTGCGGCTGCTGATGCAGAACCCGCAGCGCATCTATTCCATCCAGGTCATCTATGAAACGGTGTGGAACGAGCCTTATTATTATGTCTCCAACGGCACGGTGATGGTGCACATCCGCAATCTGCGCATGAAGGTGGAGGATGATCCGCAAAAACCCGCCCGTATCTGTACCGTGTGGGGCAAAGGCTACCGCTTTGCTGCCGGAGAGGAAGGCCGCTTATGAAAGAGCATCACGGCCTTGCAAAGCAGTTCATACGCATCATTGCGCTGGCGGCGCTGGAAAGCGTGCTGCTGCTGACGGTATCGCAGGTGGTGCTTGCCAAGGGGCTGCGCTTCTGGTTCAGCCGCACGGAGGTACAGCAGCACGCCACCCAGAAACAGGTGCAGGAGCTGCAGAGCTATGTGACCGAACATCACCTTGCCAGCACCGATGTAAAGGAATTGACAGACTGGAGCCATAAGCGGCGCTATACCCTGCTGGAACTCTACCGGGGCCAGACGATGATCTACTCTTCGTTTGCACCCAAAGACGGGATGATCTCGTTTCTGCCGCAGAACGGCACATCGGATCAGAACCCGGGTGTTCTGGTGGATAAGACCGGCTTTTACGATTGGCTGCCCTGCTACACGCTCACCTTTGCAGACGGCGAGGTGAGCGCGATGCTCTACTACAACGGCTTCAATACCTATTACGGCACCGGGTGCGAAATTTTGCTTTCCCTGTGCATTTTATGGTGGTTTCCGGGCTTTTTCCTGCTGAACAGCCGTAAGATCGTGCGGTACGTGGTGCTGCTGAGCGAGGAGATCCAGGCCATGGAGGGCGGCGATCTGGATCACCCCATTACCATCCGCGGCAGCGATGAAATCACCACGCTGGCATCCTGTCTGGACTCCATGCGGGTGACCTTGCGCCAGCAGCAGGAAGAGGAGGCACAGGCATCGGCCAAGGTGAAGAACCTCATCACCGAAATGTCTCACGACCTGCGCACGCCGCTGACCACCCTGCTGCTGTATACCGAGATCCTGCGCTGCCGCAAGTACGAAACGCCGGAACAGGCCGACAATTACCTGAACAAGATCGACGCGAAGGCCCGGCAGATCAAGCAGCTTTCGGATAATCTGTTCGAGTATGCGCTGGTCACCCGGGATACCGTGGCCGTGCTGGACCCGCCCGCACATTTTTCAGCCGTGTTTGAAGAGCCGCTCACGGAAATGGTGGAAACGCTGCAGCAGCGCGGCTTTGCCTGCGCGCTGGAACTGGGCGAGGAAGACGTGCTGCTCTCGGTCAGCGGGCAGTATGTGCGCCGCATTCTGGATAACATCACCTCCAATCTGCTCAAGTATGCAGATCCGGACAGGGATGTTGTCGTGCGCTTCGTGCAGGAGGGGAGCAAAGCGGGGCTTTGTTTTGAGAACTGCGTGCTGCCGGTGCCTGCTTCCTCAGAGAGCACCAAGGTGGGCCTGCCCAGCATCGAAACCATGATGGAAAAAATGCAGGGTGTCTGCCGCATTGAGCAGCCGGAGGGCGTTTTCCGCATGACACTGCTGTTCAAAACAGCAAAAGAGTAAATTTAGAACTGCTGCATGAGAGTGCGGCAGTTTTTTTGTTGTCAGCTGCTGTACCCTCTCAGCTTTGGCGGTGCGGAAAAGGATGTGGCTTTGCAGGGGCTTTCCCCATGGAAAAGCTGACGCCGTCTTTTTTCATCTTAACCACTCTTAAGAAATTCCTGCCCCTTTTCCTAAGAATCATCCTGTATACTTCCAGATATTGGCGGAGAAGATCCCGCCGCATGCAATACAGGAGGGGCGATACGATGCTGCGAAAGAAAAACAGCGAGCCGGCGCAGCTGCCGGAGGCCCGGCAGGAGCTGCTGGGATTTGAAAGCCCGGCGGCGCAGCCGGGCAAAAAAGACCCGAAACAGTTTTTGAAGCACAACTGGAAAAAGATCACGGCGGTGGTGTGCGTGGCGGCGGTGGCCGCTGCGGTGCTGCTGCCCAAAACCAGCAAAAAAGACGTGCAGGCCAGCACCCAGTATGTGGAAGCAGCGCTGGAACGGCGGGATATCACCAACACCTTCAGCGGTTCCGGAACCATTTCCGCAGCCAATACCTATACGGTCAAGTCGCTGGTGAAGGGTACCGTGCTCACCGCCGATTTCGAGGTGGGTGATACCATCGAAAAGGGAACGGTGCTGTATACCATCGACAGCTCAGACGTTGCCACCAGCGTGGAAAAGGCCCAGCTCGCTCTGGAGCAGGCGCAGCGCAGCTACGACGATGCCGCCGATGCCCAGTACATCCGCAGTGTCATTGGCGGCACGGTGGCTTCCATCAAGGTCAAGGCCGGTGACTACGTGACCGCCGGGCAGGAGATCGCCACCGTGCGGGACGATTCCAGCCTGCTGCTCACGCTGGAATTCCCGGCGGCAGATGCTTCCAATTTTGCCGTGGGTCAGGCTGCACAGGTCATGCTCAACGGTACCTTTGAGACCCTTTCCGGCACGGTGCAGGCTGTGGCCGGCACCGACACCATCAGCAGCGGCAATCTGCTGGTGCGCACCGTGACCATTGCGGTGCCGAACAACGGCAGCCTGACCACCGCACAGGCGGCGTCGGCCTCCATCAATGGCGTCAGTGCGCTGGCATCGGCCCGGTTCGATTACCAGCACCAGCAGACCGTCACAGCCACCACCAGCGGCACCGTGTCCGCTGTCTGTGTCAAAGAGGGCGCTGCCGTTGCGGCGAACACGGCCATTGTGCAGCTTTCCGGCACCGAGCTGAGCAGGCAGGTGCAGTCCGCTGCCGACAGCCTGCTGAATGCACAGCTTTCCATGAGCGACACCGAAAAGCAGATGGAAAACTATACCATCACCTCGCCCATCAGCGGCACCATCATTGAAAAGGCCGCCAAGGCCGGTGACGCCCTGACCGCCGGTGCGGATCTGTGCACCATCTACGACCTGAGCTATCTGGAAATGACCCTGAATGTGGACGAGCTGGAGATCCTCTCCATCAAGGAAGGACAGACCGTCACCATCACGGCAGACGCCATCTCGGACCGCACCTTTACCGGCGTGGTCACCAGCGTTTCCGCTGCAGGCACCACCACCGGCGGCACCACGACCTACCCGGTGACCATCCGCATTGATGATACCGGCGACCTGCTGCCCGGCATGAATGCCACGGCCGAGATCGAGGTGAGCAGTGCCGAGAACGCCCTCACCATTCCCAATGGCGCGGTGGTGCGCGGTAATTACGTGCTTGTCACAAAGGACTCGCCCAGTGCCGTCAACGCCGTGCAGGATATGACTGCGCCGGACGGCTATGTGTACGTAAAGATCACCACCGGCACCAGCGACAACGATTCGATCGAAGTGACCGGCGGCCTGCAGGAGGGCGACACCATCGCCTACGATGCCGACGCTGCTGAAAAGCAGAACGCCAGCGACAGCATGGAGTTCATGGTGGGCCCGGGCGGCAGCGGCGGGCCCAGCGGAGGGAACGGAGGCCCCGGCGGCGGAGGCCCGGGAGGTGGCTTCTGATGAGTGCCCTCATTGAATTTGATCATGTGTGCAAGTATTACCAGATGGGCGATACCCTTGTAAAGGCTGCAGATCACATTTCGATGCAGATCAACAAGGGCGAGTTCGTGGCCATCGTGGGCCAGTCCGGCTCCGGCAAATCCACCTGCATGAACATCATCGGCTGTCTGGATGTGCCCACGGCGGGCACCTATAAACTCAATGGCCGGGATGTGGGCAGAATGAGCCGCGATGAACTGGCCGAGATCCGCAACGAGCTGCTGGGCTTCATCTTTCAGCAGTATAACCTGCTGCCCAAGCTCAGCCTGATGGAAAACGTGGAGGTTCCGCTGGTGTATGCCGGGGTGCCGCGCGGGGAGCGCCGCCGCCGTGCCGCCGCTGCACTGGAACAGGTGGGCCTTGGCGATAAGCTCCGGAACAAGCCCAACCAGCTTTCCGGCGGTCAGCAGCAGCGTGTTTCCATCGCGCGGGCACTGGCAGGCCGTCCGGCTGTCATTCTGGCCGACGAGCCCACCGGTGCACTGGACAGCCACACCGGCCGTGAGGTACTGAAAATGCTGCAGGAGCTGCACCGGCAGGGCAATACCGTGGTGCTCATCACCCACGATAACTCCATTGCCGTGCAGGCCCAGCGCATCATCCGACTGGAGGACGGCCGTGTGGTGTACGACGGCGATGCCCACGCACCCGAGGCCGTGGTGCAGCCCGGCTGTGGGATCAGGACGGAACAGGAGGGGAGCGCATCATGATCTATGAGACCTTCCGCGAGGCCGTCCAGAACATCTGGAGCAACAAGTTCCGCACCTTCCTCACCATGTTGGGCATTATCATCGGTGTGACGGCGGTCATCGTCATCGTGGGTCTGGGCAACGGCATGACCCAGAGCATCGCGTCCAGCTTTGCAGACCTTGGCACCAATATCATCAGCGTGCAGGTCATGGGCTACGGCTCCCGGTCAGTGAAGGTGGAGGATGTTTACAGCCTCGTGGATGCCCACCCGGATCTGTTCGAGGCGGTGTCGCCGACAGCCAGCATCAACGGCACCGTGAAGGTGGGCACCACCAGCTACAGCAACACCTCCGTCAAGGGCGTGAGCGAGAGCTATCTTGAAATGAGCGGCTACACCGTCCGCGTCGGGCGCGGCATCAACTATGTGGATCTGACCGACAACAAGAAGATCTGCGTTGTGGGCGACTATATCAGCCGTGTGGCCTATGGCGGCAATGCCGTGGGCCAGACCATCAAGATCGGCTCGGAAAAATATACCATTGTGGGCGTACTGGAAGCCAAGGTGACAGACACCTCGGATCAGGAGGGCAGCAGCGATGATATCGCTCTGCTGCCCTACACCACGGCGCTCCGCGTTTCAAAGACCAGCACCGCCAGCTCCTACGCTGTCACCGTGACCAGCGAGGACAACATTTCCGAAGCGAAGACCGTACTGGAAAATGGTCTGCAGGAGCTGCTCAATTCCGATGAGGGCTACATGGTCACCAGCATGAGCGAAATGCTGGATATGATGACCTCCATGGTGAACATGGTCGTCACCATCCTCACAGCCATTGCAGCGATCTCGCTGCTGGTGGGCGGCATCGGCATCATGAACATCATGCTGGTGTCCGTCACCGAGCGCACCCGTGAGATCGGCATCCGCAAGGCGCTGGGTGCGAAGGAACGGGTCATTCTGGGCCTGTTCGTCACCGAAGCTGCCACCACTTCCGCCCTTGGCGGCGTGCTGGGCATCGGTCTCGGCTATCTGCTTTCCGCACTTGCCAACAGAATCCTGCCGCTGGTTATGAGCGATATGGAAATGACCGTGTCGCCGTCCCTTGGCTCGGTGGCTGTGGCCTTTGGCATTTCGGTGGGCATCGGTGTGTTGTTCGGCTACCTGCCCGCAAAGCGTGCGGCCCGGCTGAACCCCATCGAAGCGCTGCGCTATGACTGATAACCCTCTCACCGACACGGTCCGCTTGCAGCGGCGCAATGTCGGAGCTCTCCCGAAGGGCGAGCCCAAAATTAAGGAGGCAACTATGAAAAAACGATTTCTCGCACTGCTGCTGGCGGTGTGCATCGGCGTGTCCGTGCTGGTACTGCCGGCTTCGGCAGCGGGCTCCAACACGGCGGTGCAGACGGCGGTGACGCTGGGCGCTTTCTCCACCGAGGAAGCGGCCGGGCTGAGCACGCCGCTCACCCGCGGGCAGCTGGCAAAGCTGCTGGTGGCCTTTTCTGCCTACCACGATAACGCCAATACACAGGGCAGCATCGGCACCCTGTATACCGATGTGAACGGCAGCAGCGCTGATGCGCCCTATATCCGCATTGCAGTGCAGCAGGGCTGGATGAGCGGCTACACCGACGGTTCCTTCCGCCCGGATAATACCGTTACGCTGGAAGAAGCCTGCACTGCCGCCCTGACCCTGCTGGGCTACGATATCACCACCCTGACCGGCGGTTTTCCGGCAGCACAGCTGAACAAGGCCAATGCCATCGGCCTGCGGAGCAATCTGGGCTGCACGCAGGGCCAGACCATGACTCTGGAAGAGGGCGCAGTGCTGCTGTACAATGCCCTTACCGCAAATACGGCAGACGGCAGTGTGTACGGCACCACGCTGGGCTACACCGTGACGAACGGTCAGGTGGATGTTTCCTCCATCCTGCTCAGCAGTCTGGAGGGCCCCTTTGTGGCATCCGAGGGTGAGAGCCTGCCCTTTGTGCCGGAGGCTATCTACCGCAATGACAGTGTGAGCACCTCGGCACAGCTTTCCGCCTATGACGTATACTATTACAATGCCAGCGCAAAGACGGTGTGGATCTACACCCGCAAGGCAGCAGGCCGGATCACGGCGGTGTCGCCCAGCGCCAGCGCACCCACCTCGGTTACCGTGGCAGGCACCAGCTACACCATTGCAAGCTCCTCGGCGGCGGCACAGCTGTCCAGCCTGAACGGCGGCGGTGTGGGGCAGGTGGTCACCCTGCTGCTGGGCATGAACAACGAGGCCGTTGCGGTGCTGACCGGCGATGAAGCGGACGAAGTATTCTACGGTGTGGTGCAGACCGCCGCCCGCAGCCTTGTGGAGGAAAACGGTGCGGACGTCCGGCAGGCGGTGGCAGTCAAGTGCACCGACGGCGTTACCCGTACCGTGAATGTGGACAAAAGCCTGAATTACCCGGCAGGCTGGATGGTGAAGATCACAGTGAACGCCGAGGGTGAACAGGTGGAGACCATCACCAAAACCAGCACCTCCGGCACCATCAATGCAGACAGCACTGCTCTGGGCGGCACTGCCCTTGCAGACGACGTAGAAATTCTGGATACGACATCGGAGGGGTTGGCTGGGACGGTTCGTCCCAGCCGAATAGCGGGGACAAAGCTGAACGCACTGGCCGTGCGCTACTATACGCTGAATGAGCAGGGACAGATCGACCGCCTGATCCTGAACGATGTCACCGGCGATCTGTGGAAATACGGCGTGCTGGACGATGTGAAGAATCTGGCCTTCAACGCCAGTTCCATTCTGGGCACCCTGACCGGCAGTGGCTCCTCCGGCTCGGGGGATAGCTCTTCCGGGAACGGTTCTTCCGGCTCCGGCAGCGGTTCCACCGGGGATAGCTCCTCCGGTTCCGGCTCTACCGGCGGCACCACCAACACCACCACCGTGGTGGACGATCTGCGCAGTGTGCTGGTGCCCACCACCAGCGAGATCCTGTGGGGCGTGATCGACGGCTCGCTGCTGAGCACGGTCTGGAACCGCATCACCAGCAGTTCCGGCTCGCTGCTGAGCATCGGTCTCAAGCAGCTGGCCAACATTACCGGCCAGCCTATGAGCACCATCCTCAATTTTGTGGGCGGCGGCGCTACCTACATCTGCTACGTCAACGGCAGTCAGGCCAGCTTTTCCACCTCCATCAAGTATCCGGTGCTGGCGGGCGGTTTGGCAGTGCGGCAAAACGTGAACGGCACTGTAAAGGCCATGATCCAGCTGATGCCCATGAAGATCGATCAGGTGGGTGCAGCCTCGGTGATGAGCAACGGCACCCGCTACGAGACGGCTGACGATATGCAGGTGTACCTATGGTACAAGGGGCAGTATTACGCCACCAAGCTCTCTGAGGTGAACTCTGAGGGCTACTACCTGACCGGCTGGTACGATAACTTTGGCTGCGCAGCAGGCAAGCGCGTGCGGGTGATCGTGGCGGTCAAAAAGGACTGATGGACTACTATGACCCCCGGCGCAGGGCGCTGCGGGCGGTACGGCAGCTGCTCTACCCGCGCGAGTGCCCCTTCTGCGGCCGGGTGCTGGGGGATGTACGAGATTGCCCGGACTGTGCAGTGCAGCTGGAAACGCTGCGTCGCAAGCCGGGCATCCGGCTGGACCCGGCGCAGCACTATATCAGCAATCTGGCCGGTGCGGCTGCGCCCTACCGTTACAGCGGCTGTGTGCGGCGCGGCATCCTGAACGCAAAGTATCAGGGCAAGCCGTGGCGGGCTGTGGAGATGGGCAACCGTCTGGTACAGCTGGCCTTTGGCGGTGAACTGACCGTGCAGTACGGCGAGCTGCTCCCGCAGCCGGTGCCGTGGGCGGCCATCGGGTACGACCTGATCGTACCGGTGCCGGCCTCCGGTAAAAGGCGCGGCTACAATGTGCCGGAACTGATGGCGCTGCCGCTGGCCAAGGCTATGGAGGTGCCGCTGGCACCGCAGGCACTGGAGCGCACCCGCGCCAAACGGCATCAGGCCGGTCTGCCGCTGGAACAGCGCATAGCCAACGTGGCAGGTGCTTTCCGGGCGGCGCAGCCGCGGCAGCTGGAGGGTAAGCGCATCCTGCTGGTGGATGACGTCATCACCACCGGCACAACGGCTGCTGCCTGCGCGCAGGCACTGCTTCACGCCGGGGCAGACAGCGTATTCGCGCTGGCCTTTGCCACGGTGGAGTTTGGCGCACCGCCGGACGACACCACCCCTATCCATGAGGACGATGAGGAAGATGCGTATCGCGATTTTTGAAAATAACGCTCTTTCGCACATCCTTTTGGCGGGCAAAAGCCGGGACGGTAAAATGTAAAAACTGTATCAGAAATTTGGAAAAAGCGCTTGACAAAACGGGCAAAGTCGGGTATACTAATCAAGCTGTGAGCGGCAAACGCAAACAGATATCCGGGTGTAGCGCAGTTTTGGTAGCGCGCTTGAATGGGGTTCAAGAGGCCGTGAGTTCGATTCTCGCCACTCGGACCAAAAGCTCTCTCGATTCGTCGAGAGAGCTTTTTTGTTTGTGTGCTTGTCAAAATGGAACAGCAGGGCCGGTGGTCAATGACCACCGGCCCTGCTGCGTTTACTGCGCCGCTTTTTTGCACCAGAGCAGCCCGCCACGGCGGCGGCGGTGTCGGCGGCGTTGAACAGCTGCTGCAGCATGCTGCTGGCGGCAATGGGCAGGGCGAAACGGATCAATTTCCCGGTCAATGGCCCGTGGAGCATGTCCACGGAGGATGCGGTCTGCATGGAGATTCCTCCTTGAAAAAACGCAGGCATTATTGTAGCACCTGTTGTAGAATGAGAAAAGCGAATCTTTCAAATGCTATCCATGCAAAAACTGAATGAAACGGAGGAAGCCCCATGGACATGAACCTGCTGAAGTACCGCGCATTCGTCGCCACGGTGGAAGACGGCAGCTTTACCCGCGCGGCAGAACGGCTGCATTACTCGCAGTCCGGCATCAGCCGGATGATCGCCGACCTGGAGCGGGAGTGGAACCTGACGCTGCTGGAAAAAGGCGCAAAGGCCGAGATCGCGGCGCTGTTTGAGCGGTATCACCTGCAGCCGAACGTCCACTTCACCACCTGGGACGACTACGCGGTGATGTCCATGGTGGAAAGCGGGCTGGGCATCAGCATCCTGCCGGAGCTGATCCTGAAGCGGGTGCCCTACCGCATTGCCATCCGGGAGCTGGATGTGCCCGCGCTGCGCACCATCGCGTTCTGCCTGCGGGACAGAAAGAACGCTTCGCTTGCGGTGAAGCGCTTTCTCGAATATCTCGATTTCCGCGAAGAAAAAACAGCACAGCCATGCGGGAAAACACGGGAAAGTTGAAAAAAGTCGGGACGAAATTTTGTGGGATGTGTAGAATATCGCTCGAAAAACTGGACATTTTGCCTAACAAATAGAGTGGAAACGTGTCAATATTGAGAAAAAAGTTTCACCATCGTTTACAAAACGGTTACAAGCTGATATACTTTAAGGCAGTGAACGCATGAAAGCTGCCTGAGACCGAAAGGAGAATCCACCCGTGAATACCGCTGCACCGTCCCGAAAGAAGAAGCTGCTGAGCCTTGTGCTGACGCTGGTGTTTCTGCTCACCTGCCTGCCTGCCGCTTTTGCAGTGGACCTGAACGTGGACGCGGGCTTCTACTTCAAGCAGAGCCGCGGCGGCACCTGCACGCTGGCTTCGGCCGCCATGATGCTGCGGCGGCGCGCTTACTTCGACGGCCTGACCGACTGGTCTTCCGTCACCGAGAACAGTGTGCGCGGCACGGCATGGGCCAACGGCCTGTCTCACAGCTTTACATACAAGGAGATGCAGGTGGGCTACGCCACCCTGCCTTCCAGCAAAGTGGAAAAGATCCAGACCCTCATCACCCTGCTTTCGCAGCACCCGGAGGGCATCGTCCTGTACGACCGCAGCCAGCCCCACGCCGTGCTGCTGACCGACTACACCAACGGCGTATTCTATTGCTCCGACCCGGCCGGGAACATTTCCTCCGGCCGCATCCCGCTCACCAGCTCCAGCGTGTCCGTCAACGGCGCGTCCTGCTACTGGTACGTTACCTCTGACCACAACTCGGTGGCTTCGGCGGCCGACGGCCTGCGCCTGGAGGGCATGAGCTACCCGGTCAACGTTCAGGTGGGCAAAGGCATGGCTTTGACCGGCACGGCTAACAGCGCATCCGGCACCACCCTGACCAGCGTGCAGGTGGCCATTCTGGACACCAATGATCAGCCCGTGCAGACCGCACAGGCGGTGGTGGAAGGCACCAGCTTCTCCTTCAAGAGCGTGGACAGCCAGATCAAGTTCGGTGAGCTGGCAGAAGGCGCTTACACCTACATGGTCATGCTGACCGACTCCAACGGCGAGACCCTCTGCTTCACCAGCGACTTCACCGTTTCGGACGGTTCCAGCAGCACGGCTACCTATTGGTCTGCACAGGACACCGAAGGCACGAAGCTCTCCGAGGGCATCCAGCAGATCGAAACGACTCTGACCGATGCGGCCGAAACGACCATGGGCTGGCTCACCAGCCTGTTCGGCTAAAGATGCAAACAAAGCGGCCCGGAATGTGAAAAACATTCCGGGCCGCTTTTTGCGGGGATGTTTAATTATCAAAAAAATAATCGCTGTCCACGCGCTTGATAAGATAAGCTTTCTGTGTAGAAACACCAACGCCGTATTCGATCATCAATTCGGTCAGGCGTTTGCCGTCAACCAGAATGATATGCTGTGCGTTAGCAAAGTCTTTGGCTTTGGGCGAAAACTTTGCGGTCGTGATGAAAAGGCCCTTTTCTACTTTTGGCGGACCCATCATGGCACCGGCAAACTTTTGCAGTTCTGGTTTGCTGATGGTGACATCAGACTTCCAGCGCTTGGCTTGAATGTAGATTAGATTGAAGCCAAGCTTATCTTCGTGGATGATGCCGTCAATGCCGTCGTCACCGCTGTACTTGGTCACAAAGCCTTCACCATAGTTCATCGCTTTCATTAGATCGACCACAAGATGCTCAAAGAATGCGGGCGTCTGATTCAGCACTTCAGTCAGTAGGTCATCTGCCAGTTGCTCGTTGATGATGGCGTAGACCCGGTCAAAGGTTTCCTGCGGCGTTTCCGGTGCTTCTTCCTGTACTTCGGTGAGGGCAGGCGCGGCCGGGTCGCTGCTGCTGTTTTTATGACGGTAAAATTCCAGAAATTCTGGGAATTTCTGCGCCAGAAGGGTGTTCGTAATAGGAGTCTCACTCTCCAGCAGAGCCTTGCCGGAAGGTGTTATGGCGATATACCCGCGCTGGGGTGAGTCGATCATCTGGGCTTTCAGCAAATATGTCTTGGCCCAGCCGACCCGACCAGAAAAAACGCTGATTTTGGAATTGCTGGGTAGTGTCTCGGCAAGGTCTTGCTCCGTTAGATGTAAGGCTGAGACAATAAAGTCCCTCACTTCCTTCATGGAATGCACGCCGCCGTCCCGCAAAGAGAGCAAAACCGGGCGATAGAGCTCATTGTATTTTGGAATAGCCATGGAACTTCCCTCACATTCAACGACCGAAAAATTATTTCAGCGTGCCGTCCAGCACCTGGCTGTAGTACCAGGGCTTCGGGGCGTGGAAGGTCTTGCCGCTGAGAAACTCAAAGTCCGGCTGGTTGAAGTGGGGCATGGTCAGCTCCCAGGCGCACAGGGCCTGATACTTCAGCTTCAGCTCGCGGTTGGCGCTGTTGTTGCCGTACTTGCTGTCGCCAAGGATGGGACAGCCGATGCTGGCCATGTGGGCGCGGATCTGGTGTGTGCGGCCGGTGATGAGCTTGACCTTCAGCAGGGCCAGACGGCCGGAGACGGCGATGGTCTCATACTGGGTCTCCACTTCCTTGGCACCGGGCTGCTTGTCCTCCACGATCTTCACAATGCCGCGGTCGGCGTCCTTCAGCAGGTAGCCGCCCAGAGTGGCGTCCGGCGGCAGCGGACGGCCAAAGGTGACGCAGAGGTAGGTCTTTTGCACCTCGCGGTTCTTGATGGCGGCAAGGAACAGCTCCTCGGCCTCCGGGGTCTTGGCAATGATCACAAGGCCGCTGGTGCCGGTGTCCAGCCGGTGACACAGAGCGGGGGTGTACAGGCTGTTCTCCTTGTATTCCCCCTGCTGGTTCAGGTAGAGCAGCGCGCGGTTCAGCAGGGTGTCGTCCTCCGGGCCGTCCACGGCCAGACCGGCGGGCTTGTTCACGATCAAAATCTGCGGGCAGTCGTACACCACCTGCGCCGGGGTGCGGGCGTTCTTCCATGCGGGGCCTTCCACCCGGCGGTCGGCGTCCAGCACCTCGTCCAGAATGAACAGCTTGATCTCGTCGCCGGCCATCACGCGGGTGGAAAGCGGCTGCTTTTTGCCGTTCAGCTTGATCTTGTTTTCCCGCAGCGCCTTGTTCAGGCGGCCGGGGGTCAGGGCGGGGTACTGCTGGGTCAGATAATTGTCCAGCCGGGTGGGGGCCAGACATTTTACTTTTAAAATTTTCACGGGAAATTCCTCTCTATCTTAAAATCAGTCGCAATAGAATGGGTCTTTGATTCGTTTTTATTGTAGCGGAAGAAATCTACCGCGTCAAGAAAGAAGGTATTTTTATGAACCTGAAATATAAGATTCTGGCTGTTCTGGCTGCGGGCATTGCGTTGACGGCCTGCGGCGGCTCCGGCACCCCCGCCAGCACCCCCGCCTCCAGTGCGGTGCCCGCTTCGTCCCATGTGGCAGAAGAAGGCGTTACGGAGCCGATCGATCTGCTGACCGGGACACTGGACGATCTGGACGACCCGGATACGGTAACGTTTATCCCGGCATCCATCGTTTCCGGCGTACAGGACGGTAAATTGACTGCTAAGGTGTTCAGCTACGACCGTTATAAAAAAGAAGATGTTGAAAACCTTGCTGTTGGCGACAAGATCACCTTCCACGAGGAGGGTGCGGCATGGAATCAGGTCGTGAACGATGCGGTGACGAGCATCGAAAAAAATGACGAATACCATCTTGTAAGCATCAACGGCGGCATGGAGCAGCCCGGCGGGCTGGACTTGAAGCTGGAGGATGATGACACCTACCGGACGATGACCTTTGACGATTACCCGCTTTATTACGAGATGGGAGAAAAGACGATGCCGCTGGCAGAGGATGTAGTGCTGAAGGACAGCTCTGCCGACCCGCAGGCCGAAGCCGTGGAGACTACGGGCGCAGATGCGGTGGCAGCAGCAATCAATGCAGACCCCGATAACTGGACCACCTATAATACCACGCTGGTGGTGCAGGGCGGCAAGGTGCTGGAGGTGCGCCGCATCTGGGTGCCGTGATTTCTCAGGCGCTGCCGCTGGCCTGCCTCGTCTGTAAGGAAAGGTTTTTGCCGGAAAAGAGTTGACAAATGCCCGGCTCATGCTATAATTTAACTGTACGCAAGGGGGGCTGAGTGCCCGTCTTGTGTGATGTGAAATTATGACAGATGGCAATGATGGGGCCAGAAATGTACACACCACCGTCCAGAGAGAACGCCCGCAGGCTGCAAGGCGTTCCGGTCGGGTCCATTTCGCGCCACCCCGGAGCTTCCGGCGAATGCAAACCGGACGCTGCGCAGCGTTAACGCGCCGAAAGCGGCAGGGGACAATTTATCCTTTGCAATTTGGGTGGTACCACGGAGTTTTGAGCAGCACAGCCTTCGTCCCTTAATCGGGATGGAGGCTGTTTTTGTTTTTTGCGCCTGTCTGCCCCTCTGCCATAACATCATAAAAAATCTGACGTGCAAACGCCAAGGACAATTGAGGAGAGAAAACTTATGCAATGGACCGGTTTGAATGAACTGCGCGAAAAGTACCTGAGCTTTTTTGAA
>ENA-OVGB01002140-OVGB01002140.1-human-gut-metagenome-genome-assembly--contig:-NODE-2140-length-15009-cov-3.914337_pt1 | contig 15009 bp, 11 predicted proteins | sample MGYA00237767_ERZ505413 | MGnify/ENA primary metagenome ERZ505413 (study PRJEB26158, sample SAMN06016410) | human gut metagenome | biome: human gut; feature: ankylosing spondylitis patient; material...
CCGGTTGCGATAATGGTAACATCGGTTCCGTCAACAAGCACATTGCCCTTACCGATTTCGAAGTTATAATTATCATCAAAAACTCTCGGAACCGCAAGTCTTCCGAATCTCATATAAACAGGTCCGTCATGCTCTGCCGCAGCAAGCACACAAAGGCGAGCTTCAACGTCATCGGCAGGATTTAAAATAACCATATTGGGTATGGAACGCATAAGTGCAATATCCTCACAGCACTGATGGCTTGCACCATCCTCGCCAACCGAAATACCGGCGTGAGTAGCACCGATTTTAACATTGAGATTAGGATAAGCAATAGAGTTTCTGATTTGCTCAAAGGCTCTCCCGGCAGCGAACATTGCAAACGAACTTGCAAATACGGTATGACCTGTCGCAGCTAAACCGGCAGCAATACACATCATATCACATTCAGCTATGCCGGAGTCAAAAAATCTATCGGGGAATTCCTTCTTAAACTTTCCGGTTCTTGTAGCTTCTGCAAGATCGGAATCCATAACAATAACATTTTTATCCTTATGCCCGAGCTTTGCCGTAAGCGTCTCTTGTAGCAGTTTTAATTATATCAGCCATTGTTTACGCCTCCAATTCTGCCAAAGCGGATTTAAGTTCATCCATGGCTTTGTTATACAATTCTTCGTTAGGAGCTGCTCCGTGCCAATTCACGGCATTTTCCATATAGGAAACTCCTTTACCTTTAACAGTTTTCATAATAACGGCAGTAGGCATTCCCTTGCAGGCTTTAGCATCATCAACAGCCTTTTTTATAGCATCGAAGTCGTGGCCGTCAATTTCAATGGTATTCCACTTGAAAGCAGCAAACTTTTCGGCTATCGGATAAGCCGAGTTAACTTCATCAATGGTACCGTCAATCTGAAGTCCGTTGTAGTCAACAAATGCGGTGAGATTATCAAGATGGTGGTTGCCGGCAAACATAGCAGCTTCCCAAACCTGACCTTCTTCAATTTCTCCGTCGCCGAGAATTGTGTATACTCTGTAATTCTCTTTGTCTATTTTTCCGCCGAGAGCCATACCAACAGCGCACGATATACCCTGACCGAGAGAACCGGTGCTCATATCAACTCCCGGCACCTTATTCATATTGGGGTGCCCCTGTAAATACGAATCGGACTTGCGGAGGGTTTTGAGGTCCTCTACCGGAAAATAACCTTTAAGTGCAAGAGTAGCATAAAGAGCCGGAGCTGCATGACCCTTAGACAAGACAAGTCTGTCTCTTTTTGGGTCTTGCGGATTTTTAGGATCTACATTCATTTCGACATTATAAAGATATGAAAGCAGATCGCATATCGACAAAGAGCCGCCCGGATGCCCTGCTTTAGCACAATAAATGCCGTCTATGGCACCTATACGAGCTTTACAGGCAAAAATTTTCAACTGTTTTTTTAAGTTTTCGTCCATAACATTAGTCCTCCTTATAATTATACATAATATAGTTTAACAAGTCTGCAACAGCGCCGTTATTACAATGACAAGCTTCAAATTTCACTATGTCATGTATTGCCTTGGGTGCTTGCCCGCAGCAAGCGGATAAATATACACTTTTAAGCATTTCATAATCATCTTCTCTCTGGCTGCCGCCGATGATTTCTCCGATACCTGGCACGAGGCAGTCCATTGCTGCTACAGTCTTTCCGTCTGGGTTAAGCTTCATGTAGAAAGCCTTGATTTCCTTTGGATAATCGGTTACAAATACAGGACGTTTGAATACTTCTTCTGTGAGGTAACGTTCATGTTCTGTCTGTAAATCTGTACCCCAGGATACCTTATATTCAAATTTATCGTTATTTTTCTCAAGCAATTCGATTGCCTCTGTATAAGTAACGTGTGCAATCTCGGATTCCACTACATGTTTCAGACGGTCAATCAGTCCTTTATCGACAAAATTGTTGAAGAACTGCATTTCTTCCGGTGCATGCTCCATAACGTAGCGGATGACATATTTCAGCATTGCCTCAGCAAGCTCCATATCGTCCTCCAGATCAGCGAAAGCGATTTCCGGCTCGATCATCCAGAACTCTGCTGCATGACGTGTCGTGTTGGAGTTCTCAGCACGGAAAGTCGGTCCGAATGTGTAGATATTACGGAATGCCTGTGCATAAGTCTCACCGTTCAGCTGACCACTTACTGTAAGATTAGTCTCTTTGCCGAAGAAATCCTGACTGTAATCTACAGTACCGTCTTCATTCAGCGGAGGATTCTTCATATCCAGTGTAGTAACCTGGAACATCTCTCCCGCACCCTCGCAGTCACTTCCTGTGATCAGCGGTGTGTGTACATATACGAAACCTCTTTCCTGGAAGAATTTGTGGATCGCGTATGCACAAAGGGAACGTACACGAAATACCGCCTGGAAAGTGTTTGTTCTCGGTCTCAAATGTGTCATGGTTCTCAGGTATTCCAGAGTATGACGTTTCTTCTGAAGCGGATAATCCGGTGCAGATGCGCCTTCTACCTGTACTTCATCAGCCTGAATTTCAAACGGCTGTTTTGCTTCCGGTGTCGGAACCAGAGTTCCCCTGACGATAATAGCAGCGCCTACATTCAGCTTGCTGATCTCGGCAAAATTCGGCATATTGTCGTGATATACAACCTGCAGTGTCTCAAAAAAAGTACCATCATGAAGTACGATAAAACCAAATGCCTTGGAACCACGTACGCTTCGTACCCATCCTCCTACAATTACTTCCCTATTCAGGTATTCTTCTCTGTTTTTATAAATTTCTTTTACAGTTGTGAGCTTCATAATCTATACCTCTCTGTCTTCATTCTCATCCAATTGCTTTCTAGTATAGACTATTCGTTGGATTACTGCAAGGAGTAAATACAGGAGAAACATGGTTTTATTGCGTTTAAGCTTCCCATTTAAGGGTTCCGGTCTGTTCATAATCCTTCTGTATATTATAAGAAACAATTCCTTTCTCTGTTACCAGATAAAACATATCTCCGATATACACGCCGCGTACTCTGCAATAATCCTGATAACTCATGGAGCCTTCAAAAAGTTCACTGTCATTGATATTCAGATACATCTGCGGCTCAAATCCATTTTGATCATGATAGGAAAGCAGTGCATAGTAATAATTCTCACTGCTGTCATATACATCAGTGTTATCTCCATAGATTCCATAAGCAAACCCGAACAGACTTTTCTTCGGAGCTGCAAGAATCGCATGGTAATTATAAAGCGCGTCACAAAATGAAACATCCTTTAATATAAAACGGTCTGTTTCTCTGACATCTGATGGATCGGAAATATCAAACATAGAACATTTCATCCCCGTCACATTGCCTGTATCCGGATCTGTTTCCCAGCCGATCCCCAGCAATTGATTTTCTCCGTAGAAATGCAGATACTCAGAAAATCCGGTAATATTCAGTTCGCTCATAATCCTGGGGTTCTTCGGATCAGAAAGATCTGCTGCAAAAAGAGGATCCGTATTTCGATATGTGACAAAATATCCTGTATCTCCCATAAACCGTGCAGCCTTTATCTGCTCTCCCTCTGCCAGATCTTCAATCTTTCCAATTGTTTTGAGTTTCTCATCCAGCACATATAATCCATTACTTCTGGAAAAATTACTATAATCTTTATCCCAGCCTTCAACAGTGGTTACAATGCGAAGACAGTCATCTGCCTCGTTCATGGAAAAATTGTTGTGAAGTTCCCCCACTACAGAACCTGCTGCCCCGTCGGTAAATTTCCCGTCTCTGTAGCCGATTCGTACAATTTCCGTACGAGTTTCCCGGTCATTCCAGATTTCTGTTGCTGAATAGATATTATTTTCACTGACATAAAAAATATTTGCGCTGCTGACAACGGCCATAACATCTGTTGCCTGATCCGGATTCTCCTGTGCGACAGCCCCTGCTACCAGATATATCCTGCCATTATAAGAAAAATCTTTTTCCGGTGTCGGAAGGTAAATATGGTCATAGGCAATATACTCTTCTCCGCACCTTGGCACATAGTACTGTAACTGATCTGCGCTGTCTCCGACTTCCGGAGTATATGATGTAAAAAGATACATTCTTCCATCAGTTCTTCGAGAGGAAAGATAACTTCCATCCTGATGATAAACGCCTGTCTTTTTGGGTTTTTCCCTGTCTGAGATATCATAGGTTTCTACTGTCACAGTAGTTACCGGCATACTATAACTGGTTCGGACTCCATCTGTATTCTTTTCTCCACCTGCATTTACTGACGGAAGATCTATACTGCCTTTATAGGTTATATAATCTTCCTGCTGACAGATCAGCTGCAGGCAATTACCATCCACATACATTTCCTTATAATCGGAGCTGTTCTCTCCATTAATCTCACAGAGTAATTTCATGGACGCTGCATCTGCAATACGCAATGTTCCTTTACTGTCCATGGCATAAATACAGCTGCCATCTGTTTTTACGATATCTGCCTCATCAATCAGTTCTTCCTGTGTGGTGGTCGTAGAATAATCTTTACCTTCTGATGATGGATCAAAGCCATATTCCTGGTCAATCGGTTCTTCCGGCATAGTTGCCGCCATACTGGAATTTGAAGCAGCCGAGTCTGTCCCTGCCGCATCTGCTGACTCTTCAACAGTCATGATGCGGGGCTGAACATTACTGTATGAAGAATTATTCTGCCATTCTTTTACCTGGGCATAAAGATCTTCATAACTGTCCGTATGAGAAATTCCAGTAACCGGGGCCGTCGTCGGAAGAGGCGTTGGCGTACCGATTCCTTCTGTTTCTGTATTTACCGGTTCCTCAATAATACTCGTTCTGGTCTCCTCCTGTTTCACAGAATTCGTCCCTTCCCACATCGGGGTCGTACCCAATGCCACCGCTCCGACAGCCACAACCGCCACTGCTGTAAGTACATATTTTTGCTTCATTCCATGCCTCCTTTGCCAGAATTTCCTTCGCACTGTTTTCACATTCTCCAAACATACCTTATAATGTCATTTTAACACAGTTCTGTTTCCGGACTGTAATATGCTGCTGTCCCGTCTGTGCCTTTTATATGCAGACAGGGACTCAAAGCTCTGCGCCTTAAGTCCCTGTCTTTTGTATATTATGTGTTTTTTTATAATGATTCGATGAATCTCATAAATGCTTCTCTGCCTTCCGGTGTGCATTTGTAAACACCGGCATCTTCCAGAACATGTGTAAATACAATACCAACTTCTTTCTGAAGGATTTCATGAACATTCTCTTTGTTGATATCCTTGTATTTCGGAAGAAATTCAGCTGCCCATGCGGCATGTTTCTCAATCTTTTCGTTGGATGCGATATCTTTTCCTTCCAGAATGTATTCTTCCAGAAGTTCCAGTTCTTCTTTCAGTCTTGCCGGAAGAACTGCCAGCCCCATAACTTCGATCAGACCGATATTTTCTTTCTTAATGTGATGATACTCTGCATGCGGATGATATACACCAAGCGGATTTTCCTCTGTTGTGATGTTGTTTCTCAGAGTCAGATCCAGTTCAAACATATCGCCTGCTTTACGTGCGATCGGTGTGATCGTGTTGTGCGGTTCTCCGTCTGTCTCTGCAAAAACAAATGCAGCTTCATCAGTATATCCTCTCCATACTTCCAGTACATGAGTTGCCAGATCGACCAGACGCGCAGAATCTTTGTGGCGGATACGAAGTACAGAAAGCGGCCATTTGACAATGCCGGCCTCCACATCTTCAAATCCCGGAATCGTCACATGCTTCTCAATCGGAGCTTTTGCCATTGCAAATGTATAATGTCCGCCCTGGAAATGATCATGACTTAAGATAGAACCACCAACGATCGGAAGATCTGCATTGGATCCCAGGAAATAATGAGGAAACAGTTTTACAAAATCAAACAGTTTGATAAAGGTGTTTCTCTCAATCTTCATCGGAGTATGCTTGCTGTTGAACACGATGCAATGCTCATTGTAATATACATATGGAGAATACTGGAAGCCCCATGGTGTATCGTTGATCGTGATCGGAATGATTCTGTGATTCTGTCTTGCCGGATGATTGACACGACCTGCATATCCTTCATTCTCCGGACAAAGGAGACATTTTGGATAGCTGCTTGCTTTCGCATTTTTTGCTGCTGCGATCGCTTTTGGATCTTTTTCCGGTTTGGAAAGATTAATGGTAATATCAATTTCGCCATACGGGCTGTCTACTTTCCATTTCTGATCTTTCTTTACACGATAGCGGCGAATATAGTTGCTGTCCTGGCTTAATTTATAGAAGTAATCGGTAGCTTCCTGCGGACTGTTCTGATACTTATCCCAGAATTCTTTCTGAACCTGCGCCGGACGCGGCATCAGACAGTTCATCAGTCTTGTATCAAAAAGATCACGATACACAACACTGTCTTCGATCAGTCCTCTCTTTACGGCTTCATCCAGAAGTTCATTTAAAGTTTCTTCCAGATCTACATCTGAAAAGCTCTCTTCTGGTTCCACATATTCATCTTCATGAAATACATCCAGAAGAAGATTGATAGTGTAATTTTTTTCACACTCCGCTACCAGTCCTGTTTCCATTCCATACTGCACAAGTTTCGTGATGCTTTTGCTTAACATAAGCCTGTCCTCCTGTTAAATTTATTTTTGGTTATCAAGATAGGAAATAAAGACATTTCCTGCTGCCTGGAATAACGCCGTACTATCGTTCATTCCGTAAGGACTTACTTCGCCTGTAGCCGGATCAAGAAGCCAGGTATTGTACTGATCGTATCCAACGATCACTACACTGGAATCTGCACCGGTCTTGGCTATAACCGCACGTTGCGCACTGATTTCATAGAGTACATTTTCCAAACTGCATCCGGTAAGGTCGATCACCGTTCCTGAATCTCCCAATCCCTGCTGCAGAACGTCTTTGTCCCAGGAACCACTTCGAATGATCTCCGGAACATCCTCTGTATTCAGCGTCAGCTGTGTTTTCATATTTCCACGTTCCCATACATATTGCTGTGCCCGGTTCAGAACCACACCTGTCAGACTGTCTGCATGGAGAATTGCCTGTGCCGGATCTGTCCACGTACTATCCAGTCCGCCCTTTGCATATACATAATAAATATTACTGATCTGACTCTTGTCAACATCCAGTTGAACTGTTTTTTCCCCTGTATTTTTCATCTTTGCAGTAAGAATCAACGGTTCGTCTGTTTCCGGTTTGTTGTCAAATGCCAGCTTGACGATCACGCCCTGGCGGGTTGTACTGCTCTGTTCAGCAGAAACAACCTTTGCTGCCGCTGCCTGATTATTCATGATGTTGTCCTTATTTTTCACAGTATAAGAGCTTCCAGTTTTTTCAGAAAGATTAAACTGCATAAGGGTACTTCCAACCGTCACATCTGTAATATAATATCCATCCTGATGATACTCCTTTTTGACTGTTCCGTCAAAACCTTCAATTCTGATTGAAGTAATTCCATCTGTAGTATGTCCGTTTTCATCTGTAAGACTGTCACCGTCCAAAACGATACCATAGACCACATCTTCATTCATAAATCCCAGCACACGAAGGCTCTGTCCTGCATCCGGTGTAGCATTTCTTGTTTCCAGCGTATCAAAATCGATGAATTCTACCTGACCAGCCTGATCCCCGTCACTGATCCGCCATGCTGCATGTGCATTGGTAGCCGAAACCGCAAACTGATTTCCATCAATATTATCTGCAAGCACATCATAACTGCTTTCATCAATATTGATCTGATAAAGCCTGCCTGCAAGCAAAAGAAACAGCTGATTATCTTTATTCACATAGCTCAGCGTTCCAAGGTCTGATTTCAGGAATTCAAATGATTCTGACGTTGGAATAAACACACGTTCCTCTACAACATTCTGATCATGGTCATAATGGTAGATTCCAACACCACAATATCCTTCATATGTTCCGCGGTTCATATAACCATAAACCATGAAATCCAGATCCCCACTGTCATTAATGCCCAGCAGCTTGATATCATGTTCCATTCTGGAATCACGAAAATCTCCGTTTGATTTTCTGCGGAAATCAAAGACATCTACAAATTTGCCGGTATCCGGCGCATAAGTCCACAAGGCACCTTCCTGCGTAAAAGCAGTCACACTGCCATCTTCATTGGAAAGCATCGTGACATTTTTGTCCCGGACTCCAAGAAGCAGCCCATCATCTGTGATCACTGCCTGCTGAGGATCAAATACCTGATCTGCGCTTCGCTGAAAATCCAACAGCATAATTCTGGTATCCGTATAGCGAAGCCGGTAAAAATCCGTCACATTATAATACTCTGCGCCACCGTTTTCGTTGGCTGCCTTTATCTCATATTCCAGCGAAATACTCGCCGTCGTCTCATTGATCTCTTTAATGACCGGAATGCCTTTCTTGGATATCTGCGGACTTAAATTTCCCCAGCTGATCGTAGAAAGTGGTGACTGTATCGTCACAGCCGTAAAATTTGTCGAAGAAGATTCTGTAGATTCCAGATAGGCCGCAAGCCCGTCTGCAGAGTTTTTATCCATACACATCTGTGCAAAACTGGAAGCAAACTTCAAATAATCCTCCGTATTCGTCGAAGACTTGGAAACTACTCTTGTGTAATAATACGCTTCTCCGTCACTGGTATCCAGCGAGATCTGAAGGGAATACTCCTGATTCATCAAAAGACCGGAACTGATTTCGATCTGTGCGCGCAGATATCCATCAGATCCTGAGCTGTCAAGACTTTTGACCTTACGATTCTCAACGATCTTGGTTCCATCCGAAGTACGCACTTCATAGGACAGACTTTTGATTTTTTCCTCATAAGGATTAACGGCGATCGTAAGTTTCTTTGTTGTATCCAGCGGTGTTACACTGTCGCGGACAAAATCTGCTTCCATCGGCTGGCGATATCCATACATTCTGTTTGCCAGCGTACCGTTAAAATCCACCATTACTTCCGGCAACGTCGGATTATTCATATCGGAACGATCATCCGTCGTCTCATTATTCATGAGAAAAGCAGTTCCCGCTACTCCCATTACAAACACGATCAGAAGTATTAAAAACCTTCTCAAAAATCTTGTTATGGTTCTCATACTCCCTCCTTCGCATCAAATCCATCCGGATAGAGAAGTTTTTCCAGAGTCAGATGGCCATGAATGGCATCCGTCATCTCTTTCAAAGCTTCACCCGAACGGGATCTGCCTGTCTTTACTGCCCGGATCAGGAGATTCTTCGGTGTATGTTCCATATCAATAAATTCCAGAATCTGCGTACTGTATCCCTTCGATTCCAGAAGTTCTGCACGGATTCCGTCTGTAAGAAGTGCAGACATTCTTTCTTTCAGAAGTCCATATTTCAGCACCGGAGAAAGCAGTTTATTCTGAATCTGGTCATTCAGTTCATGCTGACAGCATGGAACAGACAGTATCACCTGCGCATCCCACTCAACCGCTTTAGCAAGTGCATAATCGGTTGCTTTGTCACATGCATGGAGCGTTACCACCATATCTACTTTCTGCACACCTTCATATTCCGCAATATCACCACACAGAAAATGCAGTTTCTCATATCCGTATTTTTCTGCCAGTCCATTGCATTTCCGGATCACATCTTCCTTCAGGTCCAACCCAATGATATGAACGTCATATTTTTTGAGTTCCTTCAGATAATAATACATGGCAAATGTCAGATATGATTTGCCACATCCAAAATCCAGGATCGTGACCTCCCGCTCCCTGGACAATGCCGGAAGAATATCCTCAATAAACTCCAGGAAACGGTTGATCTGTTTGAACTTGTCATAAGCCGGACGATGGATCTTTCCTTCTTTATTCATAACTTCTTTATTCATAACTCCCAGATCCACCAGGAATGGAACCGGAGTTCCTTCCTTCAATATATACTGTTTCACACGATTGTGTGCCAGAATCTGAACAGGCTCTTTCGCCTGATGCTCTTTCACTTTGACAGTTACTTTACCCTTTTTGCTGACAAGAATACTGCCATCTTTGCATCTTCCCTGCACCTGCAGCTGGGAAAATCCACCCTCCTGAAGACTCTGTTCCACATATGCGATCACTTCTTCTCTGCTGTAATTGGAGTGAAGGACCTTGGTTCCCACCGTGGAGGATGCCTGATAACAGACGCTGCCTTTCAGTTCTATCTGGCGGATCCGCACCTTGGAAGGAGCCTCTTTTTCCTTGCTCCGCTGGCCGCTTAAGACTGCAAGCATCAGGTTTTCATCAAATTGTTTTTCCAAAAATTCCTGTAATGTCATCATATTTAATCTTTCATAATCCCTCTGTAATGCCCCTGTGTACACCATCGGATTCCGGCATTACGAACTGCAGTGTTCTTATTCGCTCAACTGTCAGAATCCACGGTATCTGCGTCGTCTGCACCGGCGTCTGGAAATCTCCTGATACAAAAGCACCTGGATCAGTTCATCCAGAAATTCATCAGGAATCTCCTGCGCTGCCATTTCTCCGTCTACCTGAGAACGTATCTGCCTGTAAAGCCGATGCATCATAAATTTGTCCGGATGCTCATCATAAAGTCTGCTTCCCTCATAATCCATAAGCTGACATTCTTCTTCAACTTTTTCCTGAATTTTGCGGGCAGTTTCCGGATAATAAGATTTCATCAGAGCAAATTCCTGCTCCTGTATTCTCTCTCTGCTGTAAAGAGAAGAATCTGCATACGTCATATAAAATGGAAGAAACTTGTCATAATACATGGACAGGCTCCTGTTTCGTCATCATCTATAACATTCTATGCAGAATCTTTTCAAGTGTGCGCTTCAGCCCTGAATGTCTTTCAGAATGCGGAGTGTCAGTTTGAAACTGTGCTCTGCTGCCTGCGCTTCGAATGTCGGATAATCCATCTCTGCACTTCCATCTGCTTTGTCAGAAATTGCACGGATCACAAGGAAAGGTACATTGTTCAGATATGCTGCCTGTGCGATTGCCGCGCCTTCCATTTCAACAGCGTATGCTCCAAATTCTTTTGTAATAAAATCTTTGACACCCTGGTCCGCCACAAACTGGTCACCGGATGCAATGCGTCCCTCGAATACTTCGATATCAGGATTTGCTTCTTTGCATGCTTTTACTGCAAGTGCGCGAAGTGCATCATCACTGTGGAAAGAAAAAGCTTCCATCTGCGGAATCTGTCCAACCGGATAACCAAATGCAACGGCATTCATATCATGATGGATCAGATCTGTGGAAACAACGATATCTCCAATGTTGATGTCTGCATTCAGACTTCCTGCGATACCGGTGTTGATCACTACTTCTGCTTTGAAATCATCGATCAGAATCTGTGTGCAGACTGCTGCATTGACCTTACCAATTCCAGAACGGACAACAACTACGTTTTTTCCTTCGATAATACCTGAATAAAATTCCATGGAAGCCTTACGTGTCACCTGAATATCTTTCATCTGTTCTTTGAGACTTGCTACTTCAACTTCCATTGCTCCTATAATACCAATACATCTCATAATATTGTAATCTCCTTTATCATCGTGCCCTTTTTCTGAAAAGCCGGGCACTGTAATCTGTTATCATCCCTGATTGTGAATAGCATAGTCTATTATAGCAAATGTTGCGTTTATATGGAAACTTTTTTTGCTTCACGGGGAATTCCTCTGGAAAATCTGCGGCAGACTTGTCCGCTTTGTCCTTTTCTGGTATACTTATTGGAAAAATATATTGTTATTATTTACAATAACTGAACTCAGGAGGTTAAGATTATGGTATATAAAACATCTGGCGTCTGTTCAAGCGCCATTTCATTTGAGATCGACGATGCAGGAAAAGTTCATGATGTAAAATTCCAGGGCGGCTGCTCCGGTAATACACAGGGCGTTGCCAGACTGGTAGAAGGCATGGATGCCAAAGAAGCTATCAGCAGAATGGAAGGGATTCGTTGTGGCTTCAAACCAACATCCTGCCCGGATCAGCTTGCAAAAGCTCTGAAAGAAGCTCTGAACTAAAAAAAAATCTGGGGAAAAACCCCAGATTTTTTAATTGAAATCATCTCTGTCCCACTTGTCACACAGCGACTGTATATCTCTGCTGAAACGCTCCAGGTCTTTGTTCGGCATGCCTTCGTTCTTTCGGATAACAGACATAAGGCGCTGTCCCATAGCAACCAGCTTCTGGAATGCACGTGCGGCTCTGCTTGCTTTCGGAGAAACAGAAGCTTTCGTGATTTTGATTCCCTGTGCCTCATAGATACAGGTATTGTTCGCCAGATCATAGACGGTTCCGCTGAACGGTGCCATAGAATCCAGTCCCAGTTCCTCCTGCAGTCTTCTTGCAAAGATCTCGGTCACTTCATCATCGCCGTGGGTGACAAATACTTTTTCCGGTTTTTCTTTGAATGCCTTGATCCAGGTCATCAGGCCATTCACATCCGCATGACCGCTGATACCCGGCATCTGACGGATCTCTGCGCCTACAGCAACCGTCTCACCAAACAGTTTAACTTCGGTCGCACCTTCGATCAGGGCACGGCCAAGCGTTCCGATTGCCTGATACCCAACAAACAGAATCGTATTGTTCGGATTCCACAGATTATGTTTCAGATGATGTTTGATTCGGCCGGCATCGCACATACCGCTCGCGGAAATGATAACCTTGCAGTCTTCGTCAAAGTTGATCGCTTTGGAATCATCGCTGGTAATGGAAGTCCTGAGTCCCGGGAACATCAACGGGTTGATGCCCTTCTTCACCAGTGTCATCGCTTCTTCATCAAAGCAATCATAAATATGTTCATTAAAGATCGTTGTCGCTTCATTTGCCAGCGGGCTGTCGACATAGACCTTAAAGTTATCGTGTCCGTGTACACGTCCTTCTTCTTTAATCTGTCGGATAAAATACAGCATCTCCTGCGTACGTCCGACTGCAAAAGAAGGAATGACAACGCTTCCACCACGGTCAAAAGTATGCTGGATCACTTCGGTAAGCATTGCTACATAATCCGGGCGTTCACCGTGGCTTCTGTCACCGTAAGTAGATTCCATGATTACATAATCTGCATCATGGAGATAAACCGGATCCTTGATCAGTGGCTGATTCAGGTTACCGATATCGCCGGAGAAGACGATTTTTTTCTCTTTGCCATCTTCCTGAATCGTGATCTCAATACTTGCAGAGCCAAGAAGGTGGCCGGCATCTACAAAGCGAACGCTGATTCCTTCTGCCGGTTTGATGGTTTTTTCATACGGACACGGAACAAAATTCTGGATAACACCCATGGCATCTTCCATGGTGTAAGCAGGAACAAATTCCGGTTTTCCCTGACGACGTCCTTTACGGTTTCGCCATTCTGCCTCGAACATCTGAATGTGGGCACTGTCTCGAAGCATAATGTCACAAAGGTGGCAGGTAGCCTGTGTTGCATAAATCGGGCCCTGAAAACCTTTTGCATAAATAGCGGGAAGATTTCCGGAGTGATCCATATGTGCATGGGTCAGAAGAACAAAATCCAGGTCACTTCCCTTTACAGGAATATCCTGATTCTCGTAGTAATCCGGCCCCTGTTCCATACCGCAGTCTACCAGGAATTTCTTTCCTGCTGCTTCCAGATAATAACAGCTTCCGGTTACTTCATGTGTCGCCCCAATAAAGGTAATCTTCATGTGCGAACCCCCTTTGTCTGAAAAATCATCCAAATGTATGTTGTTGTAATCATTATACACGATTTGATTGATTTTTAACAGTCTTTTTGTACAAAAAAGACAATATATCTTAACAAAAATTGCGTTTTTTCGACCAGGGCTTCATGTTATAATGCTTTTGCTACTGCCCCTAGACAGGTACAGAAAGGGGGTATGCTATTGTGAAGTCATTTTTATCGTTTATGCTTTCCATTCTGGCAAGTGTAATCGCCTACTACATTTGCAAATGGCTGGATGGAAAATAGCAGCTAGTAGCCAGCCTGAGGTCTAAGCCGCCTCGCCAAAATGGAATAAAAACTCCCCAGAGGTGCGAACTCTGGGGAGTTTTTGCTGTGCTACTGTGAACACATCTTATCGTTTTGCCTACTGGCATTATAGCATATGTTCTTTTAATTTGCAATATACCTTATTTCAGAAAGATTCCAATTCCCATACCTTTATTTATGTAAAATAAGGTTACTGTTCACTCCGTTCACAGTAATCAAATAAGGCGGGGTGTATGAAGTCCCGCCTTGTTTTGTATGGTTCATATGATTTTGTAGATATGGTTAAATGATCCTTTTTTTGCGTATGATTATGTTATTCCTTTGCGCATAAGATCATGAATAATGTGAACCCTGACGAGTCCGACATGATTTGTGAGTACGTTGATGCCCCCGGACGGTAATGGTGTTTACATAAATTTATTTTGCATCCTGCGACCTTCTTCGCACTTCATGGATTACTGATTAATATTTTTCTTCTTTTCTTCCTTTTTCCTTTTCCAATGGTCATTATTTGACCATGATACCCTGCGTCAACGTAGAGGTAGATTCTTTTGTACCTGACTGACTGGCTGCATGGTATCCACGCACACGGTAATATGTACCTGATGGAACTGCTACGTCGATTGTTTTACTCAAACTTGATGCATTGTTTGCTGTAAATTCCCATATTTTATAAGTTCCGTAGCTTCCATTGACCTTCCTCTCCAAAAAGATTGACAGATATACTTTACTACACTTCTTGTGACATTGTGTAAGTCCGGATATCATTATCTCATTACTGGATACTTTTTGAATTTTTGCATTTCCAAAGTGTAAATAACTACTTCTTGCTAAAATTGTAGAAGTATCTTCTGACCAATCTTCCGTCGTCTCTTCATCTGTAATCTCATCCAGAATACTGATGGTATCTGCATATACCGGTGCAATACTCATTCCAACGGACAATCCAACTGCCAGACCAATTCCAAGAATCTTTTTCCAGATATTCATTTCTCACTTCCTTTCGCCATGTAAACAACCTTTACATAACTATATAAGATCGGAAGAGCACACGTCTGAACTCCAGTCA
>ENA-OVGB01002148-OVGB01002148.1-human-gut-metagenome-genome-assembly--contig:-NODE-2148-length-14980-cov-10.065729_pt1 | contig 14980 bp, 15 predicted proteins | sample MGYA00237767_ERZ505413 | MGnify/ENA primary metagenome ERZ505413 (study PRJEB26158, sample SAMN06016410) | human gut metagenome | biome: human gut; feature: ankylosing spondylitis patient; material...
AATGGATACGGAGATTTTCTCACTCAAAATATACACTATAAGATAACTAAAATCAATATCTTATAGCATATTTTGAATGGACACGTTCCAGAATAGACTTATTCTAAAAGGAGCGTGAAACAGATGACAAAACAGGAGCGAGTCGCCATGGGGCACCGGCTGCGGCAGCAGAGGACCCTTCTGGGCCTCACCCGGGAGGAGATCATCCGGGCCGCCCTGGACATCACCCGGGAGTCCGGCCCCGAGGCCCTGACGGCCCGGAGTCTGGCCGCACGGCTGGACTGCTCCGCCAAGCCCATTTTCGGCCTGTTCCGGAGCATGGACGAGGTGCAGCAGGAGGTGCTGAAGGCCGGGTACCAATTCTATGGCGAGGCCATCGCCCGGGCCATGGAAAGCGGGGAGTATCCCCCCTACAAGGCCTCCGGCATGGCCTATATCGACTTTGCCCGCCGGGAAAAGCCCCTGTTCCGGCTGCTGTTTATGCGGGACCGCAGCCACGAGGAAGCGTCTCCCCGTCTGGGAGACGATGTGGAGCCCCTGCTGGACCTGATCCAGCGGGCCGCCGGTCTCAGCCGGGAGAGCGCCCGGCTGTTCCACCTGGAGATGTGGATCTATGTCCATGGCATCGCCTCCATGGCGGCCACGTCCTTTCTGGACTGGGACACGGAGCTGATCAGCGCGTCGCTGACCGACGTATACATGGGCGTGTTGGCCCGATTCAAGGAAAAGGAGGCGCAGAAATGAACGCCATCGAAATACAGGGCCTGACCAAGCGCTACGGGCCCATCACCGCCGTGGACGGCCTGGACCTGACGGTCCGGCAGGGGGAGCTGTTCGCCCTGCTGGGGGTCAACGGCGCCGGAAAGACCACCACCATCAAAATGCTGTCCTGCCTGACCCGGCCCGACAGCGGTGACGCCCGCCTGCTGGGCCGCAGCGTGGTCACCGATACCGCCGCCGTCAAGAACTGCATCGGCGTGTCCCCTCAGGAGACCGCCGTGGCCCCCAACCTCACCGCCCGGGAGAATCTCCTGCTGATGTGCGGCGTTCACGGTCTGCCCCGGCAGGAGTCCTTGGCTCGGGTGGAGGAGCTGGCCCGGACTCTGGGCCTGGAGCCGGTGCTGGCCCGCCGGGCCGGGAAGCTGTCCGGCGGCTGGCAGCGCCGCCTGAGCATCGCCATGGCCCTGGTTGCCCGGCCTGAAATTCTGTTTCTGGATGAGCCCACCCTGGGGCTGGACGTGCTGGCCCGGGCGGAGCTGTGGGACGTGATCCGGGCGCTGAAGGGGCGGATCACCGTGATCCTCACCACCCACTATATGGAGGAGGCCGAGGCTCTGTCCGACCGGGTGGGGGTCATGAAGGACGGCCGTCTTCTGGCCCTGGGCACTCCGGAGGAGCTGAAGGTCCGGACCGGCTGCGAAAAATTCGAGGAGGCGTTCATCGCCATTGTAAAGGGGGCGGGGAAATGAAGCTGCAGGCACTTTGCCGCCGCACCACATGGGAGATCGTGCGGGACCCGCTGAACCTGGCCTTCGGCCTGGGCTTCCCCCTGGTGCTGCTGCTTCTGCTCAGCGCCATCCAGGCCAACGTCCCGGTGGATCTGTTCACCATCGACCGGCTGACTCCGGGCATCTCCGTGTTCGGCCTGGCCTTCATTGCCCTGTTTTCCGCCACCTTAGTGGCCCGGGACCGGGAGAGCGCCCTGCTGCAGCGGCTGTATACCGCGCCCCTGACCGCCGGGGACTTCATCTTCGGCTATGTGCTGCCCCTGGCGCCTATGGCGGCGGTGCAGGCGGCCGTCTGCTACCTGGCGGCGATCCCCCTGGGGCTGACGGTGTCGGTACTGATGCTCTGGGCGGTGCTGCTGGACCTGCCTGCGGCGCTGCTGTTTATCGGCCTGGGCCTGCTGTGCGGCAGCGTGATGAACGTCAAGCAGGTGGGCGGCATCTGCGGGGCGCTGCTGACCAACCTGACGGCCTGGCTGTCGGGTACCTGGTTCGACCTGGAGCTGGTGGGCGGGGCTTTCCAGCGCATCGCCTATGCGCTGCCCTTTGTCCACGCCGTGGAGCTGGACCGGGCGGCTCTGTCCGGCGATTGGGCCAGCGTCATGCCCCACCTGTGGTGGGTGCTGGCCTACGCCGCAGCGGCTCTGGCCGCCGCCGTGCTGCTGTTCCTGCGGCAGATGAAGCGGCAATAATATGGATAGAAAAAACCGGTGCCGGGCGTGATGCCCGGCACCGGTTTTGCAGCAATTTGATGCAATAGGGATCTCAGCACTTCTCCGTGATGATGCCGAAGCGGTCCCGGATGGCGTGACGGGGACACACGTCGCCGCAGGCGCCGCAACTCAGGCACCGCTCATAGTCGATGACCGCCCAGAACTCCACCACATGGATGGCGTCGGCGGGACACTTCTTCACGCACAGGCCGCAGCCGATGCAGCTGACATCGCACACGGTCCGGGCCCCGGTTTTGGTGGCCGGGTCGAAGCCCTTGTCCCGGTTGGAGCACAGCACCGCTATGCGGTCCTCTGTCCGCCGCAGGTCGATGAGCCCCCGGGGACACTTCCGGGCGCAGGCCTCGCAGCCGATGCACTTCTCCTCGTCCACCTCGGCGCAGCCCAGATCATTGATCTGCACAGCGCCGAACCGGCAGGCCTCCACGCAGGCCCCGCAGGCCACGCAGCCATAGGCGCAGAGCAGGCCGCCGTTTTCATCCCGCTTGGCCCGGCAGCCGCCGCTGCAATGGACCGTCGCCGTCCTGGCCGGGAATTTCCGCTTGATTGCCATGGTTTTTCTCCCTCATTTTTGTTGATTTGTCCCATCAGTATACCACAAATCACGCCCCTTGCCAAGAGAGAACCGACAATTCCCACGCCTACAGAACCGACAATTCCCGCGCCGCCGGGTCAGCTCCTTTTGCACATGGCGAAGGAGCTGCGGATATACTTCTGCGCCCACACCTCGTCGTAATAGTCGCCGTACTCCGTCATCTGACAGTCGTTATACAGATCGTCGGCCACAGAAAGGATCACGTCCTTCAGCTCCAGCCGGTCCAGGAATTTCCGGGGAATTTTCCCGTAGCCCAGATACGTCCCCACAATGTTTCCGGTCACGGACCCGGTGGAGTCGCTGTCGCCGCTGTGGTTTACTGAGGCGATCAGGGCCTTTTCAAAGTCCTGGCTGTATTTCAGGGCGCAGTAAAGGGAGATAGCCAGGGTTTCCTCCGCCACCCAGCCTTCGCCCAGGGCCCGGATGGCGTCCCGGTCGGTGACGCTCTCGTCCCGGGACAGGGCCACAGCCCGGTCCGTCAGCTGCAAAAACTCTCCCAGATGGGGATCCCCCGCAAACTGCCTGGCCATGGCCTGCCGCATGTCTGCCGCAGCCGCCGGGATGGTCATTCCCTCACAATGGGCAAGAAGATGCACCATGTGCACCAGCCCTGCCGCCGGGATATACCCCAGCGAGTGCCCGTGGGTCAGGGCGGCGGCCTCTGCGCCAATTCGGTCGATCTGATCTATGGGCAGCGCGTCCCGGTCCAGGTACAGGCCGATGGGGGCCACCCGCATGATGCCGCCGCATCCCTTGCTCTGGTTGATGGGATGCTCTATGCTTCCCTGGCCGGAGCCGCTGAGGGCCGACAGACAGGTGGTTCCGGGCGCTCTGCAGGCAAACAGCTCCGGCTGATTTACCAGCCAGGAGCAATGAGAATTTCCCGGCAGGGGATAGCGCTGGCTCTGGGTCCGGTACCAGTCTGTGTAGCTGAGGCGGATATAGTCGGTGTAGGTGCCGCTGATGCCCCGGGTCATCCTCCGGGTGGTGGCCAGCAAAAGCCCCGTGGCCGTGAACAGAGTCATCTGCGTGTCGTCCGAAATCTCCGCTGTGCCGTTTTTCAGCTCATACCCGGTGATGCCCTCCTGCCCATAGCGGGCAAGGATTGCCTGCGCCGTAAGAAACTCCACCGGATAGCCCAATGCGTCTCCGGCTGCCCCGCCTACCAGGCAGCCTCTGTATTTGTCAAGATCCTTCATTTCGTACTCCACTCGGTTTTCAACCGATTCCTTTCTGGATGTTATTCTCATCATATCATAAAGCGCACATCACTTCAAGAGCATGCCGCCGCCGAAAAAAATCTGCGCCGGGGGGTTGACAGGGGAGGGGAAACTGTATATAATAAGCATCAGATTAGAAAACAAACTTTTGCTTAGGAGGTGAGCCCGTGACCCAGCGAGAGCGCCAGCTGCTGGAGTGGATCCGCGAAAACCCCATGATCTCCCAGCAGGAGCTGGCGGACAAGGCCGGTATCACCCGCTCCAGCGTGGCGGTACACATATCCAATCTCATGAAAAAGGGCTGCATCACCGGCAAGGGCTACATCGTCCGCACCGACCCGTATGTGGCGGTGGTGGGCGGCGTGAACATGGACATCGGCGCGGTATCCGCCGGGGCCCTGGTGGCCCGGGACTCCAATCCCGGCCATGTGACCACCTCCCTGGGCGGCGTGGGCCGGAACATTGCCCACAACCTGTGCCTTCTGGGCCAGCGCACCGCCATGGTGACGGTGATGGGCGACGACGACTTCGGCCGCCGGGTCCAGGAGAATGCCAAGGACATCGGCCTGGACCTGAGCGCCGGGGCGGTGCTGCCGGACTGCCGCACCGGCACCTATCTGTATATCTGCGGCCCCGACGGGGACATGGCCCTGGCCGTCAACGACATGGCCGTCTATGACCGCATGACCCCGGATTTCCTGCGGCAGCGGCTGGACTTCATCAACGGGGCGGACCTGGTGGTGCTGGAGACCAACCTGCCGGAGGAGTCCATCCGGTGGCTGTGCGACAACTGCAAGGCCCCCATTCTGGCGGACCCCGTGTCCACTATCAAGGCCGAAAAGCTCCGGCCGGTGCTGGGGAAGTTGGCCGCCCTGAAGCCCAACCGCCTGGAGGCGGAGCTGCTGTCCGGCATGTCCATCCGCACCCGGGAGGATGCGGCCCAGGCGGCCCGGAAGCTGCTGGACACCGGCCTGGGGACGGTGTTCATCTCCCTGGGAGCGGAGGGCATCTATGCCGCCGACCGGTCCGGGGACACCGCATGGGTCTCCTGCGCCCGGTGCACCGTGGCCAATGCCACCGGCGGCGGCGACGCCGTGGCGGCGGCTCTGGCCGCCCGGATGGTCCGGGGCGACTCCCTGGCCGAAACCGCCCGCTGGGCCGTGGGCGCAGGCGCTCTGGCCTGCGAGGCTGAAACCACCATCAACCCGGCCATGAGCTGGGATAACATTGAAACAATTCTCAACAGGAGGTAAATGACTTATGAATCGTTATCTGGATGTAGCGCCCGAGGTGCAGCAGGCTGTGGCAGAGGGCCGTCCCGTGGTGGCTCTGGAGAGCACCATCATCTCCCACGGCATGCCCTATCCCCAGAATGTGGAGACTGCTCTGAACGTGGAGAAGATCATCCGCGAAAACGGCGCCGTGCCCGCCACCATCGCCATCATCGGCGGCCGCCTGAAGGCCGGTCTGACCCCCCAGGAGATCGACTATCTGGGCAAGAGCGGCCACGCCGTCACCAAGGCCAGCCGCCGTGACCTGCCCGTTCTGGTGGCTGAGGGCCGCGATGGCGCCACCACCGTTACCACCACCATGATGATCGCCCACATGGCCGGTATCCGCATCTTCGCCACCGGCGGCATCGGCGGCGTGCACCGGGGCGCCGAGACCACCATGGACATCTCCGCCGACCTGGAGGAGCTGGCCCAGACGCCTGTGATGGTGGTCTGCGCCGGCGCCAAGTCCATCCTGGACCTGGGCCTGACCCTGGAGTACCTGGAGACCAAGGGTGTCCCCGTCATCGGCTACGGCACCAAGGAACTGCCCGCCTTCTATACCCGCAAGTCCGGCTTCGCCGTGGACTACGAGATCGACACCCCCGAGGATCTGGCCAAGGCCTTCCATGTGGCCCGTCAGCTGGACATGAAGGGCGGCATGCTGGTCACCAACCCCATTCCTGAGGAGTATTCCATGGACCACAAGGTCATCGACGCCGCCATCGAGCAGGCCCTGGCCGATGCCAAGGCCCAGGGCATCCACGGCAAGGAGACCACCCCCTTCCTGCTGGCCCGGGTCAAGGACCTCACCGGCGGCGACAGCCTGGACAGCAACATCCAGCTGGTGTATAACAACGCCCGCCTGGCTGCCAAGACCGCCTGCGCCCTCCAGACCCTGGAGCAGGCGTAACAAATGCCGCAGCTGCTGACCCGTCCGGCCTTCTGGCTGGCGGCGTACCTGGTGCTGATGAACCTGGTCACCTTCTGGGTATACGGCGCAGATAAGCGCCGGGCCCGGCGGGGCAGGTGGCGCGTGCCGGAAAGGACGCTGTTTTTGCTGCCCCTGCTGGGCGGCAGCATCGGGGCCCTGGCCGGTATGCGGGTGTTTCACCACAAAACCCGGCACTGGTACTTCCGCTGGGGCATTCCCGCCATTTTCCTTCTCCAACTGGCTGCCTGCGGCGCCGTATGGTACCTGAGCAGGTGATTTACCCTCTCTTTTCTCCCGCAGGGCGCTGCGTCCTCCCATTCGCAGCGCCCTGCAAATTTTTCCCTATTGACAAAGCGTATCACTTCTGCTAATATTAGATATTGCAGAGTGACCCCTACAAGTTCATACCTTATCAAGAGTGGTTGAGGGATCGGCCCGATGAAACCACGGCAACCTGCAAGGCAAGGTGCCAAATCCGACGTATGCTGAGTGCGGAAGTGATAGTCCCGCGCTCGTCCTTCGACAGATGAGGAGCAATTTTTCAGCACGATCCGTCGAAAGTCGGAGCGTGCATTTTTCATGCTCCGGGTCGGTAGGGGGGACTCTGACAACACAAAATTTTTTCACAAAGGAGCACGAAAAATCATGGCAAGAAGACTGTTTACCTCCGAATCCGTTACCGAGGGGCATCCCGACAAAATCTGCGACCAGATCAGCGACGCCGTTCTGGACGCCATCCTGGAGCAGGACCCCAATGGCCGCGTGGCCTGCGAGACCTGCGCCTCCACGGGCCTGATTCACATCATGGGCGAGATCACCACCCACTGCTATGTGGATATCCCCAAGATCGCCCGCCAGGTGGTGCTGGATATCGGCTATGACCGGGCCAAGTACGGCTTCGACGGCCACACCTGCGCCGTCATCACCAACATCGACGAGCAGTCCGGCGACATCGCCATGGGCGTGGACAAGAGCCTGGAGGCCAAGGAGACCGCCGATGAGCAACTGGACAACGGCGCCGGCGACCAGGGCATGATGTTCGGCTATGCCTGCGACGAGACCCCGGAGCTGATGCCCCTGGCCATCTCCCTGGCCCAGAAGATGGCCATGCGCCTGACCCAGGTCCGCAAGCAGGGCCTGGTGGACTATCTGCGCCCCGACGGCAAGACCCAGGTCACCGTGGAGTATGACGAAAACGGCACTCCCGTTCGGGTGGACACCGTGGTGGTCTCCACCCAGCATGCCGCCGAGGCCACCCTGGACCAGATCCGCCGGGATATGATCGAGCTGGTCATCAAGCCCACCGTGCCCGCGGAGCTGCTGGACGAGAACACCAAGTTCTATGTCAACCCCACCGGCCGATTTGTCATCGGCGGCCCCCAGGCCGACAGCGGCCTCACCGGCCGCAAGATCATCGTGGATACCTACGGCGGCAGCGCCCCCCACGGCGGCGGCGCCTTCTCCGGCAAGGACCCCACCAAGGTGGACCGTTCCGCCGCCTATGCCGCCCGTTGGGTGGCCAAGAACGTGGTGGCCGCAGGGCTTGCCCGCCGCTGCCAGGTGCAGCTGGCCTATGCCATCGGCGTGGCCCGTCCTGTCAGCGTCCTGGTGGAGACCTTCGGCACCGGCGTGGTGTCCGACGAGGCTCTGGAGCAGGCCGTGGAGCAGGTGTTTGACCTGCGGCCCACCGCCATCATCCGGGACCTGGACCTGCGCCGTCCCATCTATCGCCAGCTGGCGGCCTACGGCCACATGGGCCGGGAGGACCTGGGCGTCACCTGGGAGCGCACCGACCGGGTGGACCAGCTGAAGGCCGCTCTGAATCTCCGGTAAAAAAGTCGGAAATCCGGCGGAAAGCCCTTGACTTTTCCGGAAAAACCAGTATAATAAATGAGTCTGCTTATGCGGACATATCCTTGCTCTCACAGGAAGTGAGGGCCATAAGTCCAAAAGGAGGTGCAAAAGTATGGCTAAGATTTCCGCCAACTACGAGGTCGTTTACATCATTGACCCGGCACAGAGTGAGGAGGCTATTGCCGCTACCGTGGCAAAGTTCCAGACCCTGGCTGAGCAGAACGGCTCCGACGTGGTCGTGGACGAGTGGGGCAAGCGCCGTCTTGCTTACGCCATCGACTACAAGACCGAAGGCTACTATGTGCTGATGAGCTTCACCAGCGGCCCGGAATTCCCCAAGGAACTGGATCGTATCCTGGGCATTACCGAGGGCATCATGCGTTCCATGATCGTCTGCAAGGGCGAGTAAGGGAGGCAGTTTTATGCTCAACAAGATTTTCATCATGGGTCGTCTGACCCGGGACCCTGAGCTGCGCCGTACCCAGAACGGTACCGCCGTCACCAGCTTCTCCCTGGCCGTGGACCGGGACTTCAAGTCCCAGAGCGGCGAGAAGGAGACCGATTTCATCGACGTGGTGGCCTGGCGCAGCACAGCCGAGTTCGTGGCCAAATATTTCACCAAGGGCCGCATGGCCGTGGTGGAGGGCCGGCTCCAGATCCGTGACTGGAAAGACCGCGAAGGCAACAACCGCAGAAGTGCGGAAGTGGTTGCCGACAACGTCTATTTCGGCGACTCCAAGCGGGACGGCGCTCCCGCCGGCGGCAGCTTCTCCGCTCCTCCGGCCTATGGCGCACCCACCGGCGGCTACACCGCTCCTGTGGGCGGCAGTTCCGAATTTGCCGAGATCGACGAGGAGGACGGCGACCTGCCGTTCTGATCACCCCCAGGTTACACCTAATTCTATAAAGGAGGAATTCTTCCATGGCTATGGAACGCGAAAATAGAGCCCCCCGGGGCACCGGCCGCAAGCGCAAGAAGGTCTGCCAGTTCTGCGTGGATAAGTGCGAGCACATCGACTACAAGGATGCCGCCAAGCTGCGCCGCTTCATTTCCGAGCGGTCCAAGATTCTGCCCCGCAGAACCACCGGCACCTGCGCCATGCATCAGCGTCAGCTGACCGAGGCCATCAAGCGGGCCCGTCAGATCGCTCTGCTGCCCTTCGTCACCGAGTAAAATATTGCTCCTGCAAGGGCCTCGCAAGTTGAATCAAAAATCCCTCCGCCGTAACGGCGGAGGGATTTTTCGTCATAATGCCGTTGCTCTTTTGGCCGGATTCAAAGACCCGCTGCCGGTTCAGCCGGCAGCGGGTCTTTTCCAATATAGGAGGATAAGAGCATTAACTCACAGCAAATAATGCTCCAACTCGCGAAGAAAGCGCCGGATGTTGTCCGCGTCCAGCTCGTAATAGAAGCTGGAGCCCCGGCGGCTGGGTCAGGCTGAAATTGCTGAACAGCTGCACCGGGTCGTCGCCGATCATGGCCTGGGCTGGCTGATTTTTTCCGGTGGTTGCATTTTGGATCAAGTTATGCTACAATGCACCTAATCATACACACCGGGCTTTACCTATTAAATATAGAATTAAATATAGAAGCCCGGGAAGAAGCCGGAAAGGAGCCGGAAGCATGGAGACCATTACCAGCCGCCAGAATCCGCTGATGACCCATATCCGCAAGCTGGCCGGGTCCGCCGCCTATCGCCGCCAGACGGGGCAGTGCCTGTGCGACAGCCCCAAGCTGCTGCGGGAGGCCGCCCAGTGGGGGGCGGAGGTGCAGACCGTGGTGTCGGTGGAGCCGTGGCCGGAGCCGCTGCCGGAAAAGGTCCGGCAGGTGCTGGTGCCGCCGGAGGTCATGGCCTCCATCAGCCCCGCCAAGACCCCCCAGGGGGTGCTGTTCACCTGCCGCGCGCCGGCTTTGCCGGTGCCGGAAACGCTTCCGGGCCGGCGCTATGTGGTGCTGGACGGGGTCCAGGACCCCGGCAACGTGGGAACGGTGCTGCGGACCCTGGACGCCTTTGACGCCGATGGGCTGCTGCTGACCGGCGGGTGCGCGGACCCCTTCGGGCCGAAAACCGTCCGGGCCTCCATGGGGGCGGTGTTCCGCCGCCCGGTGTGGAGCGTGGTGCCGGAGGAGCTGGGGGACCTGCTGCGCCGCAGCGGCATCCCCCTGTACGGCGCGGCCCTGCGGCCGGACGCCGTGGACGCCCGGCAGGCGGACTATTCCCGCTGCGCCCTGGCCATCGGCTCCGAGGGAAGGGGCCTGAGCCGGGAGGTGCTGGACCTGTGCGACAAAACCGTGCTGATCCCCATGTCCCCCCGCTGCGAGTCGCTGAACGCGGCCATTGCGGCGGCGGTGCTGCTGTGGGAAAGCTGGCGGTGAACGGAAGGAGGGGACTGCCGTGGCGGCGCTGAAATACTGGGTATGGCTGACGGCCCTGCCGGGGCTCAGCAACCGCAGCAGGCTTCTGCTGCTGGAGCGCTATGGCTCCCCGGAGGACGTATACTATGCCGACGCCGAGGAGCTGGCCCTGACCGAGGGGCTGACGCCGGGACAGGCCCAGCTGCTTTCGGACAAGAGCCTCACCCGGGCGGACCGCATCCTGGCGGACTGCGCCCGGGGCGATATTTTCCTGCTGACCATGCAGGATGCCGCCTATCCCGCCCGGCTGCGGGACATTTTCGACCCGCCGGTGCTGTTGTACGGCAAGGGGTCGCTGCCGCTGTTTGACGAGGAGGCGGCCATCGCCGTGGTGGGCACCCGGTCCTGCACCCCCTATGGCCTGCGGTGCGCCCACCGGATGGGCTATGAGCTGGCCCGGCAGGGTGCGGTGGTGGTGTCCGGCATGGCCAAGGGCATCGACGGCGCCGCCATGCGGGGCGCTTTGCAGGCGGGAGGCTTCACCGCCGCCGTTCTGGGTGGCGGGGTGGACGTGGTATATCCCGCGGAAAACCGCAGATTATATGAAGATATCGCCGCCACCGGCGTGCTGCTGTCGGAGTATCCGCCGGGAACGGAGCCCCTGCCGGGGCATTTTCCCGTGCGCAACCGCATCATCAGCGGACTGAGCCTGGCGTCCTTGGTGGTGGAGGCCCCGGTGCGCTCCGGGGCGCTGATCACCGCCCACGCCGCCCTGGACCAGGGGCGGGACGTGTTCGCCGTGCCGGGACCCATCGACGCGGCGGCCAGCGTGGGCTGCAACCGGCTGATCCGGGACGGCGCGGGACTGGCCGCGTCGGGCTGGGACATTCTGTCGGTGTATCACAGCCGGTTCCCTCACCGGCTGCACCCGGCCCAGATGACCGTTCCCGAGCCGGGGGAGACCCCCAGGCAGGAGGAAAGCCCTCCGCCGGCACAGACCCCGGAGCCGGAAGCCCCTGCCGCACCGGAGCTGCCGGTGCTGGACCTGGACCGCAACCGGGAGGGGCTTACCGACGATCAGCTGGCGCTGATTCGGGTGCTGGATACGGAGACGCCTCTGCTGACGGATGAGGCGGCGGAGCAGACGGGCCTGCCGGTGCGGCGGGTGCTGTCGGCGCTGACGGTGCTGGAGATCGACGGCTATGCCCAACGGTCCGGCCCCCGCAGCTATGTGCGCACAGTCAGGTTACATTCGGAAAAGGAAGGATCATAAATATGGCAAAAAAGGCTGAAAAATACCTGGTGATCGTGGAGTCCCCGGCCAAGGCCAAGACCATCGGCAAGTACCTGGGCCCGGCGTATCAGGTGAAGGCCTGTATGGGACATCTGCGGGACCTGCCCAAAAGCAAGCTGGGCGTGGACGTGGAAAACGACTTTGAACCCAATTACCGGCCCATCAAGGGCAAGGAGGACATCATCCGGGACCTGAAGCAGGCGGCCAAGGACAGCGACGCCGTTTACCTGGCCACCGACCCGGACCGCGAGGGGGAGGCCATCAGCTGGCACCTGAAGCAGCTGCTGGACCTGCCGGAGGACAAGACCTTCCGGGTCACCTTCAACGAGATCACCCGCAAGGTGGTCACCGAGAGCATCCGCCAGCCCCGGGACATTGACCAGGACCTGGTGGACGCTCAGCAGGCCCGGCGCATCCTGGACCGCATCGTGGGCTATGAGCTGTCCCCGCTGCTGTGGAAAAAGATCCGCAGGGGCCTCTCCGCCGGACGGGTCCAGTCCGTGGCCATGCGCCTGGTGGCGGACCGGGAAAAGGAGATCGCCGATTTCGTGCCCCAGGAATACTGGACCCTGGACGCCCTGCTGAAAAACGACCAGGGGGCCCGGTTCAAGGCACACTACTATGGCCGCGGCGGCAAGAAATATGAGCCGTCCTCCCAGCAGGAGGTGGACGGGATCCGCGCCCAGCTCCAGGACACGCCCTTTGCCGTGTCCAATGTGAAGCGCACGGACAAGCGCCGCTCCCCGTCGCCTCCCTTCACCACCTCCACCATGCAGCAGGAGGCTTCCCGGAAGCTGAACATGACCCCCCGGCGGACCATGGCCATCGCCCAGCAGCTGTATGAGGGCGTGGACATCAGCGGCGAGGGCACCGTGGGTCTGATCACCTATATGCGTACCGACTCCCTGCGGATCTCCGACGAGGCCCAGGCGGCGGCCCGCAGCTTTATCGAAAGCCGCTACGGCGCGGCCTATCGCCCGGAGACCCCCAAGCAGTACAAGGCCAAGGCCGGGGCCCAGGACGCCCACGAGGCCATCCGACCCAGCAGCGTCACCCTGACCCCGGAGCAGGTGAAGGGCGACCTGACCGGCGAGCAGTATCGCCTGTACCGGCTGATCTGGAGCCGCTTTCTGGCCAGCCAGATGTCCAACGCCGTGTATGACAGCGTCAGCGTGGACATTGCCGCCGGGGAGCACGCCTTCCGGGCCAGCGCCAGCAGCCTGAAATTTGCCGGCTACACCGCCGTGTATGAGGAGAGCCGGGACGATGACAAGGAGGACAGGGAGCCTGCCCTGCCGGAGCTGCAGCCCGGCGAGGTGGTGACCCTGGAGGGCTTCGAGCCCGGCCAGCACTTCACCCAGCCCCCCGCCCGGTATACCGACGCCACCCTGATCCGCACCATGGAGGAAAACGGCATCGGCCGCCCCTCCACCTATGCCCCCACCGTGTCCACTATTCTGGACCGGGAATATGTGGTGAAGGAGGGCAAGGCCCTGCGGATCACGCCTCTGGGCCAGGTGGTGACGGACCTGATGTGCCAGCGGTTCCCGGACATTGTGGACGTGAAGTTCACCGCCCGGATGGAGGACGAGCTGGACGAGGTGGAAAGCGGCAAGATCCCCTGGAAGCAGCTGCTGCGGCAGTTTTACGGCGGTTTTGAGAGCAATCTCCGCCAGGTGGAGAAGGACATGGAGGGCGTATACCTGAAGGTCCCCGACGAGGTCACCGAGGAGAAATGCGACGTGTGCGGCCGGAACATGGTGGTCAAATCCGGCCGGTTCGGCCGGTTCCTGGCCTGCCCCGGATACCCGGAGTGCACCTTCACCAAGCCCCTGGTGGTGGAGATGCCGGGCCGCTGCCCCAAGTGCGGCGGGCGGCTGATGAAGCGCACCGGCGTCAGCAAGAAAACCGGCAAGCAGTATACCTATTACTGCTGTGAGCGGCTCAACGCCGCCGACGAAAGCGCCCGCTGCGATTTCATGACCTGGGACGTGCCGGTGAAGGATGACTGCCCCGTGTGCGGCCACACCATGTTCAAAAAGGCCGGCAAGGGCTTCCGCAAGCCCTTCTGCATCAATCCCGAGTGCGCCAACTTCCTGCCGGAGGACAAGCGCGGCTATGTGAAAAAGGCCAGGACGGAGGAGCCTGCGGAGGGCGCTGCCGAGACCCCGGCGGAGCCTGTCCAGGAGGAGAAAAAGCCCGCCAAAAAGACTGCCAAGACCACAAAAACCACCAAAACTACCAAGACTGCGAAAACTACCAAGACAACCAAGACTACGAAAACCACCCGGAAAAAGGCGGAGGAAGCATGAACCATGTTACAGTGATCGGCGCAGGGCTGGCCGGCAGCGAGTGCGCCTGGCAGCTGGCCCAGCGGGGCATTCCCGTGACCCTGCGGGAGATGAAGCCGGAAAAAATGACCCCCGCCCACCAGACCGCCGATTTTGCGGAGCTGTGCTGCTCCAATTCCCTGCGGGCGGCGGGGCTGGAGAACGCCGTGGGCCTTCTGAAGGAGGAGCTGCGGCAGCTGGACAGCCTCATCGTCCGCTGCGCGGACGAGACCGCCGTTCCCGCCGGAGGCGCTCTGGCGGTGGACCGCCACGGCTTTTCCCGGCTGGTGACGGAGCGGGTGAAAAGTCACCCCCTGATCACCGTGGTCCCCGGCGAGGTGACGGACCTGCCGGAGGGGGAGGTGGTGGTGGCCACCGGTCCCCTGACCTCCGACGCTCTGGCGGACAGGCTCCTCTCCATGCTGGGGGGCGGGGATTCCGCCCTGCACTTTTTCGACGCGGCGGCCCCGCTGGTGAGCTTCGACAGCGTGGACATGGACAGCGGCTTTTTCGCGTCCCGGTACGACAAGGGGACGCCGGACTATATCAACTGCCCCATGGAGAAGGAGGAGTATCTGGCCTTCTGGCAGGAGCTGACCCACGCCCAGGAGGCGGAGGTCCACGGCTTCGAGGACAGGAACGTCTTTGAGGGCTGCATGCCCGTGGAGGTCATGGCCCGGCGGGGAGAGGACACCCTGCGCTATGGGCCCCTGAAGCCCCGGGGCCTCAAGGACCCCCGCACCGGGCGGGAGCCCTATGCCGTGGTGCAGCTGCGCAAGGACAACGCCGACGGCACCATCTATAACCTGGTGGGGTTCCAGACCCACCTGCGCTTCCCGGAGCAGAAGCGGGTGTTCTCCATGATCCCCGCCCTGCATGATGCGAAATTCC
>ENA-OVGB01002165-OVGB01002165.1-human-gut-metagenome-genome-assembly--contig:-NODE-2165-length-14909-cov-70.565370_pt1 | contig 14909 bp, 17 predicted proteins | sample MGYA00237767_ERZ505413 | MGnify/ENA primary metagenome ERZ505413 (study PRJEB26158, sample SAMN06016410) | human gut metagenome | biome: human gut; feature: ankylosing spondylitis patient; material...
CGATGTTCATGGCTGCGATCTCGAACTGGTTGGAGATGGGGTCCTGCTCCAGCAGAGCGTCGTAGATGCCGTCCAGCGCAGAGGTGCCGTTCTCGGCGGCATTGTCCACCACAGAGGAGGCTGCCGCGCTGGAAGCGGGCGAGGTGACCTCAGCCGTGGAGACCGAGGACGGGGCAGCGGAAGAACTGCTGCCGCCGCAGCCGGTCAGTACAGCGGCGGACAGAGCGGCCACAGCCACGAAAGATGCGATTTTTGTGCGGTTTATCATAAAAAATTCCTTCTTTTGTTCAAAACATTCGCCGCCCTGCCGAAACAGCTTTTCTCCCAGGGCAGACTATTATTATCTTACCATAACCGCGGGCAAAATGCAACGCAAAGGGCCCCGGTTTTACGGATTTTTAACCGGTGACGCTCTCCCCTGCGGCCAGCTTTTTCAGCAGTGCCACGGCGTCCTCAAAGCACAGGCCGCTCTGGTTGATGAGGGCGGCATTCTCCGGGCCCACATAGCGCCAGTGCCAGGGTTCGTAGGTGATCTCGGTGACGGCTTCGGCGTCCTTCGGGTAGCGCAGGATGAAGCCGTATTCCTCCGCGTGGGCGCACAGCCAGCGGAAGGCCTCGGTGTTCTCAAAGCCCTCGTCAAGGCCGGTGTGCTCCGGGCTGTTCAGGTCGGCGGCAAGACCGCAGTTGTGCTCCGAATAGCCCGGCGGGTTCACGATGGTGGCCGCCTGTTGGAGCGCCTCGTCCCGGGAGAGGCCTTTCTCGAGAAAATACTGGGTCTTTTTGTCGTAGAGGTTTTTCTGGTAGTCCACGCTGCGGTAGCCGCTCTGCATCCAGACGGTCACGCCGTCCTTTGCGGCGGCGGCCTGCATGGCAAGGAAGGCGTCGGCGGCTTCGGTCTGCAGGGTCTTGTTGATGGCGGTGGCCGAGCCGCACTCCTTGGTGGTGAAGGTGTAGCCGTCCGGCATCTTGTTGGTATGATTCACCAGCACCATGCGGGGGTCGTCCAGCATGGCCTGGGCCTGCTGGGCCTGCGCAGCGCTGTCCTCAGCCTGTGAAGCGGCACTGCGGGCCGGGACGGAAGCGGCCTGCGGCAGGGCGGCGCTGCGGGAGAGCGCGAAGGAAATGCCGCCCACGGCCAGGCAGGCGGCGGCAGTCACGGTGAGCAGCCGCCGCACGGCGGGGCGCAGATGGCGGCGGCGGTGCGGGTGCCGGGTGGATGTGTTCATGCAAAAGCCCTCTTTCCGGTTCGATGGATAGAATTGCCCGTCTTCGGGCAGACTATGCCCGGAGGGGAACGAATATGAAACTTTCAGCACAGGAATATGCGCGCCGGGTGCGGCGCATCGGGCCGCATTCGCCCCTGGGGATGGACTGCCTGTGGGCCTTCGGTGTGGGCGGGTGCATCTGCCTGCTGGGCGAGGTGCTGCGCCAGCGGTGCCTTGCCCTGGGGCTGGAAGCCGACCTCGCGGGCACCCTGACCAGCTGCAGCCTCATCGCCCTTTCGGCGGTGCTCACCACGCTGGGCTGGTACCAGAAGCTGGCGGCCAAAGCCGGGGCCGGGTCGCTGGTGCCCATCACGGGCTTTGCCAACGCGGTGGTCAGCGCGGCCATCGAGTTCAAGAGCGAAGGCCGGGTGCTGGGCACCGGGGCGAAGATGTTCACCATTGCCGGGCCGGTCATCGTGTACGGCACGCTGGCGGCGGTGGTGTACGGCGTGGTGCTGTGGGCGGCGGGCGCGCTGGGCGTCGCCCTTCCATCCTGAATACGGATCAGCGCGCCGAAAGCTTGCAGCGCAACGCTATTGTACCATAAAACTTTGCATTTGTTGCCGGAAAGGGGAAATTTTGTTCATGGTGAACCGCTGCGGGGATACCCTGCTGTTTGAAGCGCCGCCGGTGATCGCTGCCGGGGCGGCGGTGGGCGGCAAGAAAGAGAGCGAGGGCCCGCTGGCGGCGGAGTTCGACGAGCTTTCCTCGGACAACCGCCTCGGCCAGTCCGGCTGGGAAGCGGCAGAGACTCACCTGCAGCTGCGTGCTGCACGGCTCTGCCTGAAAAAAGCCGCCCTCCCGCAGGAGAAGGTCCAGCTGGCCCTTGCGGGCGACCTGCAGGCCCAGTGCACGGCGTCCAGCTATGCCATGCGGGAGCTGGGGGTGCCCTTTGCGGGGGTGTTCGGGGCCTGCAGCACCATGGCGGAAGCCCTGGGCCTGGGCGCAGTGCTGTGCAGTTCCGGGGCCGCGCGGAACCTGCTGGCCATGGCGTCCAGCCACTTCTGCGCGGCCGAGCGGCAGTTCCGCACGCCCCTGAGCTACGGGGCCGTGCGCACCCCCACCGCCCAGTGGACGGCCACCGCAGCCGGGTGCTGCCTGCTGCAGCCCCAGGGCGAGGGCGTGGGCATTGCTGCAGCCACCTTCGGCCGGGTGCAGGACTATCAGGTGAAGGACATCAACAACATGGGCGCGGCCATGGCCCCGGCGGCGGCCTCCACCCTGCTGCACTATTTCCGGGATACGAACACCGAGCCACAGGAGTTCGACTGCATCTACACTGGTGACCTTGGCCAGGTGGGCAGCCAGCTGCTGCGGGAGCTGCTGGCTGCAGAGGGCTTTCTGCTGAAGAACCATGTGGACTGCGGCTGCATCCTGTTCGACGCAAAGGAGCAGCAGGTAAAAAGCGGCGGCAGCGGCCCGGGCTGCTGCGCGGCGGTGCTGTGCGGGCACATCCTGCCGCGGCTGCGCAGGGGCAGCCAGAAACGGGTGCTGTTCGCGGCCACCGGGGCCCTGATGAGCCAGACCACTTTTTTGCAGAAGGAAAGCATCCCGGCGGTGGCACATTTGGTCGAGCTGCGCGGGCCGGAAAAGGAGAACTGACATGAATTATTTCTGGGCGTTCTGTGTGGGCGGGGCGATCTGCGTCGCGGGGCAATTGCTCATCGACCTGACTAGCCTGACCCCGGCCCGCATCCTGACGGGCTATGTGGTGGCGGGGGTGGTGCTTTCGGCCGTCGGGTGGTATGCGCCGCTGGCCGAATTTGCCGGGTGCGGGGCTACCGTGCCCCTGCTGGGGTTCGGGCACCTGCTGGCAAAAGGGGTGCGCACCGCGCTGCAGGAAGAAGGTGCTGTGGGCATCCTCACGGGCGGGCTCACCGCTGCGGCGGCCGGGATCACCACAAGCCTTGTCTGCGGCGTGATATGTTCTTTGGTGGGCAAAAGTCACGACCAGAACTGAATACGCAAAAGAGGGAGCGCCAGCAAGGCGCTCCCTCTTTGCATAGAAAAAGGATTTGTTTTACAGCAGCATCACCGCGCATACCACGGCCACCACTGCACCGACAGCAGCCGTGACACCGTAAATTTTGCGGGATTCTGCGTCGTTTTTGTTCTGCTGCAGGTAGTAGACACCTGCGCCGAACAGCAAAATGCCAATGATGAGACCAACGATCGTGATCATGCGTTTTTCCTCCAATTCAACAGCAATGCCGAGTTGATGATAACGAGCACACTGCCTGCATTGTGCACCAGTGCGCCGACGACAGGGTTCAGAATGCCGGTGATGGCCAGCGTGATGGCGATGAAGTTCAGCGTCATTGAGAAGGTCAGGTTCAGCTTGATGGTGGTCATCATCCGCTGGGAGAGGGCCATCAGGTGGGGCAGCTCCTTCACTTCGTCGTCCACAAGGGCGATATCCGCGGCGTCCACCGCAATGTCGCTGCCGGTGCCGCCCATGGCGATGCCTACCTCGGCCTTTTTCAGGGCCGGTGCATCGTTGATGCCGTCGCCGATCATGCACACCGGTTCGCCCTTCTGCTGGAACTCGTCGATGCAGCGCAGCTTATCCTGCGGCAGGCAGTTCGCACGCACTCCCCGGATGCCCAGCTGGCCCGCAATGGCGTTGGCGGCACCAGCACGTCCGCCTTGATGTCAAATTCGGTCACAAGGCCGATGATGGCTTCCAGAATGATGGGCACACCGCACAGGATGATGGCCGCCCACGCGATATCGAAGGGCAGCGGCTGGACGCCCGCCAGACTGAGCACCACCGCAATGCCGGAGAGCACCAGCAGGGTGATGTCTTTTCGGATGCCGCCCAGTTCCAACAAATGTTCCAGCGGCTCCATGAGCCGTTTGCGGAAGGGTTTCATATTCTCCGAAACATAGAACACTTTGAGAAGGCCCTTCTTTTCCTCCTGCACCCGGACGATCCTGAGCACATAGCCCGCATCGTCGGCGTAGGTCTGGAACAGGTCTTTCAGGGTGAGGGCATCGGCTTCCCGCCGCTGCTGCTGCACCTTCTCGAGGGTCTGTTTCTGGCGGTGTTTTTTCTTCGCGGCGGCTTTCCGGTTTTTCTCCCGCCAATAATCTGCGTCTTCGTATTTTTCGAAAAAGCGGCATTTCTTCCCCAGGCAGTCGTGGGCCCCCATCAGTTTGCGGGTCAGCTTGCCGGGGTGGATGCGGTTGTGGCAGCAGCCCACCAGTGCCCGGAAGCTGACTTCGGCGGTCCTGCCGCCCAGCAGGCGCGTGGTCACGCATTCGGCTGCGGCGTGCTTCCGCTGTGACCCACTCCAGATCGAACAGAACGTACATGCCAACGCCTCCCTGCGTTTTTTGCTTTATTAGCGCAAAATAAGCGGGCGCTGTCAATTCATAAAAAAGCAGCCGGGCCCCTGCAAAAGGTCCCGACTGCTTCCCAAAACGGTGTGTTCCGGCTCAGCCCATATTCGCAAAGCGTTCCACGGCTTTGGTAAAGTCCTGGATGGTCTTGTCAGGGTCGCCGTGCTCGATGCCGTCCCGCACGCAGTGCTTGATGTGGCCTTCCAGCACGACCTGCCCGCACTTGTGCAGGGCGGATTTTGCGGCGTTGAGCTGGGAGAGGATGTCCTCGCAGGGCACATCCTCGTCGATCATGCGGTCGATGGCCTGCACCTGACCGATGATCTTCTTCAGGCGGCGGTGCAGGTTGTCCGCGTCCATGCATTGTTTCATTGCAAAAGCCTCCATACGGGTGGGTGTAGTAGTATGATTGTCTTTATTGTAGCGGCTTTGGGCAAAATGTCAAGCGGACGGGCGGTTTCGGCACATTTTTCAACAGGTCTGCGCTAGAATGTGGAAAATATTCCGGGAGAGGTGATGTGCATGAAGCAACGTTGGACGACCCTTTTGTGGGAGCTGTGGGCGGCGCAGGCCGTGTGCACGGCGGCGGCGTTCCCGCCGGGGAACCCATTCATCCGGAGCCCGGCCTTTGCGCTGCCGGGGCTGGCCCTTGCGGCGGCGGTGCCTGCGGCCTGGGCCGCATGGGGGCTGCTGGCCCAGCCGCCCGAACCTCTGCCGCCGGAGCAGCTTCTGGAAGCGCCGCCGGGCTTCGACCTTGCCGCTCTGTGCGACTTTGAGGCTGCCGCACCCGGGTGACGGGCAAAACAAAAACCCCTGCGCCGGAGTACCCGGTACAGGGGTTTTGTTCGTCAATCAGAAAGCGATCAAGCGTTCTTGTTAGCACGCTTTGCCATACGGCTGATCTTGCGGCTGGCGGTGTTCTTCTTGATGACACCCTTAGCGCGAGCCTTGTCGATCGCGGAAACAGCAGCCAGGACGGTTGCGTCCTTGTCAGCGGCATTCGCATCGATGGCAGCGTCTGCCTTCTTGACGACTGTTTTCAGGTTGGTCTTAATGGCCTTGTTGTGAGCCTGCTCTGCAGCAGCCTGCACGACGCGGTCCTTCTGAGATTTGATGTTAGGCATTCGTTCCACCTCCTTGGCTACCTATAACAGCGCACCCTATGATACCATATTTCGCGTACCAGCGCAAGCGTTTTTTTGATTTTTGTTTGGAAAAGTTTTATTTTTCCCATACTTTTTGTGTCAGAGGGCCTTCTCCGGCCCCAAAATGAGCAAAAGAGGTGGGAAATATGCGTTCTACCGATATGGCCGACGAGCTGTTCGGCGCGGCAGATGCACTGCCCGGCGGGGTAAGGCTGGCCACAGCGAAGCGGGGCGGCGTCACGGTCACCCGGGTGGAGATCGCCCGGGAGGGCCTTGCCCGGCCCCGGGGCCGGTACGTCACGCTGGAGATGCCCAGCGTCAGTGTGCTGGACGAGCGGGACGCCGATGTCATCGAGACCTGCGCGGCCGAGCTGCGGGCCCTGCTGCCGCCGGAGGGCCCGGTGCTGGTGCTGGGCGTGGGCAGCCGCCGCATCACCGCCGACGCTCTGGGCCCGCGCACGGCGCAGAAAATTCTGGTCACCATGGGGCCGCAGCACACCCTGCCCGTGAAGGGCATCCGGCCGGTGGCGGCCATTGCGCCGGGGGTGTCGGCGTCCACGGGGCTCACCCTGCACCAGCTGGCCGGGGCGCTGGTGGACGCGGTGCAGCCCGCCGCCCTCATCTGCGTGGACAGCCTGTGCAGCGCCGAGGGCGCACGGCTGGGCCGCAGCGTGCAGTTCTCCGACACCGGGCTTTACCCGGCGCAGGCGGACCACGCAAAGCATCTGGACGCCGCATCCCTCGGCGTTCCGGTGCTGGCGGCGGGCATCCCCACCCTGATGGAGTCCGACGAAGGGGCCGACCTTGTGGTGACGCCCCGGGCGCTGGACAGCGTCATCGCCCACGGGTCGGCCCTGCTGGCAGGTGCCATCAACCGGGCCCTGCAGCCCCGGCTCAGCCTGACGCAATTGTGCTGGCTGACGGGCTGAAACGACGCATTCTGCGGGTTGTAACGGCGGCCTTTCCGGCCGTACCTTAAAAGAAAAGGCACCGCCCGGCTTGACAATGGGCGCGGAGTGGGTATCATAAAAAGGCTTTTCAGCAAAGAAACCATCAACCTCACCAGAGAAAGGAACACAAAATGACCAGTTTTTACACCGAAGAAGAATTGAAAGGCCTCGGCTTCCGGCACATCGGGAACGGGGTGTGCATCAGCCGCAAAGCCAGCATTTACGGCGCGCAGAACATCTCGCTCGGCGACCATGTGCGCATTGACGATTTCTGCATCCTGAGCGGCAGGATCGAGATCGGCAGCTATGTGCACGTTGCGGCCTACACGGCCCTTTACGGCGGCAGCGACGGCATTTTCATCGAGGATTTCGCAAACCTTTCCTCCCGCATCTGCGTCTACAGCGTCAGTGATGACTATTCCGGCCAGACCATGACGAACCCCATGGTGCCGGACGAATACAAGGCCGTGGAAAGCGCGCCGGTGCACATCCGCCGCCATGTGATCGTGGGCTCCACCAGCGTCATCCTGCCCGGTGTGGACCTGAAGGAGGGCAGCGCCTTCGGCAGTTTTTCCTTCATCAACCACGACCCGGAGCCCTGGAGCATGAATGCTGGCATCCCGGCCCGCAAGATCAAGGACCGCAGCAGGAATTTGCTGGAGCTGGAAAAGCAGTTCGCCGCCCTTCACAAGTCAAAATCACCGGCCGAGCCGGTGGCTTGAGTAAGCCCTAGAACTAGCAAAGCCCCTTAAGAGGCCTTTTATTTACGGCTTGATTTCCTTGCTGCCCGTAAACAGGTCCACGAATTCCTTAAGGCTCAACTGATCGGCGATCTGGTCCTGTTGCAGCTGATTTTGGATGTATTCTTGAATTTTCTTTTTGTTCTTCCCTACCGTGTCCACAAAATATCCCCTGGCCCAGAAATGCCGATTTCCATACTTGCCGTACTTGTTTGATTTGACCGTAAATCACCATTCGCCGATATTTTGGCGCAAATATGCCATGGTATTGACCTCTCCATGTCGTATGGCTTAAACTATCCATGGCTTTGTTCTCTTTCACTTCAAAGAGAAACCTCCCTGTTCTTAGAATGTGGTTGGCAAACCCACACTCTATTCTACAGGGAGGTTTCTTCTTGTCTATGGCTAAAGCCATTTTTATTCCACCCGCTTAGCTGGTGGTTTTCTTTCGCTCAAGCACTCAAAAAAGCGGCGGCACCTCCCAGCTGGGAAGCGCCGCCGCTTTGCATGATGTTGTTCCGTTCAAGCTCAGCTGTTGAACATATCCTTCAGCTTTTTGAAGAAGCCCTTGCGCTTTTCGTAGTTTTCCTCTTTCAGGGTGCCCTCAAATTTCTTCAGGGCCTCGCGCTGGGTCTTGTTCAGCTTCTTGGGGATCTCCACCTCGCACTTGACGTACATGTCACCGCGGCCGCGGCCGTTCAGGTACTGGATGCCCTTGCCGCGCAGGCGGAAAGTGGTACCGCTCTGGGTGCCTTCGGGCACGGTGTACTCCACCTTGCCGTCGATGGACGGCACCTGAATAGTATCGCCCAGCACGGCCTGGCTGTAGGTGATGGGCACTGTGACCCACACGTCGTAGCCGTCGCGCTGGAACACCTCGCTGGGCCGCACCGTGACCATCACGATCACATCACCTGCGGGGCCGCCGTTGCTGCCTGCATCGCCCTTGCCGCGCAGTGCCAGGCTCTGGTCATCATCAATGCCTGCGGGGACAGACACCTCCATCGTCTTCTGGGCGGCCACCCGGCCGCTGCCGTGGCAGACCTTGCAGGGGTTCTTGACCAGCTTGCCTCTGCCGCCGCAGCGGGAGCAGGGCTGCTGGGTCTGCATCACACCAAAGGGGGTGCGCTGCTGCCGGATGACAAAGCCGCGGCCGCCGCAGTCCGGGCAGGTCTCGGGGCTGGTGCCGGCGGCGCAGCCGGTGCCGTGGCACCCGGTGCACTCCTGCTGGCGGGTGATGGTGATGTTCTTCTTGCAGCCGTGCACCGCCTCGTCAAAGCTCAGGGTGATGCGCACGCGGACGTCCTGACCCTTGCGGGCAGCGTTGGGGTTGGAGCGGCTGCCGCCGCCAAAACCGCCGAAGCCGCCGCCAAAGATATCGCCAAAGATGTCGCCCAGATCCACGCCGTCGCCGCCGAAACCGCCAAAGCCGCCGGGGCCGCCGCCATTCTGTGCTGCATAGTTGGGGTCAACGCCCGCAAAGCCGTACTGATCGTACAGCTGGCGCTTCTTCGGGTCCGAAAGCACCTCGTTTGCTTCGTTGATCTCCTTGAACTTTTCCTCGGCTTCCTTGTCGCCGGGGTTGTAGTCCGGGTGGTACTTCATTGCCAGCTTGCGGTATGCCTTCTTGATCTCGGCATCGGTCGCCGTTTTGGATACCCCCAGCACTTCGTAGTAATCACGCTTTTCCTGTGCCATATCCACTCACCTCTCCGGGAACGTTCTATCCGGGAAACGCCCCGGTCGGTTCCTCCTGTAACTTGATCTCTACATTTCTTGCCTCTCCCCTTGGGAGAGGTGGCATTGCGCAGCAATGACGGAGAGGGCGAACCCGCTTGTTTCTCCAGCATCCTCGCCCTCTCAGGCGCTGGCGCGCCAGCTCCCCCAAAGGGGGAGCCAAGTATGCAGAGGCCTCGCTCTATAACCAGCAAGAGCCGCCCCGGCCGAAACCGGAGCGGCTTTTGCTATTCATGCGTGTGTGTCCTCCGGTTTGGCCGGACACGCACCGCTCAGTTCAGTTGATCAGACTTCCTTGAAGTCGGCATCCACGACGCCGTCATCGTTGGGCTTCTGCTGGTTGTTGCCTGCGTCGGGGCCGGGCTGTGCGCCTGCAGCCTGCTGTGCGGCAGCGGCTGCCTGGTACATCTTCTCGAACACCTGGCTCAGAGCTTCCTGCTTTGCCTTGATGTCGTCCACATTGCCGGACTGCACAGCGGTCTTCAGGTCGGCCAGCTTTGCCTCGGCCTCGGTCTTCACCTCAGCGGGCAGCTTGTCGCCGTTCTCCTTCAGCATCTTCTCGGTCTGGAAGACCATCTGGTCGGCACCGTTGCGGATATCCACTTCCTCGCGCTTCTTCTTGTCGTCGGCAGCAAACTGCTCAGCTTCCTTCACAGCCTTGTCGATATCTTCCTTGGACATGTTGGTGGAAGCGGTGATGGTGATGTTCTGCTCCTTGCCGGTGCCCAGATCCTTTGCGCTGACCTTCACGATGCCGTTGGCGTCGATATCGAAGGTGACTTCGATCTGCGGCACACCACGGGGAGCCGGAGCAATGCCATCCAGATGGAAGACGCCCAGGCTCTTGTTGTCGCGTGCAAACTCACGCTCGCCCTGCAGGACGTTGACCTCAACAGAGGGCTGGTTGTCGGCTGCAGTGGAGAACACCTGGCTCTTGTGGGTGGGGATGGTGGTGTTGCGGTCGATGATCTTGGTGCACACGCCGCCCAGGGTCTCAATGCCCAGGCTCAGCGGGGTGACATCCAGCAGCAGCAGGCCCTTCACGTCGCCCTGCAGCACGCCGCCCTGAATGGCAGCACCGACAGCCACGCACTCGTCGGGGTTGATGCCCTTGAAGGGCTCGCAGTTCAGTTCCTTCTTGACGGCGTCGTAGACAGCGGGGATACGGGTGGAACCGCCGACCATCAGGACCTTCTTCAGGTCAGAGGGGCGCAGGCCTGCATCCTGCAGAGCCTTGCGGACAGGGCCCATGGTGCGATCGACCAGATCAGCGGTCAGCTCGTTGAACTTTGCGCGGGTCAGGGTCATATCCAGATGCTTGGGGCCGGTAGCGTCGGCGGTGATGAAGGGCAGGTTGATCTGGCTGCTCATGGCGCTGGACAGCTCGATCTTTGCCTTCTCGGCAGCTTCCTTCAGGCGCTGAGCGGCCATCTTGTCCTTGCGCAGGTCGATGCCGTTCTCCTGCTGGAAGGCGTCTGCCATCCAGTTGATGACGCGCTCGTCGAAGTCGTCGCCGCCCAGATGGGTATCGCCGTTGGTGGCCAGAACCTCGGTGACGCCGTCGCCCATCTCGATGATGGAGACATCGAAGGTGCCGCCGCCCAGGTCGTAGACCATGATCTTCTGGTCTTCTTCCTTATCAATACCGTATGCCAGAGAAGCAGCGGTGGGCTCGTTGATGATACGCTTGACGTTCAGGCCTGCGATGGTGCCTGCGTCCTTGGTGGCCTGACGCTGGCTGTCGTTGAAGTAGGCGGGCACGGTGATGACGGCCTCGGTGACGGTCTCGCCCAGATAAGCCTCGGCGTCAGCCTTCAGCTTCTGCAGGATCATTGCGCTCACCTGCTGGGGAGTGTACTCCTTGCCGTTCAGGGTCACCTTGTGGTCGGTGCCCATGAAGCGCTTGATGGAAGCGACGGTGTTCTCAGGGTTGGTGATGGCCTGACGCTTTGCGACCTGACCGACCAGACGGTCGCCGGTCTTGGTGAAGCCCACCACAGACGGGGTGGTGCGTGCACCCTCAGAGTTTGCGATGACGACGGGCTCGCCGCCCTCCATGACAGCCACGCAGCTGTTGGTCGTGCCAAGGTCGATACCAATGATCTTGCTCATAATGAACTCTCCTCTCGAAAGAACAACTCTAATTGTTTATGTGATGCTCAAATGTTTAAAAGCGGATGTTATATTCAAAACCCTTGCGGGTTTTTGCGTTGTTACTCGGCCACCACAACGGTCGCATGGCGGACGATCTTGTCGCCCAGCTTGTAACCCTTCTGGTAGACCGTGATGACGGTGCCGCTCTCCTGCCCGTCCGGGGCGGGGATCTGCTGCACGGCGTTCATGAAGTTGGGGTCAAAGGGCTTGCCCAGCGCTTCGATCTCCTCCACGTGGAGAGCATCCAGCGCCTTGGCGGCTTTGTCCAGCGTCATGGTCACGCCCTTTTTGTAGTTCTCGTCGGTGGTGGGGGCGTTGGCCGCCATGTCCAGCGTATCCAGAATGGGGATGATCTGGTTCACCGCGAAGGACACGCCGTCGTTGAACTTCTGGTCGGCTTCGCGGGTGGAGCGCTTGCGGTAGTTCTCGTACTCGGCCGCCATGCGCAGCAGCTGGTCCTTTGCCTGTGCGGCGTTGGCCTCGGCGGCGTCCAGCTTTGCCTTGACGGCTTCCAGCTCCCGGGCCTTTTTGTTGAACCAGCCGTCCTTTTTCTTGTCGTCCTTCGGCTCAGCCTTCTCGTCGGCGGCAGCTTCCTGTTCGGGTGCTGCGGCGGGTTCGGTCGTTTCCTCGGGAGCGGTTTCGGGCTGCTCAGCTTCCTGCGCCGGAGCCGTGTTCTTGGTTTCTTCGCTCATTCCAGGTCCTCCTTATAGATCACAGTCCGCCGGGGTGCGGCAGCCTGCGGGGTGTCTTTTCGTTTGCCGCTCATGCCCTCGCCCAGCTGGTCTGCAAAGTAATGCAGCAGCGGCTTCAATTTCTGGAAGGGCATCCGGGTGGGGCCGATCAGGGCGATGGAGCCCCACAGGCCGCCGCCCACCAGATACCGGTCGCTCACGATGCACATGCCCGGGATCTGCGGCTCCAGGTCTTCGCCCAGCAGCACGCTCTCATTGCGGTCAGCCGGGGGCGCGATGAGGTCTGCGGCCTGCTCCTCGTCGTTCAGCAGGGTGAGGATGTCGCCCACCTTGCCGTCCAGCTGGGGCCAGTTGAGCAGGTACTGCTCGCCGCCCAGAAAGACGTGGGGCTTGACGGAATCCTGCAAAATGGCCGCCGCCGCGCTGATGACGGGCACCAGCTCCGGGTCGATCTGGCTGCACAGCTCTGCCAGCAGCCGGGGGGAAAGGTCCACCGGTGCCACGAAGGTCAGGTTGCGGTTCAGCAGGGCAGCCAGAGCGGCCGCCGCTTCCCGCGAGAGCCCGGTGCGCACCCGCGCCACACGGGTGCGGACGTAGCCGGCGGTGGTCACGGCCAGCACAGCCGCTGCGCTGCGGCCCACCTGAACCACTTCATAGTGGGCGATGCACAGGTCCTCGGCGCAGGGGGTGCTGACGGCGGCGGTGCAGCCGCTGATGGCTGCCAGCGCCTTGGCGGCACCGGCGGCCAGCTTTTCCGGCTCGTGGTCGAGGCTTGCGAACACCGCATCCACACGGGCACGGGTCACGCGGTCCAGCGGCTGATCGCTGGTGAGCAGATTATCAAGGTAGTAACGGTAGCCCTTGGCGCTGGGCACACGGCCCGCGCTGGTGTGGGGCTGCTCCAGCAGGCCCAGCTTTGTCAGCGCCGCCATCTCATTGCGAAGCGTTGCGCTGGAAACCGCCATATCAAAGTAGTTTGCCAGCACGCTGCTGCCAACGGGCTCCCCTTCGAGACCATACAGCGCCACGATCGCCTGCAAGACTCGCTGCTTGCGTGCATCCATCGTCATAGCGCCTGCCTCCTTCGTTTGCTTTTTGTTCTTTAGCACTCTGTCTTCCTGAGTGCTAAGACCATTATATCCAATTTTTCCGCGCTGTCAATAGGTTCGCAGAAAAGTTTTGAAAGATTCACAAATTGGTCATAAGCAAACGGCCCACGCCGAGGCGCAGGCCGTTTGCTTTTACTATAAGGTATTTACTCTTCCATCTGTTTTGCCAGAAACGCCGCCGCCACGGCTGCGGCCTTTTCCTGCGCGGCATCCGGCTGTGCCGCCCGGTCCTCGGTCAGAAAGCCCACGGCACCGGTCACATCCCCCGCCGCGATGATAGGGCAGACACAGAGCAGAGCGCGCTGCGCCCCCTCGCAGGGCAGGAGGGCCTTTTCCGGGTCGTCGCCGCTGGAGTAGAGCTTCCGGCTGTCCATCAGCTTTTCCAGCGGCTGGCTGACGCTGCGGTCCACAAGGTCCCGCCGCCCGGCACCGGACGCCGCCAGGATGCGGTCCCGGTCACAGACGAAGGCTGTCAGTGCGAAGCTCTTGCTCAGCGCATCCACATACTGCGTCGTCACGCTGCTCAACTCCCCCACCGGCGAATACTTCTTGAAGATGACCTCGCCGTCGCCGGTCGTGAAGATCTCCAGCGGGTCTCCCCGGCGGATGCGCTGGGTGCGGCGGATCTCCTTGGGGATGACCACCCGGCCCAGCTCATCGATGCGGCGGACGATTCCAGTTGCTTTCATAACACATTCTCCCTTTCTCGGTCCCACGTTTCCTTGGTTCCCAGATTTCGTTTCCTGTGGTTATTTTGTGGTAGAGAAAGGAGAATTATTCAAGCGCGAAGCTCTGCCTGCGGGAGCTTCCCTGTTTTGCTTGTCCTCATACATCCGGTGGTCTGCTCTATCAGATTCTTCCTCTTCTGTCAATGCTCTTCCGTCGTTTTTCGCGTTTGAACTCTGGCCGTTTGTTCCGGTTTATGCTATACTGGGTCTGTTCTTCAGGCCCTGCGCCGCGCGGGAGAGTTCCGGCGGCTTTTTCTCTTTTCAGAAAGGATCGTTTCATGCAACAGATCGTGATCTTAGGCGGCGGTGCAGCCGGGATGGCGGCGGCGCTGGCCGCGGCACAGGCGGCCCCCGCCGGGGCAGTGCGCGTCACCGTGCTGGACCGCAACCCCCGCTGCGGCAAAAAGCTGCTGGCCACCGGCAACGGCCGGTGCAACCTCAGCAACACCGGCATCGCGCCGGCGTGCTATTTCACCGCAGACCCAAAGGCGCTGGCCCCGCTGCTGAACGCTGTGAATACCGCCGCGCCGCTGGAATGGTTCCGGGCGCTGGGGCTTTACACCCGCACCGACGAAGCCGGGCGGGTCTACCCGTATTCCAATCAGGCGGCGGACGTCCTCGCCCTGCTGGAGGGCCACATGGCCCGGCTGGGGGTGGAGGTGCGCACTGGCTGCACCGTCAACACCCTGAGCCAGAACCGGAACGGCTACGCCGTCCTCTTTGACAGCGCCGATCGCAGCAACGAGACGCTCCATGCCGATGCCGTCATCTGCGCCATGGGCGGCAATGCAGGCCCGCAGTTCGGCACCGATGGCTTTGGCACCCGCTTCGCCGCCCAGTGCGGCGGAAAGCTGGAACCGCTCTACCCCTGCCTGACCGCCTTGCAGACGGCTCGGCCCAACAAAGCGCTGGCCGGCATCCGGGTCAAGGCCCGCGCCGCGCTGCTCGACCTGGACCGCCACACCCTGCTGGCCGAGGAGACGGGCGAGGTGCAGTTCACCGACTACGGCCTGTCCGGCATCTGCATCATGGACCTGACCCGCCACC
>ENA-OVGB01002181-OVGB01002181.1-human-gut-metagenome-genome-assembly--contig:-NODE-2181-length-14809-cov-3.305138_pt1 | contig 14809 bp, 12 predicted proteins | sample MGYA00237767_ERZ505413 | MGnify/ENA primary metagenome ERZ505413 (study PRJEB26158, sample SAMN06016410) | human gut metagenome | biome: human gut; feature: ankylosing spondylitis patient; material...
AGAAAGGATGATTTTTCATGCAGTATGATGTCATTATCATCGGCGCAGGCCCCGGCGATCCCGGCCTGCTCACCTGCAAAGGCAGAAAGGTTCTTTCTGAAGCGGACGTCGTGGTATACGACTATCTTTCCAGCGACGAGCTTCTCGCCCTGGCCCGGCCCGATGCCGAACTCATCTATGTAGGCAAAATTGCGGGCAATCACGCCATGAAACAGGGCGACATCAACAAGCTTCTCATTGCCAAGGCCAAGGAGGGCAAGGTTGTCGCGAGGCTCAAGGGCGGCGATCCCTACATTTTCGGCCGCGGCGGCGAAGAAGCCGAGGAACTCGTGGATGCGGGCGTTCCCTTCGAGGAGATCCCCGGCATTTCCAGCTCCATAGCCGGCCCTGCCTATGCGGGCATTCCGCTCACGCACCGCGCATGGTCCTCCTCGGTCACCATCATCACCGGCCACGAAGACCCCACCAAGCCCGGTTCCGTGCACAACTGGAAGGCTCTTGCCCGCAGCGCCTCCACGCTGGTCTTTCTCATGGGCATGAAGAACCTGCCCGAGATCGCGACCAAGCTCATGGAATCCGGCATGGACGGCGGCACGCCCGCGGCCCTGGTGTACTGGGGTACCACGAGCAGGCAGCGTTCTCTCGCCTCCACGCTGGCCGACCTGCCCGACGCCGCCGTGCGCGAGGGCTTCACCAATCCTTCCATCATCGTGGTGGGCGACGTGGTGCGTCTCAAGGACAAGCTCGACTGGTTCGAGAAGAAGCCGCTCTTCGGCCGCACCGTGGTGGTCACGAGGGCGCGCGAGCAGGCCAGCGAAAGCGCGGCGCTCTTTGCCGAAAAGGGAGCCCGCGTCATCCAGTTCCCCACCATCAAAATCGTGCCCATGCCCGATTATGCCGAGCTCGATGAAGCGGTCGGTCATCTTTCCCGCTACGGCTGGGTCGTCTTCACGTCGGTGAACGGCGTGCGCTTCTTCCGCGAGCGTCTTGCCGCGCTCGATCTCGACGCCCGCGCTCTCGCTTCCGTGAAGGTGGCGGCCATAGGTCCGGCCACGGCGAAGGCCGTGGAGGCCATGGGCATACGCGCCGACCTCGTGCCTTCCTCCTACGTGGCCGAGGGCGTAGCCGCCGCCATGCTCGAAATCGGCATGAAGGGTCAGAAGGTGCTTCTGCCCCGCGCGAAGGAAGCCCGCGACGTTCTGCCCCGCGCCCTGCGCGAAGCCGGAGCGGAAGTGGACGTCATCGCCGCCTATGAAAACGTGCCCTCCGACGAAAACCGCGACAAGGTGATGGAAGCGCTCGAAGAAGGCAGGCTCGACTGCGTGACCTTCGGCTCCTCCTCCACGGTGCGCAACTTCCTTGCCTCCATTCCGCTCGAAGAGCTGAAAAAGCATGACGGCGTGCATTTTGCCGCCATAGGCCCCGTGACTGCGGAGACCATGCGCTCTCTCGGTCTTGAGCCCGACATCCTGTCGGAAACCTTCACCATTCCCGCCATGGTGGACGCCGTGTGCGCCGCGTTTGCGCACAAGGAGCGCGCATGACCCTCAAGCTCGGCATTCTCGCCTCGGGCAGCGGCACCAACGCCCAGGCCATGATAGACGCCGCAGAAGCCGGAAAGCTCGACGCGGACATACGCATCATCATCGCCAACCGTCCCGGCGCGCCCGTGCTTGAGCGCGCGAAAAGGCACGGCATCGCCCATCTGTGCCTCGACCACAAGACCTTCCCCGACCGGGAAAGCTTCGATCTGCGCATGGTGGAGGAGCTTCGCGCCGCAGGCGTGGACACCGTGGCCCTTGCCGGATACATGCGCCTCGTCACGCCCGCGTTCCTCGACGCCTTCCCCGGACGCGTCCTCAACGTGCATCCCGCCGTGCTCCCCGCCTTTCCGGGCACGCACGGCGCGCGCGACGCCTGGCAGTACGGCGCGAAGTTCAGCGGCTGCACCGTGCACATCGTGGATCCCGTCATGGACGGCGGACCCATCATCGTTCAGGCCACGCTTCCCGTGCGGCAGGACGAGGACGACGAGGCGCTTTTGAACCGCATCCACGTGTTCGAGCACCGCATCTACGTGCAGGCGCTTCAGTGGCTGGCCGAAGACCGTCTGCGTCTCGACGGCCGCCGCGTGCTGCTCACGCCCTCAGGCCGCCCGCTCGCCCCGCAGCCGGACATGGCTCTCGTCTGGCCGCCTCTGGAAGAAGGTTTCTAGTTTTCCGCCATACCGCCGGCCTTCCGGCTCACACCGCGCGAAATCCGCGCAGATACGGCTGAATGTCAGCCGAGGGAGATCGCATGAAAGCTTCCCGTCTTTTCGCCCCGCTCGCCCTTGTTGCCTGCCTCTGCATGAGCTCCGTCGCCCACGCCGCCGACGACGCTCCCAGGAAGGCGGAGCGCCGCACCCCCGTGGTGGTGGAATTCGAGGGCAACGACAGCATAGGCGTTTCCCTGTTCAACAGCCTTCAGAAGAAAATCAACAGCTCCAACCCGGCGAACCCCGCCAGAGAGGCCAAGTTCCGCATCCTGCTGTCCACGGCGTCGGAATTTCCCTCCCGTCCCGGCGTGGGCTCGGTGTACGCCGTGGTGTGGACACTGGCCCTGTCCGAAGGCTCCATGGAATACTACCTCGTGCGGGATCTCGGCATCGTCACGCCCGACACCGTGGATGAAGTGGCCGACCGCATCGTGAGCCGCACCGACGGCGTATCCGCCCGCTACGGCTATCTCGACCGCGACAAGTAACCGTCTTTGCGGCGGAGCGCTCCGACAGGGCGCCTTCGACTTCCTCCGGGAAGCGCCCCGCTTGTCTTTCAGAACCGCGCGGAAGAGACATTCTCGCTTCCGCGCGGCTTTTTTCATGAAGCCGGACCGTCCCGGATCCCGCCGGACGACGTTCCGCACGTCCGGGACCGGGGAGCGCTGACGGGTGCGGCTGCCTCAAGGGGCGGGCTCCCCCGGCAGCCCGAGCGCCCGACTTCCCGGGACCGTACCCGCCCGGCAAAAGCCTTCCCACGGACATGCCATGAACACGCTTCTCACATCGCTTGCGGAGTGCTGGCGCGACGGACACAGGGTCGCCCTCGGCATCTTCCGCTTCCTCATCCCCATCGTGCTGCTCGTCAAGGTGCTTGAGGAAAGCGGACTCATTCCCTATGTGTCCCTGCCGCTGCGGCCCGTCATGGCGCTTCTCGGGCTGCCCGCGGAAATGTGCCTCGCCTGGATGTCCTGCATCCTCGTGAGCATGTATTCCGGGCTCATGGTGATCATCGCCCTTCTGCCCCAGCTTCCGGAACTCACCATCGCCCAGATGACCGTCTTCGGCGTGCTCGTGCTCATCGCGCACAGTCTCATTCTGGAAGTGCGCATTGCCGGACAGTGCGGCGTATCCATGGCGTTCCAGTTCTTCCTGCGTCTCGGTTCGGGGATTCTGGCGGCCTTTCTGCTGCATCTTGTGCTCGACGGCTTCGGACTGCTTCAGCAGCAGGCGACCATACTTCTTTCCGCCGGCGCCACGAGCTCCCTCGGCGCATGGTTCCTCCAGCAGGCAAAGACGCTTGCGGAAATGTACGTCATCATCTGCGCCGTCATGCTGCTTCAGCGCCTTCTCGACGCCTTCCGCATCTCCGACCTCATGGGACGACTGCTCGGCCCCCTGCTGCGGCTGCTCGGCATTTCCCCGAAGGCCGTTTCCATCGTCATCATAGGCTTCACCATGGGACTGCTCTACGGCAGCGGCATCCTCATCAGAAACGCGCAGCAGGGCACGCTTTCCCGTCAGGACGCCCTCTGCGCCATTTCCCTGCTCGGACTCTCCCATTCGCTCATCGAAGATACCCTGCTGCTCACCCTCGTGGGCGGCAGTCTCTGGGGGCTGCTCGGCTTCCGCCTGCTCTTCACGCTGGCGACCGGAGCGCTCATCAACGCCTTCTACCCTGCCCTCCGGCGCTTTGCCGGAAAGGACTGCGAGGATTCCCATGAAGACACTGTGGATCAATGCCGGTGAGATCTCCGGCGACCTGCAGGGCGGCGCGCTGCTCTCCGCCCTGCGCGACATCACTCCGGAAGGCGACCTCCGCGTGGTGGGCATGGGCGGCGACAATCTCGCCCGCGCGGGCCAGGAAAATCTGCTGCGCGTGGAGGAGCTCTCCGTCATGGGCATCGTTGAGGTCATCACCAGCCTGCCGCGCATCTTCGGTCTCCTGCGCCGCATACGCCGGGAAATGGAACGCATACGTCCCGACGCCGTGCTGCTCATCGACGCGCCGGAATTCAACTTCCGTGTGGCGAAAATAGCCTCGGGTCTGGGGATCCCCGTCTACTACTTCATTCCGCCCAAGGTGTGGGCATGGCGCACGGGCCGCGTGAAGTTCCTGAAAAGACACGTCCGGCGCATCTTCTCCATCCTGCCCTTCGAGGTGGACTTCTACCGCTCCCACGGCATGGAAGTGACCTATGTGGGCAATCCGCTGGTGGATCTTGTGGACTACGAGAGCATAAGGGACGTGGAGCCGGTCCCTCACCGCATAGGCCTCATGCCCGGCAGCCGCCGCAAGGAGGTGGAGTCGCTCATGCCCGCCTTTGCCGGCGCGGCGAACATGCTCGTAAAGAAATTTCCCGACCTCGAGTTCCACTGCGTGCGCTCCTCCAACTTTTCCGAGGAATATCTGCGGAAGAAGTGGAACTGCGACGTGCCTCTCGTCATGCACGACGGAAAGGACCGCTACCGCCTCATGCGCACCTTCCAGTGCATCTTGGCCGCTTCCGGCACGGCGACCCTGGAAACGGGACTTGCGGGCGTGCCCACGCTCGTGGCCTACAAGGTTTCCCCGCTCTCCTATCAGATCGCGCTGCGCGTCATCAAGGTGAAGTGGATAAGCCTGACCAATCTCATCATGAACCGTACCGTGTTCCCCGAGCACATCGAAAAGGAGGCCGATCCCGCCCCCATGGCAAGGCGCGTGGAGGACTGGCTCGATCACCCGCAGAAGCTCGAAGCCGTCATCCGCGACCTTGAGGAACTTCGGGAGCGCTGCGGAGAGCGCGGCAGCGCGCTGCGCGCCGCCGAGGCCCTGGCCGGGGAACTGCTCCCCACGCTTGCCGAAAGAGAGGACGCCCACCGCTGCTGACAGGGCGACGGACATTGCCTACGACGAAAAGGCCCCCGGATCTTTGCCGGGGGCCTTTCTCATACAAAAGACGGACGGACTGCCGGAGAGCCCGCCCGCCTCGGTCAGGACGGGCCCTGCCCGTCCTTCCGCCGTCCGGTACCATCTTCGATATCTTCGTTTTCCACGATCAGGACCGGAGGCAGCCAACGTTTAAATCTCGCTTTCCGGAATGCCGCAGGCTCGGGCCACGCCGATGCCGTAGGCCGGATCGGCCTTGAAGCAGTGACGGATGTGCCGGAGCTTGATCTCTTTCGGCGCGTCCCCGAGAGCGCGGGCCGTGTTGCCGAAAAGCGCCTCCTGCTGTTCGGGACTCATCAGCCGGAAGAGCCTGCCCGGCTGTTCGAAGTAGTCCGCATCGTCGCAGGGATAGTTCCAGCGGTCGGCATCTCCCCGTATCCTGAGGGGCGGTTCCGCAAATTCCGGCTGCTCCCGCCACGCGCCCAGACTGTTGGGCTCGTAGCTTGCGTAGCTGCCGTAGTTGCCGTCCACGCGCATGGCGCCGTCCCTGTGGAAGCTGTGATAGGGGCAGCGGGGCCGGTTCACGGGGATCATGTGATGATTGACGCCGAGCCTGTAGCGCTGGGCGTCTCCGTAGGAGAACAGTCTGCCCTGAAGCATCTTGTCGGGAGAGACGCCGATGCCGGGCACCAGGTTGGCGGGGTTGAAGGCCGCCTGCTCCACTTCGGCAAAGTAGTTCTCCGGATTGCGGTTGAGTTCGAGCACGCCCACTTCGATGAGCGGGCAGTCCTTGTGATACCAGACCTTGGTAAGGTCGAAGGGATGATAGGGCAGCTTTTCGGCATCCTCCTCGGGCATGACCTGGAAATACAGCGTCCAGCGGGGGAAGTCGCCCTTCTCGATGTGCTCGTACAGATCGCGCTGATGGCTGTCCCTGTCGCGGCCTATGAGCTCCTGCGCCTCGGCGTCCGTCAGATTCTTTATGCCCTGCTGGGTCTTGAAGTGGAACTTCACCCAGAAGCGCTCGTTTTGGGCATTGATGAGGCTGTAGGTGTGGCTGCCGAAGCCGTGCATGTGCCTGTAGGAGGCGGGTATGCCGCGGTCGCTCATGACCACGGTGATCTGATGCAGCGCTTCGGGCAGAAGCGTCCAGAAGTCCCAGTTGTCCGCGGCGCTGTGCATGTTGGTGCGGGGATTGCGCTTCACCACATGGTTCAGGTCCGGGAACTTGAGCGGATCGCGCAGGAAGAACACGGGAGTGTTGTTGCCCACCATGTCCCAGTTGCCCTGATCCGTGTAGAACTTGACGGCAAAGCCCCGGATGTCCCGCTCCGCGTCCGCCGCGCCGCGCTCTCCGGCCACGGTGGAAAAGCGGGCGAACACTTCCGTTTTTTTGCCGACTTCCGCAAAAAGCGACGCCTTCGTGTACTTCGTGACGTCATGCGTCACCGTGAACGTGCCGTAGGCCCCGGAACCCTTGGCGTGCATGCGCCTCTCGGGAATGACTTCACGGTCGAAATGGGCCAGCTTCTCCTGAAACCAGACATCCTGCATCAGCATGGGACCACGGGGACCGGCAGTGAGGGCATGATTGTTGTCGGCCACGGGCGCTCCGGCGCCGGTGGTCAGGCAGTCTTTCCTGTCGTTCATGGGCTTTCTCCTCTGGTTTGCGCACCGCAGGGTGCAGTTGCCGTCATGCAAGGCCTTGTGACGAAGAAAGCATGGCACAGAGAAACTTTTTTGTAAACAGTAATAATAATCATTACTATTTAATATTATTCATGTTATCGTGTACGCACCGTTCAACATAGTACGATCCTGAACCAAAAATCCAACGCTTACACATGGTTATGAAATGGAAAAATTTTTCTTTGGCAACGCAGGACGGCAATCTTCCGGGAAGGGATTCCGGAAAGGACTTTCCCTTCTTCGCGACAGGCAAAAGGGCCGGGGATTTCTCGAGAGCTTTCCCAGCAAAAAAAAGCCCCCGGGTCTTTCGACTCCGGGGGCCGTCGCGCATCGAAGGGGCGGCGTTTCTCACGCGCCGCGGGCCGGTCCGTCGCTTTCTGCGGCGGACGCCTGATTTTCAGCCACGGCCTGAACGGCCGGGGCCATGGAATTTTTCTCAGCAAGCATGATGCTGGCGCCGGGGTGTGTCGTGGCCACGCGCACCAGCGCGTCCTGCGATTCCTGGAAACTGGCATAAGGCCCTATGGCCATGACGCCGTCGCGCGTATGCAGCAAAGATGCCGCGTCATACATGCCAAGGCAGATGAGCCGGCGCAGCTGCTGCGACACGGCGTCGAAAGAGAGCGGCGTCTCCGCCAGCTTGACGAAGAAGGCCTGCGACCGCAACAGAGGATGTCCCTTGCTGTCTCCCACGATTTCAAGGGTCACTCGGGAAACGCCCGCCTCGGAAAGGCCGAGGCTGTCGGCAGCCGCGTACGACAAATCGATGATTCTGTTTTTGGAATAAGGTCCGCGGTCGTTGATGCGCACGATGACGCTTTTGCCGCTGGCCTGATTTTCCACTCTGACCAGTGTGCCGAGAGGAAGCGTGCGATGAGCCGCCGTCATGGCGAACATGTCGAATGCTTCACCCGTAGCGGTAGACTTTCCGTGATGCCAGGGGCCGTACCATGAGGCCACACCCGACTGGAAAGAGGCATCCTGGCCATAAGCCGACGGCAGAGCAAGAAGCAGGCACAAAAGCCATGCTCCGGCAAATGCCATCAGACTTCGGTAGGAAGATGATGTCATGCAGACTCCGGGTTGAGATGAAGTCACGCGGCCGATCCGTCTGCGATCCTGGCTGCGTGGAGCGGAAATCGCCCTTTTTCCCTCAGTCCGCCGCGATCACTCCCGGAACGGGGCGCGGCTCCGATGCGCGAAGGCATGCCGAAAGTCCATCCTGCAGGAGGCCTCGGGGAACGGAGGGAAACGACGGGAATCAGGCACGTCCGAAGGCGTCTGCCCTGCCCGTACACGTCTCATAGGGGCATGAGTATCTCATCCGGCAGAATTTATGTCAAGCGGCTCTGTATAACGACGCGCTTTCTTCTGTAAAAGTATAATGACGCGCTTTGTGAGACTGTAATTTTTTCCGGTCCTTTTCCCCGCCGTGCCTGCCCTGCACCTTGCGTCCGAGTGCCCGTCGTACTACTATGAAAAGCCCATTTCACTGCCGCAGGTACCGCCATGACACACCGTTCCATCCGCTTCGATCCTCAGGACTATCAGCTTCTCACCATGATCAACAGGACGGTGACGAAAAGCCAGAAGGGACTGCCGAGTCTCATGCCTCAGCTCAGTCCCTCCGGCATCATGGAACTTTCCGTTCCGGTGGAGCTGCGCATGGCCTCGGCCGTGCTGCGTCTGCTCGACACGCTCTCTCAGGGCAGATCCGACGACAGGATAGAAGCCCTTGCCGCCCTGCGCGACGAGGTGCTCGTCATGGCGCGCACGTCGCTGCGCATCAATACGGGACGCGTGCTCGTGCAGCTCATGAAGGAACTCGTGCGCGCCCACGGCGACTTCGAAACGCAGCTTCGTCTCGCCCACGACTTCCGGCAGGCGGCCAGCGGCCGCCACGCCGTGGTGCGCCGTCTGCTGCACCGCTACTTCATGCTCGAAATGCCCGAGGACTGGAATCAGGCCGTGTTCGACAATCATGTGCACGACGCCAACACCAAGGGCCGCAAGAACGCCACGCACCTCATCATGGACGCCTGGCTCAAGGGCATACGCTCGCTCACCGTCATCTACTACAACTACGTCGCCCCCGAAGCGGCCAGCGAACTCATACGCGCCGCGCGCATCATGGGCATCAGCGTGCGCATAGGACTTCTCTTCCACGCGCCGTACATGGGGCGTCTCGTGGATCTCATCTGGATCCCCCGCGGCTTCACCAACGACGAGGACTTCATCGCGTTTCTTTCCACTCCGGCCATGTCCACGCTCATGAACGAGGGCCGCGCCGCCACGCGCTGGCTGGAAAAGCGCATCCTGCGCCTGCTCGACGACTGGAACAGGACCGAGCGTCCCCGCCTCGCTTCCCTGCTGCACGCCGAACCGGAACCTCTCGATCCGCACGAATTCATGCTTTTCGTCGGACACGGACAGGCCTCATTGCTGCATCTGGCCGAATTCATCCATAAAAAGCTCTTCGGTCTGCTCGAAAGGCGGGCTGACGACGTGAAGAGCGCCCTCGCCTCCCCCGACACGCCCGACGAGGAGCGCTCCCATCTTCTGCACGAGCTGGAAGAACTCGACCGGTTCACCACGGAAACCGTGACCGCCCGCCTGAACGACCCCGAACTCTTTCCCAGAACGGCCTCGCTTCAGAACGCCTGCGAATCCGCGGACTGCCCGGAGCTGCTCAATCAGACGCCGCTGCATCTGCTCACGCGCCTGTGCGACCTCAAGAGCGGCTGCCGCATCACGCTGAATCTTGCGCGCCTCACCGCCGAAGACGTGCTCAATCTTCTCTGGGACTGTCAGGGACGCATCACGCATCTGGAGCTTTTCAACCTCAAGGACTGGCAGAACGGCGACATGCAGCATCTGCAGTCCATCAACGAGCTGCAGAGAGCCATCAACGAAGGCAGCGTGCCGAGACTCAAGCAGATCATCATAGGCATGCTCCGGGAAGCGGGCGCCGCTCCCGGCATTTCCGCGGAGGAAAGCTTCAGCACGCCGCGCGGCAGCGCCACGCTCCACTCCGCCGACGCGCCGAAATCGCCGCGCGTGCGCAAGCTGCGCATCATCCTGCAGAACATTCCCGTGCTCTGCGGCTACTATCAGACGGCCAAGCTGCGCGCCACCATGGGCACGGACTCCACGAGCCGTCCGGGCCACCGCTACGGCATGGGCCTTGCCTATCCCGAAACGCTGCCGCTGCGCGCCCGCCGCGAACTCAACGATACGAGCCGCTCCGCCCATCTTCTGCTGCCGCTGCGCACCGAACTTCTGGAACAGGTGACCTACAGCTCCGACGCGCCCGGCGAGGAGCCCTCCCGTCTGGTCTCGTTCCTGCGCCGGATACCCGGACTGCGCCACTTCGGCAAGAACCGGCATACGGAATGGACGCCCGTGTCCGAGAACACCGTGGTATGCAACGGCGGCGACTGCTCCATAGCCACGGCCGACGAGAGTTCCACGCAGGGCAACATCATCACGCTCGGCGGCACGGACTCCGGCCTCAGCAACGGCTTCATGCCTGCACATCACGTCCGCGAAAGCCTCCTCGACAAGAGCCGCTATCTCAACACCGGTCTTGCCAACGCCCTGCGCGTCATCGTGGGCTTCATTCCCGCATGGCTGGCCTTCCTGTACACGCAGACGGGCTGGCTGGCCTGGCTCGGAGCGCCGCTCTGGTTCCTCATTTCCGGGCTTCGCAACATCCTTCAGGCCGTGCTCGGCAGCGGCGGTCTGCACCGCTCTTCCGTCCTGCACTGGAAAAGCTACGTGAGCTGGTCGAGCCTGTACGTTTCGCTCATGTACAACGGTCTGTCCGTGGTGCTGCTCGAACCCCTGCTGCGCTGCCGCATCCTGGAGCAGGGCATGGGCCTGAGCACCGTCAACGCGCCTCTCACCACCTACGCCGTGCTCATGGCAGGCTGCGGCCTCTACAAGGTGGCCACGCACATCCTGCGCGGCTTCTCCATGAAGAACATCCTCACGGACATTGCCTGCATCGTGCTTTCTCTGCCGCTGGCCCTCGTCTTCCACGGCATTCTGCTCTTTCTCGTCACGGCCGAGGGCGGAAGTCCCGAATCCCTGGCCGTCGCGGCCGTGTTCGTGGTGAAGCTCGCCTCCGACACCGTCATCGGCATCGTGGACGGCATCGTGGACAGGGAGAGCAACATACGCAGACGCATGGCCGACTACCGCAGCCGTCTGCACGAATCCCTCGCCCTCTACGGCAAGCTTGAGGAGCTCTTCCCGGAAAAGAACGTCATGAGCCTGCTCGCACGGCCCGAAGCCCTGCCCCGCACGCTGAACGCCGTCGATCCCCGTCTGTGGATCGACATGGTCATCAATGCCCTCGACCTCATGTACTTCTGGTTCTATCAGCCGCGGGCCAACTACGCGCTCGACCTCTTCGTGCGGCGCTTTTCCAGAAGCGAGCGGCAGGTGCTTCTGCGCATGCAGCAGATCCTCATGCTGGAGCGGGAAGTCAGTCAGCTTCTGGTGGACGGTCTCGTGGGCCGCAACTTCGCCGCGCCGCTCTCCTTCTACCTCGCCAGGAACGAAGAATATCTGCGTCAGATGAAGGCCGTATGCCTGCCGGAAGAAACCCCGCATAAATGACGCACGGCCGAAGTCGAGGCATCATGCAGAAAGGGGGAGCGCCGCATACCGGAGCTCCCCCTTTTTCGCGCACAGGCCGCGTCATCGGCACGGGACCGCGCCGTCATGACTTTCCGCGCCTTTTTATGTCCGGGCACAGAACGCCGGGGACACTATGAAACGGGAAAGGCTATCTCCCCGCGCCGGAAAGGTGAGCGAACACGCCGACAGGCCGCGCAGAAAAGAACCTGCGCCCCTTCCCTGTCCGCCCGGGTTCATGAGAAGCAGCATCCGGCCGAAGAAGCACCGGCATGTTCCGCAGAAAAGCCTCCGCAGCGACGGTCGACGCATTTTCAGGCGGGCCAGTCGTCCAGGCCGTTCAGGGACGCTAAGGCCATGTAGAGAATGATGCCCGCGGACGTGGAAAGATTGAGGCTTCGGATGCAGTCCTTCACCGGAATGCGCACATGCTCCTGTGCCATGCTCTGCACGTCGGCGGGAAGGCCCGTGGATTCCGGGCCGAAAAGCAGGCTGTCCTCCGGGGAAAAGGCGAAGCGGTGCACGTCGCTTCCGCCGCGCGCACTGGTGGACACCAGCCTGCGCCCTGCGCCGTCCGCCTGAAGATAGGCCTCGAGGGACGGCCACACGGAAACGTCCACATGCGGCCAGTAGTCGAGACCGGCCCGGCGAAGATGCCTGTCGTCGATGGCAAAGCCCAGAGGCTCGATGAGATGCAGGCGCGTGCCCGTGCCTGCGCACAGTCTTGCGATGTTGCCGGTGTTCGGCGGGATCTCGGGATGATACAGGACGATGTGCAGCATGACGTGTCCGAAAAACGTTCCGGGCGTCCGGAAAATCCGGATGAGCCCAAAGAAAAACGCCCGGGCCCGAAAGCGCGGACGTCATGGAAGACGGCGGACCATGTCCGCCTCAGCAAAAAAACGAACACCGGAAAAAGGCCGCCGGGACCCGGGCCCCGCAGACTGCGGAGTCTCCGGAACGACATGCCGGACGACAGGCCCTCATGAAGGCCGACCGGCCCCTTTTTCCTGAAGAAGGGCAGAAAACGCCCGCATCATCAATGATGCCTGTTGGGGCTCGTCTTCTTGATATAGGTAAGGGCGCAGATCACCGCGATGATGCCGACGAAGAAGAAAAGGTAGTCCATGACGCTCTCCTGTGCTTGTGGTGCCCCTGAGCGGGCGAAAGATGCCTGTTCACCATATCCCTTCCGCTCCGTTTCCGCAAGAGCGGCGGCAGGATACGGCGCTCTCTTTTTCCCCGGACGAAGAGGCGTCTCCCCGCTCCATGTTCTTTCCCGCGCATTGCGGGCCGAAGACGCCTGCGCTATCATGACCGCGCAACAATCTTCATCATGCAGGAATGACGCCATGATACGAGTCGATCTTCATACGCATACCAATCACTCCCACGCGAGAGACAGCGTCCGGCAGATGTTCGAGGCCGGCCAGGAAAAGGGCCTTCTCGTGCAGGGATTTTCCGAACATTCTCCGCGGCCCGAAGGCTACGACTATCCCGAGGAATACCGGGAGCACCTTGCCGCCACCTTCGACGACTATCTTTCCGAAGTGTCGCAGCTTCGATCCGAACAGGCTCCGCGCGGCATACGGGTGCTGCTCGGCCTCGAGGTGGACTGGCTGGAGGACGAGGTGCCGTATCTGCGCGACATGACCTCGGCGCACGAATACGACTATCTCATCGCGGGCATACATTTTCTCGGCCGCTGGGGCTTCGACTCCGCCGCCTCCGACTGGGCTCCGCTCTCCTTCGAGGAGCGCTGCGGACTCTATGCGCGCTACTACCGCACCATGAAGGCCATGGCCGAAACGAGGATGTTCAACATCGTGGCGCATCCCGACCTCATCAAGATATTCTCCGTGGACGACTTCCACCGCTGGCTGGATGCTCCCGGGAGCATGGACCTTGTGGGCGACGCGCTCTGCGCGGTGCGCGACGCGGGCATGGCCATGGAGATCTCCTCCGCGGGCCTTCGCAAGCCCTGCCGGGAGGTCTATCCCGGCCCGAAGATACTGAAGCTGGCCCATAGTCTCGGACTGCCCGTCACGTTTGCCTCGGACAGTCACGCCACGGAGCAGGTGGCCTGGAACTTCGACACGCTCGCCCGCTGCGCCGCCGCCGAAGGCTGGAAGGAAAGTCTGGTCTTCTGCCGGGGCGAAGTGACGGCCGTGCCCTTCGTCGACTGAGGAAGGCGTCCCTTTTCCCGACGCCGCAGACGCATGAAGCGCCGGAGATCCCTTCCGGCGCTTTTTTCATGCCCGGCCTTCCGGCAGGCGCTTATCTGCAACAATTTGCAAGCATTCCGCCCTTGGCAGAGCCCAAAAGCATGGTTATTCTTCCTCCATGGCCTTCATGACCACAACACAGGAGCAAACATGACCAGCCAACTCAAGACCCTTCTGCTCATGGCCGGCCTTTCCGCCGTTCTCATCGTCATGGGCAGCGCTCTCGGCGGCCGTCAGGGCATCGTCATCGCCCTTGTCTTCGCCGTCATCATGAACATCGGAAGCTACTGGTTTTCCGACAAGATCGTGCTTTCCATGTACCGGGCGCAGGAACTGGCTCCGGAAGACGCGCCCATGGTGCATCAGATAGTGGAAGAACTTGCCCGCAGAGCGGGCGTGCCCAAGCCCCGACTCTTCATCGTGCCGCAGGAGGCCCCCAACGCCTTCGCCACGGGACGCGACCCGGAACACGGCGTCATCGCCGTGACGCAGGGCATCATGCAGCTTCTCCCGCCTGAGCAACTGCGCGGCGTGCTGGCCCATGAAATGGCGCACATCGCCCACCGCGACATCCTCATTCAGACCGTGGCCGGCGTCATCGCCTCGGCCATCACGGCCATAGCCAACATGCTTCAGTTCTCCATGATCTTCGGCGGGGCCCGCGACGAGGAGGGCAACAGCAATCCTCTGGCCGCCATCGCCATGATGATCCTCGGACCTCTTGCCGCAACGCTCATCCAGATGGCCATTTCCCGTCGTCGCGAATACATGGCCGACGCCGCAGGCGCCGAATACTGCGCCGATCCTCTGGCCCTTGCCGGAGCGCTGAACAATCTCGACGCCTACAGCCGCCACATTCCCATGCAGGCCAACCCGGCCACGGAGAACATGTTCATCGTGTCCCCGCTCACCGGCGACACCATGCGCCGCATGTTCAGCACCCATCCCCCCATGGAAGAGCGCATAGCCAATCTTCAGGAAATGGCCCGCACCGGGCGCTATCCCGGCTAAGCCGCGCTCAGGCTGAAAAGGACAGAATCTCAGGGCGGAGTCCGCAGTTCGGACCCCGCCCTTTTTGGTTAAGTCAGGACCACCCGTAAAACGGGTGGCTTGTTCAGCCCTATA
>ENA-OVGB01002188-OVGB01002188.1-human-gut-metagenome-genome-assembly--contig:-NODE-2188-length-14779-cov-4.372657_pt1 | contig 14779 bp, 15 predicted proteins | sample MGYA00237767_ERZ505413 | MGnify/ENA primary metagenome ERZ505413 (study PRJEB26158, sample SAMN06016410) | human gut metagenome | biome: human gut; feature: ankylosing spondylitis patient; material...
GGACCGATGATCAAGAAGAGAATACGTTAATACTTTCTCATGATCCTGACGGAATCCGCACGATCAGCTTCTTCCCGTCTTTTTGCACCAGAGTCAGTACCGGTATGTGTTTTTTTCGAAGTGAATGCACGATCGGATATGCGGCAAACAGATTTTCTCCCGCAAAAACTGCCTCTGGTTTGTATTTCAGAATTTTCTTCACCTGTTCTTTGATCAGGCATTTCCACTCCTGCTTCTCCAGTGCAGCCTCGCCATATATTCCCTGAATTTCAAGCTCCGGAAGCTCAGGGAACTCGAGATGTACCACTTTTGCAGATGATACTCCCGGTAACTGTACGAGAAGTTCATCCGCTTCTTCTGTTCCGCCTAAGTTTACGATCACCGGTTTTTCCTGAAACTGTTCCATGCTGATATGGCATGCCTGCACAGCATCAGCAAGCTCTCCTGTTGTCATAAGGAAGCCGCCTTTATGACAAAAGCCCGCCGATTTTAATCCGGTCGCTGCTGCCAGTTCTTCGTTTTCAAGTCCAAGCCACTCCACCGGAAAGCTGCATTTATAATTCATGGAATATTCTTTTTTCTGTGGCTGGATACAATAGCCGCCCCGGTTGGATGGAAAGATCACAAAAGCGATATTGGTTTCGGAAAGGCGCTTCTGGCAGGGAATAAATTCCGGAAGTACCAGGATATTGGTATTTTCTGCCGGAGTTTCACCGGAAGCCAGGGCTTCGGTGTGTTCTGCAAGAACTTCTTCCACTCGTCTGTCCGCACGCTCATTTCCAAGGTAACGCTCAAATTTATTTTCCAGGATCATGCCGGCGACACTGACTGCCTGGAAAAATGCCTCGTCATTGCTGCCTTTGGAATCCCATCCAGGATTAAAATTGCCGATGAGCGTGGCAAGTTCGTTTTTTTCACCGGTATTGTCATTGATATCCAATGGCTGGACAAAGGATTCATCGAATTTCTGTGCCAGCTCCTCACCGAGGATTTCCGGCCCGAGTTTTTCCCAGAGAAGACCAAATGCCGCATAGGGAACGCCGTTGTCACGGATACGGCTGTCTTTCTGGTGGTGGTCATACTGCCCTCTTCCAATATCAAAAACAAGACCTTCATAATTTTCCGGAACAATGTTTCCACGTGCGATGGTGATCTCAGGATTCAGATATAAAAGCAGTGCGGCAGAAAAAACATCGTCTGCATGAAATTTTCCGCTGTGGGTAAATGCGGATGCATTTTTCTGTTTAATTTTTTCCAGTAAATGATTCATATGAAACGCTCCTGTGTGTTTATTCTGCCATTCAGTATACCACAGAAATGAAGAATAAACAAAGCCTCCTCACTGGAAGCTTAAATAAGCACTCCATGAGAAGGCATAAATTTCAGATATTTACCGGGATCTGGATTTCCGTAACAAATTTATCGGTATTGTTTGTAATTCCATAATCGATCAACGTGGTTTCTCTGGAAAATCCGGTGATACAGAGTTTTTTCTCTTCAATGTATGCAAGGAGTTTCTGATAATAAGCCGGTGCTTCCCTGTGGCTTCCGCAGAAACGGATGGTTACGCAGGTCTGTCTGGGAAAAGTTTCCGTTTCTCCGTCATATCGGTCTTCCTGATCCAGAAGAAGAAAGATCCGGTCGTAATCCTGAAAAGATTTTTGGGAAAGCTGTTCTTTGGAGATCCCGATTCCGATCTTTCCCATAAAAACCAGAGATTCCTTCTGATTTTCTACCAGTTTTCGGATGGAATTCTCAAGATCCAGATATGTTTTCGGATGCAGGGAATCCCGGAGCCAGACAACGCGGCTTTCGGGAATTTCGACAGTTTGGATCACATCAAGCCTGGAATTCATGGCATCCCGGAGCTGTTCCAGGCGATGGTCGATCTTTCGGGAGATCAGCTCCAGCTCTTTTTGCTTCCTTGCGATCACTTCTTTCTGATGGACCAGCTTTTCTTCGATCACATCGGTATCACGGTTATCCAGAAAAGCTTTGATCTGGGCGAGTGGAAAATCCAGGACTCTGAGATAACGTATGGTGTTGAGAAGCTCAAACTGTCTGGTGCCATAATACCGGTATCCAGTGTCCGGGTCTGTATATTCCGGTGTTAAAAGACCAGCCTGCTCATAGTGGCGGAGAGTCCCCATACTGATATGGAACATTTTGGCTACTTCTCCGATAAGAAATAATTTTTTATCTTCCATTGGAATCTCCTTTGCATCTGGATACAGGACCAGGACCGGCATGGTGTTTCAACCAGAAATAGGCGATCAGGCAGATCAGAACCGAAAGCAGAGAACCTGCCGGCGCTGCCATTCCCATAGGGAACAGCGTATGGGGAAAATATCTGGAAGCCAGATAAGATCCCGGGATACGGACCAGAATAATGGCAATGATATTGTGGATAAAACCAATATAGGATTTTCCATATGCACAGAAATATCCGGTAAAGCTGAAATGGATGCCTGCAAAAATGCAGTCCCAGATATAGGAATGGATATACTGAGTGCCAAGAAGTACGACCGTGTCATCTCCGGTAAATGCCTGAAGGATATGTGGAGCGGTAAACTGAACGATCAATGAGATAATGATTCCGTAAACACTTGTGATCAGGATGCTGTACTGGAGCGTTTTTGCCGCACGGTCATGCTTCCTGGCACCGATATTCTGAGCAGCCAGAGCAGAGACCGCAGCCAGCATGGAAGACGGAACCAGAAAGACAGCGCTGATCACTTTTTCCACGATACCAACAGCAGCTGCGTCATTTAATCCCCTGTGATTGGCGATCACCGTGATCACAATAAATGCAACCTGGATATATCCATCCTGTACAGCTACCGGGATTCCGATTTTCAGGATCTGCGTCATCACATGAGGATCCGGGCGGAAATCTTTTCCTGTAAGATGGATTCCGGTTTCTCTGTGGCGAATGAATATCAGGGCAATGATCACACTGAGAGTTTGGGCAAGTGTGGTTCCAAGGGCTGCTCCGGATGGTCCCATATGGAAAAAGCCAATGAAAACGTAATCCAGTACAATATTGGCAGCACAGGCAATGGCCACAAAATACATGGGAGTTTTGGAATCACCAATGCCACGGAATATGGAGCTGATTATGTTATAAGCTGTAATAAAGGGAATTCCGATAAAACAGATGATAAGATATTGTGTGGTACCTGTCACCGCTTCTGTCGGGATACCGATCAGTACAACAATGGGCCTGACGAGGAGAAGAAGCAGGAGCGTAAAAAGAATGGAAACAGCCATGAATAATGTGACCGTGTTTCCGATAGCTCTGGCTGCGTCCAGCTTCCTGTCTGCGCCGACAGCCCGGCTGATGGTAACGGTTGCGCCCATGGCCAGTCCTACAATAATGACTGTTAACATATGCATGACCTGGCTTCCGTTTGATACAGCAGTGATGGCATCAACATGGTCAAACTGTCCGATGATAAAAAGATCTGCCATTCCGTAAAGTGTCTGAAGAAAATAAGATAACAGGTATGGCAGGGCAAAGTACACAATAGTTTTAAAGATATTTCCGGTTGTAAGATTTTTTTCCATGATTCTCTTTTGTCTGATCGGTCGGATGTATTAGCCGGATGGCAATATTCCCGGTCAGATAACCTCCCGGATATAATTTAAACCTTATAACGGTTGTAATGTCAATGCTTTTTTGCGTGATTTACCATATGAGGAATCGGCTTGCAATCAAGAGGATATTCGCAATCCGCATTCGCTACTTGCTCATAATCGAATAACTGTGAAGCAGTTATTCGATTAAAAAAGGAATCTGCCCTGCGACAGATCCCTTTAAAATTTACGTTCTTTTATGTTTTATGTACAAAATAGGACGTTCATATTCAATTTTATTATAATGCGCAGATAATCTTATCCTGATATGCTGCCGGAACTTCTTCTTTATCCAGAGACATACTGATAATAAAGGAAACTTTGAAGGTTTCACCGATGGCACTTAACTGATCCAGTGTTCCGGTTGCATCCTTTCCTTCAAGTTTGGCTGTTGTAAGGAAGCTGTCCAGATATACCTGCTCCAGATCATGATCCTGAGAGAGGATACCACAGATAAATCCTACGAATTCATCCGCATTCTTAACCGGAAATCCGGAAACATCAATGAGGCGGACTTTGTTGTTCAGCTCATACATGTGCTTGGTGCTTTTGTCTAAGTAAACAATGCTGCCGCTGGCATCCTTCACAGCCCCGTTTACTTTGTCTAACAGTACTTTTGTTTTTCCTTTGCCTTTCTTTCCTACGATCAGTTCAACCATCCTGTTTTCCTCCTTAGACACATATAATAATTTTGAATAAAATTGCTATTGATATGTTTCAAATTATAGTGCATTGTGAATAAAATTGCAAGGGGTTTTTGAAAATTTATCGTTGCAGGTGTGTTTTTAACGTGCTATGATACAGGCAGAGACGATACTGTGAAGTGTTTCCAACGGGAGCGACGGGGGGTTCCGGGATGGTCATTTGGATCAGCATTTATTTCATTGGGGTCTTTGTGTGCGGCCTTGTCCAGCTGTACACGCAGCATCTGCGCCTTGTCGGCGTGGACCGCCGCCGCTGGCACCATCCGCCGCCGGAGCGCAGCCCTTACAAGCCCATTGAGGTCTGGTGGATGTTCAGCCGCGGGGAGTTTGCCGCGTTTTTGCTGAACTGCTTTGCCGTGCCCGGGCTTCTACTGCTCACCTTCCCGCTGGGGTGGTACATCGGCGGCGACGCAGCCAGCCTTATCACGGGGCTTGGCGTACTGTTTTTTGTGCTGTTCATCTCCCCCATTGCCGAGCGGCTGATCGACGGGTTTTGATTTTTCCGCATGTTTAAACTAAAAGAAAAGACCTGTCAGATTTCTCTGACAGGTCTTTGTGGTGGAGAATACCGGGATCGAACCGGTGACCTCTTGCATGCCATGCAAGCGCTCTCCCAGCTGAGCTAATCCCCCATAGCTGGCGTCGCTCCGAAGCGTTTGTGTTTCGTGCGTTCCTGACGACGCCATTTATTATAGCAAACCGTTTTTCAAATGTCAAGCGGTTTTTTGAAATTATTTTAGGATTTTTTAATCGTTGCTTCTGCGGCCCAGCATACGCAGGATATACAGGAAGATGTTGATGAAATCAAGGTAGAGGTTCAGCGCACCGATGATGGAGGACTTGTGCAGCATGGCCGCGTCGCCGCCGAAGTAGGAGTAGTAGTATTTCAGCATCTGGGTGTCATAGGCGGTCAGGCCCATGAAGATCAGCAGACCGACGGCGCAGAGCACAAGGTCCATGATGCCGAAGCCAAAGCCGAACAGGCTGAACAGCCCGCCCACCAGGCCGCAGACGATCAGGGCAACCAGACCGCCCATGAGCTTGGGGCCCCAGCCGGTCAGGTCACGGTTGGTGACGTTGCCGTACACCGCCATAACGCCGAAGTAGACCGCACCGACGAGGAACGCCAAAATCAGGCTGCCGAAGTCATACGCGAGGAAGATGGAGCTCAGATTCAGGCCGTTGAGCACCGCGTAGGCGAAGAAGATGCCCGTGGCCGTGGACGGCTGCAGCGTCTGCACCCGGGCCGACAGCACGAACACCAGCACCAGCTCCGCGATGGAGGTCAGGATAAACAGGCCCGAGGTGATGAGCGGGTAGATCAGCCCCGTCGTCACTGCGCCGATGCCGACCAGGAACGTGACCAGCAGACCGGCAAACATCCAGCCGAAGGTCTTGGACATAAACTCGGAAAGCGTACCAAAGGGGCTTTCCGCATACGAAATATCAGAATAATTGCGATTCATAGTTGCAATCCCCTTTCTCTAAGCAGTATTATAGCGTACTTTTCACCGTAAATCATCAAGAAATTGTGAAATTTACTTCTTTTTAAAACTATAGTCAGGCAGTGCTTTCCGTGCTATAATAGCAAATAATGCTTTCCGCTTACATTTATGTAAAGGGATGTGATTTTTATGACAGCAGCCGAAATCGAGGCCCTGGGCGGTTACTACGGTGCCACCCCGCGCCCCGACGATTTTGAGAGCTTCTGGCAGGCGCGGATGGCCGAGGCTGACGCGGTGCCGCTGCACTACACCGTCACCCAGGCGCAGGAGGTCCCGAGCTGGGACAGCTGCGAGTTTCTGGACCTGTGGTTCACCGGCATGGAGGGCGCACGCCTTTACGCAAAGTTTTTACGCCCGCGCCGGAGCGAGCCGATGCCGCTGGTTCTGCAGTTTCACGGCTATCCCGGCGCATCCCGCAGCTTTGCCGAGCAGGCGTCGTTCGCGGGCATGGGCATGGCGCTGATCGCCATGGACTGCCCCGGTCAGGCCGGCTACAGTGAGGATGTCGGCGGCTTTTTGGGCACCACCGTGTCCGGGCATATCATTGCCGGGCTGGACGGCCCGCCGGAGCGGATGTACTATGTGCGGCTGCACCAGAACATCCGCATCCTCTGCCGCCTGGTGCGGGAGCTGGACGGCATCGACACGAGCCGTGTCTTTGTCAACGGCGGTTCGCAGGGCGGCGGGCTGGGTCTGGCCTGTGCGGCGCTGAACCCGGAGCTTATTGACCGCGCGGCCATCCTCTACCCGTTTTTGAGCGATTTCAAGCTCGTGTGGGACCTTGGCGCGGACGAGATTGCCTATGAGGGTCTGCGCTACTACGCCCGCTGGTTTGACGCCGACGAGCACCAGCAGGACCGGTGGTTCCGCCAGCTGGGCTACATTGACAGCAAAAACTTTGCGCCGATGATCCACTGCCCGGTGCTGTTCGGCACGGGATTGGATGACGTTATCTGCCCGCCGCAGACCCAGTGCGCCGTGTACAACAATCTGCACTGCGCCAAGAAGCGGTATCTCTTCCCCGGGTACGGGCATGAGGAGATCCCGGAATTTGACGATATGCTGCTGGACTTTTTCACCAGCAAGGAGGCTGTGCTATGACCATCACCGAGCAAAAGGCATTTTTGCGCAGCTACACCGGACAGGCACAGGCCCCCGCTGATTTTGCGCAGCGCTGGCAGGAGACTGTGGCGGCACTGCACCCCGCGGTAAGCTGTGCGCCCGTCGCGTTCGGCAACCCCTGCGGCGTGTACGAGCGGCTGACCGTCACCTTTGACGGGCGCAGCGTCACGGCCCGGGTCATCCGCCCCGCCGCAGACGGAGTGCATCCGCTGCTGCTGATGTACCACGACCTGAACCGCGGCGTGCGCGGCTGGCACCATATGACGCGGTTTCTGGCGCTGGGCTTCGGCGTTGTCGCTCTGGAGGCCGAGCCGTTCCGGGAGGATTGGAAGGTGCAGCCCGCACAGGCGGCGTTCCGCCAGCGCTATCTCGACGCGCTGGCCGTGGCAAAGGCCGCGCTGGCGCTGCCGTGGGTGGATACAGGCCGCGTGTACACGTTTGGCGAGGGCTTCGGCGGCGGACTGGCGCTGCTGGCAGCGTTGCTCTGCCCTGCAGTGTCCCGCTGCGCAGCGCTGAATCCTCTGCCGGGAGATTTTGCCGGCCTTGGTCTGCCCGGATACGACGAGTTGGATGCAGCGAATTTCGCACCGCTCTGCCGTGCCGAGGTGCTGCTGGGCACCTGTCTGATGGACGAGTACGCCCCGCCCAAGGGTCAGGCCGCGATTTACAACCGCCTGACCTGTCCTAAGCAGTGGAAGCTCTACCCCAAATACGTGCATGAGCGCGTCAACTTTTTTGAAAATCAGATGCTGTGCTTCTTCAAGGACGGCATCCCGGAAGCATAAGGTACACCATGTCTGAAGCAACACCGTTCGGCATCTATCTGCACATTCCCTACTGCAAGGCAAAATGCCGCTACTGCGATTTTTATTCGGCCCCCGGTGCGCACGGCGTGCCGCAGAGCTACGTGGACGCGCTGCTGCGGGAACTGGCGAAAAACACCCGCCGCCCCGACACGCTGTACTTTGGCGGCGGCACCCCGGCATTGCTGGTGCCCGCGCAGGCGGCGGCTTTGATCGAGGCTGCCAATCCACTGCCCGGCGCGGAGATCACGCTGGAGGCCAACCCCGATGTTGTCACACCGGAGACGCTGCGGGGCTTCCGGGCAGCAGGCGTGACCCGCATCAGCTTTGGCGTGCAGAGCGCCGACGACGCGCAGCTGCGCCGGTTGGGCCGCACCCACACCGCCGCCGGGGCCGCGCAGGCGCTGGCATGGGCGTGGGAGGCGGGCTTTCCTGAAATTTGCGGCGACATCATGCTGGCGCTGCCGGAGTACACAAACGCTGAATTCGACCGCACGCTGGCCCTGCTGCGGGACGGCGGCTGCACACATATTTCGGCCTATTTATTAAAGGTAGAGCCGGACACGGCGTTTTACCGCAATCCGCCCGCGGGTCTGCCCGACGGCGACGCGGCGGCAGATTTTTACCTGTATGCCGTGCAGCAGCTCGAGGCCGCAGGCTACCGGCAGTATGAGATCAGCAACTTTGCCCGCCCGGGCCACGAGGGGCGGCACAATCTTTTGTACTGGAACTGCAGCGATTATTGGGGCGTCGGCCCTGCCGCCCACAGCTGTGTGGGCAATGTGCGGCGGTTCTGGCCCGACGACGTGCAGGGATTTATCGCGGGTACCGTGGCCGAGCAGCGCGAGGGCGACTGCACGTCGGAGGATTATCTGTTGATGCAGCTACGGCTGGTCAGCGGGCTGAATATCCCTGCGTATGAACGCCGCGGCGGACGGTTTACGGCGGCACAGCGCGTCTTTATGCGGCAGTGCGTCGGGCACGGGTACGCCGTGTGGGACGGAGAGGTGTTCCGCCTGACCCCCGCCGGGATGGTCGTGCAGAATGCGATATTGGAGGAATTGATGTAAGCAAAGCCTCCCCCAGGGGGAAGGCGGCCCGCAAGGGCCGGATGAGGGCAGAGCTGCCGGAATTGCCCGGTAACGGGCTGCCGCGGGAGAGTCCGCCCTCATCAGTCACCTGCGGTGACAGCTTCCCCCGAGGGGGGGAAGCCTTTTGGCTCAGCAAAAAACGCACACGCGGAAAATTTCCGCGTGTGCGTTTTTTGTACTTTTATACTTCTCTCACCGGCCAGCCGAGCAGGTCGGCGGCGGTGCGGTCATGGGTGACGAGGATCGTGGGGCGCTCCCCCGCCAGCCGTTTTGTGGCGGCGACGGCGTCCTCGACAAGCTCGGCGTCCATGCCGGTAAAGGGCTCGTCCAGCAAGAGCGTTTTCGCATCGCGGCAGAGCAGCGCGCGCAGCAGAGCGGCACGGCGCTTCTGCCCGCCGGAGAGCCGCGCCGCAGACAGCGCCAGCTCGGCATCCGTAAAGCCAAGGGTGCGCAGCTCACGCTCGGCATCCTGCGGCGTCAGGCCGTGGCCGGTCAGCGTCAGGTTGGCGGCGGCAGTCAGCTGCGGGCAGAGGCGATCCTCCTGAAAGACGGCGGCGGGCGTTTCGACGCCGGTCACTGTGCCGGAGTCCGCGGACTCCAGTCCCAGCAGGATGCGCAGCAGCGTGGTCTTGCCGCAGCCGGAGCGGCCCATCAGCACCATGGGGCGGTCCACCGTCCAGGTAAAGCGCTGCAAAACCGGCGTACTGCCGAAGCTTTTGCAGAGATCGGTTATCACAATGCTCACACGCGCACCTCCCCGCAAAGACATGTCTTGGCCGTGCGCAGCAGGGCCGCCGCTGCCGCGGACAGCGCCGCCGACAGCAGCACAATGACGAGCGTCCACGCGAACACATCCGGCGTGGACAGGGTGATCTTCGCGCGGTAGAGCGCGTCGCCCACGCTGTGGTCCGGCAGACCGATGACCTCGGCGGAGACGCCGCTCTTCCAGCACATGCCCATGGCGGCGATGCAGCTCTCGCAGAAGGACGGGAAGATGCCGGGCAGCCAGATGTACCGCAGCCGCGCGGTGAGCGGCAGGCGGTAGACCTTCGCCATTTCCAGCAGCTTCGGGTCGGTGTCGGCAATGCCGCCCAGCACGCCCGCATAGACGACGGGCAGCACATGGGTAAAGCTGACGATGACCGACAGGTTCGCACTGCGCACCCAGAGCAGCGCCAGAATGACAAAGCTGGCGACGGGCATGGCGCGGATCAGCTGCATGGCAGGGTCAATGAACACCCGTACCCCGTGCCAACGTGCGCCCGCTGCGCCAAGAAGCAGGCCCCCTGCTGCTGCCAGCAGGAAGCCCGCCATTATGCGCAGCGCACTGAACACGATGCGCTGCCAGAATGCGGCTGTGGGTGCCAGCTGTGCCAGCGCTACCAGTGTCTGCAGGGGCGTAGCCAGAAACAGCCCGCCGTGTCCCAGCCCCATGGCGGCAAGCTGCCAAATCAGAATCCACACAAGGATGGCGGCAGCCTTTTGCCACAGCGGCGTTTGCTGGGGCGGATGCTTGCATCCGCCCACAGCAGCAGCGGCGGGTCGATGCGAGCATCCGCCTCTGCAGAGGGATTTAGCCTGCATAGTAGAAGTCGTCGGCAGGCAGGGCGCCGCCCACGCTGGCGGGGTCGGCGGCGTACAGAACCTTGAAGTAGGTCTCGAGGTCGGTCTTCATCTCGTCGCCGGTCTCAAAAACAATGTTGCACTGCGGCAGGGCCTTCTGGGCCAGCGCAGCCTTGGCGACAACGCCGTACTGCTCGCAGAGGGCTGCGGTGCCCTCGAGGTCAGAGTTTGCGGCCTCGACGCTGGCGGCATAGCCATCCATGAAGGCGGCAAAAGCCTCAGGGTCGTTCTCAACGGCATCCTTGCGGACGACCAGAACGCCGGTGACCAGCTTGGAGCCGGCGACCTTCTGCCATTCCTCGTTCATGTCAAGCGCAACGCGCAGACCCTCGACCTGGGACATGGCGCTGGTGACGAAGGGCTGAGGCAGCATGGCGATGGTGGCTTCGCCCGCCTGGACCTTGCTCAGGGCCTCGGTGGCCTCGCTGCAATACTCGATGGTAACGTCGCTGTCGGGGTCAACGCCGTTCTCGGTCAGGACGTAGCGCAGAACGTACTCGGGGGTAGCGCCCTTGCCGGTGGTGACGATGGTCTGGCCCTTCAGATCCCCGACAGAGTTGACGGTCTCTCCGTTCTCGACGATGTAGAGCACGCCCAGCGTGTTGATGCAGGCAACTTCCACTGCACCGTTCGTCTTGTTGTAGAGCGTGGCGGCGAGGTTGGCGGGCACAGCGGCGGCGTCCAAGTCACCCTTGACCAGCAGCGGCACGATTTCATCGGCAGCGCCGTACATCGTGAAGTTGTAGTTGGAGGCGACCTCATCGCTCATCAGGTTGACGAGGCCCATCGTCGTGGGGCCCTTCAGGCCCGCGATGCGCAGGGCGGCCTCGGATGCATCGGCGGTTTCTTCAGTAGCGGGGGCCTCGGTAACGGCAGGGGTTGCCTCGGCGGCGGATTCAGCGGCAGATTCTGCGGCAGACTCACTCACAGTCGCGGCCGCGCCGCAGCCTGCCAGAGAGGCGCACAAAGCAAACGCCGTTACAGCGGCGAAAATACGTTTCAGTTTCATAAAAATCTTATCCTCCTTGTTGCTTTTGCGGCCCTACTATACTATAATAAATGTGAATTGTCTGTTGCCCGTGCAACAGATACCCTTTTCAACCGTTTGCAAGGAGCTGTATGGACTACACACCCTACTACGAAACGATGCGCCGCACAAGCCTTTTGCGCGGCATGACGGACGCCGAGCTGGACACGCTGATGGCCTGCTTTGCGCCGCGGGTGCGCCGCTACGCCAAAGGCGAGCTGCTGCTGATGGCAGGCTACGAGACCCACGAAGTCGGCCTTGTGCTGGAAGGTGCTATCACGGCAAGCAAGCCGCTGGCCGACGGCTCTACCGTCGTCATGGCCCGTATGGAGCCGGGCGGCGTCTTTGCCGACGTGCTGGCGGGCGGGCGCAGCCGCAGCCCCGTCAATGTCTCCGCCGCCGAGGCCTGTCTGGCACTGTATCTTCCCTGCGAGGCACTGCTGCGCCCCTGCGCCGCGCTGCACAGCGCACACCTGAAGCTGCTGCAGAACTGGCTGGAGACCATCAGCGACAAATATTTTGCACTGGACCGCCGTTTGGAGCTGATTTGCTGCAAGAGCCTGCGCGGGCGCATCTGCATGTGGCTGCTGGAACAGCGCGAGCGGTGCGGCGCGGATACGTTTTCCACCGCCATGACCCGCACTGAGCTGGCCGCGTTTTTGAACTGTGACCGCAGCGCGCTCTCCCGCGAGCTGAGCCGGATGCAGGAGGAGGGGCTGATCGAGCTGTTCCGCGGCAGCTTTAAGCTGCCCGACCCCGAGCGGCTGCACGCCGCCTGCCCGCAATTTTAACATATTGAGGTTATTTGTATGAACAACCGTACCGACCCGATTTTGTACATCGTCATCCCCTGCTACAATGAGCAGGAGGTGCTGCCCATCACAGCACCGATGTTTTTACAGAAGCTCACCGACCTGACCGCCGCGGGCAAGATCAGCCCCGACAGCCGCGTGCTGTTTGTGAACGACGGCTCGAAGGACCGGACGTGGGAAATTATCTGTGACCTGGCTGCGCGTGACCCGCACTATGCAGGCATCTGCCAGAGCCGCAACCGCGGCCACCAGAATGCCGTGCTGGCGGGCCTGATGGAGGCGAAAAGCCGCTGCGACATTACGATTTCCATCGACTGCGACGGGCAGGACGACATCAACGCGATGGACGCCATGGTGGACGCCTACCGCGACGGCTGCGACGTCGTGTACGGCGTGCGCAGCAAGCGCGAGACCGACACGTTTTTTAAACGCTTTACCGCGGAGAGCTTCTATAAAATCCTCAACGCCATGGGCGCGGAGGTCGTCTTTAACCACGCGGACTACCGCCTGATGAGCGCCCGCGTGCTGGAGGAGTTTGCCCGGTTCAGGGAGGTCAACCTGTTCCTGCGCGGCATGGTGCCGCTGGTCGGCTTCAAGTCCACCTGCGTGACCTACGAGCGGCATGAGCGCATGGCGGGCGAGAGCCACTATCCCCTGTCCAAAATGCTGGCGCTGGCGTTTGACGGCATCACGAGCCTGTCCATCAAACCCATCCGATTCATCACAGGCTTCGGCGTGTTTGTGGCGCTCGTCAGCTTTATCGGCGTGCTGTGGGCCGTCATCGAGGCCGCGCTCGGCCTGACCGTGTCCGGTTGGGCGTCGATGACGAGCATCATCTGCTTTGTGTCGGGCGTGCAGCTGATCTGTCTGGGCGTTATCGGGGAGTACATCGGTAAAATTTATCTGGAATCCAAGCACCGCCCGCGGTATATTATCAGCGATGCAACGCCGAACTTTGGTGAAATCAAGGAGGATGCGCAATGAGCCGACAGGTATGGAAGGGGTCTACCCTGCTGAACCCGGAGCCGCCCGTACTGGTCAGCTGCGGGGCTCCGGAGAAGCCGAACCTTATCACGGTGGGCTGGACCGGCACGATCTGCACCCAGCCGCCGATGCTGTCCATCAGCGTGCGGCCCGAGCGGTACAGCCACCATCTAATTCAGGAAAGCGGCGAGTTCGTCGTGAACCTGCCCACCGAGAGCCTTGTCCGCGCCATCGACTGGTGCGGCGTCAAGAGCGGGCGCGACGTGGACAAGTTCGCTGCCATGCACCTGACCGCCGCCCCTGCGGCCAAGGTCGGCACGGTGTTGGTGGAGGAAAGTCCCGTGAATCTGGAGTGCAAGGTCACGCAGGTCATTCCGCTGGGTTCGCATGATTTGTTTCTGGCCGAGTGCGTCGCCGTGGATGTGGACGAGCGGCTGCTGGACGAGAGCGGCAAGCTGTGCCTGAACAAGGCGAAGCTGATCGTCTACAGCCACGGGGATTATCTGGCGCTGGGAAGAAAACTGGGCAGCTTTGGGTACAGCGTGCGGAAGAAGAAAAAAATCGCCGTGCCGGGAGAAATGGAAAATCTTCTGCTGCCGCAGGAGAAATTCGGGGAGATAAACGGAGAAATCAGCGTGAGTCTGGAGGTTGAAAATGATTAAAACGCTCACTTGTATCGAATGTCCCGTGGGGTGCGAAATCCGTGTGGAAACGGAAAACGGCGAAGTGAAAAGCGTGCAGGGAAATTCTTGCCCGCGCGGCAAAATGTATGCCGAATCGGAAGTGATCTGTCCGAAACGGGTGGTGACTTCCGTAGTTCGTGCGGAAAACGGAGAGATGATCCCCGTAAAAACGAGCCGCCCCGTGAAAAAAACGGATATTTTCCGCGTGATGGAAATCATTAAGAATACAAAATGCCGTTTGCCCGTGGCGCTCGGCGATGTGCTTGTGAAAAACATTTCGGATGACGCCGATCTGATCGTGTCCGGAAATTTTTAAGGCGCAGGGCGGGCGGTATGCTGAAAGATTATTACGGAAAAGACGCTTCGGCGTTACTTGAAAAAAAGTTGTATCTGCTGGATATGGACGGCACGATTTATCTCGGCGATCGGTTGTTTCCCGGGGTGAATGAATTACTTGAAAAAATGGAAAGCCGCGGGGGCAGGTATGTGTTTATCACGAATAACGCCTCGAAATCGGCGGCGGATTACGTGAAAAAATTACGACGGCTCGGGCTTGATTTTGTAACGGAAGAGAATTTCTTTACGTCTGCGCAGGCGGCTATATCGCTGATGAAAGAACGGCATGCGGGGGATCTGATTTTCGCGCAGGGAACGCGGTCGTTTATCGAAGAATGCCGTGCGGCGGGGCTATCGGTTACAACGGAATACGCGAAAGAAGCGCGGGTGATTCTTGTGGCGTACGATCCCGAACTGACGGGAGATAAAATGTATGCCACGTGTAAAATGCTT
>ENA-OVGB01002202-OVGB01002202.1-human-gut-metagenome-genome-assembly--contig:-NODE-2202-length-14690-cov-24.748821_pt1 | contig 14690 bp, 17 predicted proteins | sample MGYA00237767_ERZ505413 | MGnify/ENA primary metagenome ERZ505413 (study PRJEB26158, sample SAMN06016410) | human gut metagenome | biome: human gut; feature: ankylosing spondylitis patient; material...
AAAAAAAGAAGACATAGTTTGCAGACTCTAGCAGAATGAAGTTGGCACACACCATTCTGAAAGGAGACAGCAAACTATGTCCGAGAAAATTGTACAATTCAACGAGGAAATTATCAAGGGTCAGATTAAAGAACTTGTGCGCGGCAGCGTGGAGGAAACCCTGAACGAACTGCATGCCTGTTCCAAGAAATTTGAATTTTACTGACTTACCAGCAGAGAGCCTCGCGCCGCTCTTTTTCTATGCTTGCAGATCGCTGGATTTACAAAAACTAGTTTCTCGTTTCCGGCCTGGTGTGCACGTCGTTGAAGGCCTCGGCGTCCGCTGTAATGACCGCATGATACCGCTGGCCGTCCGCGCTGAGTGCCCGCTCCAGTCCCCGCTGAAGCTCCGCTGTCTTTCCCGCTAGATCGAACGGCACGACAAGATCGAAGATCACGTTCGTATGTCCCGTCCCGCGCACGACGCGGAAGTCGTGGATCGACAGCCGCGCGTCCTGTTCCGTCAGATAGGAGAGCACCCGGTCGCGCAGTGCGCTGCGCTCAGCGTCGTCGGTCACGATCGGGTCGCAGTGGAGGACAAGGTCGACGTGCAGCTTTGTGCGGACATCGCGCTCGATGTCGTCGAGCAGCTCGTGCGCATCCAAAATGTTCATCCGGTAGTCCACCTCGGCATGCGCGCTGGCGAAGCGGCGGCCGGGTCCGTAATCGTGCACCATCAGGTCGTGGATGCCGAGGATGCCGTCGTAGCCCGTGATCTCCGATGCGATGGCATGGAGAAGCGATTCATCCGGTGCGGCGCCGAGCAGCGGATCGATGGTATCTTTTGCGATAGAAATGCCCGACCAGAGGATGAACAGCGCGACGAGCAGGCCGACATAGCCGTCAAGCCGCAGCCCCGTCGCCGCGGCGAGCACCGCGCAGAGCAGGACTGCCGCTGTTGTGATGACGTCGTTCCGGCTGTCTGCCGCCGTCGCCATCAGGGCGGGGGAGCTGATCTTTTTACCGAGTGTCCGGTTGAAGCGTGCCAGCCAGAGCTTCACCAGGATCGATGCCAACAGCACGAAGATCGTCGCTGCCGTACATTCCACGTCCGCCGGGTGGAGGATCTTGCCGATGGACGTCTTTACCAGCTCCGCGCCGATCAACAGGATCATCGCCGCCACGGCCAGTCCTGCCAGATATTCGATCCGGTGGTGGCCGAAGGGGTGCCCTTCGTCGGCGGGCTTCGCCGCGAGGCGGAAGCCGATCAGCGTCACGATGGAGCTGGACGCGTCGGAGAGGTTGTTGACCGCATCCGCCGTGATGGCGACGCTCCCGGTCAGCGTACCGAGCAGGAACTTCCCCGCAAACAGCAGCACGTTACAGATCACGCCCACGATCCCGGCCAACCGTCCATATGCTTCGCGCACAGAGGGGTCTTCGGTATTCTGCGCGTCGCGGATCAGCCTCTGCACCAGAAACTCCGTCATCGTCCTGCGTCCTCCGTGGGCCGCGCCATGGACTTTTGCAGCATCCGGATGTCCTTGCCGCTGAATTTATAGAGCGTATACGCGCCGAGCAGGCGCGAGGCGATCTGCGCGGAATAGCGGCGGTCGAGTTCTCCGACCGGCAGATTCGTCGACACGATGGTCGCCCGGCTCTCCATCAGGCGCGTGTTGACGACCTGATAGAGCGCGGCAATCGTAAACTGCGTCGTCATCTCCGTCCCGAGATCGTCGAGGATCAGAAGGTCGCACGCGAGATATTTCCGTGCCACGTCCTCGCCCTCGCGCGGGCGGAACTTCTGCTGCTCGAAGTCCGCAAACAGCGCCTCCGCCGATACATAGCAGACCGAATAGCCCCGGTCGGCCACGGTGCGCGCGATGCACGCGGACAGGAACGTCTTGCCAAGGCCGGTCGCGCCCGAAAACAACAGCGAGCGGGCACCCGGCGCGAAGCTCTGCGCATAGCGCACTGCCCGCTCATAGACCTTTTTCATAATTTCGCGCGGACTGGTTCCGAGGTCGGGATCGTATTCCGCCGGATAATAGTCCAGCCGGAAGCGGTCGAAGCTCTCGCGGCCCGCGCCGAGCAGCGAGGAAAGCTCCTTCTTCTGCTCCTGCCGGCAGAGCTCCGCCAGACATTCGCACATCCGCGCGCCGAGATAGCCGCTCCCGCCGCAGCGCGGGCAGACGGCGGTCTGCTCCAGATCGTCGGGATCGACGCCTTCGGACTCCAAAATCCAGTCCCGCTCCTGCTGGAGGCGGAGGTTTTCGTCCTTCAGCTGGCGGATGGTCTCGCTCGGGTCCTCGCCCGCGCGGAACGCCGCCGATGCCGAGCGCGGCGTCGAGCGCCAGAGAACCGGTCGGGATCGCGTCGACCTGCAGATCGGGCCGGTCGCCAAGGCGCATGACCGCACCCTTGCCGAAGTTTTTCTCGATCTGCCGGATGGCCGTATCAAGCGCCTGCTTCTTGTCATTATTGGGAGTCTGATCGGCTGCTTTTTTCTTTTCCATCGTCTCAGTTCCTTCCTCTTTTGTGTATAGCTATACTATAGCACATCGTTTGATAAAAATCAAACATTTGTTTTACTTCTTTTTGCCTCTGACTGCTCGGACAACGCCGCGCAGATCCTTCCGCAGGACAATGTCCGTATATCCGTATTCCTGCAGGATCATGGATACGGCCATATGCTGTCCCAGGCCGAATTCAAAGCAAAGGTATCCGCCGTCTGACAGCAGATGGGTAAAGTTTTCGGCGACGGCGCGGTAAAATGCCAGACCGTCCTTCCCGCCGTCCAGTGCAAGCGCAGGCTCGTATTCCTTCACGGACGGTTCCAGCCGCGTCATTTCCTCGCTCGTTACATACGGCGGGTTGCAGACCAGCGCGTCGAGCGTGCCGACAAAGCTCGGCCCTCTTTTTCGCGCGTCCAGCCCGACTGCCTTTACGCGGTTCATAAGCTTCAGACGCTTGATATTGCGCTTGGCGACGGCCAGCGCGGGGCGCGAAATATCCGCAAGCGTCACATGGGCATCCGGCAGCTGGTGCGCGATGGCGAGGCCGATACAGCCGCTGCCGCAGCAAAGATCCAGCACGCGCGGTGCTTCCCTGCCGCGCAGAACATCAAGCGCAAGGTCGGTGACAGCCATGGTGTCGTCGCGCGGGATGAGCACATCCGGCGTGACCTCCAGCGAGATCCCATAGAAATCCCACTGTCCGAGAATATACGGCAGCGGCTCATGCGCCAGCATACGGTTTACATAACTACTCAGTTTTTCTTCGATCTGCTCGCTTGCATATAAATTCGAATCAGCCAGCACAGCTGTCACGGATTTCCCGGACGCGAATGCCAACAGCTCCCGTGCGGCCATGGAGGCATTCTCCCCTTCCGACGGCAGCAGCGCCCGGCGGGCCTGCAGATAGAGGTCGCCGTATTTCTTTACCATCGGTCGGCACCCGCCTCGTCCGGAATGACGAGCTTCAGCGCTTCGATGGCGACCTCCAGCATGGAACCACATGCCGGGCGCGGACAGCGCACGCGTCAGGGCGTTATCATGACGGCCGACAAAGCGGTTGCATTCATAGCTGATCGACACGACGAACGGCAGCAACGCAAGCCGGATGAGCATACGGACAAGCATATTGCTGGTCGGGAAAACGGCGCTTACGAGCGCAAAGAGCAAAATCGAAATTGCAACGACGACAAACAGGAAGCTTGTGCCGCAGCGCGGATGCAGCCGGGTCATACCGCGGCAGTTTTCAACGGTCAGCGGAAGCTGCGCCTCATAGCAGCGGATGCTCCGCGCCGTGATAGGAAAAGACGCGCTTCATGTCCTTCATCCGGGAAATCAGGATCATATAGCCCATAAAGATCGCGATGCGGATCACACCCTCGATCAGGCTGCGGACGACGGCATTGTGGATCCAGCGGTCAAAAATACCGCTCAAAAGCGTCGGCAGCAGGAAGAACAGGCCGACGGAAAACAGAACGCCGAGAAACACGGAGAATGACACGACCGCCTTTTCCAGCTTCTCACTGCCAAGCTTCTTCTCCAACCACTGCTCAAATTTGGACGGCTGCGCGTCTTCTTCCTCTTCCGGGAAGAACTCCGCCGAATACATGAGCGCTTTCACACCGGACACCATAGACGAAGCAAAATTCACCACGCCGCGGATCAGCGGCCATTTGGCGACGCCGGCGCGCTTTTTAAGCGGCTCGACCTTCGTGACGAGGCCCTCCGGCCCGCGCACGACGATGGAGCGCTTGTCCGGCCCCTGCATCATGATGCCCTCGATCAGGGCTTGACCGCCGATGAGCGTTTTAAATTTTTCCTGGCTGACAGGATTGTTCTCTTTTTTCATGCAAACCTCTTATTCTTCCCCGGTGGGGATGCTGATCGTGACAAGCGTACCGCCGCCCTCCGCGTTTTCCAGCGTCAGCGTGCCGCCGTGCATCGTCACGATCTCTTCGCAGACCGCAAGGCCGATGCCGCTGCCGCGTGCCTTGGAGCTGCCTTTGTAGAATTTCATCTTCACATGCGGCAGCTCCTCCTCCGGGATGCCGGGGCCATAGTCCCGGATGCGGAAGACGACCTCGCCATCCTCGGCCGAGATGGCCGCGTCGATGCGCTTGCCGTCGCCGCCGTGCTTGGCCGCGTTGTCCAGAATGTTCAAAAACACCTGCCGCATGCGTGCGATGTCGCACGGGATCTCCGGGATCTCCTCGTCGCAGCCATCGTAGTTGAGCGTGATGCCCTCCTGCTTCAATCGGCTGCCGTACATGAAGACCGTATCTTCAAATTCCGCAAGAATGTCTGCGGTCTCGATATTCAGCGTAAAGCGCCCGTCCTGCATCCGCGTGAACTCCAGCAGCTCTTCGACCATACCAGTCAGCCGCCGCGCTTCGCGCAGGATGATGAGCATGCCGCGCTTCGTCTCCGGCTCGAGATCGCCGGAGGCCAGCAGCGTCTCGCCCCAGCCGGAGATCGCCGTCAGTGGCGTGCGCAGCTCGTGCGAGACGGAGGAGATGAATTCGGACTGTGTCTTCTCCGCCTGCCCGATCTTGACGGACATGTCGTTGATCGTCTGCGCCAGCTCGCCGATCTCGTCGTCATAGAGCTTCGGGATCTGGACACCGTAGGAGCCAGCGGCAATGCGCTTCGCTGTCGCCGTGATCTGGCTGACCGGCTCGATGATCGAGCGGATGAAAAAGCTGCTTGTAAACAGCATGAACGCCACAAAGATCAGCCCCGCCACAACTGCGATCAATCCAATCATCAGCACCTGCTTGTCCGCCGTGCGGAGGCTCGTCACATAGCGGAGCACGCCGATGACCTCGCCATTCGTGTAGATCATCGGGCTGGACACGGCCATGATGCGCTCGCCCGTCGGCGGGTTGACGCCCTTGTAGGAGGCGAGCTGCTGCGTCTCGATCGCGGACGCAATGTCCGGCGTCGTCGGCGCTTTCCCTGCCCACTGGCCGTAGGACGAGGCGACGAGCTTGCCGTTCGCCGAGATGAATTGCAGCTCCAGCTGGTCCTTGTCCTCAAAGGTCTGCGCAAATTTGATGCAGGACTGGTAATATTCGTTGTAGCTCTGGTTGATGTAGTTCGCAAAGAAATCCGTTGTGGTCTTGGCCTTGGCCTCCAGCCCGGATTTGAGGTTGGAATAGTAATACGCCGCCATCGAGGCCGTCACCGCTGCAACGCAGATCACGGCCAGTGCAATCATGATGCTGACGTTGTTGACCAGCCAGCGTTTTTCCAGTCCCGCCAGCCGCTTCTTTTTCTCCAAAGCCCCGTCACCTCATTTGCCGCGCGCGGTCAGACGCCCCATTTGTATCCGAAGCCCCAGACCGTCGTGATATACGTCGGATTTGCCGTGTCGTCCTCGATCTTGATGCGCAGCCGCCGGATGTTGACGTCCACAATCTTCAGCTCGCCGTCGTAGTCCCGGCCCCAGACCGAGGCCAGAATGTCCTCGCGGGACAGGGCGCGGCCGGGGTTCTGCATGAACAGCTGCAGAATGGCGAACTCCACCTGCGTGAGCTTGATGCGCTTGCCTTCTTTGTCTAGCGTCCGGTTGCGCGTATTGAGCACAAACGGCCCTTGCGTGAGCTCGCCGGAATCAGACTGCGTGTCGCTGCCGATGCGCCGGTAGAGTGCGTCGATGCGCGCGGTGAGCTCAGCGGGGCTGAACGGCTTTGTCATATAGTCATCCGCGCCGATGGACAGGCCGCGGATCTTGTCCTGCTCCTGCCCCTTGGCACTCAGGATGATGATGCCGATCTTCTGGTCGGTGCGGCGGATGGTCTCGCAGAGCGAGAAGCCATTCATGCCCGGCAGCATCACGTCCAGGATGGCCGCGTCACAGCCCGGGCGCTGCTCCAGAAGAGGCAGAGCCGCTTCGGCGCTGTCCGCCTCCACAGCCTCCATCCCGGCCAGACGCAGGTTCAGCGCTATCATCTCACGAATGCTGGCCTCATCTTCCACTACCAGAACCTTGACCATTTATCGTTCCTCCGTTTCTATCCGGTTTGCCTTATGCGCAAGGCCCGGCATGTTACGAAAAATCATTTTTATTCAGTCCGCTCAGACTTCCCCAGCCTGCCAATGGCTCTCCCCTTGGGAAAGCTGGCCGTGAAACGGCCTGAGAGGGCTAATTCAGCCGGTACAGCGACCGGGAGAGCCGGTAATCCGGGTCCTCTATGGTCACATCCGGGCCGAGCTTTGCCTGCATCTGGCGGGACGCCACCACACCAAGGCGGGTCCATCCCACAGCGTTCTCGCTGGACGAAGCCAGCCGCAGGGTAAGCACCAGCTTGTTCTCGTCTATCGTCCGCAGCTCCACGGCGTCTTCCTCGTCCGTGCTGTCCGTCAGCATCAGGTTGCCCTCCCACTCGATGGGCAGGGCGATATAGCAGCCGGTCTCCTCATCCAGCAGGCCGAAACTCTTTTCCGGCGCTGACGCCGTGTAGTCCATCCAGACGATAAAATCCATCCGTCGGCTCTGGCTCATGTTCAGCAGACCCGCTTCGTCGGGCTGGGTCGGTATCTCCACGGTGCCGTCGCCGTCCAAATCGCGGCTCACGAGGCTTGGGACATTGCGCAGTGAGGCATTGTACAGCTCCTCGCTGGCGATTTGTGAGGCCGGCACCATCTGCTGGCTCTCATCGTCGAACCGCAGCAGCACCGAGGCCAGATTATTGCCCGAGATGCCCGTCCAGCCGTCCAGCACCAGATAGTGCTTTCCGTCCGCGCCGAGGCCCGCCGCCACCGAGGCGCAGCCCGAGAACTTATCGCCCGACAGTGCCATAACGGCCACCTGCTGGAAACTTCCGTCCTTATCGACGGTCAGCAGCTCGATTTGGACGCCGCTGTCTTCCAGCGTGGACATCAGGATAAGGTCTTCGCTGCCGCCGCCGGTGATGTCCTCCACGAGGTACTGCTCATAAGCCTGCTCGAGGATAGCCGACACCTCACCGTTCTCATAGGAGTAAACGGCCAGATAGTGGTCATCCTGCGAAGCCGCATAACCCACGACGAGCTGGGCCGTGCCGCCCGCCTGAAGCTGAGCCAGCCGGACATTGTCCACCGAATCGGCCAGGCCCTCTACGGTCTGGCTCACCTGCCAGGCACCCCCGCTGTTCTTGCGTAAGAAAGCAACGCATACATTGGAGGTGAGGGCCGTGGTGTAGAACACCGCTGCGTCCTGTTCGCCGTCGCCGTCGAAATCCTGCAGCACAAAGGGCGACAGCAGGTCGCCCTGCAGCGGATATTTCAGCTGGGCGCTCTCCCCCAGCCAGTCGTTCAGGGCGGTCTGCAATGCGCCGTAATCGCCCGCAAGGCGGGGCGCACGCAGCAGTTCCTCCACCTGCACCGTCTCTTCCGGCATGGGGATGCTGCACCCGGTCAGCAGCAGGCAGAACGCCACGCACAGCGCAGCCGCCCGCAGCCATCCTTTGATTTTCAACATGTTCCCTCCTGCTCGTGGAAATCTGCATACCATAACAGTATCAGTATATCACGCAAGGAGGGCTCTGCCAAGCGGCGAAAACAGAAAAAGCCCTCTCCCAGACGGGAAAGGGCTTTTTGATACTGATTTATTCAGTCAGAGTCGATCAGACGAGCTCCAGAACTGCCATCTCAGCAGCGTCGCCGCGGCGAGCGCCGATCTTGATGATGCGGGTGTAGCCGCCGTTGCGGTCAGCGTACTTGGGGCTGATCTCATCAAACAGCTTCTTTGCAACATCTTCCTTGGTGATGTAGGCATAAACCTGGCGCTTGGTGTGCAGGTCGCTTGCCTTGCCAAGGCTGATCATCTTCTCGGCCATGGAACGAACGTCCTTAGCGCGAGTGACAGTGGTCTCAATCTTGCCATTCTCTAACAGGTAGGTAACCATAGCGCGCATCATAGCGTTGCGGCTGTCGCTGGTTCTACCGAGCTTTCTGGTACCGGGCATCCCGTTTCACTCCTTAACTTTAATATTACTCATCGTCTGTGTTCAGCTTGAAGCCGAGAGAGTCCAGCTTAGCCATGACTTCCTCGAGGCTCTTGCGGCCGAGGTTACGAACCTTCATCATTTCGTCCTCGCTCTTGCTGACCAGATCCTCCACCGTGTTGATGCCGGCGCGCTTGAGGCAGTTGAAGGAACGGACGCTCAGATCCAGCTCTTCGATGGTCATCTCCAGAGCCTTTTCCTTATCGTCGTTGGTCTTCTCCACCATGATCTCCGTACCGGCAGCCTCATCGGACAGGTTGACGAAGAGGTTCAGGTGCTCGGTCAGCACACGGGCAGCCAGAGAAACGGCTTCCTGTGCATTGATCGTGCCATCCGTCCAAACCTCGATGGTCAGCTTGTCGTAATCGATGGCCTGTCCAACGCGGGTGCTCTCAACGTTATAATTCACCTTGAGCACGGGGGTGTAAATGCTATCGACGGGAAGAGTGTTGATATCGTTCTTCTCGACGATGGCCTGCTTGTTGCGCTCTGCAGGCACATAACCGCGGCCCTTATCGAAGGTGAGCTCCATGACGAGCTTGCCGCCCTCGCCCAGGGTTGCAATGTGCCATTCAGGGTTCAGGATCTCAATATCGTCGCCCTGCTTGATGTTGTCCGCAGTAACCTCACAAGGGCCGACTGCCTCAACACGCACTGTCTTCGGCCCGTCGGTGTACAGCTTTGCAGCAATACCCTTCAGGTTCAGGACAATTTCGGTAACGTCTTCCTTGACGCCCTCAATGGTGGAGAACTCGTGAACCACGCCGTCAATCTTGACGCTGGTCACGGCGACACCGGGCAGAGAGGAAAGAAGCACACGACGCAGGCTATTGCCCAGTGTGATGCCAAAGCCACGCTCCAGCGGTTCTGCCACGAATTTGCCGTAGCGGCCGTCCGGGGACAGGCTTGCCGTTTCGATTTTGGGACGTTCAATCTCCATCATATCTATGCCCTCCTTGTCAAACCGATGTTGCCATCGGCCCATTATTAAATTCTTTCAAAGAAAAGAATGCGAAAACCGACCATCCACACGGAAGGCCAGGCCTTCTTAATGGATTACTTGGAGTACAGCTCGACGATGAGGTGCTCTGCAACTTCGTAGTCGATGTCGCTGCGCTCGGGGAGCTTGTTGACGACGCCCTTCAGAGTGCCAGCCTCGCGGTCCAGCCAGGAGGGCAGAGCCACGACGGGAGCCTCGGGGCCAGTCAGCTTAGCGAACTTCGCAGAGCTGCGGCTGGACTCACGAACCTCGATGACATCACCGGCCTTGATGAGGTAAGAGGGGATGTTGACCTTCTTGCCGTTGACGGTGAAGTGAGCGTGAGAGACCAGCTGACGAGCGTCGCGGCGGGTCTGAGCAAAGCCCAGACGGAACACGACGTTGTCCAGACGGCACTCCATGATCTGGAGCAGGTTCTCGCCGGTCTTGCCGGGACGAGACTCTGCCTTCAGGTAAGCGTTGTGGAACTGCTTCTCCAGAACGCCGTAGATGAACTTGACCTTCTGCTTCTCCTTCAGCTGAGATGCGTACTCAGACTGCTTCTTGCGGACGTTGCCGTTGGAGTTGCGGGTGGTATTCTTCTTAGCATAGCCCATGACCGCAGGAGAAATGCCCAGGGCCTTGCAACGCTTTGCGATAGGCTGCGTATTCTTTGCCATAATTCAATTTCCTCCTTCGATCAGACACGACGGCGCTTCGGGGGACGGCAGCCGTTGTGGGGGATAGGAGTCACGTCCTTGATCAGGGTGACTTCCAGGCCGGTAGCCTGCAGCGCACGGATAGCGGACTCACGGCCAGCGCCGGGGCCCTTGACGTAGACTTCAACAGTCTTCATGCCATGCTCGATCGCAACCTTGGCTGCGGTCTCAGCAGCGGACTGAGCTGCGAACGGGGTGCTCTTGCGGCTGCCGCGGAAGTTCAGGGAGCCGGAGGAGCACCAGGACACTGCATTACCCTGCAGGTCGGTGATGGTGACAACAGTATTGTTGAAGGTAGACTGGATATGAGCCTGACCAGCAGCAATGTTCTTGCGCTCTTTGCGCTTCATGCGGACATTAGCGCCCTTCTTGGCATTATTTGCACTTGCCATTTCTCAAATCCTCCTTACTTCTTCTTGTTAGCGACAGTGCGCTTGGGGCCCTTGCAGGTACGTGCATTGGTCTTGGTGCGCTGGCCGCGGCAGGGCAGATTCTTGCGATGGCGGGTGCCACGGAAGGACTGGATCTCAACCAGGCGCTTGATGTCCAGAGCAACGTTGCGGCGCAGGTCGCCTTCAACGATGATGTTTGCCTGATCGATGTAGTCACGGATCTTGGCTTCTTCTTCCAGAGTCAGGTCCTTGACGCGGGTATCGGGGTTGATGCCAGTTGCTTCCAGGATCTTGTTAGCAGTGGTCTGGCCGATACCATAAACGTAGGTGAGACCCACCTGAACGCGCTTCTCGCGGGGCAGGTCAACGCCGGCAATACGTGCCATAGTAGTTTCCTCCAAAAATCATCCCATGTCAGTGTCGGGGTCTGCGCCGGGACTCTACGCACTTGACCCCCAGGCGCCCGAATTAGCCCTGGCGCTGCTTATGCTTGGGGTTCTGGCAGATGACCATCACGCGGCCTTTGCGGCGGATGACCTTGCACTTTTCGCAGATGGGTTTCACGGAAGGCTTGACCTTCATGATGTTGAACCTCCTTTTGGTTGATACCCTGACGCTTATTTGGAGCGCCAGGTGATGCGGCCCTTAGAAAGATCATAGGGCGACATTTCCACGGTAACCTTGTCCCCGGGCAGGATACGGATGAAATTGGTCCGCAGCTTGCCGGAGATGTGCGCTAAGAGGATGTGACCACTGGGAGTGAGCTTCCCAGTGTTCTTGTCCTCGCTCAACATTTCCACCTTAAAGATGGCGTTGGGCATGGCTTCACGCACGATGCCTTCAATTTCGATGACGTCTTCTTTAGACAAGCTAATTGCCTCCTCATTGGATCTGCTCAGTTTGTCGTGTTGGGACGGACAGGCGGCGATGAAAGCCACATACTTCTTCTCCTGCGGCACAAAATCCGCAAAGTGGGCAGAAAATCCCTGTCCACCGAGAAAGCATCTGGCTGTCACGGCCATTTATAGATTATACACCTTTTGTGTCTATTTTGCAAGTGGTTTTTTCCGTATTTCCGATAAAAATTTCTTGCTTTTTCAAAATGGTCTTTTCCCGCCCTCTGCATTGCCATTTCCACCGTGGAGATGAATCTTTTTCACCAAAACTTGTCAGAATTGCATAAATAACGTCTTTCAAAACCAAAAAGACCTCCCCGGAAAGGGAGGTCTCGGTCTCAAGCCTTACTTGAAGCTGAAGGTATCGGGGTCAAAGTTGGGGTCGTCCCAGCTCCGGGTCATGATCTCGGTGCGGTCCTTGAGGATGGCTATGGAATGCTCGAAGTGAGCAGCCAGACCGCCGTCCTTGGTCTTGACCGTCCAGCCGTCCTTGGCCTGAGTGATCTTGCAGTCGTACTGGCAGATCATGGGCTCGATGGCGATGGTCATGCCGGGGACGAGACGGGGGCCGCGGCCCTGATGGCCGTAGTTCGGCACTTCGGGGTCTTCGTGCAGCTCCCTGCCGGTGCCGTGGCCCACGAACTCGCGGACGACGGAGAAGCCGGCGTCCTCGCAGTAGCTCTGGACGGCATAGCCGATGTCGCCGATGCGGTTGCCGGCCACAGCCTGCTCGATACCCTTGTAGAGAGCGGCCTTGGTGACGTCCAGAAGGCGCTGAGCCTCCAGGTCGATCTTGCCCACTGCATAGGTGCAGGCGTTGTCGCCGTTGAAGCCATCGACCTTTGCGCCGGTATCAATGCTCACGATGTCACCCGGGCGGATGACGATGTCATGCGAAGGGATACCATGGATGATGGTATCGTTCAAACTGATGCAGGCCGTTCCGGGGAAACCGTACAGACCCTTGAAGTTGGGGATGCCGCCGTGCTTCACGATGAAGTCGTAGATCAGCTTATCCAGCTCCCAGGTGGTCATACCTGCCTCGATATGTTCACCGCCGTATTTCAGGGCAGCTGCGCTCAGGGCATTCGCCTTGCGCATACCGTCCAGCTCTTTCGCATTCTTGATCTGAATCACTTTTATGCCTCCAAAGCCTTCATGATCTCTGCCGTGGTCGCCTCAATGGAATCGTTGAAGGGGATGACAGCCAGTTTGCCGCGCTGACGGTAGAAGTCCACCAGCGGCTCAGTCTGCTCATGATATGCCTTCAGACGGTCGAGCACGGTAGCGGGCTGGTCGTCCTTGCGGATGACGAGCTTGCCGCCGCAGCAGTCGCACACGCCCTCGACCTTGCTCTTCTTGTTGACGATGTGGTAGCTTGCGCCGCACTTTTCGCAGACGCGGCGGCCGCCCATGCGGTTGACGATGACATCGTCAGCGACAGACAGCTCCAGCACCTTGTCGATGCGGATGCCCATCTTCTCGATGGCCTCTGCCTGTGCGATGGTGCGGGGCACACCGTCCAGGATGAAGCCGTTTGCGCAGTCAGCCTCGGACAGGCGATCCTTCAGGATGCCAATGATGACCTCATCGGGGACCAGTGCGCCGGCGTCCATGAAGCTCTTTGCCTTCAGGCCCATCTCGGTGCCGTCCTTGACAGCAGCGCGGAGGATGTTGCCGGTGCTGATGGCGGGGATGTTCAGCTTTGCGCAGATGATCTCAGCCTGCGTACCTTTGCCTGCGCCGGGGGCGCCCAACAGAATCAGATTCATAGGAATTCTCCTCTCCTTATATAAAGGATGGTTTTTTCATTGAGTCCGCTGCGGTTTGAAATCGCTAACGGCTCACCAAAGCAAAAAAGCACTGAAAAGTCCGAGCATGCTCTCCTTTCCAGTGCTTTCTTACATCAGTGCTTATTCTTTACAGATCAGCCGAGGAAGCCTTTGTGGCTGCGCATCGTCATGAAGCTGTCGAGGCTGCGGGTGGTATCGAGTGCCACACCGACCACGATCAGCAGACTGGTACCGCCCAGCTGGATGCTCATACCGGTCAGGTTGCCCAGAACGATAGGCAGCACAGCCACCACAGCGAGGAAGATCGCGCCGATGAGGGTGATCTTGTTCAGCGTGCGGGTGATGAAATCGCTGGTCGGCTTGCCGGGACGGAAGCCGGGGATCGAGCCGTTGTTGCGGCGCAGATTGTTGGCGATCTCAACAGGGTTGTACTGGATGGCCACATAGAAGTAGTTGAAGGCCAGGATCAGCAGCAGGTAGATGACGACGTAAAGCGGCGACGTATAGTTGAAGGTACGGAAGAATGCGTACCAGAACGGATGCGCAGCCTGGTCGACCTGCATGAAGCTGCCGATCGTGCCCGGGATCGAGACCAGAGCGGAAGCGAAGATGATGGGCATGACGCCGGTCATGTTCAGCTTCAGCGGCAGGTAGCTGTTCTGCCCGCCCATCTGCTTGCGGCCCACCACGCGCTTGGCATACTGGATGGTGATGCGGCGCTCAGCGTTCGTCATAATGACGATGAACACGATCACGACCAATGCCAGAACGAGCAGCAGGGGCAGGAAGATGTAGAACTGGCTCTCGCCAGCAGCGGCGCGGGTCAGCAGACCAGCCACCGTGGTGTAGAGAGAAGACCAGTTGGAAACGATCGAAGAGAAGATCAGAAGGGACAGGCCGTTGCCGATGCCCTTGTCATCGATCTGCTCGCCGCACCAGGTGATCAGCTGAGCACCTGCGGTGAAGGTCGCGATGATGACCACGGCGGTAAAGATACCAGCCGCGCCGGAAGTGTACTTCAGTGCGCCCATGTTACGGACCACAAAGTAGTAGCCGAGGCTCATGATCAGAGCAATGATGCCGCCGGCATACCGGGTGATCTGCTGCAGCTTCTGCTGGCCGTCCGGTTCCTTCGCAATGTTTTCCAGCGAGGGGATGGCCACAGTGAGCAGCTGCACGATGATGGATGCGTTGATATAGGGTGTCACACCTAACGCGAAGAGCGTGCACCGGGACAGTGCGCCGCCGCTCATCATATCAAGATATGCGAGCATGTTGCCGTTCGAGAACATCTGCGTCAGCGCAGAGCTGGTCACGAAAGGCACCGGGATAGCACAGCCCAAACGATACACCACGAGGATCGCCAGCGTGAACAGGAGACGATTTTTAAGCTCGGGGATCTTCCATGCGTTACGGAATGTCTGGAACACCT
>ENA-OVGB01002213-OVGB01002213.1-human-gut-metagenome-genome-assembly--contig:-NODE-2213-length-14611-cov-5.276106_pt1 | contig 14611 bp, 13 predicted proteins | sample MGYA00237767_ERZ505413 | MGnify/ENA primary metagenome ERZ505413 (study PRJEB26158, sample SAMN06016410) | human gut metagenome | biome: human gut; feature: ankylosing spondylitis patient; material...
GTAGTGTCGCCCAAAATTTGTTCTCTTTTAAGAATTGAAAAGTTAAGAAATAGTACATCATTTATCAATTATTCCATTAAGAATCCTTCCATAAAAAGTTTCTTTTCCTGATGACGATTGGCTATTCCATGGGGAGCGGTAGCTTAATTTAAAGACAAAGTCAGACGATGTTAAATCGTTGTATTGATCTTTATCAAATGGTTGGTTCATCATTTTTGCTAAATCATTCCTTTTTTCGCCTGAAACACCTTGAATTTGTTTCATCGACTTTTGTATATCTGGGAAGAATCGGCATGCATAGTATATTAGATAGTCTTGGATAACATAGTCGGGCCAGCATTTTTCTCTTTCTCCAATAGCCTGTAGCATTGAGCTGACAAATGAAAATAGTTTGTTCCCAGACTGATTACTCCATAAACACCATGTACTCCAATTCCACTCAAAAGATGTCCAAAACTGTACTGATTTATTTGTTTGTGGGACCTTCCCATTTGGCGAGAAAATCTCAAAATTTGATAACATCTGAATGGGTAGCCTTTCGGGTACCCAAACAGTCGCATCTACCCATAAGCCTCCATATTTTGCCAATAGTGTGGTTCTTGCAATATCGCTAAAATGGGCCCATGAAATACTTCCGTTTCTAACTTTTGAAAATATTATGGGGTGTAATGAAATATATTCGGTGATATTTTGATTAGTTATTAAAGTTACATTCTCATTGAAATGTTTTAATTGGCGGTAGCAAGCATTGACCAAAGGAGGCATGTTTTCCTCTCCTTGTCCCCAAAATACCCAAACCTTATAATGTTTGTTTGGTACAGGCGCATTATTTTGCTTATGTTTGTTTATAATATCAGAATAATTTTTGTGGAAGTAACTATCAAATATCTGTGTTTTCTTTTTGATTGCCCAATTGGATATTTTTAATGCAAATGGAGGACGCAGATAAAAACAGATCCACCATATTAAATTGTAGCATGCTAAAGGCAACCCCCAATTTCTCCATTTGGAGAAAAATTCACTTGTAAGTTTTAAAAAGAACGTATGAAGCTGTATGATTTTAGTCATTATTTTTATTTTAGTTTATTGTGGACTGTGAGGGTTAAAAAGTATAGATGAGTGGATAATTTTGCAATTGATTTCTCAAAAAAATTCAAATGACTATATTTGCTTATGTATATTAATTTTGAGTGCTTCCAATGTGTGAAGCAGAACGAACGGCTGCCTTCTTTGCTTTTTTTGTGATTGTGTATAGCGTATGTTGTTGTTGTATAAAATAGCTTTTTCCCTGCCAATTCAACCTGTCTCCCTAAAATAGGTTCTTCTCCGTATAGGAATGTGTCTTCGTCAAAGAAATTGATTTCTTTTAAAAAAGACATTCTAATAAGGAAACAACATCCATTGAGACATGTGCAGAATTGCGAGAACAGGGGATTAATGACCCATTCGGGGGTATTTGAGTGGGTTTTACTTTTTGGAAATAGCGATTGAACCCAATCAAATGAGTTTCTCCAATTTAAATTTTTTCGAATTTTCGGATTTTGATGGATTCCTTCAGGAGTGATAATATCACTTCCAACAATAGCGATTTCCTCGTCTTGCGCCATCACTTCAACAAGTCGTTTTACATAGTCGGTTTGTGGAAACTCCATGTCGGGATTGGCTATCAATGCATATTGGTAGCCTTTTTCTGCTGCATAGCGAAGACCGATATTGTTGCCGGCATTGTAGCCTCGGTTTTCCGGGCTGGCAATAAAGGTACATCCTTGTTCACGACAGAGTGCTTCCACCTTGTCGCCGTCGGGCGAACAATTGTCGACCAACACCAATTCCAGTTCCACTCCTTTCTGCCGCTTCAAGAACGACACGCATTTTCGGCAATCGTCGGAAGAATTATAATTAAGTATGATTACTGCTATTCTCATTGCTTGTCATTTTTGCGGTTGTTTAATAAAAATATGATATCTCCTAAAATTTTTTTTGCTGAATAGCGGTGTTTTGTTGTGAATAAAAGTACAAATAGTTTTGGAATAGAATTAATTCTGACGGCATTAATACGCTTCTGAGTTTCTGCTATCCTTTTCTTAAAATGTAAGTTGGCCTTATGCTCTATGTTCCGAGTGATATCTATAAATGAACAGAAAGATTGAAGAGTGGACATATATTTTGATAGAGTATAGAGACGTTTGTTTCCTTGAAAGTATTTTTTTGTTTCATTATCTGCTTCATTATTACTGGTACTAAGGGGATAACTTCTACGGTCGACTAAAACTTCATCCAAATAATATAATCCATTATGCAATACTGCTATGAAATTAATGGCGATGTCGTATGTTATGTTTTGTATGCAAGTTTTATAGTCGTATTTCAATAACTCCTTTTTGAAGGCAGTTGACATTCCTAAATAGCCATAAAAAAAAGAAAATTCGTTGAGCGTTATTTTTTTGATTGAATTTCGTTTGCGGTTGGGAGATACTATGTGAGTGTTTAAAATTTGATCTTCCCAAAATCGAGAAAAAGCGGAGCAGATGGATAGAGCATCCGGATAATTCTTGAAAAAATATTTCGTTCTTTCTACTTTGTTGGACCGCCATATATCATCCTGGTCACAAATGAAAATAATTTCACCTGTTGCTTTTTGAAATCCAGCATAAAAATTTTTGACAAACCCTTTGTTTTGGGCGTTTACTTCAAAATGCCAGTGTGACAGATTGTGTTGGGAAATGAAATCCTGGCAGATTTTGGCCGTATTGTCGGTTGAGCAATCATCTAATATAATGACTTCGTCGACAGGAACGGTTTGAATTCGAATGGATTCAAGTTGCTCCAATATGAATTTTTCACCATTATAGGCAGATAGGACAACTGAGGTTTTCATTTGATATGCAGTTTATTTTTTATCAGATTAATAGCAATCGCTTTTTCCTCCCGGTTCAAACCTAAAAGCATAATGAATAACGCTGTCAGGCTTAACGATATGAAAATAGAACTTAAAAGTCCTAATATGGATTCTGTGTTGATGAACGCTGTTATCATCATTGTTGAGAATGACAATATGGCGACAAACATACAATGGGAGACTATTTTAGTTAAGAATTGAGATATGTTTAAACTTACCAATTTTCTTAAAACAACCAATCGGGCGAATAACGTAGAAATGGTTATTGCTAATTGAACAAAATAAACAGCAACCGGAGGGTTGCCAAGTTTTAGCAACAAATAAGAAAACGGGATGTTTAGAATCTCAAAAACACCGCAAGCAAGTTGGAAAACTTTGATGTTTCCGGTTGCGTTGGCCGCTGTTGCCAAAGGTAATGAAAATGTATTTATGAGGGATGAGATAAAAACAATTCGGCAAAAGTCGGCCGTATGTTCAGGCACAGATCCCAACCAAATTTGTAGAATATTGTCAATGTTCGTCCAGACTGGTACGACGAATATCAGTAGTAGGAAAAATGAGAATTTTGCACTTTGATTGATGAGGCGGTAAAAAGTTTGAAATTCATTCGCAGCAAAGGTTTGAATGATTCGTGGATTTACTGCAATTTGAAAGTTATGGACAAATCCGCCGATTGCTCCATTTACTTGAGTGGAAATTCCTCTTGCGGCATTCACTATAGGTCCAAAGAATATGTTCAGAATAATGCTGACAACCTGACCGTTGAGAATCATGGATATGCTGCTGAAAATATTCCAGCCGGAAAATGAAAGCATTTCCCGATACAATTGTTTGTCTTTTGAGACGATAAAAGAGCATTCGGGAAACTTCTTTTTACAATATATATAGTATGTCAAATAGTTGGCCAAAACGACTAGAAACATGGCCAATGCATAGACAATGAGTTTGTCGGTTTGAATTATGTATAGCATACATGCAACTGAAAATCTAAGAAATACATCTATGATTCCAATTGTGGCATATTGACTCATGTGTTCATGAGCAATAATGGTTGCTGTATGAGGTATCATCGTGAGAGAAAGCATTGCAGAAAAAATGGAAAATTGATACACATAATTTGCTGCAACCATTCTTTCTTCTGGAATATTCATGTGGTAGTTCAAAAACCATAGACCTACAGTTTCTGCTAATATGAAAACGACAAAAGCTAATGCACAATGAATGATGATTGAAGACGAGTATACTTTTTGTAACTGTTGGTAATTATTATTACCCAGTTCAAAATTGATAAATCTTTGAGTGCTTAATGATAGTGTGGAATTCAAAAAACCAAGAAGAACAATAATGCTTCCGACTACATTATAGACACCAAAATCAACTACACCTAATTGATTTAGCAGAATGCGAGAAGTAAAGAACCCTATAAACATAGAGATCAGCATTCGTATATAAAGCGTAGCTGTATTTTTTATTAAACTTTTCTTTTTTTCCAAAATCCTAAAACTATATCTTTTTTATTGGAAAGCATAGTCGGGAGTGGGGCCCGACTATGCTGTTGTAGATTTGTATGTCCGATTAACGGTTTTTGTACATTTCTTCGTAATACTTTTCGTAGTCGCCGGAGGTGATGTTGTCCATCCATTCCTGGTTGTCGAGGTACCAGCGTACGGTTTTTTCAATGCCTTCCTCGAACTGGAGCGACGGTTCCCAACCGAGCTCTTTCTGGAGCTTGGTAGAGTCGATGGCATAGCGCATGTCGTGGCCGGCGCGGTCGGTAACGTAGGTGATGAGGTCCATGTCCTCGCCTTCCTTACGGCCGAGCAGACGGTCGACGGTGTTGATTACCACCTTGATGATGTCGATGTTCTTCCATTCGTTGAAGCCGCCGATGTTGTAGGTTTCGGCAATTTTACCTTCATGGAAAATGAGGTCGATAGCGCGCGCGTGGTCAACCACATAGAGCCAGTCGCGAACGTTTTCGCCCTTGCCGTAAACCGGGAGCGGCTTGCGTTGGCGGATATTGTTGATGAACAGCGGAATCAGCTTTTCCGGGAACTGATAAGGTCCGTAGTTGTTCGAGCAGTTGGTCACGATGGTCGGCATGCCGTAAGTGTCGTGGAAGGCGCGCACAAAGTGGTCGCTCGATGCCTTTGAAGCTGAATACGGGCTGTGAGGGTTGTATTTCGTGTCTTCGTAGAAGAAGTCCTTGCCATAGGCGAGGTGGTGTTCCGATGAAGATGCAGTGGTGGTGAACGGTGGCTTGATACCTTCCGGATTCGTCATTTCCAATGCGCCGTAAACTTCGTCGGTAGAGATGTGGTAGAAGCGCTTGCCTTCGTATTTTTCAGGTAGCGATTCCCAGTAGAGTTTCGCTGCCTGGAGCAGGCTCAGCGTTCCCATCACGTTTGTGCGTGCGAAAGTGAACGGGTCTTTGATGGAACGGTCTACGTGGCTTTCTGCTGCCAGGTGGATGATGCCGTCGACGTTGTGCTCTTTCATCAGCGACATGATAGTGTCGAAGTCGCAGATGTCGGCCTTTACGAACGTGTAGTTCGGTTTGTCCTCGATGTCCTTTAGGTTGGCAAGGTTGCCGGCGTAGGTCAGTTTATCGAGGTTGATGATATGATAATCGGGATACTTGTTGACGAAAAGACGTACAACGTGTGAACCGATAAAGCCGGCACCGCCGGTGATGATGATATTTCTTTTGAAGTTGCTCATTGTTACATGTTTCTTAAGTTGTTCATACAAACTTTCAGCGAGTCGGTCCAGTAGGGGACAACGGTGCCGAATGTGGCTTTGATTTTTGTCTTGTCGAGCACGGAATAGCTCGGGCGCACTACCTTCGACGGGAATTCGTCGCTGTGGCAAGGCTGGATGTCGCACTGCGTGTTGCCGGCATATTCGGCAATCATCTTCGTGAAGTCGAACCATGAGCAAACGCCTTCGTTGGAGAAGTGATAGATGCCGTCGTTGCCTTCGTACTTGCGGTTTTCAACAATGTCGAAAATGGCGAGCGCAAGGTCGTAGGCGTATGTTGGTGAGCCGACCTGGTCGAACACCACTTTCAACTGAGGCTTCGTATCCGTAAGGTTGAGCATCGTTTTCAGGAAGTTCTTTCCGAATTCGCTGTAGAGCCAAGCCGTGCGGATAATGATGTAGTGGCAGCCGGTAGCCATGATGGCCTGTTCGCCGTGAAGTTTTGTTACACCGTAGACACCTGTCGGGTTGGCCGGTTCGTCTTCCTTGCAAGGAGTATTGTTTTTTGTTCCGCCGAACACGTAGTCAGTTGACACGTGAACAAGCAGACCGTTGTTTTTCTTTATAGCTACTGCCAGATTTTCGGCAGCCTTGGCGTTGAGGATTTCGGCAAATTCGCGGTCGTCCTCTGCCTTGTCGACGTTCGTATAGGCGGCACAGTTGACGATGACATTCACGTCATTGTCCTTAACCATCTTTTCCACTGCTGCGGCATTGGTGATGTCGAGTTCCGCTACGTCGGTAAAAATGTAGTTGTCGGCGCTGTTTTTTGCAACGATACGCATTTCGTTGCCGAGCTGTCCGTTTGCACCGGTTACAAGTATATTCATCGTTTAATAAAGTTTTTCGTTAAAGTCAAACAGCCAATCAGCGTCTTTCAGACGGCTGTGGTGGCGGTCTTTTTCAGAAAGAATCACCTTTTCGGCAGGCAGACGCCAGTCGATGCCGAGGTCGGGATCGTCCCATGCGAGTGCGCCTTCCGATTGTGGAGCATAGAAGTTGTCGCACTTGTATTGGAAAATAACTTCATCGGTAAGCACGCTGAAGCCGTGGGCAAAGCCGCGCGGAATGAAGAACTGGCGGTGGTTGTCCTCTGTCAGTTCAACGGCCACATGCTGTCCGAATGTCGGTGAGCCCTTGCGGATGTCGACAGCCACGTCGAGCACTGCGCCCTTGATGACGCGCACCAGTTTTGACTGTGCATAAGGCGGTTTCTGGAAATGCAGACCACGAAGCACGCCGTAGCTTGACTTGCTTTCATTGTCCTGTACGAACACCGTGTTGCACACTTTTTCCTGAAACTCGCGTTGCGAGAACGATTCGAAGAAATAGCCGCGGTCGTCGCGGAAAATGCGCGGTTCGATAATTACCACGCCTTCAATGTCAGTTTTGATTACTTCCATTTCGTTTATGTCAAAATTAATCGAGGTTGCTTTTTCCGTAGCGTTCCAATTCGTCGATGACCTTCAACAGATATTGGCCGTATTGGTTCTTGAGCATCGGCTGAGCGAGTTCGCGCATCTTGTCGACTGTAATCCAACCCTTGCGGAAGGCAATGCCTTCAAGACATGCAATTTTCAGTCCCTGACGCTTTTCGATTACTTCCACATATGTGGATGCTTCTGCCAAAGAGTCGTGAGTACCTGTGTCAAGCCAAGCAAAGCCACGTTCCAAAGTCTGTACTTTCAATTCCTTGTCATCAAGGAAACGCTTGTTAACGGATGTAATTTCCAGTTCGCCGCGAGCTGACGGCTTGATGCTTTTTGCCACTTCAACCACCTTGTTCGGATAGAAATACAGGCCGACAACGGCATAGTTGGATTTTGGCTCTGCCGGTTTTTCTTCGATTGACAGACAGTTACCGTCATTATCGAATTCTGCTACACCATAGCGTTCCGGGTCACTTACCCAGTAGCCGAATACGGTTGCCTTGTTTTCAGCTTCAGCTGAGTAGACTGCTTCGCGGAGAAGTTTTGTGAAACCATTTCCGTGGAAAATGTTGTCGCCCAACACAAGGCATACGGAATCATTACCAATAAACTCTTCGCCAATCAGGAATGCCTGAGCCAGTCCGTCAGGAGAAGGCTGTTCTGCATATTCAAAGTGCACGCCGAAATCAGAGCCGTCGCCCAAAAGGCGTTTGAATCCCGGCAAGTCATTCGGAGTGGAGATGATGAGTATTTCGCGGATACCTGCCATCATCAATACCGAAATAGGGTAGTAGATCATTGGTTTGTCGAAAATGGGCAGCATTTGTTTGCTGACACCTTTCGTGATCGGGTATAGTCTGGTTCCCGATCCGCCTGCTAATACGATTCCTTTCATTTTGTCTGTTATTTTTGAAATTTCTTGTTTATGAATTATTCTTCATCGGATGCATATCCATAGCCATATCCGTATTGATAGCCATATTTGTATCCGTATTTGTATCCATAGCGGCTGTTGCTGCTAATGGTTCCATTGAGGACAAGAGCAAGATTCTTGAAGCGTTTTTCGGTGTAAATGTTTTCCAATTCTTGAATCATGCTTCTTTCAAGAAGACCTGCACGCACAACGAAAATGGTTCGGTCGGCATATTGCTCGATGATTTGCGTATCAGCGACGATATCAATCGGCGGACAATCAACAAACACATAATCGTAATTATGACGAACTGATTCAAGTAAGTTTTTCAATCTGTTTTCCTCCAGAAGTTCTGTTGGATTTGGAGGTATTGTGCCGATTGGAATGACATTAACTCCTGAATATTTGGGCAGTGGAACGATAATTTTTGAGACATCGTTTACAGCTCCGTTCAAATAATCCGTCAATCCTTGTTTAGGCGAGTTGATATAAGACGAAGTAGAACCATGGCGCAGGTCACCGTCAATTACAAGAACTTTCTTGTTCTTTAGCGACAAGCTGGCTGCAATATTCATAGCAGAGAATGACTTACCGCTGCCCGGATTGAACGAAGTGACAACGATAACATTTTCGTCCTTCTTTTGTCCCATCATAAACTCAAGGTTGGTACGCAGCACGCGGAACGCTTCATTAGAGATGTTGCGATTTCCAGGTTTGACCACAATCTTGAGTTCTGTTTGTTTATCCTTTTTACTGAAAATATTTTTAGATTTCTTTTTATGTGCAAGTGGAATTTCGCCAAGGAAAGGCATTGACAATTGTTCCAAATCTTTTCTTCCACGAAGTTTTGTGTTCATTGTCTCACGCAAGAAGATGATAATGGCCGGAACAAGTAAGCCAATGGCGAAGGCAACCAAAAGTATGTTTTTCTTTAAAGGAGCCGATGGAATCATGCTGCCGGTTGCCGCCTGAATAATACGTGTGTTATATGCACTGAATGCTTGCGACAGTTCGTTTTCTTCACGTTTTTGTAGCAAGAACAGATAAAGAGATTCTTTTACTTTCTGCTGACGCTCAACGCTTAAAAGATACTTGGCTTGAGTTGGATTCTCGGCAATTTTTGTGTTTGCTTGGAGTTCTGACTTTTCTGTACTCTTGATTTGTGCGTTGAGGGTAACAATGTAGTTATCGATTGATGTGACAATTGCAGCTCTGAGTGCTGCCAGATTGTTGTCCATATTTTCAACAAGCGGATTTTGTTCACTACTGTTTGCTACTAACTTATTACGTTCAATAAGTGCATTGTTGTATGCTCCAATCTGTGTTTCAATTGCGCCGCTTTCGATACCAGAGTTTGCAGGTATCAGTTGATCCTTGTTTTTCTTTTCTGTGATATAGTTGCGAATGAATTTAGCCATGTACAAATGGTTGTTGAGCATTTGCAACTCATTCGATGCATCGTGTGATTGTGCCATATACATAGACGAAACGGCAGCTACGTCAGGCACAAGATTCTTGCTTTTGAATGATGATATGTCCTCATCCACATTACCCAACTCTTGTTCGATGACAGCCAAACGGTCGTTAATGAATTCTGAAGTGCTGACAGCAATGCGGTTCTTGTCTTTTACCCAATTCTCATTGTAGACTTCTATCAGTGTATTTAAAACATCTTCAGCACGTTGGGTTGAAACATCGGAGAATGAAAGGTTGATGATTGTCGTTTTTTCCTCTCCTAAGCTGACATTCAATCGTGATTTATAATTTTTTGCTGTTGATAGTATGTCAGATGTGCTTACTAATATGGGGGTTTCCATTGCGCCATTGTAATAAGCAGTGGGTACAACCGTTAATGTGCCAAATGGAGTAGCAATCGGCTTGGTTAAAATTCCGTTTGCCTTGATTGTTTTATCCTGCTTTGTTCCATTAATAATGAAATCGCTTAGCTCTACTTTGTTGTCATTTAGAATGTTAATGGCAAAATGAAGATTTTTGGCAGCAGCTATGCTATCAAATTTTACCTCAATGGGACGGTTCGTTCCATAGAGTACAATGTCATGAAAACGCCCTTCGATAGCATAGTCTACATTAAGATTGAGACGTTTAACAACATCTGCCATTAGTGATGTTGCTTGTATGGTAACAATTTCATTATTAATGTTTGTGTTGGTCTGAATCAATCCCAAATCCTCCAGACCACTTATGTCGCCCGTCGCTGATGAACCTTTGGAATCTTCTTTGATAAGAATAGTCGCAGTTCTGTCGTATGTAGCCGGTGTGCGTTTGATATATAAAACGGCAATACTTATGGTTATGAAAAGTGATATGACGAACCAGTACCATCTGTTGGCACATAGGTAGAACAGATCCTGTATTCGCATGAAATCATCAGCAGGTTTTTGCCTATTGGGTTGTGTTGTCATAATGAGTTTTTATTTGAAGATTAGAACACCTAATGTCATTAAGAAAGAACCGATTGACATCCAGAATGATATAGAACGAAGGTTGTTGTCATTGACTGTTGATTGGCCAGCTTTTACCTTGTTTGGTTCGACATAGACAATGTCGTTTTGTTGCAAATAGTATGCCGGAGAGCTCATCACGTCATTATTAGAGCATAGATTAACAACGTACACTTTTTGTTCTCCGTTTTCATTTCTCAGAACTTTAATATTATCGCGTTTGCCATATATCGTTAAATCTCCAGCTAAAGAAATGACATCGAGAAGTGTCATGCAATCTTTGTCCAAATAATATTTACCTGGGGTTTTGACTTCACCCAAAACGGACACTGACAAGTTCATGAAATCGACAGTAACAATCGGGTCTTTTACCAAATTCTTTGTGATCAATTTGTCTTTGATGCATTTGGCTATCTCTTCACGAGTAAGACCTTCGACTTTAATTTCTCCTAAAACTGGGAAGTCAATGCAACCATTAGAATTGACAGTATAGCCTAGTACTTCCCCTTGACTACTGTTTGAGTTTGAACCCACTTTTCGAGATGCTTCAAGGAGGTTGAATAGATTTGTCAACTGTTCGTCTTTGCTATTAACAACAATCGAAATTTTGTCTTCAGCTTTAACTGTGATGGGATGCTTGTCTGGTATTTGTGTAATCATGCCCGCAGTTGTGTCCTGGAAATAAGCAATTTCTTTTGGAGACTTGCATGAAACACAAAAGATAATTACCGCTAAAGAAATCAGTAAATTTTTGATATTCATAACACAAAGTGTAAAATATAATATTATTGGACGGTTTGATTTTTCTTTTTTATTTGTTTAGACAACCAAATATTAGCGATTGTCCAAATCAGCACATCAATGAGTAACAGTAGGTTTATGTTGATGTATTTGGTAAGAAATAGGTTGCCAAAAGTGAAAACAATGGCAAAACTTACAATTGTTACCATTGCCGGGCGCTGTTTCATTCCAATGGCCAATAATTTGTGGTGGATGTGGCTTTTGTCTGGTTTGAAAGGATTCATTTTTAATTTTGTGCGATGGATAAAGACCCTGACAACGTCAAAACATGGAATGATAAGAGGTGAAAATGCCAATGCAAATGGATCGTAATTGTCTATGTATGTTTCGTGTGAGTTATAGAGTTTGATAGCCAATATACATATAATGATGCCGATTGTCAAGCTGCCGGTATCGCCCATGAATATTTTTCTGCCCTTTTCAGCGTTGCCAAATACGTTGTAATAGAAAAAGGGAACAAGCACACCGAAAGTGGCGATGGCAAAGATGGCAAATCCGTATTGTTGTGACAGAAAAAATGAGTATCCGTATGATAGAAGTGCTACGCTGCTCAAACCAGATGCCAAGCCGTCAATTCCGTCGATAAGATTGATTGCATTGATGATGAATACTATTACGAGTACGGTGAACGGATAGCCGATCCATTTAGGCAATTCATAAATGCCAAACAATCCGTGGAAATTGTCAATCCAAAGCCCTCCTGCAATTAGAAGGAGGCTGCAGATGATTTGTATAACAAATTTTGCGCGATATTTTACGCCAATCAAGTCATCAGCCATTCCGACGAGATAGAGCATCATGATGGCACAATATGAATAGGCCAGTGTTTTTGCGTTGCGTTCAAGCACTTCAATTATTTCGGTGTGTCCAAGTGATAACGAAATACCTAATGTTAAGGCTATTGAAATAAATATAACAGGCTTGAAAGCTATACCTCCTAAGCGGGGTACGGCGCAAGTGTGAATTTTTCTTTCATCTGGTACGTCAAAAAGTTTTTTTCGAAATGCAACTAATAAAATTTTGGGAATTAGAATACCAGCCAGAAAAGCGCTTACAACAAACACAAAAAGCACAATTGAAATCCAGTGTAACATAGTGGGTTAAATATAACGTTAATTATTTTTTATGATCTGTATATAATCGGGGTTTATCTCTGCAGTTGCGACAGCTGCAATACCCAATAGGCTGACGACTATGCGTCGTTTTTTGTAGCCTTTAATTTTTATAAATGTCCCTTCAACACCGTCAAACGGTCCTCCAATGATTTTTACACGTGTTCCTTTGGTCAAGTTTATCTCTGTCGGAGACAGGTAGGTTAGATCTTCGTTTTGACTTTTGCAAACAGTGATAAATTGTTGCATTTGTCGTTCTGGTACGATGATTGGCACATTCCTCCCATTTTCCGGTTTTGTGAGAAATTGCAGAATGGAGATCCTTTGTTTGACCTCTTGAATTATAAGTCGTGTTGTTTTGACGAAAATTAAGTTGTGGATTGCTGGAACAAGTTTCCTCATTTTGCAACCGTCTTTTCTCTCAATTATTTTATAACAGAGTGGGATAAAAGACTCAATGTTGTAACTTTGCAGTAGAATTTGTGCCTCTAATTCCTTAGAATATGGAGCACTCATCGCAAACCAGACAACATCATTTTCTATCATAATTTTAATTCATTGTAATACTATGGCTCCCTACGACAACCTTAATATGTTTGTAATCAATTAGTTATCTCGTAGGTAATAAAATGTACAAAAAAACTTTTTTTACGCGCGACAAAAATAGCACTTTATTTTTAGATAACAAAATAATACAAAATTTTAACATTAGAATTGCATGTTTAACAATTCTATCTAGGCTATGGTTTGCACTTGATGTCTGTTGTGGCTGTGGACTTTTGTTGCATAACTTTTTGATGAAATCTCGAGTGTTAAATTTTGCCGACTAGGTCTAAATTTTGATTATAGAAAGTTTATTTGCTTGGGTGGAGAATTGACGGGTCAACGTAAAACTTTTTTATAGAGTGGAACTGAGGTGGTGCGACCATTTGGTGTTACCTCCTTCCTTACATGCTAGCGGCTTGCAATATAGATTCAGAAATGGAACTCTTCCAACAATTATTCCTTCAAAAGTTACTTTGACAGAACTTGACTCAATGATAGATAAATACTGTGGCGAAAGAATCTATTTTACAGCTAATTATAAGGATATCACAATAGAATTGACTGAAATCAATAAGATTAAAAGTCGCCATGATAGTTATCTTTCACCTCACGAACATCAAATAAATACAATTGCATGGCTTATAGAAACTTCTAGTCCGGAAAGTAAAAATTCACTTGCATTACGTTATCTTTTTGGCAAAGAAATTGCAAGTAATTCTGATTTAGCAATAAAATATCTGACAGACTCTGATTCTCAATCTGCAAAGTTTAATTTATTGCAGTTATATGCGTGTGGATTCATTAAATATAATGCTGAAATTTACAATAAACTGCAAAAAACTTTAGATGAAAACCTTTTTAATGAACACTTGGATATTCTACAAAGTAATGCTGATAAATATCTGCCCGTAATAGACCGATATCTCTTTTTTGACACAGAAACGACAGGTTTACCCCAAAATTATAATGCCCCATCTTCCGATATAAAGAATTGGCCTCGGCTTATCCAATTGAGTTGGATAATTACAGACCAATTCCAAAATATATTAGCAAAGCATAATCATATAATAAAGCCAAATGGGTTTGTTATTCCCAATGAATCCATGTCCGTACATGGTATATCTACCGAATATGCAAAAATTAACGGAGAAAATTTGGATGAAGTTTTAGACTTGTTCGAATCTGATATAAAATCAGCAAAATACATTATAGGACATAATATAGATTTTGATAAAAAAATTATAGAAGCAGAATTTTATCGTGAGAATAAAGTTTTATCATGGAAAGGAACAATAAGTTTGTGTACCATGAAAAGTGCTATAGATTTTTGTAAATTGAGGAATTTTTATGGATACCGTTATCCTAAACTACAAGAACTATATAATAAACTATTTGGCGCTGACTTCGAAAATGCACATAATGCGTTTTCTGATATATCAGCTACAGTTAAATGTTTCTGGGAAATGGTAAAACGAGGGATTATAACAATTCCACAAACAAAAGCAGAAACAGCAACCAACACAGATGAGGATGATTTGCCTTTTTAGGGTATCATTTCCCAGTAATATAAAAACACCCGACTTTACATTCTTGGGTGTAAAATCGGGTGCTTATTGTGCAAAACATTGATTTTCAATGTTTATTGCGGAGAGAGGGGCTCTAAGAGTAATTTTTTTATTCATAGTAAA
>ENA-OVGB01002214-OVGB01002214.1-human-gut-metagenome-genome-assembly--contig:-NODE-2214-length-14609-cov-46.658032_pt1 | contig 14609 bp, 14 predicted proteins | sample MGYA00237767_ERZ505413 | MGnify/ENA primary metagenome ERZ505413 (study PRJEB26158, sample SAMN06016410) | human gut metagenome | biome: human gut; feature: ankylosing spondylitis patient; material...
ACTGGCCATGCTGCTGACCTTGCCCGCACTCGCCTCCGAAGCCGGAGCCCGTCCCTCCAGGACGCTTACCGCAAGACAGGCCTTTGCTCTCATACCGACGGAGATATTCGACAACACAAGGGAACCCCTCAGTGAAAACGACAGGGAACAGCTGGCCGATCAGGGCGTAAGCGAACACTGGAGCATAGCTGAAGATAACTGCGACAGGCTGCGCCTCGCCTCTGCGGAAGGTCTGCCGGACGTCTCCCTGCAGATGTTCCGCTCGGAAAAGGGAGCCGTGGCCGCCTTCCACACCGAGGACGACGACGGAGAATGCATTTCCGAGCTGTGGTACATCAGCTCCGGCGGTCACGCAGCGCCTCTTCCCCTGCCTCCGGAGCCGCCCGTCGACGACTTCTTCCGTCCCGACCGCGATCTTCCCGGAAGACTTTCCGCAAGCTGCACCTACTGCGTGTTCGACGGCGGACTGGAAGTTCTGCCCTCCTTTGCCTCCGACGGATTCCCCTGCGGAATCGAACCCGACAATGCCGTGTACTACCTCTGGAATGGACGAACTTTTATAAAGAAAGTCAAAAAGATACGATAATTTAACAGTGCTGTTCCCGCCTTGCGGCAGCGCATGATGATCCCTCTTCTGCGCGCACAAGAAAAGGCGGCCGAAGCCGCCTTTTTTCTGACGAATAATACTGGAGAGCCCGGAGGCGTGAAAGCGTCCACTGCCTCCTGGCTGAAAACTCTCCGGCTACTTCACGATCTCGGTGCCTATGCCCTGATCGGTGAGCAGTTCCAGAAGCAGGCAGTTCTCCACGCGGCCGTCCACGATGGTCACCTTGTCCACGCCCCTGGCCAGAGCATCGAGACAGCAGTGTATCTTGGGGATCATGCCGCCGCTCAGGGTGCCGTCCTCCAGCAGACGGTGCGCATCGGCGGTGTCGATGTGCTCGATGAGCTTTCCTTCCTTGTCCAGGATGCCGGCCACGTCGGTGAGCATGAGCAGTCGACGGGCCTTCAGCGCTCCGGCCACGGCACCGGCCACGGAGTCGGCATTGATGTTGTAGGTATTGCCCTCGGCATCCACGCCCACGGGCGCGATGACGGGCACGAAATCATCGTCGATGAGCGAGCGCAGAAGCTGGGTATTCACGTCCGTGACCTCGCCCACATTGCCGAGATCGATGATTTCCGGCGGCTGCTGTTCGCCGTGGCTGATGGTCATGGCAAGCTTGCGTGCCTCAAGCAGCATGCCGTCCTTGCCGGAAAGGCCCACGGCCCGGGCCCCGGTCTTGTTGATGAGATTCACCACGCTCTTGTTCACGGAGCCGACCAGCACCATTTCCACCACATCCATGGTGGCCTTGTCGGTCACGCGGTGTCCCTGTCTGAACTCCGACTTGATCTCAAGCTTGCTCAGCATCTCATTGATCTGAGGGCCGCCGCCGTGAACGACTACCGGATGGATGCCCACGAGCTTGAGCAGACTGACATTGCGGGCGAAGGCCAGCTTGAGCCGCTCTTCGGTCATGGCGTGGCCGCCGTACTTGATAACCACGGTTTCCCCATGATATTCACGCAGATAGGGAAGACTCTCGATAAGAACTTTCGACTGCAGGCGGGCCTGCTCCACAGGATCGGCGATAACGGCCATATATACGCTCCTTGTGCCGGGAACGGCCCGGCCTTCATGTTGCTAGCGGCATAGTCCCCGCAATCGGAGGGAATGTCCAGTCCTTTCGAAAAGGCCCTGCCCAAAAAGAATGGCTGTCCTGAGCGGCTCCGGCGCTTAAACCATTGCGTAAAAAGGCGCAACAGGTTAAGAAGATGAGGTCAATGACGCGGACATCCTTCCGCAAAATCAATTCTGGAGAATCCAATGTTCACTTCCATTGCCTACGCCGCCGGCAACGCGGGCGGCGCCGCTCAGGGCGGCCCCATGGGAGCCGTCGCTTCTTTCGTGCCCCTCATTCTCATGTTCGCCGTGTTCTACTTCCTGCTGATCCGTCCTCAGCAGAAGCGCAACAAGGAACACAAGGCCATGCTGGAATCCCTGGGCAAGGGCTCCTATGTCATCACCTCCGGCGGTCTGCTCGGCCGTATCGTCGACCTGGAAGGCGACATTCTCGTCATCGACCTCGGTGAAACCAAGGTCCGCATGCCCCGCGGCTTCGTGAGCGGCACCTACGACCCCAAGGCCATCACCAAGACGGCCGCCGAAACCGCGCCTGCCGAAAAGAAGTAAGGCCGAAACACCGGATCTTCCGCTTCCACGCCTCCTTTCACCGGGGAGGCGTGGAGCTTTGTGTTATTCATCCATAAGGTCTTCCGGCCTTATTATCGTCTTTTAAGGATACAACCATGAAAGCTCTGCGTTTGCGCCTGGCCGTCTCCCTCATCGTGCTGCTCGTGGTGCTTGCGTACGCCCTGCCCAACATTCCCGCCATCGGCGATTCGCCCCTGGGCGCGCTCATGCAGGACCGCATCAGTCTCGGCCTGGACCTCAAGGGCGGCATGAACCTCACCCTGGGCGTGGATGTGGAAAAGGCCGTGCAGAACACGCTGTCCGTCAACGGTCAGGACATCCGTGACCGCGCCGAACAGGAAAAGATCACCGTCATGAAGCCGCGTCTCAACGCCGACGGCCTTCTGGAAGTGACGCTTCCCCGTACCGATCAGGCCGGCGCCTTCGACGCCATGATCAAGAAATGGTTCCCCAACCTGCAGCAGGTTTCCGCCGACAACACCGCTTCCGGCCGTGTCTGCGTCTTCGAACTTTCCCCCGCCGCCCGCAAGCAGACCGAAGACATGACCATGGAACAGGTCGTGCGCACCATCCGCAACCGTATCGACCAGTTCGGCGTGGCCGAACCCGACATCCGCAAGCAGTCGGACAATCAGGTGCAGGTGCAGCTGCCCGGCATGACCGATTCCGAAAGAGCCATCCAGATCATCGGTCAGACCGCCCATCTGGAATTCCACATCGTGCGCGACGACGTGGATCCGACTTCCATCATGCTGCCCGCCGGCACGGCGCGCTATCCGCTCATCGTCAAGGGCCAGTACGGCACGCAGACGGAAAGCTCCATCATCCTCGACACCGAAGCCCTCATGGGCGGCGAGGACATCACGAATGCGCGTCCGGCCTTCAACGAATTCGGACAGTCCTACGTGGCTCTGGAATTCAACAACCGCGGCGCCAGCAACTTTGAACGCGTCACCGGCGAAAACATCAAGAAGCGCATGGCCATAGTCCTGGACGGCAAGGTCTACTCCGCCCCCGTCATTCAGGACCGCATCTCCGGAGGCAAGGCTTCCATCACCGGCAACTTCACCACCGAAGAGGCGCAGGATCTCGCCATCGTGCTGCGTGCCGGTTCCCTGCCTACGCCCGTTTCCATCCTGGAAGAGCGCACCGTCGGTCCTTCCCTCGGCAAGGAATCCATCAGCAGCGGCATCAAGGCCTCCCTCGTGGGCGCCGCGGCCGTGGTCCTCGTCATGCCGCTCTACTACGGACTCTCCGGCTTCATTGCCGACATCATGCTCTGCTTCACCATCACCATCCTTCTTGCCGGCATGACGCTCTTCGGCGCCACGCTCACCCTGCCCGGCATTGCGGGCATCGTGCTCACCATAGGCATGTCCGTGGACGCCAACGTGCTCATCTTCGAGCGCATCAGGGAAGAAATCAAAAACGGCATGTCCGCCATGGCGGCGGTAGAAGCCGGCTTCAGCCGCGCCAGCATTTCCATCATCGACTCGAACCTGACAACGCTCATCACGGCAGCCATTCTGTACCAGTTCGGCACAGGTCCCGTGAGAGGTTTTGCCGTCACGCTGTCGCTGGGTATTCTGGCCTCCATGTTCACGGCCGTCTTTGTCTCCAGGGCCGTCTTTGAAACGTGGGTCTCCCGCTCCAGCAGCCAGAAAATCAGCATCTAGGACAAAGAGGTCCTTCCCATGGCATTCGCACTTCTTTCCCGTCAGACGAACATAGACTTTGTCGGCTTCCGCCGCATAGCCTTCAGCATTTCCGGCTTCTTCATCATCATCGGCCTCATCGCCATCATCATGAACGGCGGCCTGCGCTACGGCGTGGACTTTGCCGGCGGCGTCATGGTGCAGGTTGAATTTGCCCAGCCCATTCCCGACGAACAGGTGAAGACCGCTCTGCAGAACGTGGATCTGCCCGGACTTACCGTGCAGCAGGTCGACACCGAAAACCGCGACTATCTGCTGCGCTTCTCCATGCCCTCAGGAGAAAACCAGGATCTGCGCGAACAGGTATCTTCCGCGCTCAAGTCCAGCATTCCCGACAACGCCTCGACCATACAGCGTCTGGAATCCGTCGGCCCCAAGGTAGGCAACGATCTGCGCAACATGGCCATCGAGGCCCTGTTCTATGCCGTGCTGCTCATCACCGTCTACATCTCCGGCCGCTTCGAATACAGCTGGTTCATGGCCGGAGCCATGGCCCTGGTGCTCTGGGGCGCCGTGTACGGCGCCTCCTATCTCGGCTTCAACAGGCTGTGGGGCGTGGCCATCGGCATGATCATCACGCTCATCTGCTGCTGGAAACTGAAGCTGAACTTTGCCCTGGGCGCCATTCTGGCCCTCATCCACGACGTCATCGTCACCCTGGGGCTGCTCACCCTCCTCGGCGTGGAAATAGACCTCAACGTCATCGCCGCCCTGCTCACCCTCGTGGGCTACTCCATCAACGACACCATAGTCGTGTACGACCGCATCCGCGAGAACCGCGCCCTGATGGGCAAGAAGGCCTCCTTTGAGGAGCTGGTGAATCGCTCGGTGAACCAGTCTGCCCGCCGCACCCTCATCACCACCATCACCACCGTGATGGCCCTGGGCGTGATGTGCATCATCGCAAAGCTGTACGGCCTGGACAGCATCTTCACCTTCGCGTTCCCGCTGATGATGGGCATGATCAGCGGTGTGTACACCTCGCTGTGCGTGTCCACTTCGGCCTGGGTGCTGTGGAGCGAGCGCAAGCCCAAGGCAAAGAAAAACTGACCCGTTTCAGGAGGAACAGACCATGAAGTGTCCCTATTGCGGCGCGGAGGAATCGAAAGTCATCGACTCCCGCCCCACCGAAGACAATGAGCGCATCCGCCGCCGCCGCGAATGCCTGAGCTGCCATATGCGCTTTACGACCTATGAGGTCGTGGAGACTGTGCCGCTGGTGGTCGTGAAGAAAGACAGCTCCCGGGAGCCTTTCGACCGCCAGAAGCTGCTCAACGCCATGGTGCGCGCCTGCGCCAAGCGCCCGGTGAGCTATGAATCCCTGGAGCGCGCGGTCAGCAGCATTGAGCAGACCCTGCTCAGCTCCTACGACCGCGAGATCCCCAGCATGCGCATCGGCGAGCTGACCATGCAGGAGCTGAAAAAGATCGACGAGGTGGCCTACGTCCGCTTTGCCTCGGTCTACCGGCAGTTTGCAGATGTGGAAAGCTTCTTCAATGAGCTGCAAAAGCTCATGGGCGACCGCAGGGAACCCCAGAAATAAGGAACATCCTTCTTCGCCGGTCCTCGGCCCGAAAGGGCAGGGGGCCGGTGTTTTTTATACCAGCCGCCGGGAGAGCCATTCCAGCGTTTCCACCTGCACCTGCGCCCGGCGCAGCTCTCCGAGGGCCTCCTCCGGGGCGTTCATCTCCAGATGCCCGTCCGACGCCCGCAGGGCTGCTTCCAGTTCGGTGAAATCAGCCGTGCGCAGCAGGTGGTTCATGCCGGTGCGCATTCGGTCGCAGCGGTCGGCACCGTCGGCAAGGGCCTGCCGTGCGGTGGGGTAGTCCTGGGCACGGATAGCGTCGATGGCGGTATCCAGCTGCACCGAAATGGTGTCGGCGAATTTTTGCACCTGAAAGCTGCTGTAAAAGGAAACGGCCAGCAGCGCCGCCACGATGACAATACAGGCGTAAATGCGTTTCATGTGCTCACCTCATTGGAGAGCCGCCGGGATGGCGGCTTTCTTTTTTCAGCAGAAAATAATCCTCGGTCTCGTTGCCGATCAAAAGCAGGATCTCCTCCGGCAGCAGGGTGTTGGCCTGGGCCGTACGCTCCAGCCAGGCACGGTCCTTGCCGCACCAGCGCAGGTTGTCTTCCAGCACCTGCCCATCCAGCACAAAGGGGATGGTGGCGTTGGTGTGCTCTGCCTTCACCTGCAGGTCGGCAAGGCGGGCGGGTTCTTTTTCCGGCCGCAGCGCCACCGAGAGGGTGCCGTTCGTTTCAATGACGGCGTAGGAGACCTCGCGCGGGTCGAAGATGTTCTTGCCGCGCAGTGCTTCCATCAGGTCGGCGGTGGTGAGCCGCAGCATCCGCAGGGCGTTCTGGTCGATCTGCCCGTCTAAGATCACGGTCTTGGGCCGCCCGGAGAGAAAGTTGAAGAATTTTTGGCTGCGGAAGCTCAGCACCGACCCCAGCAGTTCCAGCGCCGCAATGAGAAACAGCGGGATCAGGCTGGAGGTGATGGGCACTTCCTCCGACTCAATGGAGATGGAGGCCAGGTTGGAGATGAGGATGGTGGATACCAGTTCTTCAGGCTGCAGCTCCCCCAGCTGGCGTTTGCCCATCAGACGCATGGCAAACAGAACACACAGATAAATGATGATGGTGCGGCAGATCAGAAGCTTCATAAAAGACCCCCTCCCGTCCGGGCTGGAATGGAACGCGCAGCCGCCGGGCATACTGCTGTGCAAAGGAGTGAAGCACATGCAGAAGTTATCACGCTCTCTGGCCGAAAATCTTGCCGCGCTGGATGCGCTGTTTGGCGCATCTGCGGATTATTATGCCAAAGAAATCACGATTTATCATTGCAAAGGGGCCATCATCCTGTTTGACGGCATGGCCAGTCTGGATTCCCTGTGGGAGCTTTTGCTGGATGCCGCCAGCCGTCAGGCCCCGCCGAACCGGTCCGATGCGCAGCCGCTGACCGGGCAGGAAGCCTATGCGCTGATCTTGCACGGGTCGGCCTTTCCGGCAGAAAGCAGCCCTGTGCAGGATATGCCGGACCTTGTCAAGCGGCTGACGGCGGGCATGGCGGTGCTGCTGCTGGACGGCTGTGCCGAGGGCATCGCGTTTTCGGTGCAGGGGCTGAAGTACCGCTCGGTGGAGGAGCCCTCGGGCGAAGGCAACCTGCGCGGCTCCCGGGAAGGCTTTGCTGACCTTTTGCGGGTGAACCTGAGTCTGCTGCGGCGGCTCATCCGCACGCCCGACCTTGTGCAGGAGGTGCAGCAGGCAGATACCGCCGCCAAAACAGAATATGCCCTCTGTTACTGCAAAAGCAGGGCAGACCCGGCCATGGTGCGCCGCGTGCGCAAAACGCTGGCCGCTGCAAAACCGGAACTGCTGCTGGATTCCAGCTATTTCGTGCCGTGGCTGCTGCCCAGCTGGGCCCGGCTGTTCACGCCGGTGAGCTATACTGAGCGCCCGGCCGCCGCGGCGGCAAAGCTCTGCGAGGGCAAGATCATCGTGCTGGTCAACGGCAGCCCGTCGGCCATGGTGCTGCCGGCCCTTTTCTGCGAGAACTTTGAATGTCTGGATGACTATGCCTCCACCGCCGTGTTTGCATCTTTTCTGCGGGTGCTGAAATATGCTTCCTTCTACCTGACCGTGTTTCTGCCGGGGGTGTTCGTGTGCCTTGCGGTCTACCTGCCGGAGCTCATCCCGCCGCAGCTTTTATACAAGATCGCCGCTGCCGAGAAGGCCACACCGCTGCCTCTGTTTGCTGAAATGCTGCTGGTCATTCTGGTGTTGGAAGTCATCCGCGAAGCCGGGCTGCGGATGCCGCAGTCGCTGGGGCATTCGGTCAGCCTGGTGTCGGCCATCATCCTCGGGGATGCGGCCATTGCCACCGGCCTCATGAGCACGCCGGTCATCTTCGTGGCCAGTGTCACGGCCATTGCGCTGTTCGTCACGCCGTCGCTGTATGAGCCCGCCGTGCTGCTGCGCCTGGGCGTTCTGCTTGCGGCGGGCATTGCCGGGCCGGTGGGGCTGGTGGGGGCGTTTTTTGCGTTTCTGCTCAGTCTTTCCGGCACCGGCATGATGGGGGTGCCGTACCTTGCGCCGCACCCGTTCCCGCAGGCACCCCTTGCAGAGGACGGCGTCATCCGGCGCAACTACCGCCGCCTGTCCCGGCAGGGCTTCAATATCTGGCAGGACCGGAGGTGAAGTGCAGCATGAAACAGAAAGAGGTTTTTTCGGGCCCGGCACTGGGCCTCAGCGTGCTCACCGCAGCACTGGCAGACGCCGCGGCCCCGGCCGGTTCGGTGCGCGCGGCACTGCTGTCCGGGCTGCTGAACGCGGCCGTTTTGTCGGCGCTGATCCTGCTTGCGGGCGCATTCTGGCAGCGGTCGCAGGCGTTCCGGCTGGCGTGGATGACCGCGCTGCCGCTTTGGCTGCTGGCGGAGCTTGCCCGTACTGTCCTGCAGGCACACGCCGTCTGCCGGGAGGAATTCCGCTCCATGGCGCTGCTCGGCGTGCTGCCGCTGCTGCTCTGGGCCGGGGGACAGCTTGCGTCCGGCAGCTGGAACGCAGCTGCACGGGTGCTGTGGTGGATGGTCTTTCTGGGCCTCGTTTTGTGCCTGCCGGGGCTGCTGGGGCAGATGCACTGGGCAAGGCTGGTGGCGGCGGATGCCGCGCGCCCGGCCCGCAGTGTGCAGGCCCTTGTTTATGCGGAATACTTTTTCGGCCCGCCGCTGTGTGCAGGAAAAACGCCGAAGCACTTGCTGGGGCTGCCCTGGCCTGCTTTTGCGGTGCAGGCCGCCGCATGGCTCGGGATGGGTCTTGTCTTCGGGGCGGGTGATTACCCGCAGCGAGAGCTGCTCCGTGCCTGGAACGCGGGCGTGTTTTCACGGCTGGATGCGCTGCTGCTGCTGGTCTGGCTGGCCTGCGCGTTTTACCGGATCGGCTTTTTGTGCACGGCACTGCGCACCTGTCTTTGCGGCACTGCCCCTGCCGGGAAAGGATCCGCAGAATGAACCGACGCTCACGTTTCAAGCTTCTGTTCACGGCGCTGTGTGTGGGCTGGTGCTTTTTGTTCCTGCGCTGCGAGACCACCGAAAAAAGCATGGTCCGGGCCGTGTATCTTGCCCGGACGGAAACCGGCACGCAGGTGCTGCTCTGGTATCAGGCACCGGAAGCTTCGGCGGACGCCTCGGAGGCGTCTGCGGCGGTGCAGGCCGCCGGGGCCGAAGGGGACACGCTGGAAAAAGCCCTCTCTGCCGCAGAGGAAGCGCTGCCGCAGGCGGCGGATTATCGGCTTTGTGATTACCTGCTCACCACGCCCGGCGGTGCAGATGCACTGCTGGCAGACTACGAGCAGCTGGTGCTTGCGCGCAAATGCGGGCGCACCGCAGCCCGGGTGAGCTGCACCCGCCTGAGCGGAGAAGACCTTTTGAAAGTCTGTGAGGAACAGGACGGTTTTGCGGACAAACTCCTCGAGAAACTCAAGGCGCATTCCGCCGAAATGCCGCGGCTTTATCAGCACGGTGAGACAATGCTGCTGCCGCTGCTGTGCCGCGCGGAGGAAGACGCTGCATTTGAAAAAACAGCCCTCCTGCAAACGGGCGCAGGGCAGACAGAACTGCCGGAAGCTCAGGCGGAAATGGCCCGCCTTCTGGCGGAGCAGCCCGGGGCAAAAACCTTCTGGCTGGACGAAAAACAGGTGAAAATTCGTCGTTGCAGCGTATCTGTGACACTGGATAAAAACGCGGTGTGCCTGCGGCTGGACGCGCAGCTGGCGGCGGGGGAACCCCAGCCCGCCGAAGCGCAGCGTGCAGAGCTGGAAGCCCTTGCCGTGCAAACGGTGCACACCTTCTGGCAGCAGGGGGCAGACCTTCTCGCCCTCGGCCCGCGCAGGGCAGTGCAGGCAGGAACAAACGGAGAAATGTTCACAACAAAAAACGCCTGCCCGGAGATACGGGCAGACGTGCATTTTCTGGGGTTCTGAATGGCGCGGTCAATCGGCCGTGGGGAAGGTGACGGTGATGGTCGTGCCTTCGTCCACCTGGCTTTCCAGCTTGATGCGGGCACCATGGATGCGGGCAATGTGCTTGACGATGGCAAGGCCCAGGCCGGTGCCGCCGGTGGCCTTGCTGCGGCTCTTGTCCACGCGGTAGAAACGCTCGAACACGCTGGATTGCGCTTCCTTCGGGATGCCGATGCCGTTATCGGCCACGGTCAGGGTGCAGTGGCCGTCGCGGCAGCAGGCCGTGGTGATCTGCACCTTGCCGCCGGGGCGGTTGTAGCGGATGGCGTTGTCGCACAGATTCTGGCACAGCTCATCCAACAGGTCGCGGCTGCCGCGCACCGGGGCGCTCTCGCCGAGGTACGAGAGAGAAATGTAGGCCCGGCGGGCATTCAGTTTCTGCCGCTCCACGCATTCCTTCGCCACGTCCAGCAGGTCCACCACTTCCATGGCAGGCGTGCTGCCGGTCTCGCTGGCGCTGTCCAGCTTTGAAAGCTGCAGGATGTCGTTGACCAGCTGCAGCATCCGGGTGGCTTCCACATGGATCTTCTGGGCAAAGCCCTGCACATCTTCCGGTTTTGCGATGCCGGTCTCGATCAGCTCCGCGTAGCCGGAAATGCTGGTCAGCGGGGTCTTCAGTTCGTGGCTGACGTTTGCCGTGAACTCCTGCCGCATCTTCTCGTTGTTCTCGCGCAGGATGCGGTCGGAGTGGATGCTCTCGGCAAAGGGGATCAGCTCTTTGTAAGGCACATTCTCCTGGATGTGGTCAAGGTCCTCGGTCATATCCAGCACCGGCTGAACGAGGGCCTTGGTCAGCAGCCCGGCCAGGATGGCGGCGGCCATCATCAGGGCAACGCAGCTCAGCACGATGGCCGGGATAGAGGAATCGTAGATGGACCAGATGGTCTCGGCGTCCTGTGCCACGCGCAAAATCTCGCCGGTGGGCAGCAGGACGGCGTAATAATAGGTCTCGTATCCCATGGTCTGAGAGTCGCGGATGTCCTTGCCGACACCGTCGGAAATGGCCTGCTTGATCTCCGGGCGGGAGAGGTGGTTCTCCATGGGCTGATCGGTGGCGGATTCAAACAGCACACTGCCGTCCTGCGAGATCAGGGTGATGCGCAGGTCCTCCGTCACAAAGTGGGTCAGCTCCTGCGGCTGCTGGTCGGTCATCTCATAGCCCGCGCTGACCAGTTCGGCTTCCTGCTCCAGGCCGGTCCAGGCCTGCGCGGTGAACGCTTTGTGAAAAACGAAGATGCACAGTGCAGCTGTGAACAGCAGCCCCAGAAAACCCATCAGAAACAGGCGATAGCTGATTTTTTCTTCCATGCTGCGCAGTTTCATTCTTCGCCAGCCTCCTCCTCATCGGTCAGCTTATAGCCCACCTTGCGCACGGTGCAGATATAGCGCCCGGCATCACCCAGCTTTTTGCGCAGGGTGCGGATGTGCATGTCCACCGTGCGGCTCTCCACCGAGATGTCGGTGCCCCACACCACCTGCAGGATGGTCTCGCGGGTCACGACAAGGTTGGTGTTTTCCAGCAGCAGGCGCAGCAGGCTGTACTCCTTGTAGGTCAGCTCCACAGGCGCGCCGTTCACCGTCACGCTGTGGCGGGCGTTGTCCAGCAGGATCTCGTGGAAGGTGAGCACGTTGGGCCGGGCCTCCGGGGCCGAGCGGCGCAGCGCAGCGCGCACGCGGCTCAAAAATTCCATGATGCCGAAGGGTTTTGTGATGTAGTCGTCCGCGCCGCAGTCCAGTCCGCGCACGGTGTCCAGCTCGCTGGATTTGGCCGTGACCATGATGATCGGCAGCCGCCGCAGAGAAGGGGTGTTGCGCAGCTTTTTCAGGATGGAAAAACCGTCCTCGCCGGGCAGCATCACGTCCAGGATCACCAGCTCCGGCTCGGCGGCGTGCATAGCCTGCCAGAACGGCTCGGCGCTTTCAAAGCTGGATACTTCGTAGCCGCTGGACTGCAGAGCATACTGCTCCAGCTCCCGGATGGCGGCATCGTCTTCGACAAGATAGATCATTGTTCCTTTTCCTCCACAATGTGATTTTCAGGGAACAGGTAGCGTTCGCGGTAACGGTCCAGGCGGCGATGGAATTCCTCGCTCTCCTTGGTGTCGTTGCCATGGCGCAGGTCGTTGAGGTATGCGTGGGTATCGAAGCTGTCCTGTGCCACCTCGATCTGTGCAACGGCCACATTGCTGCAGTGGTCGCACACGCGCTCGTAGTTGGTCAGGATATCTTCCAGCACGAAGCCATATTCAATGGAACAGCTGCCAGCCTGCAGGCGGGCGATGTGGTGGGCCTTGATGGCACGCACCAGCTCGTTGACCACGGCTTCCAGCGGTTCCACCTTTCCGGCAAGGTGCAGATCGCCTTTGCGGAAGGCTTCAGTGGTGCGGTTCAGGGTGTCCTGCACGGCATCTTCCAGCACCTGCAGCTCGTCGCGGGCATCCTGCGAGAACTGGATGTCTTTGATGTGCATTTCTTCTGCCGAGGCCAGCAGGTTCACCGAATGGTCGCTGATGCGCTCAAAATCACTGATGGTGTGCAGCAGGGTGTTCACGCTTTGGCTGTCGGCGTGGCTCAGCTCCCGGCTGGAAAGCTTGACAAGGTAGGTGCCCAGGGCGTCTTCATAGCGGTCCACCTGGCACTCCTCGTCCCGCACCTTCTGGGCAAGGGCATCGTCCCACTTGTGGGTCAGGCTCATGGCCTGCATGACGCCCACGCGGGCCAGCTCGGCCATTTCGCCGGTGGCACTGCGGGCACGCTCCACGGCCATGGCCGGGGTGTTCAGCAGACGCTCATCCAGCAGGGCAAAGCCCTCTTTTTCCGGGGAATCCGGAATGGTGAGGATGGCCAGCTTTTCCAGCACATTGGCAAAGGGCAGCAGGATGATGGTGGCCAGAATGTTGAATGCGGAGTGTACCACAGCGATGCCCCATGCCTCAATGGTGGTGTTCACGAAGGGGAAGTGGCACACGGCGTTCAGGCCGTAGAAGCCCACCAGGAAGATGGTCACGCCGATGATGTTGAAGTACAGGTGCACCATGGCAGCACGGCGGGCATTTTTATTGGCACCCACCGAGGAGATCAGTGCAGTGACGCAGGTGCCGATGTTCTGGCCCATGATGATGGGGATGGCACTGCCATAGGTGATGACGCCGGTGGCGCTCAGTGCCTGCAGAATGCCGACGCTAGCGCTGGAGCTCTGGATGATGCCGGTGACGAGGGCACCCACCAGAACGCCGAGAATGGGGTTGGAAAAGCGGGTGAACAGGCTGGTGAACCATGCTTCGCCCTGCAGCGGCAGCACCGCGTTGGACATGGTGGTCATGCCGGTCATCAGCACGGCAAAACCGATGAGGATGGTGCCGATGCCTTTTTTCTTCTCACTCTTACACATATACAGCAAAATGCCGATAAATGCAAGCACAGGGCTGAAAGAAGTGGGCTTGAGCAGCTGGATGAACAGGCTGTCGCCCTGCAAGCCGGAAAGGCTCAGGATCCAGCTGGTGACCGTGGTGCCCACGTTGCTGCCCATGATGACGCCGATGGCCTGGTGCAGCTCCATGATGCCGCTGTTGACAAAGCCCACCACCATGACGGTGGTGGCGCTGGAGCTCTGGATGATGGCGGTGACGCACAGACCCAGGAAGAAGCCCTTGATGGGGCTGTCGGTCAGCTTGCTCAGGATCTTCTGCAGCTGGCCGCCGGCCTGCTTTTCCAGCGCCTTGCCCATGATGTCCATACCGAACAGGAACAAGGCCAGGCCGCCCAGCAGTGAAAAGACATTGAAAATTGTCATAGAGTGGTTCCTCACTTTTGATTTGACGTATAGCGTGTTTTCGGTGTGTTTCTCCTGAATATGAGTATACCGGTGCAATGTAAAATCCAAAATCGAGGGAATGTAAAATCCATGTAAAGGTAAGAAAAACGTAAAAATCAGGTGCATGGCTGCGATGCTGCGCCGGTTTCTGGCGGGGTGCGGAAAAAGGGCCGGGACAATATTGTTTTTTGAGAAGGGTTCTATTATAATAAAGAAAGAAATGCTGTCCCGGCCTGCGCAACGGCAGTGCCGCCCAGCAGCGGGAGCACAGGAGGAAACGAAGGATGGGTACGTTCAACGTCTCGCTGAAAACGCTGATCGAGCGTGTCAGCATGGAAGTGGTCTATACGCCGAAGGAGCTGGATGACATCTGCGTGGAGATCGCCGAGGTCAACCGCCCGGGTCTGTTCCTGGCGGGCTACTATGATTATTTTGACAAACTGCGTCTGCAGATCATGGGTCTGGCAGAGATGAACTTTCTGTCCGGGCTGTCGGCGGAAAAACGCTATGAAGCACTGGACCAGCTGTTCCGCCAGCAGCCGCCGGCCGTCATCGTCTGCCGCAGCGAGGAGCTGACCCCCTTCCCGGAGATGCAGGAGCTGGCTCAGAAGCACGGCGTGGCCCTGCTGCGCTCCAACGAGACCACCTGCACGTTGATGGGCAGCCTGATCAGCGTGCTGAATCTGGAACTGGCACCCCGCATCACCCGCCACGGCGTGCTGGTGGAAGTGTATGGCGAAGGCATTCTGATCCTGGGCGACAGCGGCATCGGCAAGAGTGAGCTGGCCATTGAGCTGGTCA
>ENA-OVGB01002215-OVGB01002215.1-human-gut-metagenome-genome-assembly--contig:-NODE-2215-length-14607-cov-2.562741_pt1 | contig 14607 bp, 9 predicted proteins | sample MGYA00237767_ERZ505413 | MGnify/ENA primary metagenome ERZ505413 (study PRJEB26158, sample SAMN06016410) | human gut metagenome | biome: human gut; feature: ankylosing spondylitis patient; material...
ATAGATTTGCGGCGCTCCAAAAAATGGCGGGGGGGGGGAATCCGGACTGGACGAGTTGGATGTCTGTATTCGTACGCTTGTCGCCGACCATATCGAAGAGGAGTTCCAGTTATCGCAGTTGAGCGAGGAGATCGACTGCTGCATTTCGGGACTTTCCGAGCAGTGCCGCCGGGTGTTCCTGTTGAGCCGCACGACAGGCCTGAAAAACCGGGAGATCGCCGAGCGGCTCAACATCAGCGTCAAGAAAAGCATATCGGGGCGGCGCTCTCCCAGCTTCGGATCCGGCTCAGCCGCAGCGGATTTCTGCGGCTTTTCCTCTGAAAAACAGAAGATGCCCTGCACCGTTTCGGTGCAGGGCATTGCTTTTTCCGCCTCGTTAGCGGAGTGGGAATTCGTGTGTGTGTGCGACGCGTCCGCCGGGACCGACGATTCGGATCGCGATTCGGTCGCCTGTCATGTCGCACCGTATGTAGCTTTGATTGCCGTTGACCACGACCGGGAACCGAACTTCGTCGTTTGCCGGGTGGAAGCCGTAGCGGTGCGTGTGGCCGGAGAACATGATATTGATGCCGGCCTCGTTGAGGATCGGCAGGAACAGATTCCGGAGGTGGTTGCTGCCGTGCCACGTTCCGCCGTCGAGCGGAATATGGAGGAAGACGACGCGTGCCGAGGCGTTGCGGAAGGTTTCGGAGGCCACCGCCCTGCGGAGCCATTCGCACTCTTCGCGGCGATAGGCGTCGTAGTCGGCAAGCCCTCCGTATTCGATGTCCGTGTCAGGCTTGTCTTCGCCGCAGTCGAGCAGCAAGAAACAGACCGATCCGACTTTGCAGAGTTGGTAGTGGCGGCCGTTACGCGTCGGGAAATAGTCGTGCAGACGGTCGGCGAAGACGCCGCGCGTCTCATGGTTGCCGCGGTTGTAGAGTATCGGGGTCTCCGAGGCGTAAAGGTTTACCGAGGCGTCGATGAAATCCCGGAACAACTGCTCCTCATTTTCAATGCTGTTGGACATGTCGCCGTTGAGCATTACGAAGTCGTGTTTGCCGAAATCGATTTCCCGGCACAGTTCGGTCATGTCGTCGGCGCGTCCGTGGATGTCGTTCAGGATGACGAACGAACAGTCGGTTCCCGTTGCCGGGAATGTCCGGAACCGGAACGGCGCGCGTTTGTAGACATTGCTGGCAACGGTCCTGCCGTAGAGGACGTTGTCTCCGTGTTTCCATTCGAGTACCTCCTGCGAGAAGATGCGGTAGCAGTATTTCGTTCCGGGACGCAGGTTGTTCAGCCGCACGGCGTGCAGTGTCTTGTGCGCCTGTTTGCGGCCCGCGACGGTTTCGTAATGGCGGGTATGTTCGGCGGCGTAGAAACTGCGTCCGTCGTCCTCGGCCACCTCGACCCACGAAAGGGCGGGTTTGCTGGTGGCCCAGACCACCGTGACGCCGTCCGAGGTCAGGTCGCAGAGCCAGGGACCGTGCGTGATCTTGAAATCCTGCGCCGTGAGGGTCGTACACGCGGCCAGCGCCAGGATCGTCGATAGGATTTTTTTCATGTTCGTCTGTTTTTTGGAAGATTTTCGTTTCCGGAACCGCCCTTTCGGAGCGGCCTCGTAGCGGAGATGGTAAGAAATCCGGACCGACCATTTGTCTGGCGGCCGGTCCGGACCGTGTATGCGGGAGCCGCCCTTCGGCCCGGGATCACTCTTCCCCTCCGCCGTCTTCGCCGGAGATGTCCTCTTCGGTCTGGAAGCGGATGTCGGCGATCACGGGACGGTGATCCGAAGCATCGACGCCGCCGACCTGCTGGTCGCCGCGCGATACGACCTGGCAGTTCTGTACGCCGAAGTGCTCGATCGGGGCGTACATGATGTAGTCGATCTTGCGGGAGGGATCGTCCGACGGGAAGGTGTATTGGTCGATCGGCCCCGTGTTCGTCAGGAACGAGGTCATCGTGGCGATGACGTTCGAACTGGGAATGGCGTTGAGGTCGCCCGCAAGGATGAGGTCTCCGTCCAGTTCCGTGTCGCGGATACGGCGGATCTCATTGGCCTGCACCAGGCGGCTCGCATCGCCCGAAAGATGATCGAGGTGCGTCGAGGCGACATAGAGGTCTTTGCCGTCGATCTCGACGCGGATGACGCACAGCGAACGGTCCTCTCCCGGTTGCGAAGCGGCGCAGGGGAGCCGGTAACTGCGGGTCTCTATAATCGGGTGTTTCGACAGCACGGCGTCGCCGTACTCGCCGCCGTCGCGGTCGATGGCCTTCGAGAAGTGCCACTCCATGCCGAGCTTTTCGGCCAGATCGCAGGCCTGGTGCACGTCCTTGCCCGTGCGGTTGGTGAACACGTCGACTTCGTTCAGGGTCACGAAATCGGGGTTTTGGCGGCGGATCACCTCGGCGATCGCATCCAGGTCGGCCGCATTCGCGGGGCTCGTGGCGCGGGCGCCGTAGATGTTGTAGGTCATTATGCGGATGATCCTGCCTTTGGGTGGAATGACTGCCTTGTCTCCGTGCTCGTCGTTGTAATTGTCGTCGTTGGTGCATGAAACGACAATCAGGAGCAGCGCCCACAGACATATAGTCTTTTTCATAGTCTTTTGTTTGGTTTAAAAATTTGTTAGTCGGATCAGAATGCCCATACTTCGGCGATGCAGGTCTGGTAGAGGTCGGCCTGCGTGGCGGTGACGAAGATACGGAAATAGCGTCCCGTTGCCTTGTGGTCGAGGTATACCGTGTTCTCGATCCGGTTTTCGACGGTAAAGGTCCCTGCATGGGTCCAGTTTTGGTTGTCGTCGCTCACGTCGATGTTGAAGATACGCGGGTTGCCGCTGCTCTTGGGAACGTCGGAGCCTTCTTTGTCAGACCGTCCGCGGATCGTGAGTCCGTGCAGTTCCTTGGGTGCGCCCATGTCGACGGCGATCCAGTGCGGCGGGCCGGGTTTGGCGTTGCGCCACTGCGTACCCCAATAGGTGTTGTTTTCGCCGTCGATGATCGAAACGGCCAATCCGCGGTTGGGGTAGGTTGATGTCGCTTCAGCCTCCTGCGTCGAGAACCCGGCGATCGACCAGCCGCTCCTGTCGTATCTCGGGAACGGATTTTCGGTGTAGTAGCCGTTGATGCGCAGGTAAGCCGTCTGCAACGATTCGTTGACGGCCAGGTCGGGTGTCACATTCTCGATCCGTACCGGCAGCAGGAAGACGCCCACGCCGTCGAACGCCTGGCTGTTGATGGCGATCCGGATGGGCGAGGAGATGTATTTCCCGTTAGGAATCACGGCTTCGAGGTTCTCGATCGTGTAGCTTCCATCAAGCATCATCGGGTAGTTGCTCTGGTGCTTCTGATTGTAGGTATCCACCAGTTCGGGGGCGACGCGAAATTTGACCGTCACATCGCATCCCGGGTTGCGGATTCCGCTCAAGTTGGCGTAGACCATGAGCGACGTGTCGCGTTCGAGCGGGAATGAGAGTGTGTTCTTGGAGGCGTCGTCGACGGCGTTGACCGTGTAAATACGCGTATAGTTCTCGGGGTTGTCCACGTTCAGGTCGTCCTGAATCGGGTTTTCGCAGGCTGCGAAGAGCGTTCCGCAGCAGAGGACAGCCAGGTATTTCGTAAGTTTCATAGTCGTTATTCGTTTTTACGGTTACCATCCGGGATTCTGGACGATCTGCGGATCGCGGTTGATTTCGGACTGGGGAATGGGGAAAAGGTAGAACTCGGGCCGGAACACGCGGGTTTCGAATACGGTTTTCTCGTAGAACGCCTCGTCGGTGAAGCTGTTGCCTGCGTCGACGTTCATGCCGTAGAAGGGTCCTCCGTCGGTCTGGTCGGCGATCAGCCAGCGGCGGGTGTCGAAATAGCGCAGTTGCTCGAAGCAGAGTTCGATGCGGCGTTCCAGCCGGATCTGCTCGCGCATTTGACTCTGGTTGAGATCGCTTTGGACCGGTCCCAGGCCGCCGCGCTCGCGGATTTTGTTCAGGTAGGTTTCGATGTCCGCATTCCCGGGATCGTATTCGTTGAGCGCCTCGACGTAGTTGAGCAGTATCTCGGCGTAACGCATGATGACGAAGGGACGCTTGATGTAGTTGCCGTTCTTGGGATTGGACGAGGGCGAAACGTTTTTGATGGCGATGTATCCCGAACGCGGGAAGTCCCACGTGCCTTTCTTTCCCGATCCTCCGGTGTAGTAGAGCTGGATGCGGGTTTTCTGATCGCCGATCCAGTAGGCGCCGTTGAAGCAGATGTTGACGTAGAAACGCGGTTCACGATTGACGAACATGTTGCGCGTACCGGCGGGAGCGAATACCCAGCCCGATTTGGGGTCGGAGTAGTTCGCCTTCGAATAGCCGCTCTCCTTGTCCGGGGTAATGGCCGTGCCGTCTTTCATGCGGAAAGCGTCGACCAGTTGCTGGGTCGCCCCCATGCTTTCATAGCCGCTGAACTGCCGGGGTGAAGCCGACCGTTCCCAATGTTTGAGGTAGTTGCTGATGCGGACCATCATCACCTCGCTGTTCCAGTTCTCCAGGAAAACGTTGCGGCAGGACAGGTAAGGGTCGAGCGTTCCGTCGGTGTGGTACTCCTTGTAGAGGTCGAAAATTCCCAGGTCGATGACATCTTTTGCAGCCTGGGCGGCCTTGTTCCACTTTTCGGGGTCTTTTCGGGTCGAAAAAAGGTGTTTGCCGTCCGTGTTGACCACGTTGGCGTAGGCCGGGTTGCCGTTGAACTGGTCGCTGGCGGCCAGCAGCAGTACGCGGCTTTTGAGTCCCATGCGCATGGCCAGTGTCGCCCGGCCGTAATCCTTGTCGGCCTGTACGGTGAAGTGCAGCGGCAGGCGGTTGTTGTCGATCATGTCGTCCAGTTCGCCGACGATGTAATCCACGCACTCGTCGTAGGAACTGCGCGGCAGGTTCATCTTCACATCGTCGCGGTCGAGGTCGCCCGGAAGCACCTCGTCGCCCAGCAGTACGCAGGGGCCGTACTGGCGCAGCAGGCAGTAATAGAACCAGGCACGCAGGAAGCGGGCTTCGTTCTTGTATTGTTCGACGACGATCGGGCCGCGCGTAGGATCGTCGAGCATCTCCTGGTTCGAGCCGATGTGCTGGATGAAGTAGGTTGCCGAGCGGATGCCCCGGTAGTAGTGCGACCAGTACTCGTAGTAGTTCGACGATGCGCTCCAGTTGCCGAGGTTCATCTTGAAGGAGTTGTAATCCTCGCGGTCGTAGGTAACGTCCAGGTCGTCCGAACACGGGTCCCAGGGCACGCCGTTGGTGCGGTGCGACTCGTCGCGGATGTAGCTGTAAACGGTAGCCAGGTATTTCTCGGAGTAGGAGGTGCGCTGGAATACCTGCTCGATGGTGATCCGGTCGTCGGGAACCTGGTCGAAGAAGTCGTCGTTGCAGGCGGTCAGGATGCCGAGGGCGGCCAGTAAAGTGAGTATTGTTTTAAGTTTCATAGCTTGTCGGGGATTTTAGAAGTTGAAATTGATACCCAGGCTGACGGAACCGATGTTGGGATATTTTGCGCCGCGGCCGTCGCCCAGTTCCACGTCCCACAGTTTGAATTTGCTGAATGTAAGCAGATTGACGCCCTGTATGAAGATGCGCGCATTGTTGATGTGGATGCGTTTCATCCAGCGGTCGGGGAGCGTATAGGAGAGTTCGATGTTTTTCAGACGCAGGTAGCTGGTATTTTTGAGCCACCACGTGCTGGCTTCGTAGTTCATGTTCATGTTGCCGATCGAGAGGCGCGGGTAGAAGACATCCTGGCGGGGATTGGCCTCGGTCCAACGGTCGGTGATGTTGCTCAGCAGGTTGCCGCGGCTCGATCCCTGTGCGAAAGGCAGTACGCCTTCGCCGCTGAGGATCGCGTCGACGTGTGCGGCGCCCTGGAACATGGCTGACAGCGAGAGGCCTTTCCAGCCTACGGAGAATCCGAAGCCGTAGACGATTTCGGGGACACTTCCCCAGCCGATGGGCACTTTGTCATATTCGTCGATTTTGCCGTCGCCGTTGATGTCCTTGTAGCGGATGTCGCCCGGGCGCGTGTCGCCGACCTGTACAGGCGCTGCGGCGATCTCCTCCGGACTTTCGAAGAGTCCCAGTGCGATGAGCCCGAACCGCTGGTCGACCTTGTTGCCGATGGTTTTTTGCCAGGGATAGGCCACGGTGCTGTCGTCTTCGAGGACCTTGTTTCGGTTGAACGAGTAGTTACCCATGACGCTCAACGACCAGTCCCGCCACGAATTGGCATAGCTGACCGACATTTCGATACCTTTGTTCTCGACTTTGCCGATGTTGCCGTAGGGGTTGTTGATCATACCGAAATAGGACGGAATGCTTGTGCGGCGCAGGTAAATGCCTTTGCGCGACTCTTTGAAGGCGTCGAATTGCAGGTTGAACTTGTTGTTCAGCAGGCGCATGTCCAGTCCGATGTTGGTTTTGTCGGCGATCTCCCACGTTACGTCGACGGCATATTCGTCGATGGCCGTAGTCCCGTAGGTCTGGTCCATGTTCTTTCCGAACTGGTAACTGGTGTCGTTGGTGTCCTTGACCGTAGCCAGGTAGGCGAAACGGCGTCCGCTGATCTGGCTGTTGCCGACACGACCCCATGTGCCGCGCAGTTTGAGGTACTGGATCACCTCTGTGGCGCCTCTGAAGAAGGGTTCGTTGCTGATTACCCAGCCAAGTCCGACCGACGGAAAGAAGCCGTAACGGTTTTTCGGGGCGAAGTTCTCCGAACCGTTGTATCCGAAGTTGAACTCCCCGAAATAACGGTCGTCGAACGAGTAGGTGAAACGTCCTGCCAGGCCGCGGAAACGGTAGGGCAGCGCCTCTTCGACGTTGGTGGCTTTGGTATTGATTTCGTCGCTCTGGTTAAAGAGCATCATGCCCGATACGGTGTTCCTGCCGAAAGTGTTGCGGTAGTTGACTGCGGCTTCCAGATAGATGGCGCGGTTACCCTTTGCACTGAGGCTGTAGGCCAGGTTTTCGGTTCCCTGGCGGGTTTGCTCGTAGAGCAGGTTGCCGTTGGCGTCGCGTCCTGTGGCGTGGTAGGTGTTCGGGGTTTTGGTGAAACGGTTGCTCGTGTAGTTGTAGGTGTCGAACGAGAACATGCCTGAAACCGAGAGCCCTTTGTAAATCTGCTGCGTGATGCGCAGGTTAGAATAAACCTGGCTGCGCCACTGGTTGGCATAGCCCGTTGCGCCGAGCTGTGCCACCGGGTTTATATCGCCGCCCGAGAAGGCGCCGAGCTTGCCGTCGGGGTAGAGCGGCGCGATATAGGTCGGAGGTGTGAAATAGGCCGATTCGAAGATGCTTGCCTGCGAAGATGCCGGATAGTTGGCGTTGGCCAGGTAGCCCTGGATGCCCAGTTTGATTTCGGTGGTGCGGAACGGGTTGAGCGTGAGGTTCGAGGTGACGTTGTAACGGCGGTAGAAGGTGTTCGAGTTGTAGTCGGCCAGTTTCGTGTCCTTGTACATGCCGTTCTCGTCGTAGTAGGCCAGGCCGATGTAGTAGACCGCCTTGTCGGAACCGCCCTGCACGTTGACGTTGGCCGAGCGGTTGCGGCTGAAGTTACGCAGGATCTGTTTCATCCAGTCTACGTCGGGATAGAGATAGGGGTCTTCCCCGCGGCGGGTCTTATCAATGATCTCCTGGCTGTATAGTTTGCCGCCGCCGCGGGTGAGCGACGCTTCGTTCGACATCTCCATGTAAGTCGCGCCGTCGGCGAAATCGGTGATCTTGGTCGGTTTGGTGAGGCCTTCGGTATAGCGTACGCTGAATTTGGGGCGTCCTTTCAGGCCGCTTTTGGTATTGATGATAATGACGCCGTTGGCGCCGCGAACGCCGTAAACAGCAGTTGCAGAGGCGTCCTTCAGGATCGAGAAACTCTCGATGTCTTCGGGGTCGACGTTGGAGAACGAGCGGGGAACGCCGTCGACAAGCGTCAGAGGGGCGCTCATGCTGGCTGTCAGCGTTGAGATGCCGCGGATGTAGATGTTCGCGTCGTCGAAGCCCGGTTCACTGGTTCGCTGTACCGAGACCAGGCCCGATACGCGGCCCGCAAGGCCTTGTGTGAGGTTGGCGACGGGAACTTTCAGTTCCTTGGTCGCTATGGTCTGCTGCGAGCCGATGACGCTGATCTTTTTCTGCACGCCGTAGCCCACCACCTCCACGGCGTCGAGGATGGCGTCGTTTTGCAGCATAACCACGTCGACGATTTCCTGCCCTGCGACCGAAACGTCCTGCGATTTGTAACCTACATAGCTGAATTCCAGTACTTCGTCGGGATAAACGTCGAGCAGGTATTTGCCGTTGATGTCGGTGGCTGTACCGATGTTCGGACGGGCCTTGATGCGGATCGTGACGCCGATGAGCGGATCGTTGTTCTGGTCCCTGACGACGCCTGTGATGCGTGTGATCTTCCGGGGTGTAGCTGCGGCCGCAGTTACGGAGCGTCCGATGACGATCTGCCTTCCCGAGAGTTTCCAGGTGTTGTCGGTTCCGGCGAACAACTGTTTCAGGACAGCCGAAATGGGCTGATTCGTTACTTTCAGGGTGACTTTGCGGTGGATGTCCAAGATGTTGTCGTAGTAAACGAAGATGTAGTCGCTTTGGCGTTCGATCAGCGTGAGGACCTCCTTGATGGGGCGGTTCTGTACGTTGAGCGTGATGGTTTTCGCCGCCTCTGCCGTTTGTGCACTGACGGGCCGGATGAACCCGATTGTTGCCAGCAAAAACAGGAATGTTATCCGGAATCGGTGGAATAATCCCCCATTATCGGCCTTAAAAAGACCGATTTTACCATTTTTGTTGTACATTTGTAAAGATTTGAAGTTTAAAAGGCTATTTTAGATTTTCAATCGCTCCGGATGTCGTTGAGGGACGACATCCGGTCTTTTTTTGGAGGGATACGGGCTGTTACATAGGCAGGTCAGTTTGGGTTGTTGGTAGTCGGGTTATAGTCGATTCGGAAATTCCCGGATCCGGTGATTTGCAGGTTGATGGGGGCTGTTGCGCTCAAGATTTTCAGCACTTCGGCCGGATCGTCTTTGAGTTCGAGTTTGCCCGAGAGCGTCAGCGCTTCGGCTTCGGGCGTACACTCGATCCGACAATTGTAGTAGCGGGAAAGGCGTTCGAGGATGTTCGACAGCGGGTCGTTGTCGAAGGGCAGGTATCCGTGAATCCAACTGATGTAGCTTTCGGCTTCCACTTCGCGGACCTCCAGAGATTCCGAGGTGCCGAGGATGGCTTGTTGGCCGGGAACGATGCGAATTCCGCGGTCGGATCGTCCGGCAGGGGCTACGCTGACGGAGCCGGAGAGCAGGACGACCTCCTGCGTGCGATCGCGGCCGTAGGAGGATATGTAGAATTTGGTTCCCAAAACGCAGACATCCATTTTGCCTGTGTGTACCGAGAAAGGCCGTTCGGCATCGTGCGCCACTTCCATGTAGATTTCGCCTTCGACGTATATTTCGCGCTTCTGCTTTTCGAATACGACGGGGTAGACCAGCCGTGATCCGGCGTTGATCCAGACGCGGGTTCCGTCGGCGAGCGTCAGCGTCGTCTGCTTGCCGTAGGGAACGACCAGCTGGTTGAACGTCGCAGCCTCTTTTTTGGGAATGGTTTTTTCGGCGTTGTTGATCCGGATGGCGGTCGAATCGTAACGGATTGTCGATTTTTGGGTTTCGAGCAGGAGGGTTTTCTGCTCGGACAGCACCAGTTGCACCTCTTTCTGGGTGAATACGGGGGTGTCGGCCTGCCGGATAAACATTTCGATGTCCGGGACGGTCGACGGTTGCAGTCGGTAGTAACCGACAACGGCCAGCATGACGCAGGCTGCCGCTGCGATGCCGATGCCCAGACGGCGCAGTTGCGGCCGCAGGAAAGACCGGGGTCTGGATGCTTCGGCAATCCGGGCCATGACGTTTTCGAGGGCTTGACTGGTGTTGAACCGGGTTTCCGCAAGGCGGGCGTTTCCCCAGGCTTTGTAAGCCCGGAGAAAGGCGTTGCGGTTGGCTTCGGATGCTTCGAGCCACTCCTGCTGTTCCCGGCGTTCCGTGTCGGTGAGGGGTGTGCCGTCCAGTTGGCGGGTTATCAGATCTTCGATGATATGTTCGGGTCTCTTCATTCTATCTATATCACGGATGAAAGCGCTGAAACCCTACCCCCTCCGGCGTTTTTTTTCGGACCGCCGGGGTAAACAAAAAGCAGAACCGGTGAGGCTCTGCTTTTTGCGGGTTGCGAAAATAGATATTGTCAATAGACCCACTCGAAATTGTCGACGTAGAGTACGTTCGACTTGCAGCCTGCCATGAAGTCGCCGTAGGCGCTCGTCGAGCAGGAGATCACGATCTGATACAGCCCCGACGGTTTGGCCTTCGTGTCGTAGAAGTTGAGCGGAAGCTGTACGTCGATCATCTTGCCGCCGGTCGAACTTTGGTCGATGAAGAGCGAGCCGTAGGCGATGATCGGACCCTCGTCGAGCGTACTCATCTCTTCCGGGTCCCAGGTCCCGGTGGGGGCTTCCGTGCCCGATCCGACTTCGCGGCGGGTGTTCCAGTCCACGATGGCGACCATGATGCGGGCCTTGTCCCGGTCCCCTTCGTGAATCGGGGCGCCGAAATTCTTTTCGATGTCGACGATGCCGATATGTTCTGCATAGTATTGCAGTTTCAGCGCCTTGGGACGGGCTTTCCAGGCGTAAGGCTGGCCGAACGACACGACGCCCCGGGTCAGGACGTCCTTCTGGAACAGCCCCGAGAAGAGGTTGCCCGAGGCGAGGACTCCCACGGCGGACGTAGCCTGAAGTTTGGCGCGCGTGCCTCCGTCGAAGGGGGCCTGCGTGCAGAGTCCCCTGGTGAAGGTGTTGTTGCCGCTGCCCCAGAACTCCGCGGTCTTGTTGTTCTGGGTCCAGCAGCTCAGCGAGCTGTCCTCCAGGTCGCCGTTGGGAATCGTGTTGCCCGCGGGGGCCGCATATTCCATCAGCTGGGTCTGCTCGCCCCCGACCGTCAGGCGGAATTCGTAGGTGTGCCCTGCGAAGAGACCCTTGTCCGGCACGAAGTTGTAGACGGCAAGCCCGTGGGGGTTGGTCGACGAGCTCCATTCGGGCGCGAGCGTTGCCGTCAGGATGCCGGCCTCGTAGCTGCTCTCCGCCATTCTCTGCCACTCCGTGGCGCCCTTGATCCGGTATTCCAGCGCGGCGCCGGCCGCATACTCCTCGGCGGAGACGAGTGCGGTGGCCGTGGCCGTATTGTTCCACAGGTCGGTTGCCCGGAGGGCGACCTTCACATTGGTAGGCTCCACGTAAAGCAGCCACCGTTCGGTGATTCCGTGGCAGGTGACGTCTACGAAACGCACCGATTCGAAGCTGCTGCCCGAAAGCTCTTCGAGCGAGGGCGAATAGGTCGTGATGTCGGCGGGGCCGAGTTTGAGTTCCGTGACCTCGATATGTGCCAGATCGGTGTCGCTGGGGACGAGGACCCGGGCGATGCGGTTTTTCTCCTCGATCTCCGTGGCGCCGATCTGCCCCGTCACGCTGAAACGGCGCTCGATGGTCTGTGTGGCGCGGATCGTCCATTCGTAATCCTGGTAGAGCGAAAGCGTGGTGTAGATCGGCGAACGCAGGTCGAACGTGCCGGTCAGCTCCCGGGAGCTGCGGATCTGTTGCAGGACCTCCTCCTTGTCGAGCTGGATGCTGTGGATGACGGCGTCGTAACCCACGGCGTCGATCCGCACGTTGCGGATGTCGGTCGCTTCGTCGAGCGAGAGGGTGACTGTCCGCGATGTGACGTTGTTTTCCGAGACCGAGAAGCCCTGGCCTTCGACGCTCGCGATGCGGAGTTCGACGACCGGATAGGGGATGTCGTTGTGGATGCACGACGCGAGGAGCGCCGCGGCTGCAAGGAGTGCTGTTTTCAGGTATCTGGTCATAATTTATTTCTTTTTCTTGTCCCACAGGTGTACCGTCATGCCGAAGTTGATGGCGGCGACGTTGAGCCTGAAACGCATGTTCGAAGCCTTGCGCGTTCCGATCTTGTTGCCGGCGTCGTCCTTCTGCGTGACGGAGGTGTACTGGATGCCGCCCAGCCCGAACGACAGTGTGGCGCAGACGTTGGGGAAGATATAGACGGCAGCTCCCGGATTAAACGCCAATTTGAGCTGCGTATTGTCGCTGAACGTGGTTTTCATGTTGTCGCTGGCGGTGTCGGGCTGGTAGGAGAGCTTCGACGTTCCGGTCGACAGCGAGAGTTCGAACTCGGCGAACAGTCCGAAACGGCCCTTCGGGTCGAGTCCCGCGTAGGAGCGGTGGAAAATGCCGAACGAGTAGTTGTCGCTGTTGAAATTGACCTTCGGAATGCTGCCCGAGGCGTCGTTGCTTTCGCCCAGGTCGTAGCGTGCGGCATCGAGGTTGCCGTCCATGTGGCGGTAGCCGAAACGCACGCCCAGACAGTTGTTGTCGCGGTAGAAATAGCCGATGAAGGGTTTGACGGTGGCCACCGTGCCGTCGGCGTCGATGCCGTCGAGGATGAGCATGATGTCCGTGTCGTCGCTCGACATCGTGCCGTAGGAGGCCGTCAGACCCATGATCACCTCGCCCTTGTAGGCGAATTTGAGCTTGTTGATTTCGCGGTCGATACGCCGGCGTGTGGGCAGGAATTGTTTTTTGCCGCGGATCGGCGACTGAACTTCCGCGGCCTTGAGTGCCTGCAATTGCTTCTGTCCGTCGGCCGGGACTGCCGCTTCCGAGGCCGGGATTGCCGCTTCCGAGGCCGGCGCATTTCCGGTTGCCGGGGTTTCTTCTTCGGTGGAGATCGTTCCGGCTGCGGCGGGTGCGATTGCGGCTGCCGGAGCGGCTGTTTCCTTCGGATTCCCGGTTGCGGCGGTTTGCCGCGCCAGCGCGTTGCCGCACGAGATAATTATGATCAGCAGGGTGCAGAGTATGCTTCGTGTCATAGTGTGCCGTTTTTAGAGATAGAAGGCCATGCCGAGGCCGATCGAGAAGATATTGACCTTGAAGTTCATCATGCTCGTGTTGCGTTTGCCCACGGTGACCTGATTGTGAACCTGTTTGGTATGGGTATAGCTGATGCCCATCACGCCCACGTTCACTTCGACGGCCATGTTGTTGGTGGCGAAGGCCACGATGCCCGGCGAAATGCCCAGCGAGAGGGTGTAGCCGGTTTCGTAGGTTCCCTTCACGGGCGAGTCGTTGGCGAAGCGCGCCTGCGTGCCTCCGGCCGCGAGCGACATCTCGTTGAACAGCGCGAAGCGTTTGTTGCGTCCCAGCGGGATGTACTGCCGCCAGATCGCCGCCGCCGAATAGGTCTGCTTGAGCGAGTAGAAATCCCTGGCCACGATGTTCGTGCCCGTCTCCTCGTTGCCGAAATGCAGTTCGGCGTTGTCCAGCTTGAGCAGCGTGCGCGAATAGATGAAGCGTCCTCCGAGGGCCATGTTGTCCCGGAAGGCGTAGGCGATCATCGGGCTGACGCGGAAGGTGTAGCCTTTCGAGTTGATTCCCTCGATGACGAGGAACTGATAGCCTTTGTTGGTATGGGTCGAGTAGGAGGCCGTACCGCCGAAAATCCACTGTCCTTTCGGCACGAACAGGTTGTGCGTGTCGGTAAGTCCGCGCTCCTGGCGCATTTCGTTGATTGTTTTCGGACGCTGGTCGGCTGTCGCCGCAGTTTGGGCGGCGGTTGTTTCCTGTGCGCGCAACGCCTGCGCCGTGCCCGTGAGGCACAGCGCGAGGGCGAGCGTGCGGATGAATAGCTTGCGCATCTGCTTGCGTTTAGTGATTAGTATACCCATTCGAAATCGTCTACGTACATGACATTGCCCAGACAACCGACCTTGAAGTCGCCGTAGGCGCTCGTCGTACAGGAGATGACGAGTGTATATGCACCCGTAGGTTTGGTCGTTCTGTCGTAATATTCGATCGGAATCTCCACGGTCGTCATCGCGTCGCCTGGTGTGGTTTCGCCGATCAGCAGCGATCCGTAGGCGATGACGGGGCCTTCGGCGGTTTCGGCGGTTTTGGCGGGGTCCCACACGCCTGTTGGCGACCCCATGCCGGCGACAGTCGCGTGACGGCTGTTCCAATTGACGATAACGGCGAAGATGCGCGAACGGTCTTGGCCGTCCTGGATGTATTCGTGCTCTTCGGTGACGGTTCCCTTATTGACGGCGCCCACGGTGGCGTGGTATTTGAGCCGCAAGGCCGTCGGACGCGCTGTCCACTGGTAGGGCATTCCGAAACTGGCCGTTCCCGAGAGACTCGCAAAACGGAACGTTGCCGAGAAGAGATTGCCCGCGGCGAGCAGGCCGAACGCCGACTGCGATTCGAGCTTGGCGCAGTAGCTGCCGCCCATGCCGGGTTTGGTCGACTGCGCACACAGTCCCGAAGTTGCGGCATTGCCGCTGCCCCAGAACGTCGTGGATTCCGACGTGCTTTTGCCGAAACAGGGGAGCGATCCGCTTTCCATATCCCCGTCGGGGATGACCTGCCCGGCTGCGGCCTGAAACTCTGCCGAGGAGACGGTTTCGCCATCGAGCGCCGCCCGCGCCTCGTAGCTGTTGCCGGCGAAGACGCCGGTGCCTGCGACGGGGGTGTGGACGG
>ENA-OVGB01002218-OVGB01002218.1-human-gut-metagenome-genome-assembly--contig:-NODE-2218-length-14596-cov-8.570456_pt1 | contig 14596 bp, 12 predicted proteins | sample MGYA00237767_ERZ505413 | MGnify/ENA primary metagenome ERZ505413 (study PRJEB26158, sample SAMN06016410) | human gut metagenome | biome: human gut; feature: ankylosing spondylitis patient; material...
TTAATAATAAACTTGGAAAAAGAATTGATTCAAAAGTAATGCTTGCGACAGCCGCAGATTCTCTCGGTGATGTTATTACAACGAGTGCTACCGTTATTTCTATTGTTATCTGTCATTTTACTTCTATTAATGTCGATGCGATTGCCGGACTGATTGTTTCTGGAATTGTAATCTGGTCAGGTGTTTCCATTGCAAAAGATACGTTAGAGCCACTAATTGGCCAACGTGTTCCGTCAGAGCTTTATCAGAAAATAACGGATATGGTGGAATCATATGAAGGAATTGTCGGAGCGCATGATTTAATCGTTCACAACTATGGACCAAATCGCAGTATGGCAACAATTCACGCAGAGGTACCGAACGATGTCAGTATTGAGGCATCTCACGAAATCATCGACCGAATTGAGCGTGACGCGAAAAAGGAACTTAATATTCTTCTTGTGATTCACATGGACCCGGTAGAAATGCGTGATGAAGAAGTACTCGAACTTCGCGATAAAACGTCCCACATTGTTCATGCACTTGACCCAGAACTGCATTTTCATGATTTTCGTGTTTTAAAGGAAAATGAACAGAAAAATCTGATTTTTGACCTTGTTGTTCCAGATTCTTATACAGAAAAAGACGCAAACCGCGTTATGCACCAGCTTATAGCACTCCTTCACGAAATGGAAAAGAACGTGGATTGTATCATTACGCTGGACAGAAGCTTTGAAGCTCCGAAAAATAATATAACATAAGGCAAATGGCAGCCTGTTTCATTTATTTATGAATCAGCTATAATAAAATGATACGATAAAAAGATAAACTGACCAATCAGGAGGAATTATTTTGAAACTTTATGAATTTCCAAGTGGCGATACTGTGCATAAATATAAAAAATCTATCGTCATTTCTTTTAAAGGAAAAAGGAATGTCTTGAGTACCGGACCAAATAATGGTGGATTTACAACTGATTTAGCCGCTGTGTTTAATAATGATGCAAATCCCGGAGATGGCATGGAGGTTAAACTTCGGGCGGATACTTACCGGGAGCATATGGATATTTTAGCAAAGGAAGATTTGGGTCTTGACCCTTCTTCCTGCTCTGGACTTATGACCGTTGCCAGCATGGATAATTCCGCCATTTCCACGCTGGCCTATGATGATTTTTCTGTAACATCCGGTTTGGCCGGCACGTCCGGCTCCGGCCTCTGATAGCGCAGCGCCTCGATATCGCTTCCCGACGGATTCTGGAACACCCGCAGGTCGAACTCGGGGATGACGGCCAGCACATGGTCGAAGACATCCGACTGGATGCGCTCGTAATCCACCCACACCACCGTATCCGTAAAGAAATAGAGTTCCATCGGCAATCCCGTCTCCGTCGGTTGCAGCTGGCGCACCATCAGGGTCATCCCCTTGTTGACAGGCACCTCATCGCGCAGGTATCGTTCCAGATAGGCACGAAACACCCCGAGGTTGGTCTGGTGCAGGCCGTTGATCTTGCGTTCACCGGGGCGGATGCCATGCGCGGCATTGTATTCCTCAACCCGCTGCTCAGTCTGGTCGATATATTCGCGGATGATGTCTATGTTGCGGTACCGGCCCAGCATGTCCGGCGTACAGAATTTCACGCTCGTCATGTCCAGGTTCACCGAACGCTTCACGCGGCGGCCGCCCGACGCCTGCATTCCGCGCCAGTTTTGGAACGAATCGCTCACCAGCAGGTAGGGCGGCAGCGTAACGATCGTATTGTCCCAGTTCTGCACTTTGACGGTCGTGAGCGACACCTCGATCACCGAACCGTCCGCACCGTATTTGGGTACGGTGATCCAGTCCCCGACCTTGAGCATGTCGTTCGCCGAAAGCTGGATGCCCGAGACGAAGCCGAGGATGCTGTCGCGGAAGACCAGCATGATGACGGCCGCCGAAGCGCCCAGTCCGGTGAGCAGAATGGCGGGCGACTTGCCGATCAGGATCGAGACGATGAGGATACCGCAGATCAGCGCTGCGATTCCCTGCCCGGTCTGGCGCAATCCGTTGATCGGTTTGTTCTGCCACGCAGGACGCGCCGAGACGATATTGAAGGCCGCATAAAGCAGGGCGTTGATAAAACGGAAGACCGTGACGACGATGTACACCTGTATCAGTCGTGTGACAATCGTCCTGGCTTCCGACTGTTCATCGAAAACTACGGGGAGGACGATGACCAGCACGATAGCGCTGACGATATTACACAGCCGGCTCAACACGGCGGAACTGAACAGTTCGTCATCCCACGTGGCTTTGGTGCGCATCACGATGCGCCTAATCCCGCGCACGAGCACCGTACGGCACAGGAAATCGAGAAGCACGACGGACAGCACTACCAGGGCGAAAGCCACCCAACGATCCCAGCCGTTATTCAATGCGGAAGTGAGCCCGAGCCATGCGAGCAGGGCGTCGGCCCAACGTGTAAGGAGAGACTGCATACGGTATTTCTATCAAATTTCAGACCTAACGGCCTTTGTAATCATCAGCGACGGAAACCCCGGCGACAGGATAACGACTGCGGAAGGCAAAAATCCGGCGACAGCCATCACCATAGAACATGCGTCTGTGGAACGGCACCAATCCCTGCGCCTCGCACCGGTCTGTGCTGGACAATGCCCTGCGACATACAGGACAGTCGCTTCATTGTCGGTTTCCAGGTTACAATATACGAAAAAAAACTATACCCCGAGTACCAGTTCCACCTCGCCCTCGAAATTGGGCGTGAAGACGCCTTTGCCGAGATTTTCAAAGATTTCGTCCCGGCTCCAGAAACGCCCGCCGTCGAGCTCGTCGCTCGGGACGACCTCCCCGTCGTACACCGTGCGGTGGACATAGATCAATTCGCGCTCGCGCTCCGAGCGAAACACGTACACCGCCACGCGTTCGGGTACGAAACCCGTCACACCGAGTTCTTCGCGCACCTCGCGCCGCAATGCGTCGTCCACCGTCTCGCCGTAGTCGACATGCCCACCCACGGCCGTATCCCAGCGCCCGGGCTGGATATCCTTCCACACGGGACGCCGTTGCAGGTATAACTCGCCCCGCGAATTGAACAGGTGCAGGTGCACCACGGGATGCAGCAACATTCCGCCGCCGTGGCATTGGGCACGCGTCGCCGCCCCCATCACGTTCCCGGCTTCGTCGACCACCGGAAACAGCTCCGCACCGTTATCGCTTCGCATGGCGGGGATATTTACGGATATAAACCACGGCCGCCAGCAGCCCCAACAGGGTGAAACCCGCACCGGGCAACGCCGTATATTCGTAGCCCAGCCCGTGGGCGATCGGCAGGCCCCCGCAATAGGCACCCAGTGCATTGCCCAGGTTGAAAGCCACCTGCACGAGGGCTGCGCCGAGCATCTCGCCGCCACGCGAATTCTCCAGGATCAGCAACTGCTGGGGCGACGAGACACAGAACAGACACCCCGTACAGAGCGTCATCAGCATGACGGAAAGGTAAGGGACATGTGCCCCGAAGAAAATCCCGAGCAGCGTCAGGGTGGCCGCGGCCAGCGTAAAACGCACGACCTTCTCGGGCGTAAAACGGTCGGAGAGATGCCCGCCGAGGATATTGCCCGCGAACATGCCGAAACCGGCCAGCATGATAATCAGCGTAAGGTTCTCCTCCGTAAAACCCGAGGTATGGATCATCAGCGGGCTGACATAGCTGTAGCAGCAGAAGATCCCGCCGTTGCCGAGCATCACCGACGCCAGCACGAGCCAGGGTGCAAGGCTGCGCAGGAACCGGAACTGCCCTTTCAGCCCCGTATCGGGCAGCGGCTCCATGCGGGGCACCCACATCCTTACGAGCGTCAGCGCCACCACGCCCCACACGGCGACGATCGCAAAGGTCGTGCGCCAAGACAGCACATTGCTGATATAAGTGCCCAGCGGCACGCCGAACAGGTTGGCGACGGTCATCCCGACGATCATGATCGAAACGGCCTCCGTGCGCTTCCCGGCATCTGCCACCCGCTCTGCGACGATCGACCCGACACCGAAAAAGGCACCGTGCGGCAGGCCGGACACGAAACGCATCGCCATCAGCATCCAGTAGTTCGGCGCCAGCGACGCGCACAGGTTCCCGACGGCGATCAGAGCCGTGAGCGCCAGCAGTATCTGTTTCAGCGGGCGCGTCCGGGCTACCAGCACCGTAAGCGGCGCCCCGAAGCAAACGCCCAGGGCATAGGCCGAAATAAGGTGTCCGGCCTCGGGGATGGAAACCCCGAGGCTGCGGGCAATATCGGGCAGGATGCCCATCATCACGAACTCCGACATCCCCAGGGCAAGCGTCCCGAATGCCAGTGCAATCAGACTTTTTTTCATGTGTAAAACCAACTGACGAATAACCGGCTGCAAAAATAACACAAAAGGCGAAAAGTTTTTCGCTTTTCGCCTTTTGTTACGGTTTCCGTATGGTTGCATAGACCGTCCGAATTACCGGCGGAGAGTTGCGGTGCCGGTCATTCAGCCTGCGGCGCGGGACGTTGCGGTTCGCGCGGCTGCCCGACCTCGTATCCCAGTTCGCGCATCCACTCGACGGTGAGCGGGTCGACCTGGTCGTTGCGATCCGCCCAGCGGCGTTGTTCGATCAGGCGTTTCTTATGCTCCTCGATGCGCATCATGATCGGGAAATCTGGATGACGCAGCCGCGTACGTTCCTTCCGCTGCGAAGGTCGGATCCTGCGGTCGAACACATCGGCCTGCACGGGCCGCCGCGCCCCCTCCCATTTAAAGCCTTTCAGGTAGAGATCCTGCGTGGGCGGGATATCGTCCATCGGATAGAAGTTGTAGACCGGTTCGGTTCGGTAGGTGATCTGCACCACCTGCTTGTCCTCGATATAGAATGAACAGTCGCCGCTCTCGATAACGCCCATCATCGTGATCTCGGGCGGCTCGCCGTCCTGCATGTAATAGATGGTCTGGGCATTACCGTTGACGTCGTTGCGGTATATCTGGTTGTTGTAGAAATAGGCGGTCATAGTCTTGCCCGCCACCTGGTTGTAGTGTGTCGTATCGAGCTGGCTGGCCATCATCGGGCTGCCGATGAATTCGGCACGTTTGATCTGCTGCCGCTCGGTGAAAATATCCATCACGTCCGAAGTGATCTGGTTGCTCTGGTTCCACAACACGGGGTCGATATAGAGGTGGATCGTCGAGTCGGTGCTGATCGCCACGATCGAGTCGCACACGGTCTGGAAATCCGACCTGAAGATCCTCACGTCGCGGTACCCCTTCATCAGGCGGTAGATGCTGTCGCGCGGCAGGGCGAGCGAGTCGACCGAATCGGCCGGAAGCGCCATCGCTGTCGTGTCGGACAACAGCGAATCTGCCAGCAGGTTGAGCAGCGAATCCTGTTCGGCCATGTTCATCTCGATCAGCGAATCCAGTTCGCGCAGGGCCGCCGAATCGACCGGGATCACCTTTCCCTTGCGGGCGGCACGCGCCTGCCGGGCTTTGAGCTTCGACGCAGCCTTCAGCCGCCGGGCGGCCAGACGCGCCTCCTCGCGCTCCTTCTGCAACAGCAGTTTGGCCGTGGTCTTCTCCTTGCGTCTGACGGCTATCGAATCGAGCTGCGCCTTCTTGATTTTGGCTGCCGCGGCCTTCTTTTCGGCCTTGGCCTTGCGCGCCGCTTCCTTGAGCAGGGCCTTGCGCTGGGCAACGGTCAGCGTATCGGCAGCCCTGTCCAACGAGTCGGGCAGGCTGCCCGGCACGGAGAGCGAATCGGCCATGCGCAACGAATCCGCCCGCGGCGAACCATGCGTCCGCGAATCGGAGCCGGAACCTGCGGCGAGCGAATCCGCCCCGCCGGTCGACGCGAGCGAATCGGCTGCGTCGCCGGGATGCAGTCCGGGCTCGGTACGTCCCTCCTCGGGGCCGGCCGTCGCGGCCAATCCATCGGGATGCTGCCCCAGCGAATCGGGCCGTTGCAGGGAATCGGCCCCCATACGCGCAAGCGAATCGGCCGCGGCCTTCTCCTCTGCCCGGCGCCGGGCATTCTCATTGACCGTAAAGAGGAACATCGAGTCGGCACGCATGAAGAGCGAATCGCCCTGTGTAAGGTCGTAGCTCACCACCGAGGGTCGCCGCGTGAGGAATATATCGCCCGGTTCCTTCCAATACTCGCCGTAATCGCCGAAGGCGAGTACTTTGTGCTCCGTATCGTCAATCTGGATGTCCCGCCACAGCACCACGTGGTCTTTGGCGCGGAAATAGTCGATGCTGTCGCTCCACATCTCCTGTTTCTCGGTCAGCACATAACCGTTGCGCGTAACCCGGTAAAGCGTATCGGCCTTGTCGTACGCGCCCCGGTCGGCATAGAGGTAGTCGCCGTCCTTGTTCCAGATGTTGGTATTCTCGAAGAAAAAAGCGTTGTCGGTGGCCATGTTGTAGACCACCGAGTCGCCCTTGAGTTCGTATTCGTCGTTACGCATCTCGACGCGGTCTACGCAAACGAGATCCTTGGTGTTGGCATAATAGTAGCCGCGCACCGATTCGAGCCGGTTGTCCCGGTTTATCAGCACGCCACCGTCGGCGAACTGGCCGATATTCTCCTTCGTGTTGAAGACAAACCGGTAGGTATAGAGCGTGGCATCGCCGTCGACGACCTTGACGATGTCGGAATAGACCCGTGCCTCGTTCAGCTCGCCGTTGTATTCGGCGCGGTCGCCGTAAATATAGGTCGTATTCTTGTTGATGAGGACATTGCCGAAGAACTCGATCCGCATGTCCGAATAACGCACGGCACTGTCGCACGTAATGACAGCGCCGTTATGCTGCGCGGCGAAATTGCCGACCAGGAAGATCACCGAGTCGCCGGGGGCTATGGGGCCCATGTTGTCCGACTTCAGGTCGATGAGTTTCTTCTCGGGCTCGGGCTCCTGGCCGGGTGCCTGCATCCCGCTGCGGGCGAAAATCACACTGCCCGCAGCCAGCACGACGGCAGCTATGGTAAAGAGCCTGCGCACGGTTTATTTCACCCAGCTTTTATTCTCGAACTCCCCGTCGCGGAATTCGGGGGCGATGTAAACGTACATGGCGTCGATCTTCTTGGTCAGCCACTCCTTGAACACCCGCTCCTGCTTGGCATTGAGCGCCATCTCCTCCAAGCGGAGATAGTCTTCGTTGAGCGACGCGACATGCGTGGGAATGATCTCCACCAGTTTGACGATCTTGGCCAGCTGGTTGCCCATGATGTCCTCGGTCAGGAATGCAGGCGAAATCTCGCCCGGTTTGAGGCGGATCAAGGCATTGTAGTCGTCAAGTGCACCGAAGTGCGCGAAATCCTCACGCAGGAACTTCGTCACGGTGAGCTTCGCCTCGAAGGCATTGAAACGCTCCAGAATGTCGTGGTTCGAGACGATACCGCCGTTCATCTTCGACGTGGCGTCGTCGGAGAACTGGAGGGCGGCCTTGTCGAACGAGAGGGAATCCTTGCGTATCTGGTTGGCGATGCTGTCCAGGAACACGACCCCTTCGTTGAGCTCGTCCATCGTATAGACCGGGCGCAGCAGGATATGGCGGAAATGGTAGAGGCTGCCGCGCTTGTCGAGCAACTGGATGATATGCTGTCCGTAGCGGGTCTCGACGACCTCCGATATCTGCCCCGGCTTCATGTTCTCGAGGGCGTCGGCGAACGGTGCTTCCAGTCCGTTGAGCTCGGTGGGATCCATCTCGCCGCCGCGCATCATCGTCCCGGGATCCTGCGAATACATGCGTGCCAGGTTCTCGAATTTCGCCTTGCCGGTAATGATCCGTTCGCGCATGTCGAGCAGGCGCTCGCGCGTGCGCTGCTTGGCCTGCGTGATCGACTTGGGGAAACGGGTGATCTGGGCGTAGACATACTGTTCGGCCACGGTCGGCAGGCTGTCCTTGTCGATCGACTTGTAGAAATGCTCGACCTCGCCGGGAATGACCGATACCTTGCTCACGACCTCGCTCTGCATGGAAGAGGCATACGACTGCTCCTCATAGCGCTGGCGCATGTTCTCGCGGATGCTGAAAATGGCCATGTGGTGCTTGGCCTCGAGTTTGGGGATCGACCCCTCGGTTTCGATCATGTTCTGAATCTGCTGTTCCACATGCGTGGCGATGTCGCCCGCATTGATCTTCACCGAGTCGATCTGCGCCTGGTTGAAGAGCAGTTTCTGGGTCATCAGTGCCTCGAGCGCCTCGTTCATCGGATCACGGTCGGAGGTATATCCTTCGGCACGGCGCTGGGCCGTGAGCTGCCGGGCATACTCCGCCACTTCGGAATGGAGGATGGACGAAGACCCTACGACGGCGACCACCTTGTCGAGCATCACCTGCTGTTTCTGCGCGAACGCCCCGGCCCCAGCAACGAGCAGGGCGAAAGCCGCCCCCAGCATACCTTTTTTCAACATTATTCTTTTTCTTTATCGTTTGTATTCTCGTTTTCGAAAATCTTTATGCTCCCGCCTTCGCACGCACGGTTATAGAGTTCCTCCTCGTGGCTGCGGATGATCTCGCTCTGGCGCTGGTTGAAGAGGATGCGGCGGATCGTCCCCCGCAGCCGTTCGAGCGGGATGGGCTCCCCTTCGCGGCGCACGGCGTCGATCTGGAAATAGTAGTGCGAATGGCTGTCGCGCATCTCCTGCACGGCCGTCGATGCGAGCACCGGGTCGTAGTTCTGCGACCGGAGCGTAGGCAGGTAACTCAGAAATTCCGGGAAATCCACCCACTGGTCGCTGAAATCGGTGACCGTAAAGTCGTTCTTCGCACATATGTCCCGGAAATCCTGCTGCCGGGCTTCGCTCTTCGTCCCCATCAGCTCCCGCAATTTGCGCGCCTGGCGGTACCCTTCGCCGAACTGCACGATCCGCCCTTTGACCAACGTACGGTCGAGCCGGAAATCGGCCTTGTGGGCGTTGTAATAGGCCGCGATCTCGTTCTCCGTGAAGGTCGTGTCGATGCTGCGGTCGACGTAATGCTGATCCAGCTTGCGGATCAGCAGCGCCTGCCGGTACTCCTCGACCATCTTGTCGATATCGTCCGCCGAGGCGGAAAAAAGGATCTCGGCCTCCTGCAATTTGAGTTGTTTGCGCACCCAGCGGTCGATATAGACCTTCATGAAGGCCGCGCTGTCCTCGCCCGTAACCCCTTTCGGAACTACCGACTCGACATCACGCATCTTCAGTTCGCTGCCGCCCGCCCGCGCCAGCGTGGTATCGCTGGCAAAATAGCCGGGCAGTTCCTGGCAACCGCCCAGGAACAATGTAGCCGCCACGACCGCTATTTTCGTTCGCAAAGTCATAATCCGGAGGACAAAGATACTGTTTTTACTCGTAACTAACGCAGCCTCCGCCCAGATTATTACGCCGCGCCGCGATTTTTCTCCTCGGCCTTCAGGCGGCGCAGCGACACGAGCATCATGTAACCCGAAACGGCGAAGACAGCCAGCGCCGCAATATAAAACAGCACGTAAAGCGTCCGGCTGCCGACCATGTCGATCAGCATGGAATTACCGTGTCCGGCAATCAGCGCCAGGTAGGCTATGCCGTTGTTGATTGCATGGAGTATGATCGCAGACCAGAGCGAATCGGTGCGCAGGTAGATGAAGGCCAGCACCAGGCCCATGACAAAAGCGTTCACCACCACCGTGGGATGGACATGCACGATGCCGAAGATGGCCGACGAGAGCAGCCATGCGGCCACCACGCCGTACCGCACGCGCGTCGATTCGAGCAGTACGCCGCGGAAGATCACCTCTTCGAAAAGCGGGGCCATCACCACGACCGTCACGATCGCCCACGCCCCGCGCCCGTAGACGTTCGGCACCTCGGGCATCAGGCTCAGCAACGGCTCCAGCACGACCGAGGTCGAGAGCATGAAGAACACCCCCCAGAGCAACAGCACGGGATTCAGCCCGCGCCGGGAGAAACGCGCCACGACCGTGGGGCCGTGCCTTCGCCTGCGGTAGAAGAGGAATCCCGCGAGCGTCACGGACATCGACACGAAATAGGTCATGGCATTGAAATGCCCGGCGGCGATCTGCTCCGCCGTGCTTATCGCCTCGTCGGGGCTGGCCAGCAGCTCCGGATCGGGCCATTTGCACCCCGCCAGCCATGCCACGGCAGTCCCCAGGCCCTGCGCCAGCAGGAAGATGCCGAAGAAAACCAGGTAGTCCACCACCACGGGGAATTTTCCGTTGTAGTGCCATATCTTATTATTGTCCCCCGCCTTTGCAGGCTCTTCGGCGGGCACGGGTTCCTGCACGGGAACCCCTTGTTTTTTTTCTGTCATAACAGGCTGTTGCTATCAATTCGTTCCGAGCCCAAAGATAGTGCAAGTCAAGGGCAAAAGCAAATTTATTTGCGCCGGCGGGGCCGCAGCCCATTTCCCGAAAAGATCAGCAAATTTCGGTTACGGTTATGGATTTCCATTTTAAATCATTAAATTTGCCCGATTATAAACCCGATTGAAACATGGCAAAGGTTATCGCTTTAGCGAATCAGAAAGGCGGCGTGGGCAAGACCACAACGGCCATCAACCTCGCAGCATCGCTGGCCCTGCTGGGCAAGAAGGTGCTGCTGCTCGACGCCGACCCGCAGGCCAACGCCACCTCCGGACTGGGCTTCGACATAAACCTCGAAGGCATCTACGAGTGCATCGCCGGGCTCAGGAAACCCGAAGAGGTCATCCTGCAAAGCCCCGACGTGAAGAACCTGTGGCTGCTGCCCTCGTCGATAGACCTGGTAGCAGCCGACACCGAGCTGCCCAAACTGGAGAACGCCCACCATGTGATGAAGCGCATCGTGGACGCCGTGCGTGAAAGGTTCGACTACATTTTCATCGACTGCTCCCCTTCGCTGGGTTACACCACCGTCAATATCCTCACGGCCGCCGATACAGTGCTCATCCCCGTGCAGTGCGAATACCTCGCCCTCGAAGGGCTTTCTAAGCTGCTGAACACCATCCGCAAGGTCAAGAGCGGCCTCAACCCGGCGCTCGACATCGAGGGTTTCCTGCTGACGATGTATATGCGCAACCGCCTGAACAACCAGGTCGTGAACGAGGTACGCGAACATTTCGGGCCGTTGGCTTACGACACAATAATTCAGCGCAATATCCGTTTGGGAGAAGCACCCTCGCACGGAAAGCCCGTCATGCTTTACGACGCGGGCGCCGTCGGCTCGGAGAACTATCTCACGCTGGCCCGGGAATTCCTCAAGCGCAACCGCAAACCGAGAAAATAACATACCGAAATGAAACAACCGAAGGGATTAGGGCGCGGACTGGACGCCATATTCGGCACCGACGCCGTCGACGCCAAGCTCAAGCCGATGAGCCAGATGTCCGAGATCGACATCACGGAGATCATTCCCAACCCCACGCAGCCGCGTACGCAGTTCGACGAGGAGGCGCTCGACGAACTGGCCGACTCGATCCGCCAGCTGGGGGTCATCCAGCCCATCACGGTCAAGAAATCCGGCGACGGGAAATATATCATCATCAGCGGCGAACGCCGCTGGCGTGCGGCGCAGCGCGCCGACCTGACGAGCCTCCCGGCCTATATCCGCGAGGTGGACGACGAGAACCTGCACGCCATGGCCCTCGTGGAGAATATCCAGCGCCAGGATCTCAACGCCATAGAGATCGCGCTCGGAATGCAGCGCCTGATCGACGAGTGCAACCTGACGCAGGACGCCCTCTCGGAAAAGGTGGGCAAGAAACGCTCGACCATCTCAAACTACATGCGGCTGCTCAAGCTGCCCGACGAGGTGCAGCTGGCGCTCAAGGAGGGGCTCATCTCGATGGGGCACGCCAAAGCCATCGCCGGCGCCCCCGACGGGACGCAGGTACGCGTGCTCAAACGCATCATCAAGAAAGGCCTTTCGGTACGCCAGGCCGAGGAGCTGGTACGCTCGCTCACCGAACAACCGGCCGCAGCGGCACAGAATGTGGAGGACGAGGAGTATCCCGAAAGCTATTCGCGGCTGGTGGAGCAACTCGAAAAGTTCTTCTCGCAGGACATCAGCATCAAACGCTCGAAGAACGGCGGCGGGCGCATCGTCATCGGGTTCGGCGACGACAAGGATATCGAACAGTTCATCGAACGGTTTTCGGGACGCATTAAATAATATGGTAAGTATCCGGTTCAGACACCTGCTGCCGATGCTCGCAGCGCTCATGTTGTGGCTCCCCGCCGAGGCACAGCTCCACCGCGGGGGACGCACCATCGTACGCGGCGGCATGTTTGTCAAGCCGGATTCGCTGCGCCACAAGAGCGATTCGCTGGCCAACAACGCCCTCACGCGCGAACTCGACTCGCTCCTGACACTGGACTTCACGGCCGATTCACTCGCCGTGACGGCATTGCGTACGGACGACATCCGCACCACGGACTCGCTCATGCGGCTCAGGCTGGCCGGCATCAAGACCGAACCGGATTCCATGCGGCACAAGAAAGGCTGGCTCATGAGCGACTCGATGTCGCTCTCGAAGGTCTGCTGGATCTCGACCGTCCTGCCCGGCTACGGACAGATATACAACAAACAATACTGGAAACTGCCCATACTCTACGGTACGGTGGGAGCGGGGCTGGCGCTCTACATCAACGAAAACAGGACATACAAGCCGCTCAAGCGGGAGTATGACGCCTACACCGACAAGAACCTCACGCGTACGCCCGAACTGGACGCACTGCAGGCCAAGATGATCCGCAGCAACACCCGCCGCCAGGTCTACCTGGGACTGACCGTCGCCTCGTACATCTATTTCATCGGCGATGCGGCGGTAAACTACTCGACCAACGACGTGTCGAATGTCAAGAAGGCCACAACGCTGGCCTGCATCTTCCCCGGCGCGGGGCAGATCTACAACAAAAGCTACTGGAAAGTCCCCTTCGTGGTCGGAGGTTTCGCGGCGATGATCTACTGCATCGACTGGAACAACCGCGGCTACCAGCGTTTCAAGAAGGCGTACAGGCTGCTGAACGAGTACGAACAGAACCCCGACAAATTCCCTGACGGGCCTACCGACGAATTCCACGGCCGCTATTCGGCGGATTATATCCGCAACCTGCGCAACAACTTCCGGCGCAACCGCGACCTGTGCATCATCATCTCCGCAGGCCTGTACGTATTACAGATCGTCGATGCCCACGTCGATGCCCACCTCAAGGACTACGACATCTCGGACGACCTGACGATGAACCTCGAACCGATGGTCGACTACACCTACGTGCCCTCGCTCGGCGGCAACCGCCCGGTATTCGGCTTCAACATGAGCATCAAATTCTAACCGATGAGAACCCTCCTGACCATACTGCTGCTACTGGCAGTCGCCGTCCCGGCCTCGGCACTCGACCGCCGCCCCCGCAAAAAAGACAAGAAGAAAAACAAGACCGAAGCCGTCGTAACACCCCCGGCCGCCCCCGTGGCCGAGCAGCAAGCCGCCCCCGAGCCGGAGGAGCCCGAACTTCCCGACCCCGCCGAGGTGCAGTACGACGACATGACGCTCGGGCTCACGGCAGAACAGGCCGATTCGCTGGTCGCCGTGTGGCGCGAACGGCAATGCGGGGATTCCTACCAGGAATTTTTCGACAACTACATCCTGGTCGACAGCACGGCCGAAAGCACGACCCCCGATTCGGTCTATATCCAGCGGCTGCGGGCGCTCGTCTCGCCCATCCAGCTGCCTTACAACAGCATCGTACGGGGTTATATCAACCGCTACACCGATTCGCGCTACGGCACGATCAGCCGCATTCTGGGCATGTCGCAGTACTATTTCCCGCTCATCGAGGACGAACTGCTCAAGGAGGAGCTCCCCGTCGAACTGCGGGCACTGCCGATCATCGAATCGGCGCTTTCCACCACGGCCGTGTCGCCGATGGGCGCCGTAGGCCTGTGGCAGTTCATGCCCTCGACGGGCAAAAGCTACGGACTGGAAGTCAACTCGCTCATCGACGAACGCTACGATCCCGTGCTGGCGACCCGCGCCGCCTGCCGCTACCTCAAAGACATGTACGCCGTCTTCGGCGACTGGATGCTGGCGATCGCCTCCTACAACTGCGGGCCGGGGAACGTCAACAAGGCTATCGCCCGTTCGGGCGGCGGCAAGACCTTCTGGGAGATCTACGACTACCTGCCGCGTGAAACGCGCGGCTATGTCCCTGCCTTCATCGGCGCCTCCTACGCCTACGCCTACCATAAGCAGCACGGCATCGAACTGACCGAACCGCCCCTGCCGCTGGCCGTCGACACGATCCGCGTCACGAAACTCATGCATCTGGGACAGGTCGCCTCGACGCTCGACCTCCCGATCGAAGTGCTTCGCCAGCTCAACCCCCAGTACCGGCTCGACATCATCCCGGCCACCGGCAAACACTACACGCTCGTGCTTCCGCAGGAGTATGCCTGCCGCTACATCGCCTGCGAGGAGGAGATCCAGCGCAAGGATTCGCTCTATCTGAAAGAGTATATCAATCCGGTCAACGTCGCCAAGAAACGTGCGGCGACGAGCAGCTACCTCACCCACACCGTCAAACGGGGCGAAACGCTCGGCTACATCGCCCGCAAATACCGCGATTCGCAGCAGACGATCATGCGCGACAACC
>ENA-OVGB01002220-OVGB01002220.1-human-gut-metagenome-genome-assembly--contig:-NODE-2220-length-14579-cov-7.783737_pt1 | contig 14579 bp, 10 predicted proteins | sample MGYA00237767_ERZ505413 | MGnify/ENA primary metagenome ERZ505413 (study PRJEB26158, sample SAMN06016410) | human gut metagenome | biome: human gut; feature: ankylosing spondylitis patient; material...
CGGCCTCACCGGCGCAGGCGCGGGCCAGCAGGGTCTTGCCGGTACCCGGAGGGCCGACGAGCAGCACGCCGTGAGGGATGCGTGCGCCCAGAGAGTTGAACTTGTCGGGGCTCTTGAGGAACTCCACGACCTCTTTCAGCTCTTCCTTCTCTTCGTCTTCACCGGCCACATCGGCAAAGGTGGCGGTCTTCTTGTTCTCGTGCTCGTCCTTGACCTTGGCTTTGCCGACATTCATGATGCCGCCGCCACCGCCGACGCCGCCCCGCATCATCGAGAACAGCAAAAAGCCGGTGCAGCCCAGCATCCCCAGATAGAAGATGATCTCCATCCAGGGGATGGTCTCCTTGAGAGAGGTGTAGTCGTAGGTCATGGGCGCGTCGGGATTCGCCGCGTCGTAGGACTCGATATACTTGTCCACGTTCTCGATGAAAACGTAGGCATAGGGCAGTTTATAGCGGACGGTGACGGTGCCGTCGTCCTCCTGCACTGCGCCGGTGGACCCCGACGAGGAGGAGAACATCCCGCTCAGCAGACCGCCGGTAGACTGCACCGTGCTCTGGGTGGAGGAGACGTCCGGCAGGGGCAGGTCGCCTTCTTTCAGGTTCAGGGTGATGACGCTGGTGTTGCGGTCCAGCGTGAAGGCCGTGACCTGATTGTGCTCAAAGTAATGGACGACGGTGGAGTAGCTCATGGTCGAGCCGCTGGTGCTGCCCGACCCGCTGCCCATCACCGACCAGACCATCAGCACGGCGGCCAGCGCCAGTGCGAGGATGAGCGGATTGATACGAGGTCTCTTAGGTTGCAAAAGGATCAACTCCAGTTCTGGTTTTATTTCTTACTTTTCGTAGACGCTGGGTTTGAGTACGCCGATGTAGGGCAGGTTGCGGTACTTCTCGTCGTAGTCGAGGCCGTAGCCCACCACGAACTCGTCCGGCACCGCGAAGCCCTCGTAGTCCGGGGCGATGTCGGCCTTGCGGCGGCTGGGCTTGTCGAGGATGGTGCAGATCTTCACCGAGTTCGGGTTGCGCATCTTGAGCATCGGCACGAGGTTCGACAGGGTGATGCCGGTGTCGAGGATGTCCTCCACGATGAGCACGTCCTTGCCGGAGAGGTCGCCGTCCAGGTCCTTGATGATCTTGACGAGGCCGGTGCTGGTGGTGTTGCCGCCGCCGTAGCTGGACACCACCATGAAGTCGATGCTGCACGGGATGCTCACAGCGCGCATCAGGTCGGCCATAAAGACCACCGAGCCCTTGAGGATGGAGACGAGGACGAGGTTTCTGCCCTCATAGTCTTTGCTGATCTGAGCGCCCAGCTCAGCCACTTTCGCTTTCAGCTCCTCTTCCGAAACGAGGACCTTCAAAATATCGTCATTCATGCTCATGATTCGATTCCTCCAAAATTTTCTAGTTCCACCTGCAGCAGCTGCCCGGTGTCCGGCCCGGGGGCCAGCCCATCGGCAAAGCCCTCTCCGCAGACCCACAGCACCTGTCTGCCTGCCGCCAGCAGCGGCAGCGTGTCCCGTTCCCGGGGCGGGATGCCCGCCTCGTTCATCCATTTGCGCAGCTCCCGGTCTACCCCCCGCCCGGCCGGACGGAAGCGGTCGCCGGGCTGACGGCAGCGCAGCCGCAGAACAGGACATATCGAGTTTATTTTAGCATAATCTGCCTGATTTTTTAAGTCTTTTTTATGAACACCCTGTGTTTTTTCTTCAAAACAGGCCGAAACCACCCGGATATGCAGCTTTCTGCCGCCGGGCAGCGGATAATCGCCGCCCTCCGGCAGGGATACTTCAAATTTCGGATAGTCCGCTTTTTCGCCCTGTCGGCGGGTGTTTTTATCGGCTTCCTCCCGCCAGAGCACGCCGTCCCGGGCGCAGAAGCGGACGGCGTCGGTGAGCTGCACCGCGCCGCTGCCCTTTTCCACGAGGTCAGCCAATAAGCGGATATATTTTTCCTCCGCGTCCCGCACCGGCTCCACAAGGCTGTGGAGGGCCATGTCGAGGATGAGCGGGTCGGTCTGCCGCAAAGGCTCTGACATCCACACGGGCTGGCCGCTGCGCAGGGCGTATCCCGCCCCGCCGGGCAGGCTTTTTGCGTCCGCTGCCCGGGCCGAAGCCAGCAGCGCATCCGCCTGCCGGGCGAAGTATTCGTCCGCCTTGGCGGCTTTCTCACAGAAGCGGGCCAGATTGTGCTCAGCGGCGCTGTTGACCCCGCAGAGGGCGGGCAGTGCGCCGTGGCGCAGACGGTTGCGGGCGTAGTCGTCGGCGTCGTTGGTCTCGTCGGTGACCCAGCATTCGCCGCAGGCGCGGCAGACGGCCTCGGTGTCGGCCCTCGTCAGGCAGAGCAGAGGCCGCAGATAGCCCGGGCGGCTGGGCCGGATACCCGCCGCGCCGTGGAGGCCGGTGCCTCTGGCCAGCCGGAACAGCAGCGTCTCGGCCTGGTCACTCCCAGTATGGGCAGTTGCGACGGCATCTATCCCGTCGGCCAGCACCCGCTCAAAGCAGGCATACCGCAGGCGGCGCGCCCAGTCCTCCCCCGCCCGGGGCTTTCCTGCCTCGGCTTCCAGCTCAGCGGCATGGAACACCTGCAGCGGCAGGCCCAGCCGGGCGCAGACCTCCCGGACGAAGGCTTCGTCCCGGTCCGCCGTCTCCCCCCGCAGGCCGTGGTTGACGTGGCAGACCGTGAGGGCGATGCCCCTTTCCTCGGCCAGCGGGCGCATGAGGCAGAGCAGGGCCATGCTGTCGGCCCCGCCCGAAACAGCCAGCGCGAGATGCTTTTTGCCGTCCAGCAGCTTTTCCCGGGCGCAGAAGCCGCGCACCGTCTGTAAGATCTCTTCGTAGTTCATCAGCGTTTGAAGTCCACATCCATAAAGCGGGTGTGGGCGCCGTCCCAGCCCAGCGGCACCGTGCTGGTCTCGCCGTGACGGTTCTTTGCCACGATGCACTCGGCGGTGTCGGCGTCCACCTCCGCGCCGTCGGGGTTCTGGCTGGCGTAGTAGGAGTCGCGGTACAGGAAGAGGACGCAGTCGGCGTCCTGCTCGATGGAGCCGGAGTCGCGCAGGTCAGACAGCTGGGGGCGGTGGCTGGAGTTGTTGCCCTGCTTTTCCACCGCACGGGACAGCTGGCTCAGAGCGATGATCGGCACGTTCATCTCTTTAGCCATGATTTTGAGGTTTCGGGTGATGGAGCTGATCTCCTGCACGCGGTTCTCGCTGCGCTGGCCGCTGGTCATCAGCTGCAGATAATCGATGACGATGAGGCCCACGTTGGGGCGGGCGGGGTCCTGATTGACCCGGCGGATCTTCGCCTTCATCTCGGTGATGGTGATGCCCGAGGTGTCGTCCATATAAATCGGTGCGTCGTGCAGTTTTTCGGTGGCGAGGGCCAGATACTCCCAGTCCTCGGCTCGGAGCGCACCGGTGCGGAACGCCTGACTGTCGATGCCCGCTTCAGCGGAGAGGATGCGGTTGGTCAGCTGCTCCTTCGTCATTTCGAGGCTGAAGATGGCCACCGGCACCTTCTGCTGCATGGCCACGCGGGTAGCGATGTTCAGCGCGAAACTGGTCTTGCCCATACCGGGGCGGGCAGCGAGGATGATGAGGTCGCCGCGGCCAAGGCCGGTGAGGACGGTGTCCAGCAGCCGGAAGCCGGTGGGGATGCCCTTATACTTGTCGGCGTCGGGGCCGCTGATCTTTTGCAGATTTGTCAGAGTCTCCACCATGCTGGAAGAAAGGGGCGTCAGGGCGCTGGAATCGCGGCCGGAGCGGATCTCATAGATGCGCTGCTCGGCGTTTTCCAGCAGCAGGTCGGCGTCGGGCTCGTCGCCCGCGTCCTGCAAAATGTCCTTTGCGACCCCCATCAGCTGGCGCACCAGATACTTTTCCTGCACGATCTGCGCATACGCCTTGACGTTGGAGATGCTGGGGACCGTCTCGGCGAGGCCGGTCAGGTAGACTTTCGCCTCGTCGGCGCTGGGGAACACGCCGTCCGAGATGACGGCGTCCAGCAGGGTGACGAAGTCGATGGTCTGGTCGCTGGTAAAGAGGCGGAGCATCTCGGAGTAGATCTGAGCGTTCTGCCGGGTGTAGAACATCTCAGGCCGGATGATCTCGACGAGGTCGGTCAGGGTCTCGGGTTTCAGCAGCACCGCGCCCAGCACGCTCTGCTCTGCCTGCATATTGTAGGGCAGGTTGATGCCCACGCTCTCGAGGTTGAGTTCGTTATAATGTCGTTCGTTCGGCATGGTCGTTATCCTTCTGCTTTATTTATATAAATGCCGTAAAGCCAAAAAGCGCCCCCTGCCGAGAGGGGGCGCAGATAGCGGTCAAATCAGGCCTGCTCCACTTCTACCTGGACCTTGAAGGAAGCCACGACACCGACATGGAGGCGGACTTTGCCGTTGAAGACGCCCGCGTCCTTGATGTCCTTGGTCTCCAGCTCGATCTTCTTCTTGTCGATGGGAGAACCGGCCAGCTGGGCCAGAGCCTCAGCGACTTCCTTGCCGGTGACCTTGCCGTGCAGACGGCCGGAGGCACCGCCCTTGGCCTTGATGACCACGGTCTTGCCCTCGAGCTTCGCGGCCACAGCCTGAGCGGCGGCCACGTTCTCAGCCTCGTGGAAGTCGGCAGCGGCCTCCTTGCCCCGGGCGATATTCACCGCGCTGGCGTCGGCCACAGCGGCCAGCTTGCGCGGGAACAGAAAGTTGCGGGCGTAGCCGTCGGAGACCTCGTGGATCTCGTCCTTCTTGCCGATGCCCTTGACGTCCTGCTTCAGAATCACTTTCATGATAGTATCCCTCACTTCTCACCGGAAAAACCGGTGCAGTTCTTGTAAGTTCTAGTATACAGCAATTGACCGCTTCCGTCAACTTGATATCAGGCCGCATCGTCGGGTGCTTTTCCCTCGTGCAGCCGGGAACCTGCTGTTATGCCAGTTCGTTTTCCGCCACCGACAGTGCCACCTCGATGACCTTGTCCATATCGTAGTACTTGTACTCGCCCAGACGGCCGCCGAAGATGACCCCCGGCTCAGCATCGGCCAATTTCTTGTATGCAGCGTAGAGCGCACCGTTCTTCTCGTCGTTGACGGGGTAGTACGGCTCATCGCCTTTCTTCCACTCGGCGCTGTACTCGCGGCTGATGACCGTTTTGGGCTGGGTGCCGAACTCAAAGTGCTTATGCTCGATGATGCGGGTGTAGGGGGTCTCGGCGTCGGTGTAGTTCACGACGGCGTTGCCCTGATAGTTGTCGGTGTCCAGCACCTCGGTCTCGAACCGGACACTGCGATACTGCAATGCGCCCAGCTGGTAGCCGAAGTAGGCATCGACGGGGCCGGTGTAGACGACCTTCTCCGCCAGCTTGTCCAGAGACGCCTTCTCGGCCAGATAGTCCACGTTCAGGCGGACTTCCACGCCGTCCAGCATCTTTTCCACCAGAGCTGTATAGCCGCCGTTGGGGATGCCCTGATACAGCGCGTTGAAATAGTTGTTGTCGTAGGTAAAGCGGACCGGCAGGCGTTTGATGATGAAAGCCGGCAGTTCGGTGCAGGGGCGGCCCCACTGCTTGCCGGTGTAGCCTTTGATGAGCTTCTCGTAGATGTCGGTGCCCACGAGGTTGATGGCCTGCTCTTCCAGGTTTTTCGGCTCGGCGGTGTAGTGGGCGGCGCGCTGCTCAGCGATCTTAGCCTCAGCCTCGGCCGGGGTGATGACGCCCCACATCTTGGTGAAGGTGTTCATATTAAAGGGCAGGTTGTACAGTTCGCCCTTATAGTTGGCCACCGGGGAGTTGGTGTAGCGGTTGAAGGTGGCAAAGCGGTTGACGTAGTCCCACACCTCTTTATTGTTGGTATGGAAGATGTGCGCACCGTAGCGGTGGACGGCGATGCCCTCCACATCCTCTGTGTAGATGTTGCCGGCGATGTGGCTGCGCTTATCGATGACCAGGCACTTTTTGCCGGCGGCGGTGGCCTCGTGGGCAAAGACGGCGCCGAACAGACCGGCACCGACGATCAGATAATCATACTGCATTTCAATTCTCCTTTTCTGCGCTGTTACGCCAATGCTGCACAGTTTGCAGCTGGAACTCAAAATCGCGGGCATCCTTGGCAAGCTGGTTGGACAGGATAATGCCGGAGATGAACAGCAGCAGCGCCGCCACCAGCACAAAGCAGCAGACGATCAAAGTCGGGAAGCGCGGCACAAGGCCGGTCCGGAAATACTCGCCCAGCACCGGGATCATAAAGCCGATGCCGAACACGGCCAGGATCGCGGCCAGAATGCCGAAAAAGCTGAACGGGCGGTAGTTCTTGAACAGCCGCGCAATCGTGCCCAATACCTTAAAGCCGTCGGAGTAGGTGTTCAGCTTGCTCTCCGACCCTTCCGGACGGTCACGGTAGTCAATGACAACGTTCTCGACCTGCATATTGCGCTGCAGGGCGTGGATCGTCATCTCGGTCTCGATCTCAAACCCGCGGGACAGCACGGGATAGGTCTTGACGAACTGGTAGCTGAACGCGCGGTAGCCGGTCATAATGTCCTTGATCTTGCCGCCAAACAAATGATTTGTGCAGAACCGCACCAGATCGTTGCCGAAGTTGTGGAACGGGCGCTTGTTCTGGGTGTAGTAGGTGCTGGACAGACGGTCACCGACGACCATGTCGGCCTGGCGCCCGGTCACGGCAGCGACCATCTCGGGCGCGGCCTCCGCAGGGTAGGTGTCATCGCCGTCCACAAGAATGTACGCCTCTGCGTCGATCTCGCGGAACATGCGGCGCATGACATTGCCCTTGCCCTGCTGGTACTCATGGCGGACAACGGCCCCGGCTCTGGCGGCCAGCTCGGCAGTGCCGTCGGTGGAATTGTTGTCGTAGACGTAGACGGTGGCGTCGGGCAGGACGCGGCGGAAATCCGAGACGACCTTCTCGACAGTCTTGGACTCGTTGTAGCAGGGGATCAGAACGGCGATTTTATCCATAATAACAGGACCTCCGGGCGGATTTTACATCCAGAATTGAACAAGGCGGCTGACGGTGTAGTAAAGGGAAGGATTCATGCCCTGCAGATATGGCTCCATGGCGAAGAGCGTGCAGAAGCGGTAGACGGCGGTATATGCCACAGCGGCGGCCATGACGGTGCGCAGTGCGGGCAGCGCCGCAGCGGCAGTGCCCTCCCCCAGTGCTGCGCGGCGGGAGAGCGCACCCTCGGCGCAGAACCAGCACAGCGCCGCGCCAAGCAGCAACACGGGACTGTAATCCATCAAATAGCGGTAGAGCACCCCGGCCATCTCGCAGTCAACAACGGTCATGACGACCATGGCGGCCAGGCTGCCGTAGACCACACAGGCGGTGACACGGCGGCGGTGCAGACAGCGGCGGAACGCGGGAAGCAGCGGCAGCGCCAGCACCCACAGGTACGGCGTGGCGGCCAGAATGCCGCCCGTGAACTTCTCGCTGATCGTGCGGATGACGGCGTTCGTCTGGACGTCGGTCTCCCGCAGGAACGGGAAAACACCCTGCCAGCTGGGCAGCTCGAACAGACTCGTGAACACAGCCGGGCCGATGCGCACGGCGTTGAAGCCGCGCTGGGTCATATCGTTGCCGGTCAGGTTGTAGTTGGCGCCAAAGTCAAAGGGCGAGCCGAACCGCGCAGCGTTGTACCACATGAGCCCGGCAGCGACCAGCACCACCGGCAGCAGAAACGCGGCGGCCTCCCCTGCCCCGGCGCGGCTGCGCAGCCGCTTCTGCCCGATATACCGCGGCCAGAAGATGGGCACGGCCAAAAACGCAAACAGCTCCATCTGGGGGCGGCACCCGGCGACGAGCGCCACGCAGAGGCTGCCGAAGACGAGCTTGACGACCAGCGCACCGCGCTTTTCCACCGGCGTGCTGGCGGCGGAGAGCCAGAGCCAAAGCCCCAGCATCAGCAGCGCCGCACCGCAGAGGATGGCATATTCATAAATGTAGGGGCGCAGCAACAGATAGTAGAACTGACTGCCCAGCGCTACGGCGGCCACGGCCAGCAGGTACGCTGCGGCGGACGCCTGCGGGAACCACCGGCGCACGGCCTGCCCGACGACGCCGAAGCAGGCGGCGAGGAAGATCAGCCCCAGCAGGACCATGCAGGGCGCATAGGCCAGGTTCTGGATGCCGGTCAGTGCCTCAAACGGCAGCTGGAACAAAAGACACGGTACAATGCCAAAATAGACGTAGTAGCGCCCATTGTAAAAGGCGTGGTCCCAGTGGATGTCGTTGATTTGCGCGGCGTCGCGCGCCCCGGCATCGTAGGGGTTGTCCAGCGCCAGTAGCTCGGCGGGCGGGTCGGCCTCCAGGTCAAGGCGCCCGTTCAGCAGGCTGTGCGCCAGCGCGCCGTACTGCTGGTAGACGAAGCTGACCGTGCTCTCCCCGTCCCAGAACGCGGTGTTGTAATCTTTTGTGGCAAGGCCGGTGTTGCTCGGCTCCCAGAACGGGATGACCACGACGAAGGCAGCCAGCACAAGGCCCAGCACGGCGGCTGCGGCGCGGTCACAGACGTTGCCCGCCAGCCAGCGGCGGTGCCACAGCCCGCTGGCCGGGCGCAGGCCGTAGACGGCCAGCAGCGCCAGAAATACCGCGCAGAAGCGCAAAATCGAGAAATCCAGCGCGCGCGGCGCGTTGGCCGTGATGCCGCGGAAGGTCAGCGCCACCGGGAACTGCGTGTAGGTGGAGCTGTACCCGGCGGCGGTCAGCGTCAGCATCCCGACGGAGCCGGTCAGGTCCAGGCTGATGACCTGGGTGCGCGGGGCCTGCAGCCCCACCTGCCAGCTGCCGAAGCGGGTCAACTCGGTGTTGGCGGCGTCGGTGCCCTCAATGGTGAAGATCACGGCGCTGTCGGCGTGTAGCGGCTCGGTGTCGTCGCTGACCAGACCGTCAAACCGCAGGTTGTAGATGGGCTGGTCAATGTCGAGGAACCGCAGATAGGTGCGGCCCTCGTCGAGCGAGATCGTGCCGACGCCGCGCCCGACGTTGATGTTGTCGTCAAGGTAATCGACGAGCTGAAACGGTGTGTAGCTGTGGGTGTTGAAGTAGGCCACATTGCCGACGAACACCTCCAGCCCCAGCGCCGTGACGGCCAGCAGCGGGACGACGGCCTTTAACCCTTTGCGCCCGAGGCTGCGCAGCCCGGCGGTGACAAGCCCCGCCCAGCCGGTCATGGCGGTGAGGGCGACGAGCCGGAACGCATGGAAGCCGACGGTCAGCCCGGGGCGGTGGTAGGCGCACAGAGCGAACACCCAGACGGCCAGCCAGAGCCCGGCGGCCCAGGCAGCGTCGCGGCGGGAAACCCTGCGGTGGGATACTACCGCAGGAACCGCACCGAAGATGCCGGAGACGAGCACGGTGAGGAGCAGGGTGATTATAATAAACATAAGAATAATGCTCCTCCTTTTGTGGGATGGATGATGTGGCAGCGGGAAATGGCCAGAGCCCTTCCGGTCATCGCTGGCGCTCGACCACCTCCCCTGAAAGGGCAGGCTTTTTTCGGGCGTACGCCCGTGAAAGGCGCCCCACAGGGTGGGGAGCTGGCCGAGCTTGCGAGGCCTGAGGGGCCTTACCCTGCGGGAGCTGCCGCTTCACTGCTTTGCATACTTCTCCATCTCGTGCAGCCAGAACTCGGCGGTCTTGTCCCAGCTGTACTTTTTCAGGACCTCATCGGGCGCGGCCACGGGCTGGGCGGCCAGCGCGTCAAGATCCACATCATAATCATAGGGGTCAAAATACCGCGCAGTATCGCCGTACAGCTCGGGCAGGCAGGTGGCGTTGGCTAGCGCGACCGGCGCGCCCAGGGCCAGCGCCTCCAGCGGCGGGATGCCAAAGCCCTCGAACACGGCGGGGTGCAAAAACAGCTTGCAGTGCTTCATCAGCGCGGCGTTCTCGGCATCGGACACATAGCCCGGGTAGAACACATTGTGGGTGTCCTTCGCCTCGGCGTCGTCGCCAAAGGCACGCAGGTCCTTGCCGCCCGCGACGACAAACGTCTTGTCGGGGCTGCGGCGGGCGACCTCTCGGATCCACTTGAAGTTTTTATGCTTTGCCAAACTGCCGAGGGCGTAGAAGTACTCCCCTTTTTTGACGCCGGGCATCTTGTCAAAAATGCTCTCGTCGGGGGTGACGTTCTTCATGTGCTCCCAGCCGTTGTAGGTGGTGCCGATCTTGTCCAGCGGGATGCCGAGCTTCTCGCTGATGAGGTGCCGCTGGTTGTCGCTGACCGTGAACACCCGCTGGGCGAACCATTTGGTGGACAGGCAGTGTACCCAGAACTTGAAGCGGAAAAAGCCCTTGTCGGTATCCAGGACCAGCGGGCGGATGTCGTGCAGCACCACGACGCTGCGGCGGGTCAGCAGCATATCGCTGGCAAGGCCCACGTAAAACGCATGGGTGCGGCGCAGGTAGGCGGGCAGTACGGCCAGATTGTAAAAATACGGGATGGACTTGAGCGGCACCAGCCGGATGTTTTTCAGCTCCGGCAGATGGATGGGCCGCCCGTCGTCGCGGTAGGCAATGCGGACGTCCAGGCCAGTGCCCTCGATCAGCTTGTCCAGCCGGACGACATTCTCATAGACATAGCGCGGGATGCCGGTGATATTGTCACACAGTACCGTGCCGTTGATGACGATAGGGTTCAATCCAGTTCCTCCTTCTCCCAGTGGGAGCAGTCGAGCAGCTCCTGCTGCCAGTCGGCCATGCGGCGCAGGCAGTATTCCTTCAGCTCGCGCTCAAAGCGTTCCTCGCTGAAGGAGCGGCTGTGCTCACGGATTTCCTCTTTGGAACAGGCCACGCCGTCGCGCTCAAACCGTTCGATGCAGTCGGCCAGGCTCTCGACGGTCTGCTCTTTAAACCAGTAGCCGGTCCTGCCGGGCAGCACGCTCTCGCACGCGCCGCCGCGGCCATAGGCCAGCACCGGCGTGCCCGCGCTCTGGGCCTCGACGGGGGTGATGCCAAAGTCCTCTTCACCCGGGAAAAGGAAGCCCTTCGCGCGCAGGTAGTAGCTGCGCACTTCTTCGTCGGACAGACCGCCGCCCTTGAACTCGATGGTCGGCCCGGCCATGGCCCTGAGCTTGTCCAGCTCTCCCCCGCCGCCGATGACGACGAGGCGCTTGTTAAGGCGCGTGCAGGCCTGCACGGCCAGATCCACGCGCTTGTACCAGGTCAGACGGCCCACGGTCAGGTAGAAGTCCTCCTTTTCGACAAAAGGCGACTCGTTGATGTGGCAGCAGGGGTAAATGACATCGCTGTCACGCCGGTAATATTTTTTGATGCGCTGGGCGATATAATGCGAGTTGGCGATGAAATAATCCACGCGGTCCGCGGCGCACTTGTCCCAGATGCGCATTTTGTGCATCTGGCCGGGCATGACGAGCTTCGCCAGCCAGTTGGCGTTGGCGCGGTAGGTGTAGTAAAAATCCCACACATAACGGATCGGCGTGTGGCAGTAGCAGATGTGTACGGCATCCGGGCGGGTGATGACGCCTTTGGAACAGGAGGAGGACGACGACAGCACCAGATCGTACTCGGTCAGGTCGAACGCCTCAAACGCGCGGGGCATCAGCGGCAGCATGGCCTTGTACAGCCTGTTGGAGAAAGGCACCTTCTGGAACCAGCTCGTGCGGATGTCATAGCTTTTAAAGTGCTCGGGCATGTTTTTGGAGTCGTACACAAGGGTGTAGATGACGGCATCGGGGAAAACGCGCTTCATGGCGTCCACAACGCGGTCCCCGCCGGCGTAGCCGACAAGCCAGTCGTGAACGATGGCGACCTTGGGCTCCTTTTTGCTCATTACAGACACTCCCGTCCGGTAACGCACAGGGCGTTATTGTAGTTTTTCGTCGTTGACCATCTTGCCGCCGAACACGGTGCGGAAGATGATCTTGATGTCCAGCGCCACGGTCCAGTTTTCGATGTACCAGATGTCGTAGCGGATGCGCTCGGCAATGTCGGTATCACCGCGCAGGCCGTGGATCTGCGCCCAGCCCGTGCAGCCGGGGCGGACCTGCTGGCGCACAAGGTAGCGCGGGATCTCCTCTTTAAAATGCTCCACATGGTAGGGCACCTCGGGCCGCGGCCCGACGAGGGACATATCCCCTTTCAGCACGTTGAAGAACTGGGGCAGCTCGTCCAGGCTGAACTTGCGGATAAAGCTGCCGAAGTGGGTCTTGCGCGGGTCGCAGTCGGTGGACCAGCCGGTCTCCTGCTGCACATTGACCCGCATCGAGCGGAACTTGTACATCATGAAGGGCTTTTTGTTCAGGCCGATGCGCTCCTGCCTGAAAATGACCGGCCCGGGGCTGGACAGCTTGACGCCGATGGCCGTGACCAGCATGACAGGACTGGTCAGAATGATCAGGATCAGGCTGCCGATAATATCAAGCCCGCGCTTGACAGCGGCGTTGAGCAGATTGTCAAACGGCGTCTGCCGCACATTGATGAGCTTGCACTCGTCCAGCACGTCAATGGTGGGCCGGGCGGGCAGATAGTCGCTGTAGAACGGTACCATCGTGATGCGCACGCCGTTTTTGTCGCAGGCGGCAAAAACGTGGGGCAGCAATTCGATCTCGTCAGCCTCCAGCGCTACGACGACCTCATCGACGGCAACCTCGTCGAGCCGGGCGGACAGCGCATCATAGCTGCCCATGTAGCGCACACCAAGACCCGGTTCTTCGATTCCGGCCAGATAGCCGTCCACGACAAAGCCGTAGTAGGGGTTGTGCTCGAGCGCGCGCAGATAGAGCGCGGCGGATTTACCGCCGCCCACCAGCAGGATATGGCGCAGACCCAGCCCCTTGCGGCGGCGGGCGCGGTCTACCCAGCGCAGGATCATACGCTCGATCACGACGCCTGCCGTGCCGAGGATGTAGAACAGCGCCAGTACGATACGGGAGTAGTCGTCCAGGTGCATCAGATACAAAGCACCAATGAAGATCAGCAGTCCCGCCGCGTTGATGACGGCAATCTTGGTGCAGCGCTCGGCCAGGCCGCGCAGCCGCGTGGTGCTGTAGATACCGGCGACCCAGTAGATGAGCACGAGCACCAGCGACGTGGCCAGCCCGGCAATGATGTTGCGCGGGTCCCGGGCCACGGCCAGCGCAGGCCCTGCGCCGCCCGGCTCAAAGTAGCGGACGTAATTGAAACGGATATAGTTGGCAAGCAAAAAGCCGATGAAAAGCAGTGCCGCGTCCGCCAGCACATACAAAAGGCTTTTGAAGCGTTGGTTCTTTTCCAGCAAGAGGTGATGCCCTCCCTACGGTGATAGATTTAAACAATCTATTTTACCATATTTACGCCGGTATTGCAAATCAGCGGTAAAGCTCCTGCAGCTGATCCAGCGTTTTCTTCATTTCGGCGCGGACCTCCGGCGGGCCGGAGACGACGACGCCGGTGCCGAACCCGGCCACCCAGCCGAAGAACTGCGGGCTGACCTGAATCTCGGCGGTCATCGTAAAGTGCTCGCCGTCGGCGCAGGGCGTCAGGATCGGCGCGGTGCCGAACCGGTCGATCATCGCCCCGGCAAAGCGGTTCTCGCATTGCAGCGTTACCCGCTTGAGCGGGCCGTTGAACATGCCGAACATCTGCTGCATATACGTATTGACGTCGAAATTGGCGTATTCCCCGGCACCCTCGCGGGTCGTGTCGGGCAGCTGGTGAACGTTCTGCATCTTGTCGACGCGGTAGTGCTTGAGCCGCCCCTCGGTGTAGGCAATCAGATAATAGTTGCCGTTCTCCCACACGAGCACCCACGGGCTGACGCGGTAGAGCTGGCCGTCGTGGCGCGGGGCCATCCGCTTTTGCAGGTTCCAGTCGCAGTATTTGAAGGTGACCTGCTCCCCTGCCGTGATGGCGGCGTGCAGCGCATCGACGGTGTACAGGATTTTCTCGTCGGTGCTCTTGATACGCCCGCTGACCAGTACCTTACGGTCCAGCTCCTCCTGCCGGTATGTGGAGGTGAACTGGCCGAGCTTGTCAATCAGGATTTTGGATTTGCGCGCTGTGATGAATTTGCTGGCGTAGACGGCATCGACGAGCAGCTTGAGCTCGGCAAGCTCAAACGGAGCCTCGGTCATATAGTAGCCGCCGCCGCGCCCGCGCTGCTGCACGATCTCATATTTGGTGTCGGGCAGATTGTTTAAGGTGTTCAGGTCATCGTAGACGCTTTTGCGCTCGGCGACGACGCCGTGCTCCTGCAATTTTTCCACCAGCTGGGGAACACTCAAGGGGTGCTTCTCGTCGGTTTCCCGGGCGAGGATCTCCAAAAGAACAAGCAGTTTGCGTTTCTGGCCTTCTTTGCGCGACATAAAAGCGGCTCCTTTCCTGAGTCTGGCAGATATAGTCCTATTATACACCCTATAGGGGCGGGTGGCAAGACCGGGAACGGCTGCCTCCCGGGAGGTTGTTCTTTCTTTTGCCAACAAAAGAAAGAACCAAAGAAAATTGCCGCTGTTTCGACGCAGCGGACCCGCGACTTGGGGGCTGCACGCCCCCAAGACCCCCAAAGCGGAAGTCGGAAGGGGCGGGGGCTAAACGAAAGCAGTATTACTTTTCGTTCTTAACGCCC
>ENA-OVGB01002221-OVGB01002221.1-human-gut-metagenome-genome-assembly--contig:-NODE-2221-length-14576-cov-3.294332_pt1 | contig 14576 bp, 15 predicted proteins | sample MGYA00237767_ERZ505413 | MGnify/ENA primary metagenome ERZ505413 (study PRJEB26158, sample SAMN06016410) | human gut metagenome | biome: human gut; feature: ankylosing spondylitis patient; material...
TCATGCCCCGCCCTCCAAGACGCAAAAGGCCCGCCTGCTTAACGCAGACGGGCCTTCATGCTGCAACGATGCGCCGATTAGAAATCAGGCGTGCATTCCAGGCTGAGGTCGTTGGGAATGACCATGACCGGGATGCGGGTCTTGCCGATGATGCTTTCGGAAGGCTTGTTGAACAGGGAGCCGAACAGGCCCTTGGTGGACATGCTGCCGATGACGATGAGATCGGCGCAGTACTTGTCGATGACCTTGAGCAGTTCTTCTTCGACCTTGCCTTCGGTCAGCACGATGGTGGTGTCGAGACCGGCAAAATGCTTGTTCACATAGTTGGTGAAGGCGTCTTCATTGGCCTTGCGGCTTTCTTCGATGAGCTTTTCCACCATGCTCTTGCTGCCGGTGCGGCGCAGGATGGCTTCGTTGTCGGCGGCAACGTGAACCAGAATGAGCTTGGCTTCGTTCTGACGGGTGATGTCGTTGACGTACTGAGCCACGTCGTCAGGGTTTTCGGAAAGGCTGATGCAGCAGACAATATTGGAAAAAACAGACATGGGATCCTCCTGTTTCTTAATGAGCACGGCAAGTTGTTGTCTGCGTCTACTTTCAGGAATAGAGAACCCGTTGTCAAGCTGATGTAAAAAAAAACTTGCCAGCCTCAAAAGACTTCCCGGACACTGACGATCGAGCTTGTGCGCTCGCGCCGGGAAAGAACAAGCAGAAAAAATTTTTTCCGAAAACGTCTGGAACTGTGCGGGAAGACGCCTCAGGCCCACCTCGAAAGCCCCGGAAGGATTTTGTCCGCTCCTTTCTTCCGCAGTCCGCGAAAGCCGCTTCCAGCATGCGGCTTCTCGTTCAGACCGGACGCCCGCCAAAAGAACGCCTGCAAAAATACTCTGTAAAAACAGCGGGGGGAAACCATGCCTTCCGCCGCCGCCTTCGCAGCGGCAAAGCACTTCTCACGCACAAAGGCCGCGTGATCCTGCCCGCCTCCTCCCTTTTCCCGTTCCCCGAAAGAACCCCCTGAGTCCCGGCCATCCCGCGCGCCGCCAAGCGGGAAAAAAGGCACAGGATCGCGTCCTGCCCTGCGCACGCTCTCCCCTTCCCCGCAAAAGGCCGTCATGCCTCCATCCTGCCCGCGGGCCTTTCCGCTCCGCAACTCGGCGTTTTTCCTGCTCAAAGACGCCAGGCCGGGGCTCCGGCCATCTCCCGGACAAAAAACACTCCGGCAATCTCTCACCGGCAGAGAACATCCGGCCGCTCCACGCTCTTTGCTTCCGAGACGCCGACACGGTGTCCGGCCCGTTCCCGGACCGAAGCTCCCGGATCTTCGCAGGAAACGTTCCGAAAAAGTCCGTCTTTGCGCCGGGAGCCCGGAGCGCATATGTCGCCGCCTTTTTCTCTGAAGAAACGCAGCTTTTCTTCCCAAAGAGACCTGACTCTGCCGGGAGCCATCGACCGGGAGCCCTCTGCCGGGACGCCCACGAAGAAAAACAAGCGCCGCAGAAGGCACGGATGCTGCCATGCCGCGCCGCAGACCGGAACGCGTCAAACGGTCGTTTAAACAAAAAAAGAGCCATGGAAAACCATGACCCTTCAAACATGGTCGGGGCGACTGGATTTGAACCAGCGACTTTCTGCTCCCAAAGCAGACGCGCTACCCCTGCGCCACGCCCCGAACAAAAAAGGCTGCCCTGCAGAGGACACAGGGCAGCCTTATTTCAGCAAAAACTAGCGGGCGATGACGTTGAATTCGTCACGACGGTTCTTGGCCCACACAGCTTCACCGGTACCTTCAACGGCGGGACGTTCCTTGCCGTAGGAGATGATGTCGAGCTGTTCGGCAGGCACGCCGAGGCGGATCATGTATTCATAGGCAGCACGGGCACGACGCTCGCCGAGGGCGAGGTTGTATTCCTGGGTGCCGCGTTCGTCGCAGTTGCCTTCGATGCGCACGCGGATGGAAGGATACTGCTTCATGAGTTCAGCCTTCTGCTGCAGCATGTCGCGGTATTCAGCCTTGATGTCATACTTGTCGAAATCGAAGTACACGACACCGTCGGTGATCTGCTGAGCAGCAGCATCAAGGGCGGAAGAGGTGGAAGCGACGGGAGCGGGTTCCACGTTTTCCACTTCAGCGTTCTTCTTAGCGCAGCCGGCGCCCATGCCGAGAGCCAGAGCGAGAACCACAACCAGGCCAAAAGACTTCAGAGACTTCATGATAACTCCTCCTGAGAGTTAAGTCATAATATTTCTCTCTCCCCGCTCTTCCCTCTTATCTACAGAGCGCGGAAAGAAAACTGCACTTATCGGGCAGAACGGCATATTACCCTCGCCCCTATGGATGTCAAGCTTGTAAGGGGGGGATTTTGCCCAGAAATTTAAATTATTTTACTTTCCCCAGCTCGGGAACGAGGCATTGCCCGCTCCGGTGGGCACATGCTTGGCCTCGCCGCCGTGGCGCGTGGTCAGGTAAATCTGGGATTTGCCGCTTCTGGTGGAGGTAAAGGCGACGAAGTAGCTGTCGGGAGCAAAGGCAGGCTGTTCGTCTCTGCCGGGGCCGAAGGAAATCTGCTGATCGGAACCCGTGACCATGTCGTGCACGAAGATGCGGAAGCCCGAGGGCGTGGCCTTGGTGTAGGCGATGAGCGTGCCGTCGGGGCTGATGCAGGGCTCGGAGTTGTAGGAGCCGTCCATGCTCACGCGGGACACGGTGCCGGTGGAGAAGTCCTTCAGGAAGACCTGCGGGCTGCCGAGACGGCTGGACGTGAAGGCCATCTTGGTACCGGTGGCGTCGAAGGAGGGCGACACGTTGATGGCGGCGCTCTGCTCCAGAGGACGTTCACGCTGGAACTGACGGTTCAGCAGGAAGATGTCGGGATAATGACCGGTGGACAGACTCACGGCCACGCGGTTGTCCGGCAGGAAGCACGGACCTATGACGGTGTTGCCGGGGAAGCGGACGCGCTTCACGGTATTGTTCAGACGGTCCCACACGCCGAGGGCATGGGTGCTGTCGTCCATGTGGCTGAACACCACGTAACGGCCGTCGGGAGACCAGGAAGGAGACATGGCGGCGCCGGGGATATTGGTCACCTGACGCAGATCGCGGCCGGTGGCGCGCACCACCCACACGTCGCGCTTTTTGCCGTTGCCCTTCACGAAGGCGAGGGAGCTGCTGAAGAATCCGCGCGCGCCGGTAAGGGCGGCCATGAGATCGTCGCAGAAGCGGTCGGCCACGTTGGGCACCTCGGTGTGGGTCACGCCGGAATAGGCGTTGCCGAACACGAACTTGCCCGAATAGGTTTCAAACACGCGCAGCTCCACGGTGGAGTTCTCCCTGTCGCCGGAAGGCCAGTGCGCCGTGACCAGAAGGTCGGCGCCAGCGATCTGGAAGCGGCGGAAATCCACGTCCGTGCCCTGCCAGGCATTGAGCACCGTGCCGCCGAGTACCGCGGAGGAAGGAATGAGCTGCATGAACGGCAGGAAATTGAGATCGGCCACAATGGCGTCGTTGAGTTCCGAGCCGAGCGCCGTGGCGCGCTGTCCGGGAGCGGTGAGCGGAGACGCCATGGACAGCTTTATCTGATTCTGACCGGGACCGTAGATGTCCACCATGGTGGCCGCCTGGCACTGCACGGCGAAAGCCAGGGCCAGAACAAGCAGGACCGCCACGCGGACGTTATGAAAAAGATAAATGATTTTACGCATATGACACCCTTGGATGGATTTCTGGACCGCCGGATCCCCGGCTGTCGCAAGGAGGCTAGAGCATATTCCCGCGCGTCTTTGCGGTCAAGTGCGGACATGAGGCGTCCGACTGCGCAACCTCTGCGGAAACAAGGAAAAAACGGCTCCGGCGCGGGCCGTGCGTCGGGATCTCCGCATCCTGGTGTCTGCCGGCTCCGGGAGCCGAAAGGCGTTGTTCCGTTTTGTTCCCGGACATGAAAAAGCCCTTGAACCAAGGGCTTTTCTTCAAAGGTCGCGGTGAGCCTTCCCTGTCCGGGAAAGCTTCTCACCTTGCTGTCGAGACGAAGGGCCGAAGCGGGAAATCCGTCCGCGCAGGCGACGGGTCCCGCCTGCGGCCGCCGGGCGCGGCTGCCGGAACGGCGCTCTGCATAGTCATGCGCCGGGCAAAGCCGTGCTGCCGTGGGCGCAGCGCGGAAGGCCACCGTCGCTTATGACCGCCTTGCCGTGGAGGGAGAGCCCAGAAACCAGCCGAGACCGGCAAGCGCCACGCAGAGCAGCGTGTTCAGGCCGACGTTCAGAATGGCGAAAAGCGCATGATCCGTTCCCCAGAGCGTCACGGTGTCGAGCGCGAAGGAGGAAAACGTGGTGAAGCCGCCGAAAAAGCCCGTGGCGAGAAAGGCCGTGGCCGTGGGATAGCCGTGCTTCACGCGGGAAGCCACGCCCATGAGCAGGCCCAGCAGAAAGGAACCGATCATGTTCACGCACAATATGCCGAGGGGAAAGAGCACGCCCGAGACATTCATGACCGTCCAGCTGATCTTGACGCGGCATACCGCGCCGAGCGCGCCGCCGCACAGCACCGCCACCACCTGTTTTGCAAACTGCGTCATATTCATTCTCCGCCCGTGAAGGGACGTTGAAATTCAAAAAAAGGATGTCGAAGCGACGAGAAAAATACGTCCCTTCCGCCGCAGGCACGCGGAACCGCTAGTCCACGCGGAACAGGAAAAGTCCGAGCGCGGCGGCCGAAAGACCGAGGATCAGATTCAGGAGCACGTTGGCCGCGCCTCTGCCCACGTATCCCTGCTGAAAAAGCCGGAAGCTGTCCAGAGAAAAGGTGGAAAACGTGGTGAGCGCACCGCAGAAGCCCTGCAGAACGAAATCCCCTATCGGCCCGGAAGGTTCGGAGGCGAACACGCCTCCTATGACGAAGCAGCCGAGCACGTTGACGATGAGGGTTCCCACGGGAAAGAAGGGACCGAAGAGGGCCGAAGCAAACATTCCCGTAAGATAGCGGCACAGGGCGCCGAGCGCACCGCCCGCAGCAACAAGCATGACAGAATTCATAAGCGTCACTCCAGGGAAAGGAGAATCCGAGCTTTCCCGGGGATTGTCAATGACCGGGAACAAGAAAGCATGTCCGGCAGGCCCGCCGTTTCCCGAACCTGCCGGACATCGTGACCGGACGGAGAAAAAAGCGGCAGGCTCAGGCGTCCCGGCCGCTTCTCTCCGCCTCCTAGAGTCTGTAGGCCGACTCGCCGTGCAGAGCCTCGTCGAGGCCTTCAAGCTCCTGAGCATAATTCACGCGGATGGGGCCGAAGCGGCTGATGACCTTAAGGATGATCCACGTGGCGAAGAAGGACCATGCCGCCGCCACCACGATGCCGAGAAGCTGCAGGAAGAACTGCTCCACGCCGGCCTGCACATGATTGATGGCCGCGGAAGCGAACACGCCGACCAGCAGAGCGCCGGTCAGACCGCCCATGCCGTGGGCTCGCCAGACTTCGAGAGCATCGTCGAAATGCAGTCTGGCCTGCACGCATCGGGCGAAGTAGCAGACCACGGCTCCGGCCGCGCCTATGATTATGGCCGCCCACGGCGGAACGTAGCCTGCGCAGGGGGTGATGGTGGCAAGACCGGCCACCGCGCCCACGAGCACGCCGGAGAAGGACGGACGCGAGGCATAGTGCCAGTCGAGGAACATCCATACCAGCATGGCGATGGAGCCGGCTATGGTGGTGTTGGTGAAGGCGTAGGCGGCAAGGCCGTCGCCGGCATAGGCACCGCCCGCGTTGAAGCCGAACCAGCCGAACCACAGAAGCCCCGCGCCCACGGCCACGAGCGGAAGGTTATTGGGCTCGGGACGGGTCCCCGGCGCCACGTCGTCGCGCGGTCCGAGGAAGAGCACCGTGGAGAGCGCGGCAAAACCGGCGTTCACGTGCACCACGATGCCGCCCGCAAAGTCCATCACGCCGAGCCTGCCGAGGAAGCCGCCGCCCCACACCCAGTGGCACACCGGAATGTAGACGAAGATCATCCACAGCACGAGGAACTGAAGGTAGCCGCGGAAGTTGAAGCGGCCTGCGAAGGCTCCCGTGATGAGCGCGGGCGTGATGATGGCGAACATGAGCTGATAGGCGAAGAACAGGATGAAGGGAACCGTGGTGGCATAATCGGGGCTGGGCGCGGCTCCCACCTTGTCCAGCGCGAAATGGTAGGTGATGTCGCCTATCACGCCGCCCACGTCCGGACCGAAGGCCAGACTGAAGCCGCCGAAGATCCAGATGACGGCAATGACGCCCATGGAAATGAAGCTCTGCATCATGATGGTGAGCACGTTCTTGCGCCGCACGAGACCGCCGTAGAAGAAGGCGAGTCCCGGGGTCATGAGGCAGACCAGCGCCGTACAGAGCAGAATGAAGGCGGTATCTCCCGAATCGACCGTATACATGGAAAACTCCCGTCAGGCTGAAGTTGAGGAACTGCCGCGGCTCTCGGGGTCGAGTCCGACGTGCGGAAGCAGAAAGAGCCACGCGGCTATGACGAAGGGAAAGGTGAGCGTGGGAATGCCGAGCGGTTCAAGGGCCGCGTTGAGCGCGCCCTGGGCCACCACGGTGAACACCGTGGCGAGCAGGGCATAAAGCACGACCCGCCAGCCCGGACGATAGAAGGCCGTGCCCAGGCCTATGGCGGTGAGCACGGCGCTGAACTGATAGAGCCCCGCGCCCACGGAGGCGCCGTCCGCACCGAGAAGAAGCGCCGTGACCATGGCCACGAGCGAACCTCCCCATCCGAAGACGGCGGCGCCGGGCGAGGACACGGCAAGCCCGGCAAGAAAGAGCGCGCCCGTCACCGGATCATTGATGAGAAAGACCTGAGACACGCCGGAAAGGCTGGAGAGAAGGAGTGCCTCAGGTCCGAAGAAGGCCACGGCGTCGTGAGGGAGCGCGGGCAGGGAGGGACTCGGCAGCGCCACGGCGTCGAAGCCGGCAAAGCTGTAGGAGGCAAGAAGGATGAACCATGTGGCGAACACGAAGGGGCCGGTCATGGCCGACACCTTCCACGATGAGAACACGCGGGAGACGGCCATCATGATGACGGTGGAAAACATGGCGCCGAGCACGATGAGGACCCAGCATACGGTCCCTCCTTCCAGAAACACGGGAAGCGCGCAGCCCACAAGGATACCGTTGTAGCCGTGCAGGCCCTGCCCTATCTCCTCGCGCGGCGCACCGATGAGAAAGGCCGTCGCCGTGCCCGCAAGAAGTCCGACGATCGCGCCGAGGAAGATTTCCGGTCTGCCCGCGTTCCATGCCCCCCACAGGATGCCGCAGAGAAAGAAAAGTCCCGTCCATGCCGAACACTGGAACATGACCTGTCCGGCCCCGCGCAAAAGCGCGCACAGGCACCTTGCTCCCATGCATCCTCCGCATGCGGATGTGCCTTCTCTTTTCATCATCATGCCCGCACCTCCCTTTCGTCAGCGCCAGAGAAAATCGGGGGGCAAGGGTCTGCCGAGCGCCCTTTCCCGCACCAGAGAATGAAATTCACGCATCTTCGCCCGCACGCTCTCCACGCCGTGACCGAGAACTCTGAAGGCCACGCCCGCACCTCCGGGCAGTTTCAGCGCGCCCCAGGCAAGATTCTTCGTCACGGCGCCTCCCGCATCGCGCGCCAGATCATCCACCAGCGCTTCCGGCACCAGCGCAAACATGCTTCCGAAGATCTCAAAGCCGTCCATGACCGCCACGCTGCAGAACGACGACGTTCCCGGCTCAAGGACGAGACGCTCCTCGAACACGGGTTCCGCGCCATCCTCGCGGCAGACGTGAAATCCCGCCGAATAGAGATCGAAGCCGAAAAGCTCCTCCTCATGATGCCAGCGGCGGCCGGGCACGAGCATCTCGCCGTAAATAAAGCAGGCCGTTTCGGGCAGCGTGACCCAGGTATCCTGGACGTAGCGCGAATGCCTGTGCAGGATGAGCGGGTCCGGCACATATTCCAGCCAGCTGCCCTCCTCCAGATGAAAGCGCTGAAGCTGCGCGGCATGATTGTGGTCCATGACGTGCACCTTGGTGGCGCTCTGCGTGGTCACGAGCGCATGGGCGTTCTTCTCCGCCCGCACGTCCAGCACCATGCGGTCGCCCTGCACCACGCAGCCCGTGGCCGCAATGGTGATGACGCAGGCCATGTCCGGCTGGGACTCCTCCCAGTACAGGGCCTTCTGCGCCAGCAGCGGCACGCGGCGGTCCAGATCGGCCAGCACCGTGCGTCCGAGCCTGTCGTCCCGCCGGAAATCCAGCCTGAGATAGCCCTTCTTGCCCACGGAGGCGCTTTTCATCTGCGGAGGCTCGTCGCGGTAGACCTCAAGCTCCACGGCTCCGCGCTCAAGAGCCTCCATGGCCCTGCCCGCTGCCTCGAAGCTGGAACAGTCGGGCGCCTTCCGGCCGAAAGAGCTTCCGCTCCTGACTCGCTCATGCATGGACGGCCCCTTCGACGGACGTTTCCGGGGATTCTTCACGAGTGCGGACAGGCACGTCGAAAAGCGCGTCGCGCATGATCCAGTCGGCCAGAACGTCGATGTTGCGGCCGGTCATGCAGTTGGTGAAGATAAAGGGCCTGTCGCCGCGCATGAGTCTGGAGTCGCGGTCCATGACCTCGAGACTCGCGCCCACGTAAGGAGCGAGGTCCTCCTTGTTGATGACCAGAATGTCGGAGTGACACACGCCGGGACCGCTCTTGCGGGGGATCTTGTCTCCTGCGGCCACGTCGATGACGTAGATGAAGAAGTCGGCAAGCGCCGGACTGAAGGTAAGCGTGAGGTTGTCGCCGCCGCTCTCTATGAACACCACGTCGCTGTCGGGAAAGCGCTTTTCGAGCTCCTCCACGGCGGCAAGGTTCATGCTGGGATCCTCGCGGATGGCGGTGTGGGGACAGGCCCCGGTCTCCACGCCCACGATCTTTTCAGGTTCGAGCACGCCGGCAAGCTCTCTCTGCACATGCTTCGCATCCTCGGTGGTCACCACGTCGTTGGTGATGATGAGAGGACGCACGCCGCGCTTCATGAGCACGGGCACCACGGCCTCGATGACGGCCGTCTTGCCGGAGCCCACGGGGCCGCCGACGCCGATACGGGTAATCTTCTTCATGAAAGAGCCTCCTTCAGCTCATAAAAAGACGGACACGGGAACGGGCATGGACGGCGGAAAGTATCTCCGTCATGGGGGCATATCCCGTCATGCGGTCGAGCGGCGTGGACAGCGCAGTCCGGCAAAGTTCCTCAAAAAGAGAACTGCTGCGGTACAAAACCGCCTGCGCGTCAAGATGCGTGACGCGCATGAGACGAAGCGAGGCGTTCAGGATCCCCATGGCCACACCGTAGAAGTAGACGGTGAGCCCCTCCTGAAAAATCTCCTCCTCTTCCTTTCCGTCCGCGCCGCGCACGGGCTTTCCCGCAAAGGCCGTGGCGGCGAAGAGCACCGCCAGCGACACGGGATACGAACCGGGCGTTCCGCCCGAGGCGATCTTCGAAAGCCAGCGCGAAAGCAGCGGCGACGGCACGGTCCTTGCCCCGAGCTCCGCAAGCTTGACCCCGGTCTTCGTCATCATGTCCCGGAACTCCTCGGGAAGCTTGCGCCGGCAAAGCGCCGTATCCACGTCCTGAAGCCTCGTCAGCGTCCTTTCCGAAACTTCGCCCCCGGCGCTCACGGGATCGGCGACAAGGGCCCGCAGCGCAAAGGCGAGTCCCACGGCGTCGCCCGTGGAAGCCTGCCTGAGCGCCGACACCACGTACTGCTGAAGCGTGCGCGCGTCATGCACCACGCCCGTCTGCGCCGCCGCCTCCAGCGCGCTGGAAAAGGCAAACGCTCCGGTGGGAAGCATGGAGTCTCCGAACTGCATCAGCCTGACAAGAGAAAGAATGTCCACTGCCGCCTCCGCGTACGACTCAGGCGTGATGCCCGTGATGGTGATGCCCGTGACCGGAAAGCGGACTTTCCGCTCCGCCGAACAGAAGCCTCGCCTCCTCGCCGGAAAGAAGATCGTACACGCTCTCGCCGGACAGGAAGGCGTAGGTCACACCGGCAATGTCGTGCGTGTCCATGACCGCGCTCATGACCTTCTCATCCGCCGTCATGGGCACATAGACCACGCCCTTCTTCACCACGGCGGGCCAGTGCTGATTGCCGAGCGCATGCCCGAGCCTGACCGCGGAGGAAACGGCGCTCTCCACCCCGAGCGCGGCAAGTCCCGTCAGATCCACGGCCATGACAGGGCACAGACGTATGCGGCACACCACGGCGCTGCGGGAGGCTTCATCCCATTCCAAGACGTCGCCGTCGCGCAGGCTCTCGCCTCTCTCCAGCGCCACGGCCATGCTCCGACCGCCCTCGGTCTCCTTGCGCAGACGGTTTTTCTGCGCGTCCCACTGCGAAAGCTCCAGCCAGTCCACAGAAGCGCCGTTCAGACGTGCGGCCCATGCCGCATCAGCCCTGTTGCCCAGTACCTTTTCAACGATTTCCACTCTCTTCCCCCGTCGCGTTTTCCTTTGTCCGCGCCGCTTCAGGGCGCGTTTCTCCCGGGCCGGAACGTCCGTCCGGGCGCTCTGAACATGGTTTTCGAAGCGCCCGGACGAAAATTCCTGTCCGAAACATTTCCCTTCCCGTGCCGCAGGGGGCCCGTCATGCGGCCGACGCCGTTCCGGCTTTTCTGCCCAAACGAAGAGCTGCCCCGAAGCGTGCAAGTCCTGCGCCCGCAGTGCGTGTCCGGCATGACGGGCCCCGGTCCCGGCACGGCCTCTTAACTGAAGAAATACAGCTGGGCCAGACTGGCATGCTGAACCGGAGGCACCGTGATGTGCACCCCGTCCACCATGACGGCGAAGGTTTCGGGATTGACCTCGATGTGAGGCGTCAGGTTGTTTCTCACCATGCAGTGCTTGGTGAGGCTGCGTATGCCGTGCACGGCCTCAAGATGGCTCTTCAGGCCGAGCTGTTCGCCTATGCCGCGGTCCATGGCGGCCTGCGAGGTGAAGGTATAGCGGGTGGACTGGAGGCACCGGCCGATGGAGCCGAACATGGGCCGGTAGATGACGGGCTGAGGCGTGGGCAGGGAGGCGTTGGGATCGCCCATGATGGACCAGGCGATGGCGCCGCCCTTGATGACCATGTAGGGCTTGGCGCCGAAGAACTGCGGCTGCCAGAGCACGAGGTCGGCCACCTTGCCCGTTTCCACGGAGCCGATGAGATGGGAGACGCCCTGGATGATGGCCGGGTTGATGGTCACCTTGGCCACGTAGCGCAGCACGCGGAAGTTGTCGTTGTCCGCCGAATCTTCGGGAAGCTTGCCGCGGGCCGCCTTCATGGCGCTTGCCGTCTGGATGGCGCGTATCCAGTTTTCGCCCACGCGTCCCATGGCCTGCGAGTCGCTGGCTATGCAGGAAATGGCGCCCATGTCGTGCAGCACGTTTTCCGCCGCTATGGTCTCGGGACGCACGCGGCTTTCCGCAAAGGAAACGTCGGAGGGCACGTTGTGGTTCAGGTTGTGGCAGACCATGATCATGTCGAAAAGCTCCGCCTGCGAGTTCACGCCGAAGGGCAGCGTGGGGTTGGTGGAGCTCGGCAGGACGTTGGGCTGTCCGGCCACGCGGATGATGTCCGGGGCATGACCGCCGCCCGCGCCTTCGGTATGGAAGGTGTGGATGACCCGGCCTTCCATGGCGGCTATGGTGTCTTCCACGTAGCCCGCCTCGTTCAGGGTGTCGGTGTGGATGGAGACCTGCACGTCCATCTTGTCGGCCACGGAAAGCGCGGCGCGGATGATGGCGGGCATGGCGCCCCAGTCCTCATGGATCTTGAAGCCGCAGGCTCCGGCCTCGATCTGTTCGCGCAGGGGCTCTTCGTTGTAGGCGTGTCCCTTGCCGAGTATGCCGAGGTTCACGGGAAGGGCCTCGGCGGCTTCCATGATGCGGTGGATGTTCCACGCGCCGGGGGTGATGGTGGTGCCGTTGGTGCCGTCGGAGGGGCCTATGCCGCCGCCGAAGAAGGTGGTGATGCCGTTGGATATGGCGGTCTGCGCCTGCTGCGGGCACACGAGATGCACATGGGCGTCTATGCCGCCGGCGGTGAGGATGAGATGCTCGCCGGAGATGGCGTCCGTGGAGTTGCCTACCACGAGGTGCGGATCCACGTTGTCCATGACGGCGGGATTGCCCGCCTTGCCGATGCCGACGATGCGGCCGTCGCGGATGCCCACGTCGGCCTTGATGACGCCCTGCACGGCGTCGATGATGGTGGCGTTGGTGATGACGAGGTCAAGCACGCCGTTGTCCCGCACGGAACGGGAGTCGCCGCCCTCGCCGGCGCGCAGCGTCTTGCCGCCGCCGTAGATGACCTCGTCGCCGTAACCGCGCAGATCCTTTTCGATTTCCACGTAAAGATCCGTGTCGCCGAGCCTGATTTTATCGCCCACGGTGGGGCCGTACAGGCTGGAATACTCCTGTCTTGATATCTGGGGCATGTGCAATCCTTGGTTTGAAGCCGTTTCGTCGGAAAAGACGCCGTCTTCGGGCAGTACGCAGGCACGGAAAAAAGTGTCGGAGCATCCGACCGAAGGTGCTTCCGCCCGCCCGGGCCGTCACCCGGCGCATCTTTGCCGACAAGGAAAGGTTCCCGGTCTCAAAGCTTCGCGTTCTTGAAGCCCAGAGCGAGGGCCCTTGCTATCTTCACCGCCTTGCCGTGCTCGTCGCCTGTCCAGGCGTCCACAAGGTTGTTGAAGCCGTACACGCTGGCAAGCCCGCCGTAGGGGACGAGAGAAACCGTTTTCTCATCGCCGGGCTCAAAGCGTATGGCCGTAGTGGAGGGGATGTTCAGCCTCATGCCGTAGGCCGCGGCGCGGTCGAACTCGAGCGCGCGGTTGACCTCGAAGAAGTGGAAATGGGAGCCTACCTGAATGGGACGGTCGCCGGTGTTGCGCACCTTGAGCGTCACGGAAGACTTGGACTCATTGAACGAAATGGGGTCCGCGGCGAAGATGCATCCGCCGACGGGAGCCTTGGGCGAATCTGCCATGTGCTGCCTGCCTGTGTTGTGCCGGGAAGCCCCGGCGTGAAGGATGGAAGCCTCTGCCGGAACGCGGCGTTCCTCAGCTTATGGGATCGTGCACCGTGACCAGACGGCTGCCGTCCGTGAACACGGCCTCAAGCTGCACGAAGGGGATCATGTCGGGCACGCCTTCCATGACTTCGTCGCGGGTGAGCGCCTTGCGCGCGTCGTTCATGACCTCTTCCACGGTCTTGCCGGCGCGCGCGCCCTCAAGAGCCGTGGCAGTGATGATGGCCACGGCTTCGGGATGGTTGAGCTTCAGCCCTTTTTCCCTGCGGCGCTGCGCCACTTCCGCCAGGGACAGCACCATGAGCTTGTCGATTTCTCGCGGGGTAAGGTGCATGGGACCTCCTTATGATAGAGATGGAAAACGGCGTTCTGCCGCTTTCAGGCTCAACCCTATCGCCGGGCCCGTGAGAGGGATATTGTAATAACGTTACGCATCATGAGAAAAAGACCGGACTTTTCGAGGGATGCATGTGCTGAACGGCCTGTCCGCGAAAGTCCCGAAATGCGCGCAAAGGATAAAAAAAAGCTCCCGGATGAACCGGGAGCCCGTTGAATACATGTGCTGCGCGCCGCCTGCGCGGATATGGGAACGGCCTTGCCGAAAGGCCTACTTCGAGGTGCTCTTCCTGCCGGATGAGCTTGTCGTCTTCTTTGACGACGTTTTTGACGATGAGGTCTTTTTGACCGAAGTCTTCTTTGCCGAAGCGGTCTTCTTTACCGCCGTCTTTTTGCCCGACGTCTTTTTCTTCGACGATGCCACCGACTTCTTGGACGAACTTTTCCTCGTCGAGGTCACCTTTTTGGAACTTCTGGAAGAGCTCTTCGTAACCTTGCTCTTGGAACGGCCGGACTTGGAGAGCGCCTTGCGCGCCGCGGCGGCGTCCGCCTCCGTGCCCTTGGTGACCACCTGCTTGGGCGTGGGCAGATAGGCCATGGGATTCATCTGCCTGTTGTCGATAAGAAGCTCGAAGTGCAGATGCGGTCCCGTGGAGCGCCCCGTGGAGCCCACGCGGCCTATCATGAGTCCGGGAGCCACTCTGTCGCCCTTGCGCACAAGGATCTGACTCATGTGGGCGTAGCGGGAGAGGATGCCGTCATCCTGCTGGATCTCCACCATGTTGCCGTAGCTGCCGTGATACTCGGCGCACACGACCACACCGCTTCGGAACGCCATGATGGGAGAACCCAAAGGCGCGCGGATGTCTATGCCCTTGTGCGAGCGGCGGGAAGAGCGGCGCACGCCGTAGGGGGAGGTGATGCACACGGTCTCGCCCGTGGAACAGAGCGCCTCCTTCGTATGTATCTCGGCCAGTCTGCGTGCCTCCCTGCTGTTGGGATCCGGCATGTTCCACTGCCCGTTCCCGGAAGAGGCGGAAGAGCGCTCCATCTGCATGAGTCCCTCGGGCAGCTGCCACGAGGAAGGGTCGGAAGTGAGTTCGAGCGAATCGCCGTAGGGCGCGCGATGCTCCGCAAGCTCGGAAACACTGAGCGAATCGCTTTCCACGA
>ENA-OVGB01002225-OVGB01002225.1-human-gut-metagenome-genome-assembly--contig:-NODE-2225-length-14556-cov-4.117923_pt1 | contig 14556 bp, 12 predicted proteins | sample MGYA00237767_ERZ505413 | MGnify/ENA primary metagenome ERZ505413 (study PRJEB26158, sample SAMN06016410) | human gut metagenome | biome: human gut; feature: ankylosing spondylitis patient; material...
TGATTCTACTATCTTATCTAATTCTGCCAATATCTCTCTTGCATATCTTTCAACTCCGGTTGTCTTGTGTAATAAAAATCTTCCATTTACAATAACTTTCATAAATTCACTTTTCTAATATTATTCTTAAACTGTTTATCAAGGAAATTGTCAAGAACACGCTGTTTTCCATTTTTTCCATATTCTTGTCTAACTGATTTATTCTCATGCCTCTGCATACTTACTTACATTTCTATTTTCCACCTCTAACCCACTAACTTTATCTAAACAAACATAATTTACTCCAGATCCTGAAATATGAAATGTCACCGCTGGCTTACCATAATACATAGCCTCTGCCAAAGCTACTCCAAACGCTTCGTTTTTTGTTATGGATGGAAAACAGAATATATCACATGCCAATATATACGCCTTAAGATCTTCATCCTCTATTCTTCCTGTAAAAGTTATCTTTGAATCGTTCGCAGCTTCTTTCTTTAAGCTCTCTGTCAACTCACCGGTACCTGATATAAAGATTTTAAATTTATCATCCAATAACTTGCTTGCCTGTATTAGATATGTAAAACCTTTGTACTCTGTATGCCTTCCAACTGCAACACAAATTGTCTTGCCTTCATTTTCTTTTCTGATTTTATGAGCCTTTTCTTCAATTTCAGGTGTTATCTTCATTCGTTCCTCATTTATACAATTAGGAACGACCACACACTTTTCTTTTACTGACTGTAGCCATTCACTGCCTTCTATATAGTTAGGTGATGTTGCTATAACCTTATCAGCCCTTTTAAGCAGTTTTCTATTCTGTGACTTAAAGAATACTCTAAGCAATTTCTGGCGAACTATGTCAAGGTGCCAGTACAAGATAAACTTAATATCATTATTTTTCAGTTCTTTAAGAATAAAATGAGCAACAAAAGGATTAGGATAATGAAATATTACAATATCCGGCTTGAATGTCTTTATGACATTATGTAGTCTTTTTTTATACGAGATTGACAATGACTGTGCTGATATCTTTGCGAAGCATCCGCATCTGATAACCTCTATACCATCTACATAATCATTTACATCTTCTTTGCCATCATTAAAAGCAATTACTTTTTGCTCATATTCATCTTTAAGCGCATTCACACAATCACGCGCTATCTGCTCTGTTCCACCCGAAAAAGGATAATAGTATTTCGAGATATGTAATATTTTTTTCATCATTCTTACCTAATCATTTATTTGTCGCATTAAAATTTTTCTTTATCATCAACGCTAATCTCATCGCCTAGCTGTACCTCAACAATATCCAGATTAGTAACAGCCTCAACCATATGCTTGCATCCAGCCTTAATTGTCACAACATCTCCTGCCTTCACATCCTGTTTCTCGCCATCAATAGTGACAATTCCTTTTCCTGAAACAACTGTCCACACTTCATCTCTATGATGATGCATATGATAGCTCATGCTCTCTCCGCCCTTCATAGATACCTTTACTGTCATAGAGCCATTCTGCACATCAACGACTGTGTATGTTCCCCATGACTTTTCTGCAAACATTGCCGCTGTCTCGATTTTCTCCACATACGGCTTCATATACCCGCTGCGCTCTTTATCAGAGATTATGATTCCATCTCCGCTGGCAGCGATTATCATATCCTTACATCCCATGCAAAGAATTGGGATATTAAGTTCATTTACCACATTTGTATTCTCACAGGTTTCATCCATGATAGCTTTGCCTTTTGCTTTATCTGCCATTACCTCAGCCATCATGTTCCATGTTCCGACATCCTTCCAATCTCCACTGTAGCGAAGCACCTGAATACTTGGTTCCTTTTCCACAACTGCATAGTCAAAGCTGATTTTTGTCATCTGATCATATCTGTCAAACATGTCCTGATAATCTTTATAATCAATCATGCTATGAGCCTTATCTATCAGATATCCCAGTTTGAATGCAAATATTCCAGCATTCCAGAGTGCGTTCTGCGCCAGATATTTCTTAGCTGTCTCTGTATCAGGTTTTTCCTTGAATTCCTTTACTGCACTTACATTATTTCCATCCTCTGGAATGATATATCCATATTTTTCACTTGGATATGTTGGCTCTATTCCCATGAGAGTCAAGCCTGCATTTCCTGCCTGCGCCAGCTCCGCAAGCTCCTTCACTGCCTCATAATATGTATCCTCTACATATGGGTCTACCGGACATACCACTACAGGCTCATCCTCTTTCACACCAAGTACATCATGTAAATAATTAGCAGCAAGGGCTATTGCCGGGAACGTATCTCGCCTGCATGGTTCCACACATATTGACACATTCTCACCAAGCTGATTTTTTATCGCGCTGGCCTGTGACTTGCTTGTAGCTATTGTCACTTTAGCCTCCGGATCAACCTTTGTAATCTGACGGTACACTCTCTGTACCATTGACTCATATTCGCCTTTTTCGTTTTTAAACAGCTTGATAAACTGCTTGCTTCTCACATCGTTTGATAACGGCCAGAGTCTCCTTCCGCTTCCACCTGACAATAAAATAATATTCATAAATCTATACTGCTCCTTCATTTTTTAACACACCTAAAACTGTCTTAAGAAGAATACTTACATCCCCCTTAACACTCCACTCCCCAATATACTGGGTGTCCAGCTTCACCACTTCCTCAAAGTCCGTGATGTTGCTCCTTCCACTCACCTGCCATAGTCCGGTCAGTCCCGGCCTGAATGACATTCTGGCTCTGTGGTGTGGTTCATACTTCTCCCACTCGTCGAGTGTCGGTGGTCTGGTGCCCACCAAGCTCATATCTCCTATTAGTATATTGAAGAATTGTGGGAATTCATCCAGGCTTGTTTTCCTGATAAACTGTCCAATTCCGGTTTTCTTTTTTCCGTTTGGCAGCACCTTATTGCCTATTATTCTTGGGTCGAAGTCCATCTTAAACATCATTCCGTCGCCCACTTTATTCTGTGCCGCAAGCTCCTTCTTTCGCTCCTCGGCATCCATATACATGCTGCGGAATTTGTACATCTTGAACTTCCTGCCGTTTCTGCCGATTCTCTCCTGTGAGAAGAATATCGGTCCCGGTGATGCTATGTATATCATCGGTCCCACAAATATCATGATGATAAGTGTGAACAGACAGCCCACCAGTCCTCCGACTATATCCATGCCCCTCTTTACTAGAAGTGCGCTGGTATTTGCATAGTTCACGCTTGATGTGACTACTGTGTAGTCGCCTATCTTTTCTATCTGCTTATAACCGCCCTGGGCTGTGCCGTTTTTGGCTATTCCTGTATGTACTGCTATTCCCATCTCCAGGAATATATCTGCCATTTTCTCCGGATATTCATCCTCGCTGCACGGCGGTATGAGCACCTCATCCACCCACTCATCGCACGCATAGTCCACTATGCCATCGTGGTTTGCAACTATCGGTATGCTGCATATAGTCTTGCCCTTCATGTCTGTATCCAGCGAAGCTGCTACTATCCTTGTATAGCCTATGCAGCTTTTCTCCACTGTGCGCAGTGTCTCACGAAGCATGGCATCCGGTGCTATGACAAGCAGTGATTTCTTAGAGGCTCCGAAGCCCTTTTTCTTAAGAAATCTCTTGAGTGCAATTCTTGCTACATATGATATTGTCACATAGATTGGAAACATGATATAAAATGATAATCGCGAGTATATATCAGCCATCTGTGTAGTGAACAGAAATAGCGCTGTCGCCAGAAATACAAGCATTGCGTGCTTGCAGGTCGATATAAGCTCATCCAGATATCCTCTCTTTAGGACATTCTTGAATGAGTCTGCCATTATCTCCACAAAGAAATCTATCAGAAGAAATGCTACCCCCAGTATACGGTAGTCCTTGTCCACGTACGGGTTATTAAAGCCGAAGCGTATCACATATGAAATAAAAAATGCTATAACAATGCATGCGATATCTATAAGCATAAAGTCTATATGCTTTGTCCATCCTCTGCCTTTCTTTCTGTACATTCTTTCTAAATTCTCCTTATGGTATCTTTTATTTCCCTTTATACTCACTCTAGGGGAGGTACCTTTGTACCCCCCCCCGAATATTTTTAGCCTGTTTTATTTTTTGTATGTTTATTCGGATTAGCGTATCTTTTTTTGTATCTAATCGGGCTTTTCAATAATCTATTTTCACTCTTTTTTTATTCATTGTCAACGAATATTAGGTTTTCTTTATAATTTTTGACATATTCGCTAATCTGTATAGTATTATCAGTTCCATAATTATACATTATATCTACGGCATACTGCTTATTTTTCCTCAAAGAGCTTTATCTTCCTCTCAATCATCTCATCAATCCTTGCGATATACTGCCCTACATCCTTGACATTCTCGCATCTGTCGATACGATGGGTGCCGTCCGGATTTGGTATGGGCCAGACTCTCTTGGTGGAAGCTCCGGCGCCGCACGCCACGATGGTCTGCTTCTCTTCCATAATCAGTATGTTGTATACGCCGGCCTTGCCCTTTGCCGCATAGCCCACGTTTTCCATGTTACCAGCCATGCCCTTCTGTCTGTAGAGATAGTATGGCTCAAGCCCCATCTGCTTACAGTAGGCTGCGCAGAGATCCATATGCTCCTGAGTGTTGACCATCTGCATATCGCTGTAGCGGTCCTTGAAGATGGTGAGTCTTGCAGCTCGCTTTACTGCGAGTGAATGGATGGTGACGTTGTCAGGTGCCAGCTCCTTCACCAGCTCCATTGTGTGCCTTACATCATCGAGTGTTTCCTCGGGAAGTCCCATGATGAGGTCCATGTTTATGTTGTCAAAGCCCAGCTCACGCGCGAGCTTGAAGCTTTGTATCGTATCGTCTACCGTGTGGTGTCTTCCTATTATATCGAGTGTCTGCTGCTTCATGGTCTGCGGATTGACTGATATACGGCTGATGCCGTTTTTCTTTAGTGCCAGGAGCTTTTCTCTCGTGATGGAGTCCGGTCTGCCTGCTTCCACGGTAAATTCCAGGCAATCCTTTAAATCAAAGCTGCATTTGATTTTTCTGATAAGCCTGTCAAGCTGTGCAGGGCTTAGTGTGGTCGGTGTGCCGCCTCCTATATATATGGAGTTTAGCTTCCTGTGGTAGAATTTCTGTGCCGTGTAGTCTATCTCCTTCTCGAGTGCATCGAGGTAATCGTCCACGCGGTTTTTCCACACACCAAGCGGGTATGAGGTAAACGAGCAGTATGCACAGGTGCTCGGGCAGAAGGGTATGCCTATGTACAGGCTGTAGCCGTTGTCATAGTCCACCTTATCGAGCAGTGCCTTCTCACGCTTTGCTATGCCTATTGAGAGGTCGATTTTCTCATCACTTGCGAGGTAAGTTTCCTTCAGATAGTCGTATGCTTCCTTATCGCTCATGCCGTCCTCTATGCATTTCATGGCTATCTTGGTCGGTCTGATGCCTGAGAGTGTGCCCCACGGAAGGCTCTTTCCTGTGCCCTTTTCTATCATGGAATACAGGGCGAGCTTGAGGCGGTTTTTAGTTTCCTTGCGGTCAGTGTCGTCCACGGATATTTTTGTGCAGATTCTTTTTCCGGCTGTTTTAATGTCACTTTCGTCGGCCTGCTGCATCTCACCTGTCATGGAATTATTTCCGCCGGCCCTATTTACCATCCACTCCACCGCAATTTCATCACCCACATAGTCTATCTTAAATACCTGTGAGGCATCCGCAAATTCCTTTACGCCATCATCTGTCATCTCGTGGTGTGTGCAGGCCAGGTTTTTCCCCTCTACCTCATCAGGTGAGCAGCTATAGTACATCTGCACATCCTCCTGAGGGAAGAACTCCTTAAGCAGTGAGTGCACATCATATTCAAAATCCGGTTTATTAAATACTACTACTATCATAAGTAAGGGTTATACATCCTCTCGTTTTCTATGGTTGTTGTATCGTTGTGGCCCGGGTACACCTCTGTATGCTCAGGCAGTGTCATGATTTTTTCCTTCACTGTGCGCACAAGGTCTGACATACTGCCTCCCTTGAAATCCGTACGTCCGATTGAGCCGCAAAACAGTGAGTCTCCTGTAAAGATCACGTCCTCATACGGGAAATAATAGCAGCAGCCGCCCGGTGTATGCCCCGGTGTGTGAAGCACTACTATGTGAAAGCCTGCGATGTCAAGCTCCTGCTTATCCTTCAAAAATACATCTGCATAAAATGTTTTTGACTGCCCCATCATGTAGCTGACATTAAGCTGCGGGTCATCGAGTGTGGCTTTGTCTGCCTCATGGATATATATCTTGATGCCGTAGCGGTCTGCGAGTGGCTTTGCATCAGTGGCGTGGTCAAAGTGTCCGTGTGTGAGCAGTATTGCTACTGGCTTTGCGCCTGATTCGTCCACTTTTTTGGCGAGCTGATCTGCACACGCGCCCGGGTCTATTATTATCATTTCCTTTGTCTTTATATTAGTGACAAAGTAGCAGTTGGTCTGCACCGGTCCCACTACGAAGTGGTCTATCTTCATATTTACCATATGAGTGTACTCCTTGTCTGTTATATGTTATGCTTCACGCAAGAACCACCGGGATTTAGCCGGTGGTCCTCTCTACGTCTATTACACTTTCTATCTGTCTGAGCTTCTCCACTAGAACCTTTATCTGGTCCCTGCCTCTGATATTGAAAAACACCTCGATTGTAGCAATGCCCTGCTTACTGGTCTTGGACTGGATACCACTGATATTGATTTCCTTCTCGGTAAATATCTTTGTGATATCTACGAGCAGTCCCGGCCTGTCATGACAGAATATCTTAAGGTCTGCCTGATACTCGGCACCATTGTCCATGAGGGCTGTATCCTGCCACTCTGCTTCTATGAGCCTGTCCTTTTCTATCTTGGACAGATTGATAATATTCACGCAGTCTGTCCTGTGGATGGAGATGCCTCGGCCTCTTGTAACAAAGCCCACTATTTCATCTCCCGGAACAGGATTGCAGCACTTTGAGAAGTGCACAGCCACGTCATAGAGTCCGTGTACCACAATACCGCTCTTTGACTTGTGCTCCGGCTGTATGCCTGCTGTTGCCTGCTGCTTTTCTGCTATGCTGCCAAGCACATCTGCGTCTGTCACAGGTACCACATGATCCTTCTTGTACTCGTCGTACATCCTGTTGACTATCTGGCTCTCCTTGAGACCACCGTGACCGACAGTTGCAAGGCATGAGTTCCAGTCGTGGAAGCCGTACTTGCGGCGTATTTTCTCCTGATACTCAGGCTTGTTTATCTCAGCAAAATTGATGCCCTTTGCCTTGGCATAGGCTGCTATCAGATCCTTGCCGTGCTGTATATTCTCTTCCTTTAGCTCACTTCTGAACCACTGGTTTATCTTGTTCTTGGCCTGTGTGCTCTTTACGACCTTGAGCCAGTCACGGCTTGGTCCCTTGGAGTTCTGCGAGGTGATTATCTCTATCTGATCACCGTTTTTGATGACATAGTCTATCGGCACCAGCTTGCCGTTTACCTTGGCACCGACCATCTTGTTGCCGACCGCAGAGTGTATGCTGTAGGCAAAGTCTATAGGTGTGGAGCCCTTTGGCAGGTTCTTTACATCGCCGGACGGTGTAAATGCAAATACGTTGTCGGAGAATAAATTTAAATCACTCTTTAATAAAGTCATAAATTCCTTATTATCCGACATGTCCTGCTGCCACTCGAGTATCTGGCGCAGCCAGCTGAGCTTCTCCTCCTCTGTGACAGTGGTGGTAGTGGCATTGCCGTTGTTTGTTTCCTTGTACTTCCAATGTGCCGCGATACCGTACTCAGCAGTACGATGCATCTCGTAGGTACGAATCTGTATCTCAAACGGCTGTCCACTCGGGCCTATGAGCGTCGTGTGAAGCGACTGGTACATGTTCTGCTTCGGCATAGCAATATAGTCCTTGAAACGGCCCGGTATAGGCTTATACTTCTCATGTATGATACCAAGCACTGCATAGCAGTCCGGTATGGTATCCACCAGAATCCTGATGGCAAAGAGGTCATATATCTGGTCTATAGTCTTGTCCTGATTGACCATCTTCTTATATATACTGAAGAAATGCTTTGCCCTGCCGTATATCTCAGCCTTGATGCCGGCATCTGAAACATACTTCTTGACATCGTTTACTAAGCCCTGGATGTAGGTGTCGCGCTCTGTCTTTCTGAGGGCTACCTTCTCTACCAGATCATAATATGCATCCGGATAGAGGTACTTCATACAAAGGTCCTCGAGCTCTATCTTTATCTTGCTGATACCAAGTCGCTGTGCGATAGGGCAGTAGATATCCTGTGTCTCTCTGGCGATACGCTGCTGTGCCTCCTTGGACTGGTACTTGAGTGTACGCATATTGTGCAGTCTGTCTGCCAGCTTTATGAGGATGACTCTGATATCCTTTGCCATGGCGAGAAACATCTTGCGCAGATTCTCAGCCTGCATCTCAAGCCTGTCCGCATTCTTATCCTTCGGATCCTTGGTGCTGTCTGTCAGATGCAGGTGCTTTAACTTCGTAACGCCATCCACCAGATGTGCGACATCGTCTCCAAACTCCGCACGCATCTCATCCATGGTCATGATGGTGTCCTCCAGCACATCATGGAGCAGTCCTGCTGCAATGGTTTCCTTATCCAGCTCGAGCTCGGCGAGTATTATGGCAACACAGAGCGGATGTATGATATAAGGCTCTCCTGACTTACGCGCCTGCCCCTTATGGGCATCATAAGCTACCCTGTAGGCTTTGTCCACAAGGCTCGTGTCATCCGACGGATGGTACTTTTTGATTTCCTTTTTAAGCTCATCGTAAAGCTCCTCTGGGCTCGTAAAATCCTTTGTTCCCCTTATACCGCTGGTATCTGAGCGAAATTTGTCCGCTATTTTTTCTAATTCTTCTGTTGAGTAATCTGCCAATAGTCTCACCTCGATTGTAGTGTATCTTTAGTAGCCATTATATTTTATTTCTTTAAAAATTGCAATCCAATGTTAGCCGATAACCATCTTTACTCCGCCATACATGCCGGCTGAGTTGCCGAGTGTGGCAAGCTTTATCTCCGTCTGACGGCTTGCATGGAAAGCATACTCTTTATAGTACTTTGCTGCAGTATCAATGATGATGCTGCCTGCCTTTGAGAGTCCTCCGCCTACAACAAATACCTCAGGATCCATGACGCATGCTACTGCTGCCATTGCCTTGCCGAGAAGCTTCATAGACTGCTCTACTGCTGCAATGCCCGCTGCATCGCCTGCCTTTGCCGCATCGCATACATCCTTGGCTGTGAAGCCTGCATTTAAATCAAGCGCTGTTGCCACATCCCTGTGTGCTGCAATGTATCTCTCTGCCACTCTTACGAGTCCGTTTGCTGATGCATACTGCTCTAAGCAACCCTTCTTGCCGCAGCCACAGCACTCTGACTCATCATCTACCATAGGCATATGTCCTATCTCTCCGCCTGCTCCGTTTACTCCGGCTATGATTTTGCCCTCGCGGATGATTCCTCCGCCTACTCCTGTGCCGAGTGTGATCATGACTACGTCCTGATGGCCCTTTCCGCCACCCTGCCACATCTCACCGAGTGCAGCTACATTGGCGTCGTTTCCGGCCTTTACCTTGATGCCACCGCACAATACTGAGAGTGACTGTGCCACATTGAACACGCCCCAGCCGAGGTTGACACACTTCAATACTGTTCCGTCATCCTTTATCGGTCCCGGCACTCCCATGCCTATTCCCTCGATGTCACCCATCTCGATGCCGTGCTTCTCGTTATTCTCCTTGATGGATGCTGCGATATCAGGCAGGATGAGCTCTCCTGAATTCTCTGTGCGTGTAGGAATCTCCCATGTATCGACAAGCTTTCCTGTGGTCTCGAAAAAGCCTATCTTTACAGTTGTTCCACCTATATCTACTCCGTATGCATATTTCTTCATTTTTTCGTCCTCCAAATCGTTAAACTATGTTTATATTTTATTGCCTAATTGCATATTTTTCAATGTTTTTCATTGTTTTTTATATTTTTTCTATATATAGAAGCGTTTATATCATCATCCACATGCCCGCTATCTGTAAATCCAAGCTTTTTGGCAAGACGCACCGATGCCGTATTTTTCTCGTCTATCCGGCAGTAAAGTTCTTCAAAGTCTGTGTTTTCGCGCGCGTAGTCTATGATGAAGCGGCACACCTCCGTGGCATAGCCCTGGTTCTGAAATTGCTGTGCTATCATATAGCCCATTTCATCGTGCTCAAGCCCTGCCCTGCCTATCAGCTCTCCTGTTTCCTTGGAAAATACAAGCCACATGCCATACTCGTAAAAGCCATACATGTTCTCTATATATGCTTTCTGGTATTCAAGTTCTGTCTCATAGTCGTAAAGCGGCTCCACAAAGTCTGTCATGCCGGGCTTGTCATAAAGCTCATAGAGCGCAGGAAGGTCTGACAGGGACAGCTCACGTATCAGACACCTGTCTGTCTCGCCGATGTCCCACGGGATGTGATTATACCGCCTGCGCACCCGCTCCAGATACTCAATATCAAGCTCTGCAAGGCTTTCGACTGCATAGCGCGTGCCGCACTGCGGTTCTCCTACTGATGCTATGCCGAGTGAGTCAGCTATTTGCTTCTGCTGCCGGTTTGAGACTATCCAGATGCAGTCGGTGGGAGCTTTCGGTATTCTTATATTTCCCGTATTAGCTTTCGCAGTGTTATCTGCAGATTCTGTATATCCTGAATTATTTTCTATTTCATACACACACAAATTATTCTGCTGCTCATCCGGCAGTTTCTTCTGCAACTCATCCAGCAATTTTCCCGGTAGTGCACCATACAGTTTTTCTCGCAGCTCGCCATGATAGTAAAAAGAGGCAAGTTTTGCGCTTGCCTCATCGATAATTATTATCATTAAACTGTCTCCGGCTCCGGATAGTCCACTCCGAAGGTCTCAACTGTAACTGTCTTCATGACCTGAGCCTCAAGTGGTTTGTCCATGTAGTCTGTGCGCACCTCAGCGATCTTGTTTACCACATCCATGCCCTCGATTACCTTGCCGAATGCCGCATACTCACCGTCGAGATGTGGTGCATCCTGATGCATGATGAAGAACTGGCTTCCTGCTGAATCAGGTATCATGGTACGTGCCATTGAAAGTACACCGGCTGTGTGCTTTAAGTCATTTTTGAAACCGTTGTGTGTGAACTCGCCCTTGATTTCATAGCCCGGGCCGCCTGTGCCGTTTCCGTCAGGATCTCCGCCCTGGAGCATGAAGCCCTTGATTACGCGGTGGAAGCATACTCCGTCATAGAAGTTGTGATTGATTAAGCTGATAAAGTTGTTTACTGTGTTTGGTGCGATTTCCGGATAAAGCTCCGCCTTGATTACATCGCCGTTTTCCATTGTGATTGTTACGATTGGATTCTGTGCCATTGTTTTTCTCTCTTTCTTTTATAATATTATGAGGCTTGGAGAATATCCATTCCTCGTAATTATTAAATATCGAATTAATTTCTACCCGATTGATTTTACCTAATTTTACTTACTCAGAGCCTCGACTACCTTAGGAAACTCCATGAAGTGTGATGCCTTCACCAGTATGGTGTCGCCCTCCTTCACATATGAAAGAAGCTCCTGTGTCATGGTCTCCCTATCCTCGAAATAGTGGATGTCTACATCGGATGATTTCTCCGCTGCCCCGGCTGCATATTCCTTTGCAAGCTCTCCTGCGGCAAAAAGTGTATGGATATGATTCTCTCCAACTGCTTCGCCTACCTCATGGTGCAGCTTTTTCTCATCGCTTCCCAGCTCGCCCATGTCTCCAAGCACTGCTATTGTCCTGCCCTTTGCATGTGAAAGCACCTCAATAGAGGATTTCATGGATACAGGATTTGCATTGTAGCAGTCATCTATCACTGTCATGCCGTGTGTTTTGATGAAATTAGTACGCCCTGCGATTGTCTCTGCTTTCTCGATTCCTGCCTTAATCTCAGCTATTGTGAGGCCAAGCTGCAATCCGACAGCCGCTGCCGCCATGGCATTGTATACATTGTGCTCACCCGGGATGTGGATGTGTGCATCGAACTCACCCTCCGGAGTGACAAAATGAGCCTTCATTCCGTCAAAGCCCAGGTTTTCAATATTTGTGGTATATACTGATTTATGAACGTCCGAAGCCGATTCCTTGCCATAGTATATGGCAGGCTTTCCATTTACCGTCTGCACTGTGGCCAGCTTGTCGTCATCTGCATTCAGCACTGCGACCGCATCCGGCATCATATGCTCAAAGCACTCTGTCTTGGCTTTAAGCACACCATCCCTGTCGCCCAAAAACTCCAGATGGCAGTAGCCGATATTTGTGATGACCATGACATCCGGGCAAGACATAGTAGAAAGTCTGTGCATCTCGCCAAAATCAGATATGCCCATCTCGAGCACCGCTACCTGATGGCTTTCCCTGATTCCGAAAATGGTGAGTGGCAGGCCTATCTCATTGTTGAAATTGCCTGCGGTCTTGTGGACGCTGTATTTCTGCTCAAGGACTGATGATATCATCTCCTTGGTGCTGGTCTTGCCGACACTTCCGGTGATACCCACCACCTTGATATCAAGGCTTTTTCTGTAAAATGCCGCTAGCTTTTTCATGGCATCGGTGGTTGATTCAACAAGCACATATGGGCCTGCCGGGTCCGTAAGCTCATGCTCAGAGAGCACAATTGCCGCCCCCTGCTCAAACACAGTCGGAATGAATTTGTGTCCGTCCACCCTTTCTCCCTTTATCGGGATAAAAAGATAGCCCTCCTTCACCTGTCTGCTGTCTATGACTGCGCCGGTGATTGTCGTATAGAGCTGTGTCTCATCGCCTATGTATGTGCCCTCACAGGCCTTTGCGATATTTGCAAATGTAAGATTCTTCATGTACTTATCCGACATGCTACACCTCATATTTTTTCAAAGATATGTCAATCAGATGCTCACAGAGCTGATTAAAACTCATACCGATAACCGCTGCCTCCTGTGGCAGAAGACTGGTCGGAGTCATGCCCGGCAGTGTGTTTGCCTCGAGGCAGAACATCTCATTTTTGTCATTGAGCAAAAAGTCTGAGCGTGAATATGTGTCAAGCCCGATAACACGTGCAACCTCCTCGGCATAGTGCTGCATATCCTTTGTCACCTGCTCAGGAAGCTCGGCCGGACATGTTTCTACTGTACTGCCCGCCTTGTATTTATTCTTATAATCGTAGAAGCCCTCCTTCGGTGCAATCTCTATAATAGGAAGAGCCTTGCCCTCGATAACGCCGACAGAGAACTCCCTGCCCTGTACAAATTCCTCGATAACCAGCTCATTTTCCCACTTGAAGGCATCGTCAAGTGCCGCCTTGAACTCTGCCGCATCCCTAACGATGGTGACACCGATGCTTGAACCACCGCAGCATGGCTTTACCACGCATGGAAGTGTCAGGTCAAGCTTTGTGATATCGTCCTGTCTGGTCGCTCTTGTCATGGAAATACCCTTTGGAGTAGGTATACCGTTTGCAAGGAAGAACTGCTTTGATGTCTCCTTGTTCATGGCGATGGCTGAGCTTAAATAATCGCTGCCTGTATATTTGACACCGAAGAGGTCAAATGCTGCCTGTATCTTTCCGTTCTCTCCGTTTTCTCCGTGGAGAGCCATGAAAACAATGTCAGCCATCTGACACATTTTGATGACATTTGGTCCGAAGAAGCAAGGTGACTGGTCCTTTCTGGAAGCCTTTACCTTTGCGAGGTCAGGTGCCTCTGTCGGAATATCGCTGACCTGCACGCTTATCTCGTCCGCGCGGTCAAATATACCTGTCAGGTCCTCCTCCCTGTCACTATATCCCATAAATACATCCAATAATATAACTTTGTGGCCGTTCTCTTTGAGTGCCTTAGCTACCATGCTTCCTGTCTTGAAGGAAACATCTCTCTCTGTGCTGAGCCCTCCGGCAAGTACTACGATGTTCATTTTTGTCCTCTTTTCTTTGATTGAATTATCATGCTTTGGTTTAATTAAACACAATGCAATACTTCTTTTTTAAAGCTATGAGTAATCAACATAATTTCTTCAAAATTATAACACCATTTGTGCAAAAAAGAAAGACCGGTTGCCCGGTCAAAAAAGAAATTCTCATTTTATTTTAAACTGTGTTAGCTTCCAGCAGCTGTATCATTCTCATAAATACCATCCGCCCGTGCAAATCATCCTGTGAAAGTGATTCTCCGTACTTCAATACTAATAATCGGCACTGATAAAAATTCAGCTCAGGATTGCCAAAAAGCAAAATCCGCAAGGCTGCATTTTCCAGGTAATTGTGTATATTTCCCACCTCAATAAATATATCTACGATATCATCGAGGTTAATAAGTCCTTTCTGTTCATAATAAATTCTTCCCAAATATTTCATCCCTCCATCGATTATTTTTTTCGTAGAACTTCTTTTTTGTCTTTCTTTTGAAATTTTGTCGCTTTTGCGAAATTTCCCTCTTTGTTTTTGTTGGTGGATTCATTTTTCCATATAATATATCAATATTCTAGGCGCGTTACGCGC
>ENA-OVGB01002245-OVGB01002245.1-human-gut-metagenome-genome-assembly--contig:-NODE-2245-length-14421-cov-2.999722_pt1 | contig 14421 bp, 10 predicted proteins | sample MGYA00237767_ERZ505413 | MGnify/ENA primary metagenome ERZ505413 (study PRJEB26158, sample SAMN06016410) | human gut metagenome | biome: human gut; feature: ankylosing spondylitis patient; material...
GTTCATACATACCAACACTGCTACTACCCATTGAACTAGAACCAATCGTACCAATAGTTCCTGTTAACATACTAGCTTCATCGCTAAGAATATCCCCAAACATATTTTCTGTTAAGATGACATCAAATTGACTTGGCTTCTTACACAACTGCATAGCCGCATTGTCAACATACATAAAATCTAAAGTGACTTCTGGATATTCTTTGGCAAGTTCAGTGACGACTTTACGCCATAATTTAGATGTATCTAAAACATTTGCTTTATCGACACAAGTCACTTTTTTACGTCGTACCATTGCGGTATCAAAAGCAACTTTGGCAATACGACGAATTTCCTCTTCGCTATAGGACATGATGTCGGTTGCCACATCCCCTTCGGTTTTATGCTCACCAAAATAAATACCACCTGTCAATTCACGAACAACGACAAAATCAATGCCTTCTTGAACAATTTCAGGTTTCAAAGGAGAAGCATCTGCCAATTGTTCAAATAGAACAGCAGGACGAATATTGGCAAACAATCCCAACAAACTACGGATGCGTAAAAGCGCTTTTTCAGGACGATTTTCAGGTGGTTGACTATCGTACTTTGGACCACCAACAGCACCTAATAATACACTGTCACTCGCTAATAGCTGATCAATTGATTTTTGCGGTAAACATTCTCCCGTTGCATCAATTGCCGCACCACCAGCTAAAACTTCCTCTAAGGTAAAAGTATGATGATACTTCTTTTCAATAGCGGAAAGAACCTTCAATGCTTCCCCAACGATTTCAGGACCGATTCCATCACCACGAACAACTGCAATTTTCTTTTCCATTATTGATTCTCCTTTTTTGCGTTAACATAATTAACCAAACCACCTTGAGCAATAATGTTTTGCATAAATGGTGGGAATGGAGCCGCATGAAATTCTTTTCCAGTCGTTACATCGGTGATGACACCCGTATCAAAATCAACCTTTACTTCATCCCCTTCGGAAATATTTGCAGCAGCTTCTGGACATTCCATAATCGATAAACCAATATTAATCGCATTACGATAAAAGATACGTGCAAAACTATCGGCAATAATACATGAAATTCCTGCTGTCTTTAAAGCAAGTGGCGCATGTTCACGACTGGAACCACAACCAAAGTTCTTACGTGCCACCATGATATCACCAGCTTTTACACGACTGGTAAAAGTAGGGTCAATATCAACCATCGCATGACTCGCTAATTCTTTGGCATCAAAAGAGTTCAAATAACGCGCTGGAATAATGACATCTGTATCCACATTGTCACCATATTTTAATACTGTTCCATGTGCTTCTTTCATTCTTATTCTCCTCCTTTGATGTGTTCTGGATTGGCAATATAACCTTTAATCGCTGTAGCTGCAGCAATTTCAGGACTAGCTAAATAAATCAATGACTTCGTATCTCCCATACGTCCTACAAAGTTTCGGTTTGTGGTAGATAAGCATTTTTCACCATTGGCCATAACACCCATATGACCACCCATACATGGACCACAGCTAGGTGTATTGAAAGCACAACCCGCATTGACAAAAATATCCACTAGACCTTCGTGTACACATTGTAAGAAAATCTTTTGCGTAGCTGGTACAACCATTACACGAACATTTTCGGCAACCGTATGGCCTTTTAAGATGGCTGCAGCTTTTCGTAAATCAGAAATTCGACCATTCGTACAAGAACCAATAACGACTTGATCTACATAAATTGGTTCTTCTGCTTCAATTTCATCAATTGTATGGGCATTACCAGGTAGATGTGGGAACGCAACCGTTGGACGAATCTCGGATAAATCAATATCAATGATAGATTCATACGTTGCATCCTTGTCGGCTTCATAAATCGTATAATCTTTCACACCAGCATTTTCCATATAGTCAATCGCATTTTGATCAACTGGGAAGATACCATTTTTAGCACCTGCTTCAATTGCCATATTACAGATTGTAAAACGATCATCCATGGATAATTCACTTACACCAGGTCCAGCAAATTCCATCGATTTATAAAGGGCACCATCAACACCAATCTTTCCTATTATATGTAAGATGACATCTTTTCCACTTACATAAGGATTTAATTTTCCATGTAAATAGAATTGCAGTGCACTTGGAACTTTAAACCAAGCGATACCCGTTGCCATACCAGCAGCAATATCGGTTGTTCCTACACCAGTAGAAAAAGCCCCTAAAGCACCATATGTACAAGTATGTGAGTCAGCACCAATCACACATTGACCAGCATAGACTAAACTTCTTTCTGGCAAAATCGCATGTTCTACCCCACATTTTCCTTGTACCATCTTATGTGTCAATTTTTCTTGAATAGAAAAATCTAAAATAGCTTTTGAGTTTTCCGCACTTTTAATATCTTTATTTGGAGTGAAATGATCCGGAACAAAAACGACTTTATCTTTGTCGAATACATGTCCACCCATTTGTTGAATAATTGGTAAAGCCATAGGACCAGTGATGTCATTAGCCATCACCAGATCCAATTTAGCTTCAATCAAGTCACCTGCTTTACAAGATTCTAGACCAGCATGAGCAGCTAGAATCTTTTGCGTCATTGTCATTCCCATTATTTTAAGCCCTTTCCTTCACGATAATAACGGTTTACCGCACTGAATAGTGCGTAAACAGAAGCTAAGATAATATCATCATCTACACCAACACCAAAACGATGTTCGTTATCTTCATCAGTCATTTGTACATACGCTACCGCTTTTGAAGCAGATCCAATACTTAAGGAGTGTTCAGAATAATCTTCAATATCAAAGTCGATCTTGAAGTGTTTACGAATCGCATTCGCAACGGAATCCAAACGACCATTTCCTTTTCCAGAAATATCAAATTGTTCACCATTAAATGTCACATCTAAATATGCACTAACAATTTGACCATTACGCGTAAAGTGATAATCATTCACTTCAAGTGGGGTCTTCAAATTCACAAAATCACGATCAAAGATATCTTTGACTTCATTTGGCATCAATTCGGCATGTTTATGATCACTGATGTTTTTAATATAGTAACCAAACTCTTCTCGGAATACTCTTGGTAAATCGAATCCATAATACTCTTGAAGAACAAAACCAATACCACCTTTACCAGATTGTGAATTGATACGAATTACATCTTTATCGTATTTACGTCCAATATCTCCTGGATCAATTAATAAATATGGTACATTCCAATGTTCTGGATGTTCTTTATGAAGGGCAAAACCTTTGGCAATCGCATCTTGGTGACTACCAGAGAAGGCAGCATAAACCAAATCACCAGAATAAGGTTCACGATCATAGACTTTCATACGTGTTACTTCTTCATAAACTTTACGAATGGCTGGCATATTGGAGAAATCCAATTTTGGATCAATACCAAGAACATACATATTCATAGCTACCGTAATAATATCGATGTTTCCCGTACGTTCTCCATTACCAAATAATGTACCTTCAACACGATCTGCTCCGGCTAATAAACCTAATTCTGTATCCGCAATTCCCGTTCCACGGTCATTGTGAGGATGTAAAGATAAAATAACCGAATCACGATTATGCATATGTTTATGCATATACTCAACCTGACTTGCATAGACATGAGGCATACTCATTTCTACCGTAACTGGTAAATTGATAATGACTTTATGATCTGGCGTTGGTTGCCAAACATCAATAACGGCATTACATACATCCAAAGCATATTCTGGTTCCGTTCCAGTAAAACTTTCTGGTGAATATTCAAAAATTAATTCAGAATCACTTTCCACCGCAAGATCTTTCAATAACTTAGCCCCATCGACTGCAATTTGTTTGACTTGTTCTTTTGACTTTTTAAATACTTGTTCACGTTGGGCAACACTTGTTGAGTTGTAAACATGAACAACAGCTCTTTTACAACCTTTGATAGCTTCAAAAGTTTTACGAATAATATGTTCGCGAGCTTGCGTTAAGACTTGAATCGTTACATCATCGGGAATTAAGTTATCCTCAATCAAACGACGACAGAATTCATATTCTGTTTCACTGGCTGCTGGGAAGCCAATTTCAATTTCCTTAAATCCTACTTGGACCAAAGTCTTAAAGAATTTAATTTTTTCATCTAAACTCATAGGAATAATCAATGCCTGATTACCATCACGCAAATCCACACTACACCAAATTGGTGCGTGATCTACGCAGTCTTTTTTCACCCAATCATAACAAGGTTCTGGGGGCAAATAGTATTCTTTGCCGTATTTTCTGTAATCCATATCGCTTTTCCTCCTTCAATAAAAAAACGCCCTTAGCATCTAAGGACGTTAAAAACGCGGTACCACCTTAGTTTTCCTGCCAACATTGACACGAACACTCAAACCTCTATAACGCAGAGGTGCGTTAAGCTCCCTGACAAGTTCCAATGTTGTTTGTACAAGTTTTCACCAAACACTTGCTCGCTAGAACAAAACAATCACTGTACTACTCCAGTTCGTTGCTTAATTTATAAACGATTATAAAAGATGAATAAATAATTTTCAACAAACTTTACAGACTTTTTGAAAAAAATTGGAAATTTCATGAAACATCATGGTTGAGCTAACATTAATAAAGGGTTATAATGGTCGTAAACCATTTTTTAAGGAGGGTGACTATGAAATTAACTGGATCACAAATTGTAATGGAAGTATTACTCGAACAAAATGTTGACACAGTATTTGGCTACCCTGGAGGAGCAGCGTTAAATGTATATGACGCACTATACGACTACTCTGACAAAATCCACCATATAATTACAGCTCATGAACAAGGTGCTGCTCATGCTGCAGATGGATTTGCCCGTTCAACCGGAAAGACCGGAGTTGTATTCTCTACCAGTGGACCAGGTGCTACCAATCTTGTCACAGGTATTGCTACAGCTTATATGGATAGTATCCCAATGGTAGCAATCACATGCAATGTAGGAGATAGCTTTATTGGCCGTGACTCTTTCCAAGAAATTAGTATTACCGGAGTGACACTACCAATCACAAAACATAATTACTTTGTCAATCGAATTGATGACTTAGCAGATGCTTTACGTAATGCATTCCGAATTGCCAATGAAGGACGAAAAGGGCCTGTTCTTGTAGACATCACAAAAGATGTTACAGCTGCTACAATAGAATATGAAAAACAAGAACCAATTCCATTGGCTCCCCATCCAAAGTTCAAACAAAAAGACATTAAAACAATTGCCTGCATCATTAATGAAAGTAAACGTCCTGTCATCTATTTTGGTGGTGGTGTAGAAGCAAGTGATGCGCGTGAAGAATTATATGAATTAATTCAAAAAGCCGATATTCCGGCAACCTATACCATGATGGCTGCTGGTGTCATTGATTGCGATGATCCAAAAAACCTTGGTTTAATTGGAATGCATGGTACGATTGCTGCCAATAAAGCCATTGATGAGGCGGATGTTGTTATCGCATTAGGTACAAGATTCTCAGATCGTGTAGCTTTAAATCCACGTCGTTTTGCCCAACGTGCGGCAATCATTCATATTGATATCGATGCAAGTGAAATCAATAAAAACGTTTTAATTAACTATAGTCTTATCGGTGATATCAAAGATGTACTACAAGCTTTACTTCCTTTATTAAAAGAAAGTAAACATGAAAAATGGATTGAAACCGTAACAGCTTATCAAAAATCGGTACGCGTTCCTCTAGAAGGAAAACTTCGTCCAAAAGATTTAATTGAGGCTGCATGTGATTTAACCGATAAAGATACCATCTATGTAACCGATGTTGGTCAACACCAAATGTGGGCTGCCCAATATGTTAAACATCATAATACACGTCGTTTTATTACCAGTGGTGGATTAGGAACGATGGGATTCGGTTATGGTGCTGCCATTGGTGCACAAATTGGAAATCCAGACAAACGTGTCGTTCATTTTACCGGAGATGGTTCTTTCCATATGAATTTAAACGAAGGATGTACCGCTGTAAGTTATGATTTGCCAATTATTACCATCATTCTTGACAACAAAGTTTTAGGAATGGTTTATCAATGGCAAACTGTATTCTATGACAAACACTATTCCCAAACGGTATTAAATCGTAAAACTGACTATGTAAAAGTCGCTGAAGGATTTGGTGCCAAAGGCTTTGAATGCAATACCTTAGAAGAATTCAAAGAAGCCTATAAACAAGCTTTGCAGTGCAAAGGTCCAGTTTGGATTGCCTGCAACATTGATAAAGAAGAACGTGTATTACCTATGATTCCAAATGGTGGAACATTAGAAGATATGATTGTTGATTAGAGGTGAGACCATGGCAAGAGAAGTACTAAGTATTTTTGTAGAAAACCAATCCAATGTATTAACCCGTGTAGCAAGTTTATTCGGACGTCGTGGTTTCAATATCGATTCCCTAACTGTTTCGACCACAAACGATCCAAAAATTTCGCGTATTACCGTTGTATTTGATGGAAATGATACTTCCCTTTCGCAAATTATGACTCAAACGCGAAAACTTGAACCGGTCAAAGATTTATTCTTGTTGAATCACAACAACAGTTTATTTAGAGAATTGCTTCTATTAAAAGTTTCTTGTGATAAGACCAATCGTTCCGGCATCATCGAAATTGTAAATATCTATCGTGGAAAAATCATTTCACTAACAAAAACTAATATGATTATCGAATTAACTGGTGCACCAGAAAAGATCGACGGTTTATTAGAAATGTTAAGTTGTTACAAAATCGAAGAAATTTGTCGAACCGGAATTACCGGTATTTCCCGAGAATCTGTAGAAACAGACGATTAATTGACTTAAACGAGGCGGCAAGCACCGCCTCTTTTAAAAAAGGAGAATATATGAACAATAAAAAAAGTGCTCAAGTAACCCAAGGTGTCGAAAAGGCTCCAATGCGCAGCTTGTTCTATGCGATGGGTTATACCAAAGAAGAATTAGATCAACCCCTAGTAGGAATCGTATCCGCTAAAAGTGATATCGTTCCTGGTCACTTCCACTTAGACAAAATTGTCGAAGCTATCAAAACCGGTGTTTCGATGCGAGGTGGTACTCCAATTGTCGTACCAGCTATTGGAGTTTGTGATGGAATTGCGATGGGACATAAAGGTATGCACTATTCCCTGGCAAGCCGTGAATTAATTGCTGATAGTGTAGAAACGATGGCTGAAGCCCATTGTTTCGATGCCTTAGTATTAGTTCCAAGTTGCGATAAGATCGTACCAGGTATGTTGATGGGAGCCTTACGTGTCAATGTTCCAACGGTAGTATGTACCGGTGGACCAATGTTAGCCGGACACGTAAAAGGTGAAGAAGTATCTCTATCAAAGATTTTCGAAGCCGTAGGTGCACGTAAAGCCAATATCATCGATGATAAAGACCTGGAAGAATTCGAACAAGGTGTCTGCCCAGGATGTGGAAGTTGTGCAGGTATGTACACAGCTAATAGTATTTCTTGTCTATGTGAATCCATGGGTATTGCCCTTCCAGGAAATGGTACCATTCCAGCTGTTTCCAACAAACGTATCTTATTAGCTAAACATGCAGGTATGGCAGTTATGGATATGTTAGAAAAAGGTCTTAAAGTCAAAGATATCGTTAATGAAAAGAGTATCAAAAATGCCTTAACTTGTGATATGGCATTAGGTTGCTCTTCAAACTCTGTATTACATTTATTAGCTATTGCCCAAGAAGCTGGTTATAACTTAGATTTAAGCACATTCAATGAATTTAGTGATCGTACACCAAACTTATGTCACCTAGCTCCTGCTGGTTCTACCCATATGCAAGATTTAGATCGTGCTGGTGGCGTACAAGCTGTCCTTCATGAATTAAGTAAAATCCATTTAATTGATACAGACTGCATGACAGTACCTGGTAAAACCGTTGGCGAAAATACCAAATATGCCATCAACAAAGATGAAAAAATCATTCGTCCAGTAGAACAACCATACTCAGAAAATGGTGGTATTGCCATTCTTTATGGAAACATCTGTCCGGATGGAGCTGTAGTAAAAAGATCTGCATGTGCACCTGAAATGATGCATCACATTGGACCAGCTCGTGTATTCGATTCCGAAGATGAATCTATCCAAGCTATCTATGCTGGCAAAATCAAGCCAGGTGATGTAGTTGTCATTCGCTATGAAGGTCCAAAAGGTGGTCCTGGAATGCGTGAAATGTTGAATCCAACTTCTGCCCTAGCGGGAATGAAACTTGATAAATCCGTAGCCTTATTAACCGATGGTCGTTTCTCCGGTGCTAGCCGTGGCGCAAGTATTGGACATATTGCCCCAGAAGCAGCTTCTGGTGGACCAATTGGCTTAATTCAAGAAGGTGACATGATCGAATTAAATATTCCGGAACACGCCTTAAATGTACAAGTCAGTGAAGAAGAATTAGCCGAACGTAAAAAACATCAAACCATCCTTCCACCAAAGATCAACAAAGGTTGGTTAAAACGATACGCAAAACTTGTTCAAGGAGCAAATATCGGCGCTATTCTAAAATAACAAAACATTCTATTAAGAACCAAATATACAGTATCATCTGTATATTTGGTTTTTTTTATTTTATAATTTAATTGAAAAAGATACTTCATACAAAAAAACAGAAAGGAGTAAACACCATGATTTATACATTCGAATGTGTTGATATCAATAATGAATCAAATAAGTATGATATTAAACAAGGAACCTTAGGAAGTTTTTCAATTGATCAGATAAAGAAAATAAACATAGCGTATGAACAAGCAAATTTCAAAGGAAAAACTAAACCTTTCTTACACCAATATATCGGTGGTGCTTCCTTCTTTACGGCAATGGAGCCAAAAATATATGTAGGATTAAAAATCATCACAAAACAAGATGAAACATTAGCTATTTACATATCTAATACACCGGTTTTATATCATTCTGATTCATTTTTTAAGGATGAAAAATTAGCAAAAAATATTCTTAAAGCATTTCAAACAGTCCTAAAAATGTCCAATTAAAAAAAGAGAGTTTCCTCTCTTTTTTTAATCGATATTTTACTTGATCTTCTCATTGATTTTTGTATATTCAATAAATTGTTTCGCAGTTCTAGGGGACCGACCACTGTTACGAATCGCGTAGGCTTCTGCTTGAATAGCTAATACATCTCTATCTGTTTCAATTTGATAACGATCTGCCAATTGCATAACAATTTCTAAGTATAAATCCTTTAGAGGTTTCGTAAAGGTTACCGTCAAACCAAAACGAGCAGCTAAACTCATTGTTTCCTGAATCGAATCGTTTCTGAACAATTCCCCACCATCGCGATTTTTCGAATTCTCTTGAACAAAATGGCGACGATTACTTGTGGCATAAACAACACAGTTATTTTGGTTATTTTGAATACCACCTTCCAGGATATTCTTTAAAGCGACAAAATCATCATCGTTGGATTTAAAGCTTAAATCATCAATAAAGATAATAAAGTGCAAAGGATTGTCCGCTAAGCTATCCATAATCTCTGGTAGAACAGCTAACTGATCTTTTTTCACTTCAATCAAGCGTAATCCTTCTTTATAGTATTCGTTGACAATGGCTTTTACTGTAGAAGATTTTCCTGTTCCTGCATCGCCATAGAGTAGAACGTTATTTGCTTTAATTCCCTCTAAAAAAGCTAAAGAATTTTTGATTACTTGTTCTCTTTCCCGTTTATAGCCAATGAGATCCGATAAACGTTGGGGATCAGGATGAATGATAGGAACTAATCGTCCATGTTGAATGCCAAAGGCACGATACTTCGCAAATACGCCATACCCTTCTTTAGGAAGTGCATGTAAATGCGCGAAATAGTCTTTTTCAAAGTCAAAATGTGAAGTTTCCCACTTTGGTAAAAAACCATCGTAATGCATCCACTCAATCATTTGATCACTTGTGATACTAGAGATTTCTTCGAGGATTTCCAGCTCTGCATGCAAACTGTCCTGCAATGCTTGCGGTAAACTTTCTTTTCGAGAGATACGATGAATTACCGTATTTTCATCATTCATAAGCCAGCGATATAGATAAGCTGAAAAATCTGTATCATTTTGATAAAGACTTGAAACAAAAGTACAATAGCGATCGACTTTTGTAGAAAGATCTTCTTGCATAGAATCACACAACAATCAGAATTTAGAAAAGACATCATCGTCTAGGACATGGCGAAATATTGTAAGGGAATGTACTTGCATATTCCAATTATTTTCTAACATTAAAATCAACTCCTTAAACTCCCTCATATTATCATATTTTTCCATTTTTGAGTGGATAATATGATATAATCAGACCATAACAAAAAGAGGTGTTTCAATGCTAACAATAGATAAAGTGTATGCGGCTAAAAACGTTTTAAAGAAAGTCATTCGTCCTACAGCCGTTATACCTGCATTCGATTTAAGTTCTACCAATCACGTCTATTTAAAGACAGAAAATCTACAAAGAACAGGTTCTTTTAAGATTCGTGGAGCCTACTACAAAATCAGTCAATTATCTCAAGAAGAGAAAGACAAAGGAATTATTGCTTCCAGTGCCGGTAACCATGCCCAAGGTTGTGCCCTGGCAGCCCAACAAGAAAATATCAAGTGTACCATCTGTATGCCAGATAATGCGCCTATTTCCAAAATAGAAGCAACCAAAAGTTATGCTGCCGAAGTATGTTTAGCCGAAGGTGCATACGATGATGCCTATGCCCTTGCATGTAAAATGGCTAAAGAAAAAGGTTATACCTTTGTCCATCCATACGATGATGAAGATGTCATTGCCGGCCAAGGAACTATTGGATTAGAAATTCTAGAAAGCCTTGATACAGTAGATGCCATTGTCGTACCAATTGGTGGTGGAGGATTAATTAGTGGCGTTGCCTTTGCAGCGAAAAGTATGAAACCAAGTATTAAGATTTATGGTGTCCAAGCCGAAAATGCCGCTAGTATGTATAACTCAATCAAAAAAGGTGAACAGATTACTTTGGATAAAGTAAATACATTTGCCGATGGAATTGCCGTAAAACATCCAGGCGATACAACTTTTAAAATGGTGCAAAAATATGTCGATGAAGTTGTTACTGTATCTGAAGATGAAATTGCAGCAAGTATTTTAACTTTACTGGAAAAACAAAAAGTTGTTTCTGAGGGTGCTGGAGCCGTTAGTGTTGCAGCCGTGATGTTTAATAAATTGCCTATCAAAGATAAGAATGTCGTATGTATTGTCAGCGGTGGTAATATCGATGTCAATATTATTGACCGTGTCATTACACGAGGATTGCTGTTAAGCGGCCGTAAAACAAGCTTTACGATTCAATTAACGGATAAGCCAGGTCAACTTACGGATGTTAGTAAAATCATCGCTGAGAAGGGTGGAAACGTCGTTGCCGTGGATTATGACAACGCAGACCCAGATTTAGCTATCAATGACTGCTTCTTAAAGATTACCGTTGAAACAAGAAACAAAGATCACTTAAATGTAATCAAAGAAGAATTGAACAAACAAGGATTCAAAATTGTTCGAGAAAGACAATAAGTCAGTGCAATAAGCACTGACTTTTTTTCTGCCTTAAAAAAAGTAGTAGCCATACGATAAAGTATGACTACTTTTGTAATTAACAATGATGCATTACTGCTTCACAACGATCACATAAAGAATCTTCATTTTCAGCTGTTGTGACATTCCAGCAACGTGGACATACATGTCCTTCTGCTTTAGATACGCTTACTTCCTCACCTTGGTCTGTAAGCACAACTTGGCTGACAATAAACCATTGAGCAGGATTATCTAAGATTCGGCGCATTGTAGCTTCTGTTTCTTGGTCTACATGTAAAGTAACACGCGCTTCTAAGGCTTTACCAATCATGCCTTCACTACGTGCATCCTCTAAGGCTTTTAAGACCTTCTTACGGAGATCAAACAATACTTGCATATCCTTTTCAATTGCTTCTGTATCAAAGTCAAGATTTAATACTGGGAAGTCTTCTAAGTGAATAGATTCAGCATTCCACTTCATATAATCATTAACTTCTTCCATCGTATGAGGAAGGATTGGTGCCCATAACTTAGCTAATACTTCAACCGCTGTATAAAGCACAGTTTGTACTTCTCTACGACTACGATCATTCACATCATTACAGTACAAGATATCTTTTGTGTAATCCATGTAATAAGCGGATAGATCATTTGTCATTAAGTTTGTAAGAGTAGATACAACATCCGCAAAACGATATTCGTTATATGCTTTTTCTACATCTGCAATCGCATTACGTAATAAAATCAACATGTATTGATTTAAAGGAGCTAAAGAACTGTAATCTAAGCAATCGTCTGCACTAAAGGTTTGGTTATCTAAGTTAGCCATGCAGAAACGAATTGTATTACGTATTTTACGATATTGGTTCGCTAATTGTTTTAAGATTTTATCTCCCATGGAAACATCAGCTTGATAATCTACACTACATGCCCATAAACGAAGGATATCTGCTCCATATTTCTTTGTGATTTGACTAGGTGCAACCGCATTCCATTGCGATTTTGACATCTTAACACCTTTTTCATCCATAACAAATCCATGAGATAAACATTGTTTGTATGGAGAATGACCATGAACCGCAGTTCCAACAATTAAACTAGAGTTAAACCATCCACGATATTGGTCAGAACCTTCAAAGTATAAATCAGCTGGATAACCTAAACCACGTTCCATCATGGCACCCGTGTGACTTGAACCGGAGTCAAACCAAACATCCATTGTATCAGTTTCTTTACGGAAGATACCATTTGGTGAATGTTCATTTGTATACCCTTCTGGCAACAAATCTTTTGCTTCTCTTTCAAACCAAACATTTGAACCATATTCACCAACTAATTTTGCGACATGGTCAAAGATTTCTTTTTCCATCAAAGGCGTATCATCTTCCGCATAGACAATTGGAATTGGAACACCCCAAGCACGTTGACGTGAAATACACCAGTCATCACGATCCGCAATCATGTTGTGCATTCTTTGTTGACCCCAACTAGGTGTCCAACTTACTGCATCGATTTCATCTAACAATTCTTTACGAATCTTATCAATTGAGGCAAACCATTGGGTTGTTGCACGATAGATGATTGGTTGTTTTGTACGCCAGTCATGAGGGTATGAGTGAGTTAACCAAGCCATTTTCAACAAATGTCCGGTTTCATCCAACTTTAATGTAACAGTTTTATTTGCATCCCAAACGGATTGACCTTCTAGCCAGTCACCAGCTTCACTGGTCATACGACCTTGGTCATCTACATTGTTTAATACATCTAATTTATAACGTGTATGTACGGTATAGAAGTCATCAGCACCAAATGCACTGGCTGTATGGACACAACCTGTACCAGCATCTGCTGTAACATAGTCAGCCATCATAACAAAGCCTTCGGCATTGACATGGGAATCATCCCCTGCATATAAAGGATGTTCATAAGTAATGTATTCCAATTCTTGACCTTTGAATGTCTTTACGATTTCGTAACGTTCGCAGCCAAAGTCCTTGCAAAGTTGATCAACTAACATTTCCAACATAACAAGTTTACCTTTATCGGTATCAACTACCGCATAAGACATACGTGGATTCAAAGAAATAGACTGGTTAGCTGGAACAGTCCAAGGTGTTGTTGTCCAGATAACAAAATATGTATCATCATCCAATTTACCTTTTCCATCTTTAACTTTGAATTTTACATAGATGGTAGGTGTTTTCATATCTTTGTATTCAACTTCTGCTTCAGCTAAAGCTGTTTCACTACTTGGTGACCAATAAACTGGTTTCAATCCTTTATAAATCAAACCATCTAAAGCCATCTTTCCGAATACTTCAATTTGTTTAGCTTCAAAAGCTTTTTGTAACGTAATATAAGGATGATCATAATCTCCAATCGAACCTAAAGATAAGAATCCTTCTTTTTGTTTCTCTACTTGCTCTAAAGCATAGTCGTAACAAACTTTACGGAATTCTGCAATTCCCATCTTCTTACGATCATAACCTGCTTTGGTTACAGCTGTTTCAATAGGTAAACCATGTGTATCCCATCCTGGAATGTATGGCACTTTATAACCAGCCATAAATTTAGAACGGTTAATAACGTCCTTTAAAATTTTATTTAAAGCATGACCCAAATGGATATCTCCATTCGCATATGGAGGTCCATCATGTAGTACAAAAGGTTTTGCATCCTTTCGTTTTTCCAGCATCTTTCCATATAAATCCATGTCTTGCCATTTCTTTTGAATACCTGGTTCTTTCTTTGTCAAATTACCACGCATTTCAAAATCGGTTTTTGGCATATGTAGTGTTTCTTTGTAGTCCATGTTCATTCTCCTTCCATAAAAAAAACGCCCTTGATCTAAGGACGTAATAAACGCGGTACCACCTT
>ENA-OVGB01002249-OVGB01002249.1-human-gut-metagenome-genome-assembly--contig:-NODE-2249-length-14403-cov-4.933719_pt1 | contig 14403 bp, 14 predicted proteins | sample MGYA00237767_ERZ505413 | MGnify/ENA primary metagenome ERZ505413 (study PRJEB26158, sample SAMN06016410) | human gut metagenome | biome: human gut; feature: ankylosing spondylitis patient; material...
TAGTTAACAGCAGGTTATGTTACAGCACGGTATACAAAATCAGGCGATTTCTAACATGAAAGAGAGCCATTTGGGTATATCGTGCTTTATTATATCTAAGTATACAAGAAAAATTTTCAAAGGTAAGTTTTCAGCAATAAGAACATGCAGGAGGAACACACATGTTAAAAGTAGCAATCTACGGCAAAGGCGGCATCGGAAAATCTACCGTCACATCCAATCTGGCGGCAGCATTTGCCACGATGGGGAAGAAAGTAATCCAGATCGGCTGTGATCCGAAGGCAGATTCGACGATGAACCTGCTCGGTGGGGAACCGTTAAGACCGGTCATGAATTATATGAGAGAGGAAGATGAAGAACCGGAGAAACTGGAAGACATTGCAAGAGAAGGATTTGGAAATGTCTTATGTATCGAGACGGGCGGACCGACACCGGGACTGGGCTGTGCGGGAAGAGGAATCATTGCCACATTCCAGTTATTAGAAGATTTGAAATTATTCGAGACCTATAAGCCCGATGTGGTTCTGTACGATGTACTTGGCGACGTAGTCTGCGGCGGATTCGCAGCGCCGATCCGGGAAGACTATGCAGAGAAGGTCCTGATCGTGACATCCGGGGAGAAGATGGCACTTTATGCGGCGGACAACATTTCCAAAGCAGTGAAGAACTTCGAAGACAGAAGCTATGCAAGAGTATTCGGAATCGTACTGAATCACAGAAATGTGGAAAATGAGACTGAAAAAGTAGAGACATTTGCAAAAGAGCATGGATTTGACATCGTGGGAGAGATTCCAAGAAGTGATGAAATTAACCGTTGTGAAGACCAGGGGAAGACGGTGATCGAGGGAAATCCGGAGTCGGACATCAGTAAATGCTTCTATGATCTGGCGGAAATATTATGGAAAGATGAGGAACAGGTATGAGAGGGACTGCCTATTATTGTACGGTAGAAGAATTACAGAAGCGGGGAAGGGATGACATTCCGGAGCAGTTCCGTTCGAACACGCATCTGATCTACAGTTCTCCGGCAACGCTGGCATTTAATTCTCCGGGAGCGGAAGGCTTCGGGGTAAAACGTGCGGGGCTTGCAGTGCCGGATTCCATTATGCTGATCGTGGCGCCCGGATGCTGTGGAAGAAATACTTCTCTTATCAGTTCCATGCCGGAGTATAATGACCGTTTTTTTTACCTGATGATGGACGAGACAGATATTGTCACAGGCCGTCATCTGAAAAAGATCCCCAAAGCGGTAAAAGAGATCTGCGACTGCTGTGAGAAGAAGCCGTCGGTGGTGATGATCTGCATCACCTGTGTGGATGCGCTTCTGGGAACGGATATGAAACGTGTCTGTCGGAAAGCAGAGGAAAAAGTGGACATTCCGGTGCGTCCCTGTTACATGTATGCGCTGACACGTGAGGGCAGGAAGCCGCCCATGGTCCATGTGCGCCAGTCCTTATATTCTCTTCTTAAGCCTCAGAAGAAAAAAGGAAATGTGGTCAATCTTCTGGGATTTTTTTCACCGCTGGTGGATGACTGTGAGATCTATGAGCTGCTGCATCAGGCAGGCGTAAAAACCATTCATGAGATTTCCAGATGTAAGGATTACGAAGAATATCAGACCATGTCACAGGCCAATTTTAATCTGGTGCTCCATCCGGAAGCAAGGTTTGCGGCAGAGGATTTTCATAATCGGCTGAAGATCCCGTTTATTGAGCTTCGAAGGCTTTATCAGATGGATAAGATCGAAAATCAGTACCGTGCCCTTGGACAGGTTCTTGGCGTTTCTTTTGACCAGGAATCCTGTAAGAAAGAGGCGGAGGCAGCTGTGGAACATTTCCGGGAAGTCTGTCCGGATGCCTCTTTTGCAGTAGGGGAGTGCATGAACGGAGATCCATTTGAGCTGGCACTTGCACTGGTGCGGTATGGATTTCAGGTGCCGGAGATCTATGGAACCATCTCTTCTGAGAATTTTGTATACATACGGCATCTGGCCGCGCTGAGCCCGGAGACAAAGATTTTTTCCAATATGGAACCTACCATGCTGTATTATGATCCGGCAGAGAGTGGTGTGAATTTTACCATCGGTAAGGATGCTGGATATTATCATCCGGATCAGCCCAACGTAGTCTGGAATCAGGACCGTCAGCCTTATGGATATGCCGGGGTCCGGAGATTGTTTGAGGCGCTCCTTGAGACTGTGGAGCAGGATGAGCGAAAGGGGGAAAGAGCATGAGAGGACTTCGGAAATATCTGACACCCTTTGCCCCGGATCAGTCAGGCGCTGTATCGGTTTTGTATGAGCTTGGCGGGATCATCGTGATCTGTGATGCCGGCGGATGCACGGGAAATGTCTGCGGTTTTGATGAGCCAAGATGGTTTGAGCGCAAAAGCGCCGTGTTCAGTGCGGGACTTCGGGACATGGATGCCATCCTGGGACGGGATGACCGCCTGGTTGCCAAACTTGTGGATGCAGCAGAAAAGGTGGAGGCAGGTTTTGCGGCAGTGATCGGAACGCCGGTGCCCGCCGTGATCGGAACGGATTATCAGGCACTGAAGCGGATGTGCGAGAAAAAAACAGACCTTCCGGTACTTGCGGTAAATACCGATGGAATGGAGCTTTATGACGGGGGAGAACGGAAGGCTTATCTGGAACTTTTTAAAGTTTTTGCCCGGGAAAAACTGCCGGTGGAGACGGGCAGGGTGGGCATCCTTGGAATGACGCCACAGGATGTCAGTGACCTGAAGGCGGCAGATAAGCTCCGGGAAAAATTTAAGTCTCAGGGGCACCAGGCAGTCTGCTACGGAATGGGAGATGGGCTTGATGAAGTAAAAAAAGCCTCCTCTGTGGAAAAAAATATCGTGGTTTCTCCGGCGGCACTGGAATGTGCCAGATATCTTGAGAAAACTTTCGGAACGCCTTATGAGGTGGGATATCCGCTGGTGGAGGAACTGGTGCCGGATATGGAGTATGCGGGGAAAAAAATCCTCATTGTGCAGCAGCAGGTGATGGCAGGTTCCATAAGAGCGGAACTTCGGAAACGTGGCGGTGACGGAAAGATCACAGTGGCAAGCTGGTTTTCCATGGAAAAAGATCTCCTGGAAGAGGGGGATGTGTCATTAAAAGATGAGGAAGATTACATGGAGCTGGTGGAAAAAGGCAGATATGATGTGATCTTTGCAGATCCCTGTATGAGGCGGATGACGAAAGATTTTTCAGGCGTGTTTGTGGATGCGGTGCATTTTGCGGTATCCGGAAAGTGCAGGTAGACTTAAGAGCAGGGCATAAAGTTACATACATACTGTAACCGGATCAGGGGGAGCTGGTTACAGGGAATGGAGAACATATGGAGTGCGAAATTACAAAAATGATCCGTGTTTACGGAATCGTACAGGGGGTGGGGTTCCGCCCTACGGTCAGCCGTCATGCCATGGCAAGGGGAATCCGTGGCAGTGTGTCCAATAAAGGACCCTATGTGGAGATTTTTGCCCAGGGCAGGCAGCAGGATGTGGACGGTTTTATCGGAGATATTGAGAACAGGCCGCCGAAGCGTGCGGCCATCCTGAAGCTTCTGGTGGAACCGGTGGAGGAGCCGGAGGAATTTACGCAGTTTGATATCATTGAAAGCGAGAAGACAAAGGGCGAGATCTTTGTTTCTCCGGATATTGCCATCTGCGACGAATGTAAGGAGGAGATGTTTGATCCGAAAAACAGGCGGTATCTGCATCCCTTTATCAACTGTACCTGCTGTGGCCCAAGGCTTACCATCCTGGATTCCCTTCCTTACGACCGGGAACGGACCAGCATGAAAGAATTTCCCATGTGTCCGTCCTGCGCGGATGAGTACCATAATTCGGACACCAGGCGCTATGATGCTCAGCCGGTGTGCTGCAATGACTGCGGGCCGGAGGTTTATCTCATCGGAAGAGAAGAACGGGGCCGGGAGGCCATCACTTATACGAGGAAGACCATTGCTTCCGGCGGGATCGTGGCCATCAAGGGAATCGGTGGTTTTCACCTCTGCTGTGATGCCACCAGTGAGGGGGCTGTACAGCGGCTCCGGAAACTGAAACGGCGTCCGGTGAAACCTTTTGCGGTGATGGCACAGGATCTGGAAACTGTGAAAGAAGTCTGTCAGGTCAGTGAGGAGCAGGAGAAGATCCTTACCGGGCATCAGAAGCCGATCCTTTTGCTGGATAAGCTGATAAATCAGCCAAATAAGCAGGAAACTGAGGGAAAACTCTGTGAGAGCATCGCTCCCGGTAATCCAAAAGTCGGTGTGATGCTTCCCTACGCACCGGTGCAGCTCCTTCTTTTTCATTATGACGATGGAATTGAGATGCCGAAGCTTCTGGTGATGACCAGCGGAAACACATCCGGGGCGCCGATCTGCAGAGACGATCATGAGGCTGTGGAAGAACTTTCTTATTTATGTGACTGCATCCTTTCCCATGACAGGAAGATCCGGATCCGGGCCGATGATTCGGTGATGGATTTTTATAAGGGAGAGCCATATATGATCCGGCGTTCCCGTGGATATGCACCTCTGCCCTTTATGGTTTCCACACCCTGGAAGGGACAGGTGATCGCGGCAGGTGGAGAGCTTAAGAATACATTCTGCATTGGTGTGGATAACCGTTTTTATCCGTCCCCTTATGTAGGTGATCTGGAGGATCTTCGAACGGTAAAAGCCCTCAAAGAAACTATAGGGCGGCTGGAAACACTTCTGGAAGTGCAGCCGGAAGTGGTGGTCTGTGACCTTCATCCCAAATATAATTCCACAGTGGTTGCAGAGGAACTGGGACTTCCCGTTTTGAAAGTGCAGCATCATTACGCCCACATTTTATCCTGCATGGCAGAAAACGACTGCGAGGAAAAAGTGATCGGTGTTTCCTTTGACGGAACAGGATATGGAACAGACGGGACGATCTGGGGCGGTGAGATCCTGATGGCAGATCATCAGGGATTTACAAGGATTGGAAGTATCGAACCTTTTGTGCAGGTGGGAGGAGATGTTTCCGCAAAAGAAGGCTGGCGGATCGCAGTTTCCCTGATCTGGCAGAATACAGGAAATATGGAGAAAACTCTTGATACTGTCCAAAAACTGGGACTTTGCACAGAGCAGGAAGCAAAAGTACTGGTGACGATGGCACAGAGAAAGCTCAATGCAGTGACTTCCACCAGTGCAGGAAGGCTCTTTGACGGAGTCAGCGCGATCTTGGGGATCCGGAGAGCGTCCACGTTTGAGGGGGAAGCTTCCACAGCGCTGGAGTTTGCGGCGGAAGCGTGGAGAGCGCAGGAGATACAGAAGAAAAATGTGGATATAAGAGTGAAAAGCCTGAAAATGTGGATGACAGAAAAAAAAGATATTCCGGAAAATCCAGGCACCTCAGCATCATCCACAGAGGAACGGAAATTTGTTTTAAATACAGGTGACATCGTTGCACATCTGGTTCAGGAAAAACTGGCAGGGGAAGATTCCGGGAAGCTGGCTTATGAATTCCATCGGGCACTGGCAGAACAGATCCTTGCAGCCTGTGAGGCAGCAGAGCAGGAGACCGGAATTAAAAAAGTGGCATTAAGCGGTGGCGTATTCCAGAACCGGCTGCTTCTGGAACTGGTAGATGACGGACTTGCAGAAAGAGGTTTTGAAGTTCTGAAACACAGCCTGATCCCGCCAAATGACGGAGGAATCGCACTTGGACAGGCGGCCTATGGAATGGCTTATGTGAACAGGAGGAAATAGAGTATGTGTGTAGGATTATCAGCAAAAGTAGTAAAGATCAGTGACGGAACCGCAGTGGTAGACGCAGGCGGCGCAAAGAGAGAAGTTTCCGCCCAGCTTCTGGGAGATCTGGAGCCGGGAGATTATGTGATGGTACATGCTGGTGTTGCCATTGCAAAGATCACTGACGATGACGAGGAAGAGACAGACCAGCTGATGGAGGAACTGCTGTGATGGAAGAGAAGAAAAAAACAGCAAGAGAGATCATAGAAGGATATCAGGGGCCGCCGGTGCGGATCATGGAAGTCTGCGGAACCCATACTCACGAGATTTTCCGTCTGGGGATCCGCAAGCTTCTGCCACCGCAGGTGGAGCTGATTTCAGGCCCGGGCTGCCCGGTCTGTGTAACACCGGTAGGCTTTATTGACGAGGCGGTTTATCTGGCTCTGGAAAAACAGGCGACTATCTGTACCTTCGGTGACCTTGTCCGTGTACCGGGGACAAAGAAAAGCCTTGCAGATGCCAGGGCAGAAGGAGCCAGGATACGTATCGTCTATTCACCGGCAGATGCGGAAAAATATGCGAAAGAACATCCGGAGGAACAGGTGGTATTCCTTTCCGTTGGTTTTGAGACCACCACACCTGCAGGATGCCTTTCTGTAAAAAAAGCCAGAGAGGACGGCCTTTTAAACTATTCCCTTCTCGTGGCGAACAAGACCATGCCGCAGGCTTATCAGGCATTAAAAGGCAGCGCGGATGTGTTCCTTTACCCTGGCCATGTCAATGCCATCACAGGAACGGCGCTCTGTGAACATCTGGCAGAGGAAGGTGTCAGTGGTGTGGTGGCAGGATTTACAGCGAAGGAGCTGCTTACCGCACTGGCAGTTGCACTGGTACGTTTCCAGGAGGGAAAGCCGTTCTTTGTAAACTGTTATCCGCGCGTGGTAAAAAGCGAAGGAAGCCCGGAGGCACAGACACTGATCGAGGAACTGATGGAACCCTGCGATTCCGAATGGCGTGGACTGGGTGTGATCCCGGGATCCGGCCTGGTGCTCCGGAAAGAATGGGAAGCTTTTGATGCCAGAAAAAAATATGCGGTGCCGCCGATCAAAGGCAAACCAAATCCGGCCTGTCGCTGTGGCGATGTGCTTCAGGGAAAATGCAAACCGTCGGACTGCAGGGTATTTGGAAAAGTCTGTACCCCGCAGCATCCGGTAGGAGCCTGTATGGTATCCAATGAAGGAGCCTGTTCCGCATATTTTATGTATGGAAATTAACTGTCCGGTTTAATGGACTGTAATTAACAGAAAGAAGATGAATATTATGGATAATAAAACAGTAACCATGGCACACGGTGCCGGAGGCCGCCAGACCTCAGAACTGATTGATGAAGTATTTAAAGCACATTTTGCAAACCCGGATCTCACAGCTGATGATGCGGCAGTGCTGGTTCCGCCGACAGGAAAAATGGCGGTATCCACCGATGGATTTATCGTTTCCCCGGCGTTTTTCCCGGGAGGAAATATCGGTAAGCTTTCTATCTGTGGAACGGTCAATGACCTTGCCTGTATGGGAGCGAAACCGATGTATCTCACCTGCGCTTTTGTGATCGAAGAAGGTTTTCCCATGGAGAAGCTGGAAGAAATCGCCGCAGCCATGGAAAAAACAGCGAAAGAAGTCGGTGTGCGTATTGTTTCCGGCGATACCAAGGTAGCAGGAAAAGGCCAGGTTGACGGCGTGTTCATCACAACAACCGGAATGGGCGAGATTCAGGATGGCGTGAAGGTAGGCGGCGAGCTGGCAAAACCGGGAGATGCCATCATTGTGACCGGTGATGTGGGAAGACATGGATGCACCATTCTTCTGGCAAGAGAGGATTTTGGCATTGACGCAGATGTGACAAGCGACTGTGCGCCACTGTGGGGAACTGTAAAAGAAGTGATGGATGCAACTCATAACATTCATGTGATCCGTGATGCAACAAGAGGCGGCGTTGGAACGGTTCTCTATGAGATTGCAGGCCAGAGTAACGTGGGAATCCGTCTGGATGCACCATCTGTTCCGGTAGCGCCGGAAGTAAAAGGTGTCTGCGGCATGCTTGGACTGGAGCCGCTTTATCTGGCATGTGAGGGCCGTATGGTCATCATGGCACCGAAGGAAGAGGCGGAAAAGATCGTGGAAGCACTGCGTAAATGTCCGTACTCCAAAGACGCTGCCATTATCGGCGAAGTGACCGAAGACCAGCCAGGAAAAGTTGTCATGACTACGGAAATTGGAACTCAGGCATTACTTCCGCAGCCAGGCGGGGAACTTTTGCCGAGAATCTGCTGACAGCAATGAATCATACCGGAAAGGAGAGTCTGACGTTATGGATACAAGAGTGGCACTGATCTCGATCATTGTGGAAAACAATGACGTGATCGATGACATCAACCGTTTTCTTCACGAAGCGGGAAAATATATTATCGGGAGAATGGGAATCCCCTACCGGGAAAAAGGAATTAACATTATCAGTATTGCCATTGATGCGCCACAGGATGTGATCAGCTCCTTATCCGGAAAGATAGGCCGCCTCAAGGGAGTTTCCGCAAAAACGGCATATTCCAATGTGATCACAAAAGTGGAGGACAGAAAATGATAAGAGTTGCGGTATACGGAAAGGGCGGCATCGGAAAATCCACCACAGTTTCCAATGTGGCAGCTGCCCTTGCGGAAAAAGGAATGAAAGTGATGCAGATCGGCTGTGACCCCAAGGCGGATTCCACCATTCTTCTCCGGCATGGAAAAAAAGTCCCCACAGTGCTGGATCTTTACAACGAAAAGCGCCAGGACCTGAAACTTGCAGATATGGTGCAGATCGGATACGGCGGTGTAGTCTGTGTAGAAGCCGGCGGCCCTACACCTGGACTTGGATGTGCGGGAAGAGGTATCATCACTGCACTGGAAAAACTGAAAGAAACCGGAGCCTATGAGACCTATAAACCGGACATTGTTCTCTACGATGTACTGGGAGATGTTGTCTGCGGCGGTTTTTCCATGCCCATGCGAAAAGGGTATGCAGATAAAGTATTTATCATCACTTCCGGGGAAAACATGGCCATCCATGCAGGAGCGAACATTGCCATGGCGGTGGAAAACTTCAGAAGCAGAGGCTACGCATCTCTGGGAGGTCTGATCCTGAACCGGCGGAATGTGCCAAGAGAAGAAGAAAAAGTCCGGGAGCTGGCAGAGGATTTTCACACCCAGGTAGTAGGAACTCTTTCCAGAAGTGACCTGGTTCTTGCGGCAGAGGAGCAGGGAAAAACGCTTCTGGAAACTTATCCGGAAAGCGAGATGGCAGGAGAATACCGGACGCTGGCAGAACAGATCCTGAATGCATGCAGGGAGGATGGCACATGTTAAAAAGAGTTGGCGATCGGGAGTTTCCGGGAAAAACAGAAGTATTTATAAAAGAAGCTTCTTTTCCGGTGCCCTTTCAGCCGGGGCTGGAATTTAATTCCCCGGCCCACGGAAACTGGAATATCGTACATACGGGAATGCTGGTCCCGGAAGCACATCAGATATATGTCTGTGCGGACAATTGCATGCGTGGTGTTGTTCTGACTGCGGCGGAAATGAATGCGGCAGACCGTTTTTCCTTTGTGATCGTGGAGGAAAAAGATCTTCTTGGAGGAAACCTGGAGGATGTGACCATCGAAGGGGTAACGGACGTTCTGAACCGCCTGGATAAGAAACCAAAAGCAGTGCTGCTTTTTACGGTATGTCTTCACCATTTTCTGGGAAGCGATCTGGACCGGATCTACGGAGAATTGGAAAAAAGATTTCCGGAGATCTTTTTTATGCGGTGCTTCATGGATCCCATCATGCAGAAAACAGGCCCCACACCGGATCAGAAGCTTCGCCTGGCCATGTATGATGCCGTGCAGGAGAGAAAGGCAGATCCAAAATGCGTGACGGTTCTGGGCAGTGATTTTGCGCTGGATGAAGGTTCGGATATCTGCCGGATCCTGAAGAAAAACGAAATCCTGCTCCGAGAGATACCGACCTGTGAAACCTGGGAGGATTATCAGAACCTGGGAGAGGGAAGTCTGATTCTGAACTGTTACCCTGCCGGAAAATTCGGGGCAGAAAAACAGGCCGAAAGACTTGGAAGACCGTTTTTGTATCTGCCGGGAAGTTTTGATTATGAGGAGATACAGGAACAGGAAGAGAAGCTGCTGGGAATGTTGGAACAGCAAAACAACAGGAAAACAGGGGAAATCAAGGGCCTGGATATCGAAAAAGAGATCCGGGAATGTGAGGAGGCTCTTTCCTATGCACACCAGATCATCGGTGACACTCCCATAGCAGTGGATTATCTTTTTCATCCAAGGCCCCTGGGACTTACAAAGCTTCTTCTTACTCATAAATTTCAGGTACAGTCCGTTTTTCTGGACAGTATCAGTCCGGAAGAAAAAGAGGTATTTTTCTGGCTGAAGGAAAATTATCCGGAGCTGAAACTGATCTCTACCATCCGTCCGGAGATGAGGGTGCGGACACGGCAGCAGTCCGAAAAAATCCTTGCTATCGGCCAGAAAGCAGCCTGGTTTACCGGAAGCCGAAATTTTGTCAATATGGTACAGGGCGGCGGGCTCTGGGGATTCGACGGAATCAGACATACCGCGCAGCTGATGGTGGAAGCATTTCATGAAGAAAAAGATCCGGAAGATCTGATCGTTCGAAAAGGATGGGGGTGCGAAAGCTGCATATGAGACAGGCATATCGAATTATACCGATTTATACGGCAGACGTGTCCGGTGTCTGTTCCGCTTTGTATGAGCTTGGAGGAATGACGGTGATGCATGATCCTTCTGGCTGTAATTCTACCTATAATACCCACGATGAGATCCGTTGGTATGACCAGGACAGCCTGATTTTTATCTCAGGCCTTACGGATATCGATGCGATCATGGGAAATGATGAGAAATTTCTCCGGGATATCGAAGATGTGGCGGAGGAACTGAAACCGAAATTTATTGCTCTTGCAAGTTCCCCGATTCCCTTTATGAACGGAACAGATTTTCCTGGACTTGCCCGTGCACTTACGGCCGAGACAGGGATTCCGGCGTTTTCGGTTTCAACCAGTGGTATGCATGATTATGTGTATGGAGCAGGGCTGGCACTCTCTGAGATTGCCAGACATTTTACCGGCGCTGCAGAGAAGAGAAAACGGAAATTAAATCTTCTTGGAGTAACACCCCTGGATTTTGGCCCCCAGCCGATGGTAGATGCCATGAAAAGACGTCTGGAAAAATATGGGTGGGAGATCCTTTCCACCTGGGCTATGGGCGATACGCTGGAAGATCTGTCCCATGCCGGTGAGGCGGAGGTAAACCTTGTGGTATCTTCCGTGGGAATCCCGGCTGCCAATGTTCTGAGAGAGAAATTCGGGACACCATTTCTTGTGGGAACTCCGGTGGAAGGCTATGAGGGAGAGATTTCGGACGCACTTGAGAAGGCAGCGGAGAGCCCTTGCGAAGCGTTTGAGGATAAAAAAGAAAACTCCGCGGAAAAAAGTGGAGCGCAGATTTCCGGTGAACAGGAAGAGTTGTGGAAAGTAACTCCGGATCAGGTGATCTATCTGAGAAAAAAAGACAGCCCATTGTCAGGATTTATCCCCACTCCGGACATCACCCTCATCGGTGAACCGGTTACCATGGGCTCTCTGGCAGCTGTCATAGAGCAGAAATATAGAAAAAAAGTTCAGCTTCTCTGCTCTCTGGAGATCACAGAGGGACTCCTCCGCCAGGAAGATGAAGTCATCCGCGGTGAAGAAGCCATGGAAGAAAAACTGAAAACTGCCAGAATCATCGTGGCAGATCCCCTCTACCGCCCAATCTGCCCGGAAAGTGCCACTTTTTATGAGATGCCGCATATTGCATTCTCCGGAAGAATCTATCTCAAAAATTTGTATAATTTCAGAAAAACCACATAAACTATAAGAAACCGGAAAGGCGTTGCAGAAATATGCAGCGCCTTTTTATGGCGGTAAAACTGGTGAACGGATCTTATATGGAGGGATTTTTATGTGGGGATTTCTGTCGGCGCTGATTTCGGGCGCACTGATGAGCATTCAGGGAGTATTTAACACAAATGTAACAAAACAGACAAGTCTGTGGGTTTCCACCGGATGGGTGCAGTTTTCCGCATTTCTGGTCTGTGTGGCTGCATGGCTTTTTACAGGTAGGGAAAGTATCGGTGCACTGTGGCAGGTGGAGAATAAATATACGCTGCTTGGAGGCGTGATCGGTGCGTTCATTACCATTACCGTGATCCAGAGTATGGGCAGTTTGGGGCCAGCGCGGTCAGTTATGCTCATTGTGATCTCCCAGCTTGCAGTGGCTTATCTCATAGAACTGATGGGACTTTTTGGAGTGGAAAGAGCGGATTTTCAGTGGAGAAAGCTGTTTGGAATGCTGATCTGCATTGCAGGTGTGGTCATTTTCAAATGGAAATAGAAATAAAAGTATTGTAATATTTGTAATACTTCGTTAAAATAAGGTATGGTTTTGTATGAGTAACGGGGCACCTGCCATCACATCGGCAAAAAGGAGTGAACCCCTGACCCATGAAAATAAAATCACATATCAGAAGTGTTCAGCTTATTTTTTCCATATTTATATTCCTGATCTTTGCAGGACTGACAGGCTGTAAGGATGATGGAGCAGAGTTTCTGGAAAAAGAACTGGTGCAGGAAGAAAGTGTGGAGACATCCGGGAGGGATGCGGAACAAGAAGATCCTACGGACACGGAAAATGGAGTATCTGAGAAGAAGTCTGCACAGATGCAAGTGGATACAGGACAGGAAACGGCAGCTGCGAAACAGCAGCCGGAGACTTCAGAGATTCCAGAAACAATCTACGTAGACATCTGCGGAGCGGTAACCAGCCCCGGAGTCTATGAACTTCCATCCGGCAGCCGTGTTTTCCAAGCTATTGAGAAAGCCGGCGGATATCTTCCGGAAGCTGCGGCAAGTTATCTCAACCGTGCGAAGGGACTTTCCGACGGACAGCAGATCTATGTGCCCACCCAGGCAGAAGTGGACAGCCAGATGATCCAGGTTACTGAGAATGGACAGGAAGCCACATCAGAAACCGTCCCCGGAAATAACAACGGAGAGGAATCTGCCGGAGAAAATACCAGTACAGACCAGAAAATCAATCTGAACACCGCTGATGTATCCCAGCTTACCACTCTCACAGGTGTAGGGGAGTCCAAAGCCCTGGCGATCATCGCTTACAGGGAAGAAAACGGCCCTTTTACTTCCACAGAAGACATTATGAGCGTGCCTGGTATCAAGGAAGGAACCTATGAGAAGATAAAGGATAAAATAGCAATAAAGTAAGGAGCGTTAAATGAGCAGGAAAGTATTGGTAGTAGATGATGAGAAACTGATTGTCAAGGGACTTCGTTTCAGTCTGGAGCAGGATGGAATGGAAGTGGACTGTGCCTATGACGGAGAGGAAGCTCTGGAAAAAGCCAAGGCAGGAGAGTACGATATAATTCTTCTGGACCTGATGCTTCCAAAGATGGATGGTCTTGAGGTATGCCAGCAGATCCGTGAATTTTCCAATGTCCCGATTATCATGCTTACAGCAAAAGGTGAGGATATGGATAAGATTCTGGGCCTGGAATACGGAGCAGACGATTATGTGACCAAACCGTTTAATATTCTGGAAGTCAAGGCCCGTATCAAGGCGATCATCCGCCGTGCAGGCAGCAACCAGAACAAACAGGAGAAAGCCAAGACCGTGGAAGTCGGAGAACTGAAGCTGGACTGCGAAGGACGCCGTGTATTTATTTCCGGAAAAGAGATTAACCTTACAGCCAAGGAATTTGATGTGCTGGAACTTCTGGTATTCAACCCGAACAAGGTATACAGCAGAGAAAATCTTCTGAATATCGTATGGGGATATGAGTATCCGGGAGATGCAAGAACGGTTGATGTGCATATCCGTCGCCTGAGAGAAAAGATCGAGATGAATCCAAGTGAACCGAAATATGTACATACGAAGTGGGGAGTGGGTTATTATTTCCAGGGGTAAATTTACGGTCAGACTAAAAGATAATATTTTTAAAAATCTGAGATTCCGGGTATTCCTGGTTGTGATGCTTGCCGGACTGATTCCCGGCAGTGCAGCATTACTGGGAATTGTGAAGGTTTATGAGACCCGTGCAGTTGCCCTCCGTACAGCAGAGATCCAGAACCAGTGTACGATTGTGACGAATCAGATGAGTACGAATCACTATTTTTCTGATACATCTTCAGAAGTGATCAATTCGGATCTGATCCAGTTGACAAACATCTATAACGGACGGGTTATGGTGATTGACGAAGATCTCAATGTAGTGAAAGATACTTACGGACTGGATGAGGGCAGGATGGATGTATCGGAAAATGTGATCCGGTGCATGAAGGGAGAAAGCACGAACAGTTACGACAAAAAGAATCATTATATTGAAGTGACTGCACCGGTGACAGAAATCGGAAGCAGACATACGATCGGTGTGATGGTGGCGAGTGTATCTACAGACAGCATCGAGGACTCTATTCATATCCTGTATACCCAGGGAGGACTGATCATCGGATTATGTATGATCCTGCTTGCGATTGTTGCGGTTATATTTGCAGACAGGGTAG
>ENA-OVGB01002253-OVGB01002253.1-human-gut-metagenome-genome-assembly--contig:-NODE-2253-length-14371-cov-3.131741_pt1 | contig 14371 bp, 10 predicted proteins | sample MGYA00237767_ERZ505413 | MGnify/ENA primary metagenome ERZ505413 (study PRJEB26158, sample SAMN06016410) | human gut metagenome | biome: human gut; feature: ankylosing spondylitis patient; material...
GAGATGCTGGAACTGCTGTGGGAGGGCTGAATATGAACGCACTGGAACTGCAGGGACTTACAAAACACTATAAGGACTTTACCCTTGGGCCGCTGGACCTGACCCTGCCCGGCGGCACCATCTGCGGCCTGATCGGCGAAAACGGAGCAGGCAAAACGACCGCCGTTAAGCTGCTTTGCGGCTTATATTATCCTACTTCCGGTGAGATTTTGATTAACGGAAAAAGCAGTCGTGATTTTTCAAGCGACAGCTATTTTAACCTCTTTTCCGCAGTTTTTCAGGACTATTATTTTATGCCGATGACAATTGCGGAAAATATTTGTACTGCCTCGGACTATGACAGAAAAAAGCTTTTTGCCGCATTTGATAAAGCGGGTATTTCCGAAAAAATCAACAGTCTGCCGCTAAAGGAAAAAACCTATATGATAAAGGACGTGTATAAGGACGCGGCTGATTTCTCCGGCGGTGAAAAGCAAAAGCTGCTCCTCGCAAAAGCAATATACAAAAATGCACCTGTTTTGATTTTGGACGAGCCCACGGCGGCACTCGACCCCATTGCGGAAAACGAGCTGTACTTGAAATACAACGAGATGACAAGCGGCAAAATATCGTTTTTTATTTCGCACCGCCTCTCGTCGACGCGCTTTTGCGACAGGATTTTGCTTGTTAAGGACGGGAAAATTGCCGAGAGCGGTACGCATGATGAGCTGATGGCTCTCAAAGGCTTATATTACAGAATGTACCAAGTCCAAAGCTACTATTATAAGGAGAACGGGGGAGAGACCGTATGAACAGAGTAAAAACCGTTTTTGCGGCGTTCCGTGAAATGAACCGTCTCGAAAAACGCCTTATTCCCACCGCCGTTACTGTTGCGTTTGTTACGGCTGTTATGCCGTTTATCAACATTTGGTTCACATCAAAAATCATAGATTTGCTCGACGGCGGAGCCGGTATTAACGCCGTATTGTTTTTCGTCAACTGCTTTCTCGGCGAAATGCAGTTTGTTTATCGCTCGCTGATGTACAACAAGGAGCTTCGCGAAATTTCATCAAAGCTGTTTCGCATTGAGTATCAACGTCTTGAAAACAGTGAATTTAAGGAGCTTGTTCACAAGCATTCGGAGGCTCAGGACAGGGTCTTTTCCTCATTTGTACAGTTTACATGGATGATGCGTGATTTTATATCGGGTGCGCTTACGCTGGTTATATCCGTTGTTATAATAATTCCGCTGCTCAAAATCGGCTTTGAGAAAACCGGCACCTCGTTTTTTGAACGTCCCGCATTTTTGCTTACGATTTTCGGCGCAATAGCCGTTATGGCGGTTATTATTCTTGTGGTAGCGGTCAGAATGAACAAGGCTTGGTTTAAGGCGAGCGACGAGTATTCGCGCCTTGACAGAATTTTTTATTATTTTCTCAACATGTTTTCGGATTACAATACGGGCAAGGAAATCCGCGTTTATAACGAGCAGACTCTAATAAAGCACACCGCTACGGACAAGCTTTTGACAGACGGCGAAAGGGTTTTGAAAAAAGCTTCAATGAATACGGCCAGGCAAAGCTCGTTCGTTGCGATTTTAGGTGCGCTTGTCGGCTTCGGAATTTATCTTTTTATCGGCACCAAGGGCTTGTACGGACTCTTCGGAATAGGTTCGCTTGTGCTTTATTGCGGAGCGTTTATGCAGATTATTGCGGGCATAATGAAAATGGCGGTAACCTTTGGCAAGACCGCCGAAATGGTGCCGCTCGTCAATTATTATTTCGAGATTGTAAATACGAATGACGAAATGACCTACGGCGAAAAGAAGCTGGATTTATCCGCAGGCTTCGAGCTTGAATTCAAAAATGTTTCATTTAAATATCCGTCCGCCGAAAATTACGCTCTCCGAAATGTCAATCTCAAAATAGAAAACGGCGAGCATCTTGCCGTTGTCGGCAGAAACGGCAGCGGTAAAACCACCTTTATCAAGCTTATGTGCCGCCTTTATGATGTGACGGACGGCGAAATTCTGATTAACGGCACCGATATTAAGGAATACACAAGAGAGAGCATTACAGGTCTTTATTCCGTGGTTTTTCAGGATTTTAAAATATTTTCCGTATCACTTAAGGATAATATTTGCGCAAACTCCGATTTCGACAGCGACAGATTTTATGCTTGCCTCGAAAATGCAAATATTAAGGACAGAGCCGAACGCTTGGCGGATAAGGAAAACACATATCTTTATAAGGATTTGGACGAAACAGGCGTTGAAATATCGGGTGGTGAGGCGCAAAAGCTTGCTCTTGCGAGGGCACTGTATAAGGACGCTCCCGTCGTTATTTTGGACGAGCCCACGGCGGCACTCGACCCCATTGCGGAAAACGAGATATACAGCCGTTTCAATTCCTTTGTTCAAAATAAAACGGCGATTTATATTTCTCACAGGCTTTCAAGCTGCGCCTTCTGCGATAAAATCGCCGTGTTTGACAACGCGCGGCTTGTCGAGCACGGAACGCATCGCGAGCTTTTGGGTGCAGGCGGCAAATACAGCGAGCTTTGGAATGCGCAGGCAAGGTATTATATCTCATAAAGGACTCGGCGAATAAATAAAAAAGACTGCATTTATCAAATGTGATTACGTACGTCACACGGCATAAAGGCAGTCTTTTTATATGTTATACGGCTTTTATTCAGTTTAGCTTTTTGTCGGTTGAGAGGATAAAGCGGAGAACGTTGTTTGCGGTTCTCTGCAGTTCTCCTAAGGCTATTCCGTCCTTTTGACCGTATGTTTCAAGCAGAGAGCCGTCGTTTCCGCCGCTCTTGCTGACCGCGGTTTTAAATCCGGGCATAAGCACGTCAACCTGCGCTCTGACGCGATATGCATTGTCTCTCAGCTGCGGAAATTCGGGTGACGGAGCGTAGCGCATCCACCAGTCTGTCATAACCATACCGCCGAAGTGCCATTCGTCACGCAAAACGGTGGTACAAAGCTCATAATTGTAGTGGCTCCAAACGCCGTTTATCTTGTTGTAGCTTGTCATAATGCAGTGCGGAGACGACTCCTTAACGCATATTTCAAAGCCCTTGAGATAGATTTCGCGAAGTGCCCTTTCGGACACTATGTCGTCGGTGTGATTGCGGTTATATTCCTGATTGTTGCCGGCAAAGTGCTTCGGACACGCCGAAACGCCGTTTTTCTGTATGCCCCTGACCGTTGCCGCAGCGGTTTTACCCGTGAGGTACGGGTCCTCGGAATAGTATTCGAAGTTTCTGCCGCACAGCACGTTCCTGTGTATATTCATACCCGGCGCCAACAGCACGTCGCTGCCCTTTTTTATCATCTCTTTGCCCATTTCCGTGAATAATTCCTCGGTGAGACTTTCGTCCCAAGAGCACGCTATCGCCGTACCGCAGGGCATCAGCGAACAGGCGGAAAGAAGTCTTATTCCGGACGGACCGTCGGTGGTGATTATCGGGGGGATTCCCTTTTCTCTGAGCGACTTTAAAACGCCGCCGAAAGCACCCGCGTTACCCTTTGCTCCGAGTGAGCTGTTCATAGGTCCCTCGCCTCGTGAGATTGCTTCGAGCTCGTCGAGTGAAAGTTGAACTGTAAAGTCTTGAAGCTTTACTTTGCCTGCTTTTACGTCGGAGAGCTTATAGCCTTTGTCACCGCTGATTTCTTTTCCGTCAGGCAGAGAAGAGAGTATTCGATTTTTCAGACTAACGGTGCGAACAGGCACTTTTTCCTTTGCCAGAGCGATTTTGTCGCCGTCGCAAACAGCGGCAAAGCGTTCAAACGTGCGGTTTTCGCTGACCGCCATAACTTCGGATAGCTCGGCGGTTACAACTGTGTTTTCAAGTGTAAAGCTATACACCTTTTCACAGTTTCGTGCGCTGTTGCCTACATAAAAATCGTAAATTCCGCTTTCGAGTACATAGCAGCTCTTGTGTCCGGCCTTGCCGGAGTCGTCGTAAGAAGCAAAGCCGTCATTTGAAATCACCGTTACGAAGGTTTCACAGCCGCCTGGGGACAAAAGCTCTGTTTTGTGAAAAGCAACGAGTGATTTTTTTGCTTTCCCGAGCTTGCCGTTCGGAGCGGAAACATAAAATTGAACCGTCTCTCTGCCTGGCACCGAGCCGGTATTCGTCACCTTAACATTGAATTCTGTTTTGCCTTCGGAATAGTTCGATTTTTCCGTTTCGATTTTAAAATTTGTATAAGACAGACCGAATCCGAATTCATACAGCACCTTTTCGGGGGCGAAGGTTTCAAAATAGCGGTAACCCACAAAGATGTCCTCAACATAGTTGTTGTATTCCTTTGCGCCGAAGTTGCCGCTGCTCGGGTAGTCCTCATATCGTTTTGCGATTGTATCGCTGAGCTTTCCGCTCGGAGTGACTTCACCGGAGAGTATATCCGAAAGCGCGTTTCCGCTCTCCATACCGCCTTGCCAAGCTATAAGTATCGAGCCTATTTTATCCTTATATGCATCTATCTCTTCAAAATCAATAAGACTGCCTATATTGAGAACCAAAATGACGTCGTCAAAATGAGCCGTGACAAGGTCTAGCATCTCCTTTTCTCTGCTCGTGAGGTAATAGCTGCCCTTTTCGAGAACGTTTTCGCGATCCTCTCCGGCGCTTCTGCCTATGAATACCACGGCCTTATTGCTCTTTTCGGATGCACTTTTTACAATGTTGTCTTTAAGCGGCATTTCCGGATAAAATCTCGGCCAATGTCCCCAAAACCCCGGATCGGGTATGTTTTTGCGTTTGCCGCACCAATCATTATAAATTTTTCTGAGATCTTCGTTTATATGTATTTTTCCGTTTTTTTCTATGCCGTCGGCAAAGCTGATTTTATAAGGCGCGCATACGTCTCCGCCCGAGCCGTTGCCGACAAAAAAGCTGTCGTTTTGCACTCTGCCGAACAGCGCGACATTATCCTTGCCGTTTATGGGTAAAGCCCCGTTGTTTTTCAGCAATACGCAGCCGTCCGCCGCTGCCTGTCGCAAAAACGGGATTATTTTCTCATTCGGCTTGCCGTTTTTTATTATGCTCGCATTTTGCTTTTGCGCAAGCTCACTGCCGCTGATTTTACGAATCAGTTTATTTATAATCCTACTCATTTTACAGCTCCTTTTTTATTTTTATGTCATAATATCACATACTGATTGTTTTGTCATCACGGAGAGAAAAATTTGAGTTTCCGAGACGAGTGTGCTAATATAATAAATATTACATAAAGCTGCGGAGGTAGAAAATGCCACATGTAAGTGTTCTTTTAAAGCCGGCTTCTTCGGCGTGCAATATGAATTGCAAATACTGTTTTTATAAGGATGAGGCAAATTGCCGCGAAACTGCTTTTTGCGGTATGATGTCGCTGTCGGACGCCGAGGAGATAATTAAAAGTGCCGCGGAATACGCAAGCGGCAGCTGTACGTTTTTGTTTCAGGGCGGAGAGCCTACGCTTGCGGGACTTGATTTTTATAAAGGCTTTGCGGAAATCGAAAAGAAATATGCAAAAAAAGGGCTCATATTCCACCACAGCATACAGACCAACGGCCTTTTGATTGATGACGACTGGGCGGAATTTTTTAAGAAGAACAATTACCTTGTAGGTTTGTCGCTTGATGGCCCGGCACAGATAAACGACCTCAACCGCGTCGATGTGAGCGGAAAGGGTACATTTAACAGGGTAATAAAGGCGGCGGATGCTTTGGATCGTCAAGGGGCGGCGTATAATGTGCTCTCGGTCGTTACGGGCAAAAATGCACGCTCCGCCGAGAAAATATATAATTTTTTGAAAAAGCAGGGCTTCAGATATTTGCAGTTTATTCCGTGCCTTGAGCCGTTTTCATCGGAACGCGGTGAGAGCGCATACAGCCTGTCGCCCAAGGACTACGCCGAGTTTCTCGTAAAGATATTTAATCTTTGGCTTTCCGACCTTTTGAAGGGAAATTACATAAGCATACGCCATATAGACAATCAGCTGTCCGTGATGCTCGGCAGACCTCCCGAAATGTGCAGCGCGTTCGGCTGCTGTAACATTCAGTATGTTATAGAGGCCGACAAGAGTGTTTATCCGTGTGATTTTTATGTGCTCGACGGATATAAGATAGGCGAAATAGGCAAAAATACGTTTGAGGAAATGCGAAACAGTGAAACCGCGGTTAAATTTATAAAGGATTCGCAAAATGTTCCCGACGAATGCAAAGCGTGTCCGTTCTATTGTGTTTGCCGCAACGGCTGCCGCCGCGACAGATCCTCGGAAAACGGTATTATAGGCAAAAATTACTACTGCGATTCTTATAAGTATTATTATGCGAAGTGCAACGCCGGATTTATAAAGGCGCTGTCATTTTTAAATCAGAACAAACGGTAAAGGCGAATTATGGAGTTTTATGAAAACAGTCAAAGTCCCGAAAGAGCACTTTTGATAGGTGTGGACACGGGCGAATACAACGCTGAAATTTCTATGGAGGAATTGGCTCTTCTCTCGGAAACCGCGGGAGCCGAGATAATCGGAACGGTGATACAAAAGCTTGAAGCTCCGTCGCCGGCAACATATATCGGCAGCGGCAGAATGGCGGAGGTTGCCGCCTTTTGTCGAAATAACGATATAGACCTTATAATAGCCGACAGCGAGCTTACACCGTCGCAAATTAACAATATAGAGACAAAAACCGATACAAGAGTTGTTGACAGAACCATGCTCATACTCGATATTTTTGCCGCAAGGGCAAGGTCGAGCGAGGGTAAATTGCAGGTGGAGCTGGCACAGCTTAAATATTCGCTTCCGTTTTTGTCGGGCAGAGGCAAGAGTATGTCGCGTCTCGGCGGCGGAATCGGCACAAGAGGTCCGGGCGAGAGCAAGCTCGAGAGCGATAAACGCCATATAAGACGCAGGATACATTCGTTGTCCGAGGAGCTTAAGAGGGTTGAAAAGCGACGCGACCTCATCCGCTCAAGGCGAAAAAAGGACGGTGTAATCACCGTTGCCATAGTCGGTTACACCAATGCCGGAAAATCAACTCTTATGAACACTCTTACAAGTGCGGGCGTGCTGTCGGAGGACAAGCTTTTTGCTACGCTCGACCCGACTGCAAGGAGGCTTACGCTGCCGTCAAAGCGAGAGGTTATGCTCGTTGATACGGTAGGGCTTGTAAGGCGTTTGCCGCATCAGCTTGTCGATGCTTTCAAATCAACTCTCGAAGAGGCAAAAAACGCCGACCTTATACTAAATGTCTGTGATGCGTCAAGCGACGAGTGTGCCGAGCATCTGAGCGTTACATCGTCCGTCTTAAAGGAGCTCGGAGCGGATAATATACCGGTTATATCGGTAATGAATAAGTGCGACAAGCTCCAAAACGCATACGATATGCCGGTAATCGGCAAAACCGTTATGATAAGCGCAGTTAAAAACGAGGGGATTGACAGGCTGCTTGAGGTTATTGAGGACTCGCTTCCGAAAACCAAGGCGAGAGCGATATTGTTAGTCCCGTTCAGCGAGGGACATATACTCGGAGAAATTCGAAAAACGGGAGTCGTGTATTCCGAAAGCTATAAGGAGAACGGAACGCGGCTGGACGCCCTTGTCGATATTGATTATCTCGAAAAAATCAAGCGTTATATAGTGTCGATGTAAAAACATAAAAAGCAGTAAATCAAAGCTGATTTACTGCTTTTTGCTTAACTTATTATTTGAACAAGCCCGTTTTCGGCTCGCTCAACCATACGCCGTCATTCTTTACAAGCTCAATGTGGTCGCCCGAAACCAAATAAGCGTTATTTGCGAGATCCATCATCGGCTTGTCGCTCATGGAATCGGTGTAGAAACTGTCAATAGGCATGTCGCCGTAAATGCTTTTAAATGCCGCTATCTTGTTTTCCTTGTAGCAAACACGCTCTATGATTCCGTTTTCCATATCCACAACGCTGCCGATGTAGTTTTTTACGCCGATTCTTTTGCATATTTCCTCGAGTATGATTTCGGGGCAGGCCGAAACTATTACGTCGTCGGGAGCTTGAATCTTGGCATAGAAGTTTTTGATTTTCTTTTCGTGCTCGTCCCAAAACTCTGTGATGTCCTTGTGAATGTCCTTGATTTTCACGCAGTAGTCGGTGAGCATATCGCCGTATTGTTCGATAACCTCGTCGGTTTTTATTGAACCTCTTTTGTAGCGTATGAACGCCTCGCCGAAACGCGGTATGAGCTTGGCAATTTCTTTCGGATCCTTTTTAAGATAGAACATAAAAATGTCAAATCCGCTCTCGCCGTCATATATGGTGTTGTCAAAATCGTATACGTTCACAGCTTTTCCCTCTTTACACGAAAAATACATCATATTTATAACAATGGAATTTTAGCATTACAAATCTAAAAAGTCAAGGAAGCCGAACCGTATAGGATCGGCTTCTTTGTTTTGCCTATTCGCTGCGTTCACATCCGCAGCACGTCGCGGTGCTTGCGCCGGTCTGAAGCTTAGTCTCGTTGGGCGGGAAAAATTCGTCCACGGGGAACTGTATTTTCCTGAAGGCCTCGCACGGATCGTCCGTGTCACAGCTGCATTCCTTATCGGGTATGCAGAAGTCGTATGCCGGTATCAGCATCTGGACGTCGCGCTCAAGCTGAACTATCGTGAAAATACCTATTGTAACCGCAACGGCTTTTTCGACGGGACGGTGGCCGAAATCGTCCGGGAATTCGTCGCCGAACGCGCATTTCACGCAGGACGGGACAGGAATGCACGAGTCACCGAGACAGTCGCAGCAGTCGCACGGGCGGCAGAGCCTTGCTTCAAGGCAAATAGGGTCGGCGACCTGTATTTTTGCTCTCGGATTTGTGTTTTGCGGAATGATTTGCCTGTCGCCCGAGTCCGCACGGAATTCTGAGGAGTATACCCTTACCTTGCCCTCGCTGCCGTAGAGTATGCATTTTTTTGAAAATGTGGTAAATCCGCACACCGTTTCGGGCGGAGCCGCCGCAACGGAATATGCGTCAAGCGTTACCTTGAAGAAAAATGTGATGTCAACCGAGTAAAAGCCGCGGTTAAACGGCACTCTCTCCACATCGATAAAGACGTTAAGTATCTCACAGCCCCTGCATCTTACATTAGTCGCCCTGTCTATTGTTTGCTGATACTGCGGCGGAAAATACACCCTCAAGTCCGCAAGACAATCCTTATCCGCACAAGAGTCGTAAACTCGGTTAGTGTCTATGCACACGGCTTCGCGAATTTTGCCGGATACCTTGTCGTTACAGCATGATTTTGTTTCTGCCATAAAAATCCCTCCTGTAATTATTTCGGCGACCAAATATGATTTTGCCTTTAAATCGCCGATTTTACAGCCGACGGGAAAAATCGATGCTCTGTTCCCGCCGACCATAGCTTCAATAACATCTTATGTCGGCTTATTCAATGTGTTACAAAGCAAAGCTTTTACACAAGTTTACAAAGATTTAACGAAGTCTTGATTGTTACAACGTGTTTTCGACGAATATAATTTTTTATAAAATAAAAAATAAAGATGAATTGCAAAAAAAGGAGAAAATATGGAAAAATATATCTCTAAAAAGGAAAAAGCCTCCTACGGATTTGCGGCAGTCGGCAGCTATATGGTAGCCGGCATAACCCAATCGTACCTTATGTATTTTTTTACCGACATACTTATAATTCCGTCGGCTTTCGTTATGATGCTTATGATAGTCGCAAGGGTCTGGGATGCCTTAAACGACCCTATGATGGGTGTAATAGTAGACAGAACAAGCACGAAATACGGTAAAATGAGGCCTTATGTTTTGATAGGTTCGTTTTTGATGCTTGTCACCACCATAGTACTGTTTATGCCCTTGACCGGAGCGCCTACAATGTTTAAAATGATATTTGCCGCCGTTTCTTACATAATTTTCGGTATGGCATATACGCTTACCGATGTGCCTGCCATGGGGCTTATGAGTGTTGCTACGCCGAGCAGCGACGAGAGAGCCTCGCTTCTGTCGTTCTACGTTACGGTAGGCTCGGTAGGTAGCTTGCTCCCGGTGGGATTGCTTACGATATTCCAGTCTTTTATTCCGGAAAAATATGTTTACTTTGCAATGTCGATATTTGTGGGTATAATAACATCGGCGGCTTACTTAACGCTGTTCAAAAACTCAAAAGAGCGTTTTTCCACTCATACCGAAAAAATTGCCGTGCGCGATATGATAAAGGCTGCATGCAAAAATAAGCCTATGATGATGGCACTTCTTATGTCGATGGCAGCGTCGCCTCGTTACCTTATTATGCCGGCGGCATTGTATATAGCGACTTATGTAATAAATATTCCGGGGCTTAACTCCGGCACGGTTTTGCTACTCCTGTATCTTGTGGTCGGCAGCGGTATGTTTGCGGGCATTTTACTTACGCCTGTTATCTATAAAAAGCTCGGCTATAAAACGACCTGCGTAATAGCTGCCGTTACGGGAGGCGTAAGCCTTACCGCCGCATTCCTGCTCGGCAAGATAAACATATATTTCGCATTGCCGTTTATGACAATCGGCGGTCTCTCTCTCGGCTCATATAACGTTCTTCCGTATCCGATGGTAGGCGACAGCCTTGATTACCTCGAATGGAAGACCGGAGAGAGAATGGAGGGTGTGTGCTTTTCGCTCAACTCCTTCGTCACTAAATTCAACAATGCAGTAGGCTTTATAGGACTTTCTGCGGCACTTACTTTGTTTCATTTTATCGAGCCGTCAGCGGCGGGTGTGCCGGCTGTACAGAGTGCCTCCACCGTTACAGGTCTTTTCTCTCTTGTTACCGTAATTCCCGGGATCGGCTTTTTGCTCTCGCTTATACCGATTTGTTTTTATGATTTCAGCGGCGTTAAGAAAGGGAAAATATTATCTGAGCTTGCCGTAAAAAGAAAGGCAATCAAAAATGGAGTTTAAATTTGAACGAAAAACCTTTAATATTAACGAAAGGCTGAGGATCGGCATAATTTCCGATTCCCAGCTCAGCCCTGTTCGCAGAAAAAACGAGACGACGTTCCGAAACAATCTTGTCTTATCGCTTTCCGTACTCAAAAAACAGGGCTGTAATATGATTATATTTGCAGGCGATATAGGCAATATGGCGAGCGGCTTTGCATACGATACATATAAAGCCGCGTTTAAGAGTGTTTTCGGCGAAAAAATTCCGATTATTCAAAGCATAATGGGCAATCACGATTATTACGGCTTAAGGACGCCGGAAAATTGCAGGCGGCTTTTTACCAAAAAAATCGGCTCATCGCCGTTTACTCACTATACGGTAAACGGCTTTCACTTTATCGGCGTATCGCCCGATTGCGAAAAAATGTCCGACGGCTACAGAAAAATTTTGCCGTACCTCAAAATCGAAATTGAACTTGCAAAAAAAGAATGCGGCGACAGGCTGATTTTTGTCACGACGCATAATTGTGCAGAAAATACGGTGTACGGCAGCGACGATTGGGGAGACAAGGGCCTTTTTGACTTGTTTTCTCAATATCCTAATTTGATAAATTTCGCAGGCCATCTCCACTATTCGCTTCTTGATGAGAGAAGTATCTGGCAGGGCGCGTTTACCGCCTTCGGAACTCAGTCTACGTCATATGTTGAACTCGAAAAGGGAAAGGTTAACGGCTCCGTGCCGCCGGACGCATATATGTTCCCAATGGGCTATTTGCTTGATTTCGAAGAAGAGAGCATAACCGTAAGGCGTATGAATTTCCGCCTCGGCAAGGAGGAAAAACCGAATATGAGCGTCAAAATACCGTACGCTGTCACAAAAGCCGATTTTATTTCCGAAAGAAAGCATAACAGCTTACCCGTTATGCCGAACGCCTACGGCCATACGGAATATGATGAAAACGGGAATACATATCTATGCTTTGACAAGGGCGAAAGCGATGATTTTGTTCACAGCTATGCGGTCTTTTACAGCGACGGAACGCGGTACGAATATTTCTCGGATTTTTATAAGGGTATCTCCTCCATGGCTGATAAAGTCAAACTTCCTGTTTACTCTAAGGCTCCGGGAGTGTATAATATAAAAATATATGCGATTGATTCTTACGGGAGCATCAGCGACAGCTATACGTCAATAGACCACTCTGAGGTGCGCCGAAGGAAGACTTATCGCAGGAAATTGGCACCGGAGATTAAATACTGATGGATATATTTTCTTTTGAAGGTTATATCTTTGACCTTGACGGAACGCTTCTTGACTCCATGGGACTTTGGGATGATATTTACGTTAAGGTTCTCGGCGACTTTAACATCAAAGCACCCTCGGATTATCTCTTTAATGTGAATCATATGAGCCTTTGCGACGGAGCCGCATACACGGTTGAGAGATTTCGGCTTGAAGGCGTCGTGAAAAAAGAAGAGATTGCAGATATGTGGACTCGTTTGTCGAAGAATCAATATGAATCTACCGTACCGCTAAAAAACGGTGCGGCTGATTTTTTGCACTGCTTGAGCGGTATGGGTAAAACGCTCGGCGTGGCAACGGCTCTCTCGAAGGAGCTTTATATGCCGTGTCTTGAAAGGCTCGGCATTCTGCGGCTTTTTAAGGCTACCACATCAATAGACGAAGTGTCGCGAGGCAAGGAATTTCCCGACATATATTTGAGAGAGTGCGAAAAAATAGGCGCTGTACCGAAAAATACGGTAGTGTTTGAGGACAGCCTGACAGGTATAAAATCCGCTTCCTGCGGCGGATTTAAAACGGTCGGAGTATATGACGCTTCAGCCGAAAAACAAATGGCGAAAATTAAAAATCGAGCCGATTTTTACATAAATACGTTTACGGAGCTTTTAGATGAAAACTGAAACAAAACGCACTGTTGCCGCGAAGCTTATGCTTTTTTCGAGCGCCGTTATATGGGGCAGCTCTTTCTTTATATTAAAAAACACTCTGGATGAATTGCCGGTGTATTTTTTGCTGTGTGTGAGATTTCTTTTCTCGGCAATACTTTTGAGCATTGTATTTGTTAAAAAATGGAAATTGCTTAATTTGAAATACCTTTGGACAGGTGCGATTACCGGAGCGTTTTTGGGCTTTGCGTACATATTCCAAACAATAGGTCTTAAGCACACAACGCCCGGAACCAATGCGTTTTTGACCACGGTTTATTGCGTTATAGTGCCGTTTTTAAGCTGGGCCGTTAGCAAAAAACGTCCCGACATATATAATTTCATTGCCGCGGCGATTTGTATAACGGGGATAGGCCTTGTCTGCCTTGACGGAAAAATGTCATTTTCATTTCTCGGTGAGGGTTTTACGCTGATATGCGGTATATTTTATGCGCTTCAGATTGTGGCGGTTGAAAAATGGTGCAGTGATCTCGACGTTATTCTTCATACGATTATACAGTTCTTTACCGCATTTTTTATCTGTTTTATTTTCTTTATTTCAAGCGAAAGCTTCCCAAAGCATATATCTACGGGCTCGGTGTTATCGCTTGTATATGTTACCGCATTTGTAACCGCGCTTTGCTTTGTATTTATGAATATGGGTATAAAGCATACAACCGCGTCAAGCTCTTCGCTTATACTTTGCTTGGAGTCGGTATTCGGAATACTTTTTTCAATGATTTTTTATCATGAGAGGCCGACGCTGCAAACAGCCGTCGGTTTCGTGATTATATTTGTCGGCATTGTTCTAAATGAGACTAAGCCGAAATTTGCATTGAAAAAGAATTAAACGGCCATGGACGGCAATAATGTCTAAAAACATTACAAAAACAGTTGATATTTTGTGAAAAATATTATAAAATGGAAATGCCAAATAATATAACAGGGGGCATTTTTATGATATGTAAAAATTGTGGAACGGATTTTAACGGGCAGTATTGCCCTAATTGCGGAGCCAAGGCTGAGCCTGCTTCGGCTCCTCAGCAGAGCGCACCGCCTTACGGAGCACCGCAGAATTTCGTGAATGGACAGAGCGCACCGCCTTACGGAGCACCGCAGAATTTTGGGAACGGACAGAATACTTACGGCGCGCCCGTATATATGCCGACACGCAAAATCGGATTCGGCGAGGCGGTAAAGTTGTTTTTTAAAAACTATGTGAATTTCAACGGCAGAGCTACAAGAAGCGAATATTGGTGGGTTTACCTGTTCAATAATATTGTTTATATGGTTTTGGGCATATTGTTTGCGATTTCCGGAGGCTCTTCCCTGGCAGCGTATGATGCTTACGGCGATATGAGTATAGCGTATATGGGTGCCGGCGCGATATTTTATATTTTGATGATGCTGTATTGCCTTGCAGTGTTACTGCCGTCGCTGTCTCTTATGGTGCGCCGACTTCACGACATAGGCAAGAGCGGCACGTATATATTCCACAAAGGGATTCATTAAAATCGAATGCTTCTC
>ENA-OVGB01002262-OVGB01002262.1-human-gut-metagenome-genome-assembly--contig:-NODE-2262-length-14341-cov-3.519250_pt1 | contig 14341 bp, 13 predicted proteins | sample MGYA00237767_ERZ505413 | MGnify/ENA primary metagenome ERZ505413 (study PRJEB26158, sample SAMN06016410) | human gut metagenome | biome: human gut; feature: ankylosing spondylitis patient; material...
AAGCTCGGACAATGTATCATTTAATACCCCCTGCACGGTAATTCCGTTTGGCTGTGTCTGCCATCCACAGTAATTTGTACCGTCATATGCAACTACAAGTCCAATTCTTTTCATCTGTTTTCCTCCAATAAATTCTGATAGAGATGACACAAAATTTTATCCAGAAGTTTTTATCGTATCTGGTATAAACAATATGCTGCAACCCTTTCTATAGGATCACAGCATATAAATTATTATGATGTCAAACTCAAAAACTTTTCAAACATGCCTGCTGGAGCATACTTGAAAAAAATCTGAAAAATTTGACACAATACCATTTTTTAAATTCCAACGATTCTAAATACAATCGCAATTCCCAGATAAGCAAACATCACCACATACGCAATATAGTCTCTGCTTTCATAATGCAGAGGTTTCATCTGGGTTCTGTTGTCTCCGCCGTGATAGCATCTTGCTTCCATCGCCATTGCCAGATCGTTGGCTCTGCGGAATGCGGAAATAAACAGCGGTACCAGAAGTGGAATCATGTTCTTAGCTTTCTGGATCAGATTTCCGTTTTCAAAATCTGCGCCACGTGCAATCTGTGCTTTCATGATCTTATCTGTCTCTTCAAGAAGAATCGGGATAAATCTTAATGCAATGGACATCATCATGGCAATCTCATGGATTGGTACATGAAGTTTATTCAGTGGTCTGAGCAGACGTTCCAAACCGTCTGTAAGCTGATTTGGCGTGGTTGTCAGTGTCATAACGGAAGAACCAATCACAAGATAAGTCAGGCGGATAGCCATTCTTCCGGCAAGTTTCAGGCCTTCTTCTGTTACATGAAAGATTCCCCACTGCCAGAGAACTTTTCCTGGAGTCAGCAGGATGTTAAATACTACAGTGATCATAAGCAGCATTACGATTGCTTTCAGTCCCTTGAACATGAATTTCGGCGGAACTTTTGAGATTATGATCATGCCTGCCAGAAATAAAGTTGCTACTGCATATCCCGGAAATGTATGAAATACAAATACAGAAATAATAAATACAAGTGTACCTACCAGCTTCGCTCTTGGGTCCATTCTGTGAAGAACAGATTTGGCAGGATAGTACTGTCCTAATGTAATGTCTCGGATCATGCTTCCTGTCCTCCCTTATTTTCCTTCTCATCTGTACGGAGCAGCTTCTCCGGAGCAGTCTTTTTCAGCACTGCCAGAATATTCTCTTTCGCTTCCTCCACCGTAGTTGCGGTCACATCTACATCCAGTCCTTTTTCTTTGAGAGCATGCATGATATATGTGATCTGAGGAGCTGCAAGTCCCATAGCTTCCAGTTCTCTGTAATGGGCAAATACTGCCTTCGGCGCATCATCATAGGCTATTTCTCCATCATTGACTACGATCAGTCTCTCCGCATATTTGGCAATATCCTCCATACTGTGAGATACAAGGATAATCGTAATTCCTCTTACTTTATGAAGCTCTGCAATCTGATCAAGGATATCATCCCGCCCTTTCGGATCCAGACCTGCAGTCGGCTCGTCCAGAATGAGAATTTTCGGGTTCATAGCCAGAACTCCGGCAATCGCAACTCGTTTCTTCTGTCCACCTGAAAGTTCAAACGGAGATTTGCTATAATTTTCTTCCTTAAAACCTACATGCTGCAATGCTTTCTTAGCTTCTACTTCTGCCTCTTCTCTGGACAGTCCCTGATTCATCGGTCCAAAGCAGACATCAGAAAGGACATCATTCTCGAAAAGCTGATGCTCCGGATACTGAAATACCAGGCCTACCTCACTTCGCAGTGCACGGCGGTCGTATTTCTCTCCCCAGATATCCTCTCCATTGTATGTGATCGTACCGGAAGTCGGACGGATCAGTGCATTAAAATGCTGGATCAGGGTAGACTTTCCGCTTCCTGTATGCCCGATAATTCCAATAAACTGTCCATCCGGAATAGAAAGATTTACATCTTTTAGCGCATGGATTTCATAAGCAGTTCCCGGACTGTAAGTGTATGTTACATTCTTTAATTCTATAGACATAAGGCATTCACCAGCTCCTCTGTAGTCAGTATTCCCTCCGGAATATCCACTCCGGCTTTATGAAGTTCATGTGCCAGAAGTGTTACCTGTGGCACATCCAGTCTGTATTCCTTCAGAGTCTCCACCTGAGAAAAAATCTCCTTCGGTGTTCCCTGCATCACTACTTCTCCGCTGTCCATCACATATACTTTATCTGCGCGTACAACCTCTTCCATATAGTGTGTGATCAGAATTACAGTCACTCCCTCTTGCTTATTAAGATCACTGACTGCCTCCAGAACTTCCTTTCGTCCATTCGGATCCAGCATTGCAGTTGGCTCATCCAAAATGATGCATTTCGGACGCATTGCCATGACACCGGCAATTGCAACCCTCTGCTTCTGTCCGCCGGAAAGTTTATTCGGAGAATGATAACGATAGGATGTCATTCCTGTTTTTTTCAGGCTCTCATCTACACGCTCCCAGATTTTCTCTGTGGGCACACCCATATTCTCCGGTCCGAATCCTACGTCTTCTTCTACTACAGTTCCTATGATCTGATTGTCAGGATTCTGAAAAACCATGCCCGCTTTCTGGCGGACTTTCCATAATTCCGGCTCTTTAGACGTGTCAATCCCATCTACCCACAAAGTTCCTTCCGTCGGAAGCAACAGCGCATTCAGGTGCTTTGCAAGAGTAGATTTTCCGGAACCATTATGTCCCAGAACAGCCACGAATTGTCCGGCTTCAATGTCCAGGTTTACATCATTGACAGCACGCTGTGTATCCTGCACATTGCCGTCTTCATCATACTTGAGATAGTCAAATCCCAGCTTGAACGCCTTGATAATTCCCATAATATTTTTGTCCTCGTATTTGTATTCACTGTCCATTTTATTCTCAGAAAATGTACTCTGCAATCAACGGACAGCAACTATTCAGTAACATTTTATTTTCTCAGGCTTCTTCAGTAGCTGCCAGTCCGGTCAACTCATCGATCAGAGTCCAGATTTCATCTCTTCCCTGCTTTGTTTCAGCGGAAAAAGGAATGATGATGCCATCTTTGCTCAGCTTCAGTCCTTCTTTGATTGCTTTAATATTCTTCTGAACCTGGCTTCGTTTGAGCTTGTCAAGCTTGGTCGCTATAATGATCGGCTCATAACCATTATTCAGGATCCAGTCATACATCATCTTGTCATTTGCAGATGGATCATGACGGATGTCAATGAGAAGAAAAACAGCTTTGAGATCTTTGGATGTATGAAGATATCTCTCGATCATCTTACCCCATTTTTCTTTCTCAGACTGTGAAACCTTTGCATATCCATAGCCAGGCAGGTCTACCAGATACATAGTTTCATTGATATTGTAAAAGTTAATGGTCTGTGTTTTTCCCGGCTGCGCACTTGTTCTGGCAAGAGATTTCCGATTCATCAGTCCGTTGATCAGAGATGATTTTCCTACATTTGATTTTCCTGCAAATGCAACCTCCGGTCTGTTGGTATCCGGAAGCTTACTGGTGATGCCACAGACGATATCTAATGATACATTCTTAATAACCATTGATTTCCTCGCTTTTATTTTCACAGCAAAGAGTCAGTCATTTCCCAGACTGGCTCTTTGTTTGCTGTTCACTTCGATTCTGAGTAATGCTCTTTATCATTACTGTGTTATCAGGATACAAGTGCTTTATTCAGTACTTCTTTCATAGAACTTACAAATGTGATAGTAAGTCCGTCTGTGATTTCTTTATCTAATTCCTGAATATCCGGCTTATTCTCTGCCGGTACTAATACTTCTTTGATCTTCGCATATTTTGCGGCAAGAAGTTTCTCTTTTAAACCACCGATTGGAAGTACTCTTCCTCTCAGTGTAATCTCACCGGTCATGGCAAGGTCTGCTCTTACCGGCTTCTTGATAATAGCGGAAAGAATGGCAGTTGCCATTGTAATACCCGCGGATGGTCCGTCTTTTGGCACTGCTCCCTCCGGAATGTGCACATGAATATCGTTTTCCTGAAAAAATTCCGGTTCTACTTTATAATCTGAAGCAATGGAGCGAATGTAAGTGATTCCCGCCTGTGCAGACTCCTTCATCACATCGCCAAGCTGTCCGGTAAGCATCAGCTCGCCTTTTCCTGGCATTACATTGACCTCGATCTGAAGTGTATCTCCACCTACCTGTGTCCATGCAAGACCACGTGAAATACCAATCTCATCTTTCTTATTTGCCATAAGATAATTGAAATGTTCTTTTCCAAGAAAATCTGACAGGTTCTTAGAAGTAACTGTGACTTTTTTCTTATCTTCTTCCATGATCAATCGCGCAGTTTTTCTGCAGATCTGACCAATGGTTCTCTCCAGATTTCGAACTCCGGCTTCTTTTGTATAATTATTGATGATCTTCTTAAGGGCTGCTGTCTGAATCGTCAACTTTCCTTTCTCGATACCATTCTCTTCCATCTGTTTTGGAATCAGATGTTCTTTTGCAATGTGCTCTTTCTCATTCTCTGTGTAGCCTGCGATCTCGATCAGTTCCATACGGTCAAGAAGAGGTCTCGGGATTCCCTGAACATCATTTGCAGTGGCAATAAACAGTACCTCTGAGAGATCCTGTGGAACTTCTATATAATGATCCAGAAATCTGCTGTTCTGCTCCGGATCAAGTACCTCAAGAAGCGCTGCTGAGGTATCTCCTTTGTAATCACTGCTGGTCTTATCGATTTCATCAAGAAGCATCAGTGGATTACTTACGCCTGCCTGCTGTAATGCAGCTGTGATTCTACCTGGCATAGCACCTACATAAGTTTTTCTGTGACCACGGATCTCTGCCTCATCTCGTACACCGCCCAGACAGATACGCACATATTTCTTATGCATAGCTTCTGCAATGGACTTGGCAATAGATGTCTTACCTGTTCCCGGAGGTCCCACGAGACAGAGAATCGGGCTTTTCCCTTTATGTGTCAGTTTACGGACAGAAAGGAATTCCATCACGCGCTCTTTTACATCTTTTAATCCGTAATGACCATCCTGGAGTACTTTCCAGGCTTCTTTCAGATCATCGGAATCCACAGATTTCTTATCCCATGGAAGCGACAGCATTGTCTCAATATAACCACGGAGTACCGCATTCTCAGAAACATTGGTGTTGGTATTCTTAAATCTCTCGATCTCCTTGCTGATCTTCTCTTTTACTTCATCACTGGCCTGAAGCTCCTGAAGCTTCTTCTTAAACTCCTCTGCATCATCTGCAGTATTGTCTTCTCCCAGTTCTTCACGGATCAGTTTCAGCTGTTCTCTTAGAATATATTCTCTCTGATTCTTATCGACTCTGGCTTTCACTTTCTTCTGAAGATCTCTGCCAATCTGCATGATCTCAATCTCATTACTTAAGATCGCACCCAGAACTTCATAGCGTTCTTCCAGTGTCAGTGCTTCCAGAATCTTCTGTTTATTCTGATAAGACAGCGGAATATTTACCGCGATCTGCTCAACAAGTTCCTCTATATTCTCTATATTTAAAATCTGTGCTACCAGCTCTTTGCTGACTTTTCCATTCTCCATGCAGTATCTGTGAAATAATTCTTTCAGACTCCTGTGCATGGCTTCCATCACTGGCTCAGGCATCTGCATTTCTTCTTCATCAACCGGTGTGATCTCTGTTTTAATAAATGGAAATTCCTGCTCAAATTTCACAAGTGTGGCGCGTCCTGTTCCTTCTACGAGTACGCGCAGAAGGTTCTGAGGAAGCTTCACAACCTGCTTGATATAAGCGATAGTTCCTACGCGGTACACGCCTGCCAGATCCGGTGTCTCCACCTCAGGATCAATCTGTGTTACCAGAAAAATCTTCTGGTCATGAAGCATGGCAGCTTCAATCGCCTTGACAGAACGCTCCCTGCTCACATCAAAATGAACGATCATCCCGGGAAGGATGGTAGTCCCCCTGAGAGCGATCGCAGGCAGCACTATATTCTGATTTGTCATTTATTGTTCAGTCCCTTTCATCAGGCTGTTTCCGGCTTGTCTTTCTTATGTGTCCGGGACGATCTTCTGCTTCCGGCTGTCTTCGCCTTTGCAGGAGCTTCTCCGCGGACGATCTCCGGCTCACCGGTGCCTTCTACTACATCTTTTGTAATTATGCACTTACGAATTGTATCATCTGACGGAATCTTATACATCAGATCCATCAGTGAACCTTCCATGATCGCACGCAAACCTCTGGCTCCTGTCTTACGTTCCAGAGATTTCTTTGCGACCAGTTCAAGTGCATCATCTTCAAAATCAAGTTCAACACCATCCAGTTCAAATAATCTGTGATACTGTTTGGTAAGTGAGTTCTTCGGCTCTTTCAGAATGCTGATCAGTGCATTCTCATCAAGCGCATCCAGAGTTACAACTACCGGCACACGTCCGATAAACTCAGGAATCAGACCGAATTTGATAAAGTCTTCCGGCATTACATCCTTCAGAACTTCTCCTACATTCCTCTCTTCTTTTACGGAAACTTCTGCTCCAAAACCGATAGACTTGGTGTCCTGTCTGGACTCAATGATCTTCTCGATTCCGTCAAAAGCACCACCACAGATAAACAGGATATTGGTCGTATCAATCTGGATGAATTCCTGATGCGGATGCTTACGTCCACCCTGCGGAGGAACGCTTGCAACTGTTCCCTCAAGGATTTTTAAGAGAGCCTGCTGTACACCTTCTCCTGAAACATCACGTGTAATAGATGCATTTTCAGATTTTCTCGTGATCTTATCAATCTCGTCGATATAGATAATTCCATACTGTGCACGCTCAATGTCGTAATCTGCCGCCTGAATGATCTTGAGAAGAATATTCTCAACATCTTCACCTACATAACCGGCCTCTGTCAGTGTTGTGGCATCTGCGATAGCAAATGGTACATTCAGAAGTCTTGCAAGTGTCTGGGCGAGTAATGTCTTACCGGAACCTGTTGGGCCAAGCATCAGAATATTACTCTTCTGAAGCTCTACCTCGGAATTTCTGGATGCAAGGATTCTCTTGTAGTGATTATAAACAGCAACGGCAAGAGCTTTCTTCGCAGCATCCTGTCCGATTACATAATCATCCAGAACTGCATGGATTTCTTCCGGTTTTAACAGATTAATATCAGAATTCAAAACCTCGTCATCATAAGGATTTAATTCTTCCTCCATGATCTCTGAGCAGATGCCAATGCACTCGTCACATATAAATACTTTGCCATCCGGACCTGCGATCAGTTTTCTTACCTGATCTTCTGTCTTCTGGCAAAAGGAGCATCTTACTTTTCCTTCTCTCATTTTTTCTGCCATGAATTTATGTCTGTCCTTTCTCTATACTAACTAATAAGACTCCTGTGACGATTCACAGGAGTCTTATCTTTCGCATTATTTATGCATGACTACACCGTCAATCAGTCCATATGCCTTTGCTTCTTCAGCAGTCATATAGTTGTCCCGGTCTGTATCACGCTCAACAACTTCTATCGGCTGACCGGTATTTGCAGCCAATAACTCATTTAAAGTTCTCTTTGTCTGTGCGATATGATCTGCCACGATCTGGATCTCTGTTGCCTGTCCCTGCGCACCGCCGGATGGCTGATGGATCATGATAGTGGAATGCGGAAGAGCAAATCTCTTTCCTTTTGCACCGCCTGCCAGAAGAAAGGCACCCATGCTGGCAGCCATTCCAAGACAAATGGTAGAAACATCGCATTTAATATACTGCATGGTATCATAGATTGCCATGCCGGCTGTTACGGAACCGCCCGGGCTGTTGATATACAGCTGAATATCTTTACCAGGATCTTCTGCTTCCAGGAAAAGAAGCTGTGATACGATCAGTCCTGCACTCACATCATTTACTTCCTCACCCAGAAAAATAATTCTGTCTTTCAGAAGCCTTGAATAGATGTCGTAGCTTCTCTCTCCCCTGCTTGTCTGTTCAATGACATAAGGTACTAAACTCATATAAACGCCTCCATTTACGCGGCTGACTTTTTTCCGAAAGAGGTAGACATCTGAGCCTGTCTCTTTCCGGTTCTTAAAATTCGATTACTTTAAAATTAAACTTCCTTAGCAGCGTCAGCGATAACAGTAACTGCTTTCTGAACAGCCATGTCTTTCTTCATCTGCTCAAGTTCACGCTCTCCAAGTAATTCTTTTAACTTGTCAGCTTCCATTTTGTATGCTTCAGCCATCTTGGAGATTTCTTCATTTACTTCTTCCTCTGTTGGCTGAATGTTCTCAACTTCTGCTACTTTCTCAAGAACCAGTCTTGTCTGGATTCTCTTTAATGCCTGTGGTTTCATATCTTCCATCATCTTATCAGCTGTCATGCCAGTGAACTGGAAGTACTGATCCATGGATAATCCCTGGGACTGCATTCTTCTGCTGAAATCATCAAGCATCTGACGGCACTGTGTCATAAGCATAGCTTCCGGAATATCCATCTGTGCATTTTCGATTACTTTATCTACTGCTGCATCTTCTTTTGCACGTTTTGCTTCGTTTTCTTTTCTTTCTACAAGGTTTGTCTTAATGTGTTCTTTGTACTCTGCAAGTGTATCGAACTCAGAAACATCTTTTGCAAAATCGTCATCCAGTTCCGGAAGTTCTTTTGCTTCGATTTTCTTAACCGCGCATTTGAAAATCGCTTCTTTGCCGGCAAGTTCTTTTGCCTGATATTCTTCAGGGAATGTAACTTTAACATCTACATCATCGCCAACTTTAGCGCCAACAAGCTGATCCTCGAATCCCGGGATGAATGTGTTGGAACCAAGTGTCAGAGGATATTCTGTAGCCTGTCCGCCGTCAAATGGTACTCCGTCTACGGATCCTTCGAAGTCGATTGTTACAACATCCTGTAACTGAGCTCCGCGGTCTTCTACGTTAATTGTTCTGGAGTTTTTCTCCTGCTCTTTCTTGATCTCAGCATCTACGTCTTCATCTGTTACTGTGATCTCAGTCTTCGGTACTTCTACACCTTTGTAATCACCTAATGTAACTTCCGGTTTAACAGCAACTTCTGCTGTGAAGATGAATGCTTTTCCAGGCTCAGCCTGTGTAATGTCGATTGTCGGCTGGGAAACGATCTCAAGTTCGGAATCAGAGCGTTAACAGCATCTTCAAGGAATACTCCTTTTCCATACATCTGCTCGATCATTTTTCTTGGAGCTTTTCCTTTACGGAATCCAGGAATGGAGATTCTTCCTTTTGCTTTCTGATATGCGTTCTGCATAGCTTTCTCTAAATCTTCAGCGGCAACTTCGATAGTAAGTTTAGCCATGTTTTTTTCCATTTTTTCCACCTGTAAACTCATGTTACATGTTCCTCCTTAATTTTCAGGTTAGACTTCCTATAATCGTAACTGATCCAGTTACTTATATTCTACCTATAATCTTTATCCCTGCGCCTGTTTCCTATAGTCCAGGCCCTGTATCTTCTCATTAAGAGATACAATTACAGTCATTATCGTAGTATAGCACAACGTTTTTAAAAACACCAGTATTTTTTATGAAAAAGCCCTGTTTTTCCTTTACTTTCGGCTATAAACCACAGATTCGGCAATTTCATCCGCCTTTTTTTCTCCCAGAAGCTGTCCGATCAGGCTAAGTGCGAAATCTACTGCCGTTCCAAGTCCTCTGCTGGTTGTCACATTACCATCTACAACAACGCTCTCCAGTGAACGCTCTGCACCTGCAAGGCCCTCCATGCAGGATGGATATGCAGTTGCTTTACGTTTTTCAAGAAAACCAAGAGATGCCAGCACGGTCGGTGCAGCACAGATAGCAGCTACTTTACCGCCCTTTTTGTAAAAGTCTGCGAGCAGGTCACGAAGCGGCTGATATTCATTCAGATATTTTGTTCCCGGCATTCCTCCCGGAAGTACCAGCATATCCGCATCCGTGAAATCTGTTTCTGCAAATGTAAGATCCGTCAGCATGGTAATTCCATGTGAGGTTGTGATCTCTTTTGATTTCCTGATCGAAACTGTTTTTATATCAATGTCTGCACGTCGCATCAGATCCACCACGGTCAGACCTTCAATATCTTCAAATCCATCTGCCAGAAAAATATATACTTTTTTATTCATAGAAACCTCCTTATAAATAACATTTTTGAGCCATCCTTCTGTCATTCAGTATAGCATTTCCGTCCCAAAAGAGATATACTAATCCATAAAATAATAAATCATTTTTCTCAAAAAAGGAGTCCCCAAGATGGAAATCGAAAGAAAATATCTTATAGAAAAAGAACAGCTTCCAAAAAATCTCTCTGATTATCCGTTTCACAGAATCGAGCAGGGATATCTCTGTACTTCCCCGGTCGTACGTATCCGCAGACAGGATGATGAATATTTTCTCACATACAAATCAAAAGGCCTCATGGCCAGAGAAGAATATAATCTTCCCCTGACGCAGGAGGCCTATGAACATCTTAAACCCAAAGCAGATGGACTTGTTATCTCCAAAACTCGTTATCTGATCCCTGAAAAAGACGGGCTTACGATCGAGCTGGATGTTTTTCATGATGATTACGAGGGACTGCTGCTCGCAGAGGTGGAATTCCCATCCGAGGATGCCGCCAACGCTTACACCGCTCCGGCATGGTTCGGCCGTGATGTGACCTTCTCCTCTGATTATCACAACAGTACATTAAGTAAGGGCAGGAGATAATTTATTCTTTCTCATCTACATTCTCATCTTTATTCATATCTGCATGCTTTTTGACCGGAGCATGCGCCATATCGTCATCCTCTGTCATCAGAAACTTTCTGATGGCAAACAGGATTGCGATCGCGATCACACCGATCAGTGTCTGTGATGGTTTCATATGTTCCACTACCATCTGTCGGGCTGTTGCAAACATCAATACTTCAACAACTGTCTGTGCTGAATGTCTGCAGAGCATCTTTACAAACTCAACTCCGACTACCAGAGATAACCCATTTGCAAGAAATGTTGTAAAGAAATCTATGTCCATGTCCATGATCGGTATTTCTGTGATCGTAAAGATCAGGCGGATCCCAGCCAGCGCGATCACAATCAAAATAATGATTGAAAGTACGATTTCTGTATAGCGCGCGACATTGTATATCCCCTCGTTGAAGCATTTACGAACCTTGTGGTTTAACTCTTTCTGCATAAATCCTCCTGTTATTTAGAATACCTTCGTAGTCCATTTACTCATATCCCAGACTTCATTTACTACATCCTGGTAGAATTCCGGCTCATGACAGATCAGAAGGATGCTGCCTCTGTATTCTTTGAGTGCACTCTTTAAGGCTTCCTTGGCATCGACATCCAGATGGTTAGTCGGCTCATCCAGAAGCAGTACGTTTGTGTCTCTGTTGACCAGTTTGCACAGACGTACCTTCGCCTGCTCCCCACCGCTCAGGACGCGGACCTGACTCTCAATATGCTTAGTCGTCAGTCCACATTTGGCAAGTGCAGAACGCACTTCATACTGTGTATAGGAAGGAAATTCCTGCCAGAGTTCTTCAATACAGGTTGTCTTGTTATCGCCTTTTACTTCCTGCTCAAAGTATCCCAGCTGGAGGTTTTCGCCACGTTCACAGTTACCTTTAAGTGAAGGAATCAGGCCGAGGATACTTTTCAGAAGTGTTGTCTTTCCGATACCATTTGTTCCGACAAGAGCAATCTTCTGTCCACGTTCCATTGTAAAGTTCAGTGGTTTGGAAAGCGGCTCATCGTAGCCGATCACCAGGTCATGAGTCTCAAAAAGCATCTTGCCCGGTGTTCTGCCATAACGGAAATGGAATTCCGGCTTCGGTTTTTCCGCTGCCAGTTCGATCACATCCATCTTATCCAGTTTCTTTTGTCTGGACATTGCCATATTTCTTGTAGAAACTCTTGCCTTGTTTCTGGCAACGAAGTCCTTAAGTTCACTGATCTCCTGCTGCTGACGGCGGTATGCCGCCTCGAGCTGTGCTTTCTTGACTGCATAAACTTCCTGAAAATGATCATAATCACCTACGTAACGGTTCAGTTCCTGATTTTCCATATGATAAATGATGTTTACCACTTCGTTAAGGAATGGAATGTCATGAGAACTCAGGATAAATGCATTTTCATAATCCAGAAGATAACGTTTCAGCCAGGCGATGTGTTCTTCGTCGAGGTAGTTTGTCGGCTCGTCCAGAAGAAGGATATCTGGCTTTTCAAGAAGCAGCTTGCCCAAAAGTACTTTTGTTCTCTGACCACCGCTTAAGTCTGTAACATCCCGGTCAAGCCCCAGATCCAGAAGTCCGAGTGCTCTTGCAACCTCTTCAACCTTGGAATCAATAACATAAAAATCATGCAGGGTAAGTTCATCCTGAATTGTGCCGAGTTCTTCCATCAGCACGTTCATTTCTTCCTCATCTGCGCTTCCGAGAAGATCGCAGATTTCATTCATGCGCTGTTCTTTTTGAAGCAGCGGATCAAATGCAGATTTCAGGACTTCCTGGATCGTCATTCCTTTCTCCAGGACTGCATGCTGGTCAAGGTATCCGGCACGGACGTTTTTGGCCCATTCTACCTTGCCTTCATCCGGCATCAGCTTACCTGTTACAATACTCATAAACGTGGACTTACCTTCGCCGTTTGCACCGACAAGGCCGATATGTTCTCCCTTAAGAAGGCGAAAAGAAACATCTGAGAAGATTGCTCTGTCACCAAAGCCATGTGTCAGATGTTCTACATTCAATATACTCATATAATATTCTCTCTTTCATTTAACTGATCTATACAGACCGCTGCGCGTATTTGCGCTTCTGCAATCCTGATATCTCGTATTATAGCCGAAGCCATATGGCGAATGCAACCGGTTTTATGTATAACAAAGCGGACAAGTCCTCTTCAAACTCCCTGAATCACTCAATCTTTGAGGGACTTGTTACGCTTTGCGCGCCAGATGCAGTCTGCTTCAGCAGACATATTCCTCATGCATCTGGTCGCATCCTCGCGGAGCGTTTTTATGTAATAGGAACATTACAGAGTAATTTCCTATTACATAAAAAACGACCATACATCATGTACAGTCGTTTTTTACAGATCACTCTGCTTTTATTCTGTTTCGTTAAAGACCTTCTTATCCAGAGCACCGTTCTGATGTGCAACGATCGTTGTGCAGACAGCGTCACCGGTGATGTTGACTGCTGTTCTTGTCATATCAAGGATACGGTCGATACCCATGATAAGACCAATTGCCTCAACCGGAAGTCCTACAGAGTTGAATACCATCGTCAGGGTTACAAGACCAACACTCGGTACACCGGCAGTACCTACGGAAGCAAGTGTTGCTGTTCCGATAACCGTTACATAATCCATCGGGGTTAAGTGGATACCAAATGCCTGCGCCGCAAAAACAACAGCCACGCCCTGCATGATGGAAGTACCATCCATGTTGATGGTCGCACCAAGCGGAATCGTGAAGGAAGAAATCTTCTTGGATACACCAACCTTCTTGGAAAGGGTATCAATAGACATCGGAATGGTCGCATTGGATGTAGCAGTTGAGAATGCGAATGCCATAACCGGGAAAAATTTCTTGATAAAACGAATCGGATTCAGACCGGTAAAGATCTTGAGCAGGATCTGGTATACACCGAAACACTGGATTGCCAGGGCAAGCAGTACACCGATCATATACTTCGCCAGCGGAATAAATGCACTGAAACCGATATTTGCAAAGGTACGGCTGATCAGACAGAAAACGCCGATCGGGGCAAGGCTCATGATCATCATGGTCATTTCCATCATGATATCGTTAAACTGGCTGAAGAAGTTCGCAACTGTCTCTGCGCGTTCTCCTAATTTTGCAAGGATCACACCGATGATCAATGCAAATACGATGATCTGCAGCATCTCTCCGCTTGCAAGAGAATTAATCGGGTTATCCGGGATAATATTTAACAGCGTGTCTGTCAATGAAGTAGCCTTCATAGTTTCTACAGATGCTGCATTGGTCTTGATCGTGCTCATGTCCAGTCCCACACCCGGATTGATCAGGTTTCCGACAGACAATGCTACGGTAACCGCAAGTGCTGTTGTTGCCAGATAAAAGATCAGTGTTCTTGCACCGACTGTACCAAGCTTCTTCGTATCCCCGATCGACATACTTCCGCACACAAGCGAACAGAATACCAGTGGTACAACCAACATCTTCATCAGTTTGATAAAGCCTTGTCCGACCACGTACAGTACACCTTCTACGATAATGTCGTCTTTGATATGTCCACTTGGAACCGCATAACATAAAATAATTCCAAATATCGCTCCTGCAAGCAATGCAATAAAAATCTTCGTTGTAAGTCC
>ENA-OVGB01002267-OVGB01002267.1-human-gut-metagenome-genome-assembly--contig:-NODE-2267-length-14308-cov-5.350032_pt1 | contig 14308 bp, 10 predicted proteins | sample MGYA00237767_ERZ505413 | MGnify/ENA primary metagenome ERZ505413 (study PRJEB26158, sample SAMN06016410) | human gut metagenome | biome: human gut; feature: ankylosing spondylitis patient; material...
CTAAAGATCTTCCCTCCCCCTGCATAGCAGGGGGTTTATTTTTACTGTCACACAATCATACTGATCTGCAAGATCCTTGTCCGGATCAATGCCAAGATCAGTAAGAGGCATTGCAACATCTGCATCTTTGTCTGTATATTTGAATACATAATCTGTCTCAGAAAGGAATATGTCTACCTTATCATCTGCACTTGCATCAGCCTGGTTGAGAAGTGCCTCATCCAGTTTCTGCTGATATACGCCATCCTGGTTCGGATTTACGACCCAGTGGATCTCTGTACCATCTTTCAGTTTTGTAACTGTACCATCTTTGGAAGTGGACTCTACTTCCGGATAAACAGCTTCCAGTCTCTGACGGAACTCATCATTCCAGGAATAAATATTGATCACTTTTCCCTCATCCGATCCTTTTGCAGATACACAGCTTACATTTGCTGCCAACATTCCACAAACCATTGCTGCTGCAAGGATCATAGATACCGCTCTTTTTTTCATAGTATAAATCCTCCTTTTTCTGTAGCATCCCCGATGCTTTACCTTTGATGATAAAAATATACCATTTTTTTATCTGCGATTATATTATTAATCTTAACAAAATGTCAGATTCATGTCATAATATAAGAAACCAATACATTCCTTAAACACCAACATATAAGGAGGATATCAATATGTCCATTTCCCAAGACTGGATTACTAATGAACTGGAAGATACAGAACTGGAAGCTCTTCATCGCTCTCCCTCTGTGGAATATTCTTTTTACAATGCCGTAAGAGCCGGTGATATGGAAGCTGTAAACAAAAACTGCGAGGAAGACTCTTTTCTTCATCTGAAGGGAACCGGTATCCTCTCCAAAAATCCTCTGACCAACCTGAAGTATCATTTCGTTGTCACTACTGCCATGCTCACCCGTTACTGTATTGACGGTGGACTAGAGTCTGAACAGGCATATCGTCTCAGCGATTTTTACATTCTGAAAATGGATTCCTGCACCACTGTACGCCAGATTGCAGATCTGCATCATATTATGGCCAGAGATTTTACCGGAAAAATGATCCTCCAGAAAAAAAGCTCTATTCTTTCCAGACCGGTCATGCAATGCGTGGACTATATTTACGGTCACATTAAGGAGCGTATCACCATTCAGGATCTGTCAGAACATACCGGACTCTCTCCCAGTTATCTGTCCAGAGTATTCAAACAGAATCTTGGAGTATCCATAAGTGATTACATCCGCGAGAAAAAAATCGAAAAAGCCACTCACCTGCTCCGATACTCTGATAAAGCAGTCGTTGATATCGCCAATTATCTGAATTTCTCTTCACAGAGTCATTTTATCCAGATCTTTGAAAACTTCACCGGCCTTACCCCAAAGAAGTACCGTGACAAATATTACAAATCCATGTGGTAAACATCCTTATTATTATGGCTGATATTTTTTATCAGCATCAAAAACGACATCCCGCAGCTTTTTTACAACTGTGGGATGCCGTTTTCCTATTGATACTTCTGTTTCTGTAATTTAACAATTATGTATAACCGATTTCGGTTACATCAGTTCCACTTTGATCCTGTGTGTTTCTTTTACAGAAAGCTTTTCGAGCAGTTCCCGATCTATACGTACACAGGTACTCTGTTTGTTTTTCATTTCCTTTTCATCGCACCATACTGTTTTTATTTTATATTCTGAAGGAAGTTTTTTCTCCAGATTGCAGATACAGATCTCCAGCTTTCTTCCGGCAAATTCCATAGTAAGAGATGCCTGTCCATTCTCATTATACTGCTCCGGCATCAGTGCCGGCGCGATCACCAGATCTCCAAGATCTCCTCTGACGCCAAATACCTCTGTGATCATAGTCAGCATATACCAGCTTGCAGCACCGGTAAGATATGCATACAATCCTCTTCCCTGATTATCAAAATATTCCGGAATTCCAGGATACATCCTGCTGTTCTCAAAATCCATGGCAGCGTCCAGAAGCGTTTCCAGAACCTTATATCCTTCTTTTGCATAGCCATTTTTATACAGTGCATTGCCATACATAACAGCCATATGGGAAAATACCGCTCCGTTTTCCTTTTCTCCATAAGCAAACCCGAACATTCTTCCCAGATCAAATTTTTCTTCATGGAAATTGGTATTCAGGCGATATCCTCCTGCCTGACGGTCAAAAAGATATTTATCCGCACTTTTACAGATAGACTCAATCTGATCTTTCTGTGCGGTTTTACTCATGATCGCAAATACCTGACTGGTAAGCATCATACGTACCTGGCTGTTTTCTGCCCTTTCCACAGGACGTTTATGATCATCATAATATCCGTTGAACCAGCCGTTTTCTCCGTCTTTTACCCATTCTCTTCTGCGGATGTTTTCCATCATCCAATCTGCCTTTTCATCCAGATTCCGGCTAAGCTGGTCCAGACGGATCACAATAGTATTTCCGCTGATATCATGTGCACATTTTTCTGTGTACTGTCTCAGAAGCTGCTGTTTTTTCTCCGGGCTTTCATAAAGCTCACGGTCTCCGGTAAACAGGATTTCCATTTCTTCCGCAACTTCAATCCTGTCAAACATTTCCTTTTCCTGAAGTTTTCTCAGATATTCTGCGATGTTCTTCATATTTCCAGCATATGCACAGGTAAATGCCACACTCTCACCATTTTCCCATGCCATATCTATGGCATCGTTCCAGTCTGCCCCGTGAAGTTTCATCTCGTTGTGCTCTCCTACATCATAAAAAGCACAGAGATTTTCCAGCAAAATGTGTTCCAGAACCGTTCCGTAATAAATCTCACCGGATTCTGTTTTCTGATTTTCTCCATAGGCACTGCTCCATTTTTCATCATGCGCAGTTCCTCTTTTTGTCTGAAGATCCTTGAAATATGGAATCTTCTCAAAAAGGACATTCATATCCCCGGTCTGATCCATATAAAGCTGCGTTGTCACAAATGGCCAGAAAGCATGATCCATCCACACGCGGGCAATGTTGTTGCGGTCTGCGATAAATTCACCCTGTCTGTTTCCGATGATCGTGGCATTGGTTCCATCGATGCGTACTCCACCGTAATTATCGACGATCATCTGACGTACAACAGAAGGCTCCATGATCAGAAGTGCCAGACAGTCCTGCCAGAGATCACGCCAGCCTCTTCCACCTTTTCCATAATCATGATACGGGAGGAATGAACAACCGTAAATTCTTCTTAATATCGGCTGGAAACAGATCCATTTCAGATAATTATCTCTGTCCTCATCACCTGTCTCAAAAGAAACATTCACTTTTTCTGTCCAGTGTTTTTTTACATGTTCAAATTCTCTTGCAACCTGTTTTTCAGTTCTGTAAAACCGTGCAGTCTCCTCCGGCAGCTGATTTCTTTCAGATATTCCCGCTGTCACAACATATACAGCTGTTTCATGTGGTCTCAGAACCCTGGATGCAAAACGAATACCACCGACAGCTTCCTTTCCTTCAATTTCTGTTCCTGCCGGAACACCTTTTTTCTCTTCTCTGACCACCTCCGGAATCAGGAAAGAACCGCCTTCTCCGATAAACATTTCCACATCAGGATAAAAGCTTTCCGGTTCCGTTCCCTCGCCTTCAGATCCATATACAAAATATGCAGTATTATTCTTCTGATGACCTCTTTCATCAAAAGAAAGCACCGGTTTTACTTCAACACCGTACTCCGTTATTCTTATCCTGTGCAAAAGGGAAGTCACATGCCTGTGATCTCTGAGATTGTCTGCACTTCTTCCATATACAGGTATTACAGCAACCGGTGTGATCTCCTGTTCTTCCTCTTCAATATTGGTAATCTTTACAAGATGGACCTCCGCATCACCTTTCACTGTCACAAAAGACAAAATCTCTGACTGAAGTCCGTATTTCTCAGAAGTTCTGTGCAACTTCTGCCACATAAATCCGGCTTCCAGGCTGCTTTTATCCTGTTTATCAGTATATTTCTGAAATTCCTGTTCTGCCGAAACTCCGCATGCTGACCAGTAACCTTTTCCTTTTATCTTGCACCAGAAATTTCTGGTGTTTCGATTATTATGAAGATTCTCAATGCTTACCGGTTCCAGCAGAAAATGATTCTGATCCAGTTTGCTGTCTCCTCCCAGAGAAGGGGTGATCGCGGATTTCAATCCGTTTTCTCCGGCCAGAGGTATATATAAACCGCTGTAATTCTCCGGATTTTCTATGGAAAAGCTTCCATTTTTATCCTGAAATTTTATATATTTCATTCTGTGATCTCCTTCCTGCCAAAATAAAACGGTATTTATATTCCATTTTACTTTGTATTCATAAATGTGATCTCCTCGCAATTTATATCCATTATGTCATGACATATAGAATTCAATTTCTGTCTCACCGGTAAGTTTCTCCTGCGGAATATAATTACCCGGAAGTTCTTCTCCATTTACATAGAGTTTTTTACATCCGGCTTCCACATGTCCCGGATTCTTCACAGTGATATGGAGATGACATCCACGGAAATCCTTGCTTATCTCAAACTTCTCCCATTCTTTTGGAATCGATGGTGCTATACGTAAGCCATAGAAATCCGGACGCATGCCAAGAATTCCTTCTACACATCCTACCATCACAGTAGATGCTGTTCCTGTCAGCCAGTGCACATGAGATCGTCCGAAATTCGGGCTTGCTTTTCCTTCTGTAAACTGTCCATAGCAGTATGGCTCCAGCTGTCTGATCTCAGCCCTGTCATTCTGCGCTGCCGGAGCATTCTCCAGGAAATAATTAAATGCACGCTCACCATGTCCGCAAAGTGCTTCTGCCAGAATGAGCCATCCCTGTGACTGTGAAAAGATTCCCGCATTTTCCTTTGTTCCTGCATTGTAGATAACCGCAAGTGCTCCGTCGAAAGCATTTGCATGATATGGAGGATCCATAAGGATTGCACCGTATTCTGTATTCAATCTTTCATAAACCATTTGAAGAGCCAGATCTGCCTGCCGCTCTGTTGCAAGGCCGCTGATCACAGCCCAGCTCTGTGGATTCAGCCACATATTTGCCTCCGGGTCAGTTCTCTTTCCGATAACCTCTCCCCGCTCCGTAAAACCACGGATAAAACGATCTTCATTCCAACAGAGTTCCTGGATCAATTTTCCAAGCTGCTCTTGTTTTTCTTCCAGGTATTTTATATATTTTTCATCTTTTTTGTACTTTGCAAACTCTTTCAGGATAGTCATTGCATAATAGAACTGTAATGCAACGAAAGTAGATTCCCCATCCTTTCCAAGTCTCAGACAATCATTCCAGTCTGCATAAAGTCCGGCCGGCATTCCATGTCTGCCAAGATGGTTCATGGAGAAGTCAATAGCTCTTTTCAGATGCTCGTATACAGTTCCTTCATCCTTGTTTGCAAACGGGATCACTTCATCGATGAATGCAAAATTTCCTGTCTCTGAAATATATTTGTATACAGTAGGGAACAGCCAGAGTGCATCATCTGCGCGGTATGCCGGATGACCAGTTTCCTGTACATAGGACGCATCATCCGGTGTATCCTCATGTCCCGGATTATGTGTGAATTTCACAAGTGGAAGACCGCCGCCGTTATCTACCTGTGCTGACAGCATGAAACGGATCTTATCCAGTGCCATTTGGGGTGCAAGATGGATCACACCCTGGATATCCTGTACAGTATCACGGTATCCATATCCGTTACGAAGTCCGCAATAAGTAAAAGATGCTGCACGTGACCAGATAAATGTCATAAAACAGTTATATGCGTTCCATGTATTGATCATGGTATCGAATTCCGGACTTGGTGTTCTGATCTGAAAATGTGCAAGCTGTCCGTGCCAGTAACTGATCAGTTCTTCAAGCTCCACCGCGCATGTTTTTTCACAGTCTGCATAATGTGCTATAATCTCCGCTGCTTCATTATCCTCCTTCATTCCTGCCAGAAAAGCCATTTCCCGACTTTCTCCCGGTTCCAGAGTAATTACAGCTGAAAGAGCTCCACAGCTGTTTTCATTATAATTTCCCTCATTACATAATACACCGGCTTCAACCCCTGCCGGATTGTTGTATCCGTGATATCTTCCAAGGAATTTTTCCCTGTCACCACACCAGGAAGAAACCTTCTCTCCAGCCAGGCCGAAGAATCGGTTGAACACGTTCTTGTTATCAACCTCTTCCCCATCCTTAAGGCCGTCCAGATTCGCATGGATCATCTGACGTACACGATCTCCACAGAATACTGTTCTTGTAATATACTGGGAATACTGCAGATTCACCTGATCCTGTTCATAATTGCTGTTATTTGTAAACTCTGCATATCCAGTCACACTGATCTCACGTTTTCTGTCTGAGCAGTTGGTAACTTTCAGATTCCACACCTCGTAGGACTGCCCAAGCGGTACATAGTATCTCACCTCTGAATGTATCTCGCTGTAATCTGCCATCATTTTAGTATAGGCTGTGCCATGATGACATTCACTTTTATACTCATTGAGATCTTTGCCAACCGGCTGCCAGGATGCTGACCAATAATCTTTTGTGTCATTATCCCTGAGATAAATATATCTTCCCGGCTGATCAAACTGATTAAAAATATATCTCAGGATTCTGCCGTTCGCCCCGGATTTTGCAAAGCTGTATCCCCCTGCATTATTGGAAACGATTGCTCCGTATTCCGGCGATCCCAAATAATTCACCCACGGAGCAGGTGTGTCCGGCCTGGTAATCACATATTCCTTTTTTTCTTCATCAAAATACCCATATCTCATGCCATACAATCTCCTGTTCTGTATATTTTCCGTAACATTGTCTGTTGTTACCTATTTTCTACACTATAACTGATATGCAGATAGCAATATACAAAATAAAAGATTAAAATATCAGATTCATGACATAAGATATGGATATAATTCTTTACAATTCTTCCTCCGTGATCACCAGCTTCATGGCCCAGGCCGGGATATCCACATCCTCAGGCTCCTGCTCCATAAATACAAATGCTGTCCGGTATGGCGGCATCTTTGCCGGAAAAATCCCGTATCCGTCTGTAAAATACACCAGTCCCTTCAGATTTTCAAACTCACGTTTTTCCATCAGCTCTTCCACATAAGCAAAAGCCGGACGGAAATCTGTACCTCCATCACCGTAAAGTTCCAGGCTGTCCATGTAATCCTGCAGTTCTTCTCTGCTGGTGATCTTCACATCCGAATGCACCTTCTCATCACACTGGATAATGTGTATATTTACCTTCTGGAAAAAATTCCCGCTGTCGCTTAAGATCCCATAGGTTTCCTCCAGAAATCTCTGTACCAGTTCTCCTGAACAGGACATGGAGGTATCGATCACAATGACAAATTCCGAAACTTTTTTCACTTCTCTGGTTTCCAGGGGTTCGATCAGCGGCATATTCCCGTAAAGGGAAAGCCCGTAGGTATAAAAATTATAATCAAAGCTGTCCGGATCTACAGTCAGTTCTTCCCGAAATACTGCAAACTTCCGCAGAAATTCCCGATAATCATATCGTTCCCGGTTCTCTATTTTCAGCTGGTCCAGAAAATCTCCGTCCTGCTCTCCTGACTCTCTGGAAAAAGTCCCAAGGTCTGTTTCGATCCCATCGCTGATATCTCCCCATTTTTTACTCATCAGGGGATTGGGTTTCCGGTCGGGCTGCTGGTTTGCCCAGTATTTATGGTCGTCCACGTAGAACTCTTTTTCAAGCTGTGCCAGTTCTTTTTCCTTCAGAAATTCTTCTTTCAGAATCTTGTAGATTCTCTCTGCATTCAGCGTCTTCTTTTCCTTTTCCAGAAGACGGTAGGTTTCTCTCCGGAGAAGACTTCTGGAATATCGGACTGAGCGGTGGTAGATCCCGTCGATCATATGCTCCACTGCAATATCGCAGCTTAAATTCCACAAACGCTTCTCTATTCCCGGCTTCCCAAAGTGCCGGAAAATGCAGTGAAATACCATATGGAGATATCCTCGATTCACAAGAATCCTGTTTTCTTTATAAAGCCCGCCAAGCTGTGCCGGATGGAAGTACATCACAGCCCCGTCTGTTCCAAACGGACTGACCGAACCATCCATCTGATAAATAAAGCTGCTCAGCGCCACATCCAGAAAACGCATGCCAAGATACAGCTCGTCTCTTGCCGCCCGGAGGATGCTGCTGCCGATGTCCTGGAGACGCTGGGCCGCCTCCTGGGGATTGGATCCCTGACCGGGCAGGAAGTTATTTTTATTTTTTTCAGTTGTTTCTATATCACTCATAACTGAAACTTCTTTCTCCTTTTAACAGGGCACCTCTCATTTTCTGTCTCCCCGGCAACCTTCTGCTCTTCCTTCAGCATCCGGCTGCGTTCATTCATCAGAAATGCGGAAATCTCCATATCCTTCTTCCCGGACACCACATCAATACTATGTTCCAGGCCCTCTCTGTTCCAGAGCTTTTCCCGTGAAAGCAGCTCCAGACCATTTAAGTTTCCGCTTTCCACCAGGTATTCCCCGATATCCTTAAGATTTCCCCGGATATAATCCTCATACTGCTTCTTCGCCTTTTCGCTCAGCTGCCACGGATAACGAAGCCGCCCAAAGCTCATATCAACCAAAACCTCCAGCTTATCCATTACCACTGCCATATCAAACAGGCTGTCATACTCTGCGAAATCCAGTTCTTTATTATAGAAGCATTGCCGGTAATTGGTCCCTGAACCATGATACTCCGTAAACAAAATTCTCGCAGGCGTGTTCTCCACCGCCTCATCATAATGCTCCGGAAAAACCATATGCGCACGTTTTCCACCTGCCTCACCATTTTCATACAGAAAATCCACATCGATCTTCTGCCACAGCTCACCGAGGATCTCCTTTGTACAGGACTTGAACCCTTTTTTCTGATGGATCACAAGCTCCTTCAGCCCGCTGCAGCCCGTAAACGCCCCGGTTCCCACCTGCATCAGCGTATCCGAAAATTCCAGTCGTTCCAGTTTTTTGCACCCATAAAAAATATATCTTCCGATTTCCTTCAGTGTATCGGGAAAAACGATCTCCTGCACTTCCTCCCCGGCAAGAAGTCTCTCTTCCCCGAACGAAATTACATCTTCGCTCTCCCAGGTTTCTGTATCTTCTTCTCCATCCTTGTGTGCGGAAAACGCATACGGCGCCGCACTGACTACCGGAAGGCCATTGATCTCTTCCGGCAGCACCACCCGGCTGTCTGTTCCGTAACAACGGATAATTTCTATTGTATTCTTTTTGACTCTGTAATGTATTTTCATAATTCTCCATCATACCAAGAAACAGATATCCGAAATCCATTTCCTGTTTTTATTCTTCAGGAATCATCTCATCTACTGCTGATCCCGATCTTCTATAGCACATCTGCATCTCATTGTAGTCTCATTATCCATTTCATGCAAGAAATTTTCCCTCGGCCCCAAATTCTGTCTAATACAGAAAACAGCCCGCCGGATACACGATGATCTTTGATCATCTTATATCTGACAGGCTGTATGCAACACAAAACGAACCTCTGTATTGTACTCTGTTTCACACTCATGAACACAATTTTATTTACTTCTTATAAATACTGGCTAAACTCCACCTTCTCCTTATTCGGTCCCTCAATAGTAAAGAACTTCACACCATTCTCCCAGAACGGCAGGAAATGGACTTCATCATTGATAGTATTCAGTCCGGCTGCTGTCACCATCTCGTGGACTTTCTCGATATCCTTCACATCAATGGCAACATGATCGATGGCACCGGATTCCATTTTTGCTGCTTTGTTCTCGTAAGTCTCGATCACAAGATTTCCCAGTTTCAGAAAAGCAACCTTCTCATTGGCCGCTTCGTTTACGGTCTGAAAAGCAATCTCAAATCCCAGTGCTTCATAAAATTTAATGGTTGTCTCAATGTCATTGGTCGGCACACCTACGTGCTGAACTCCGTTCATCTGATCTTTTAAATTCATTTCAAAACCCCATCCTTTCATAAATCCGGTGTTCGCATCCCGCTTTACTGCATGCTCAGAAATGCGATCACTCTGCAATTCTGCGTTCTACCTGTGCAAGCTCTGGATTTCTCTTTATTCAATACTTACATAAGCTATTTTCGTAACCCTGGTTTTATTTTACATATTTATGAATAGTTGCCTTTACAGCTCCAGGTCCTGCGATCATCTCGCGGAACATGTCCTCGATCTTTTCACCCACACCATCTTTGTAAAGATCTGTAAAGAACAGTCTCTCATTGGAAAGGATCGGCTTCAGCTGATCCTTGAAGGTTTCCGGTTTTCCGATCACGATATCGCCAAGCTGCTCTGTGATCTCCTCATTCATCGGGTCCGGTGCAAGCTCAAATTTGTTTCCTTCGTCATCTACAGCCAGCATGTATCTCAGCCAGCCTGCGATTCCCAGCGGGATTGCTGTCAATCTGGAAGCATCTCCAAATTTCTTCACATATGCTTTTACAGTCTCACCGAAACGGATACCTACCATCTGGGACACATCTACAGCCAGACGAAGGTTTGTATCTCCAAGATACTCATTCGGGAAACGGTCATTGAAAAGCTCATCCACAAATGCCTGCGGGGAAAGGATTCCAGGATCTGCAACTACCGGAAGTCCCTCGTCATAAGCAACCATACGGGCCATTTTCATCATATCTTCGTTCGTGTTCAGCATATGTGCAAACAGATCATAGCCAAGTACCACACCAAGAGGGCCGGTTGCGGAATGTACAGGATTCAGGCAAACGGTTACTTTCATTCTCTCGGAGAGATTGACGGTATTTCTGTCCGCCATATATACGCCGAAGCCTTTTTCCAGAGCAGGGCGTCCGTTAGGGAAGCTGTCCTCGATAACAAGATACTGTGGCTTCTCAGCATTGACAAATGGTGCAATGTATGTTTTCTTTCCTGTGATCACCGGCTGCATATCTTCAACGCCAAGCTTCTCAAGGTCTGCTGCGATCTGCTCACTTGGACGAGGTGTGATCTTGTCGATCATGGTCCACGGGAATGCAACCACCTTCTCATCCGTTACATAATCTACAAATCCATCATCTACAAAACCTGCTTTATGCCATTCCTCTGTCATAGTCAGCACGGACTCACGAAGCTTGGCGCCGTTCTGTGAGCAGTTATCCATAGATACCAGAGCGATCGGATATTTCCCTGCTTTATATCTCTCATTCAGCATAGCCACAAGAACTGCCATTGCTCCCGTTGCCTTATCCGGTCCGTTTTTAATATCTGCTTCCACAAACGGGAACCATGTTCCGTCTGCTTTCTGGAGTGCATAGCCCTTCTCTGTGATCGTGAAAGAAACCAGCTGCAGAGATTTAGCCGCAAAAATTTCTTTCAGGCGGTTCCATTGTTCAGCATCAGAAGACTGTGCTTTCACTGCTTCTGCAAGTGCCCCGAGAACTTTGTACTCACGGGTTCCATCACCGTGAAGGATGACATTTAAGCCAAGGTTGTCATATGGCGCGTAAATTTTATCCACTACGTCATAATCAAAAGTCTCTACACATGTGATACCTCTGTCAAGAACTCCCTCTTCCAGAAGACCATCTGCAATACCGCCGATAAATACACGGAAGATATTTCCGATTCCGAAATGTACCCAGCCTGGCTCTTTTTTCGCTTTCTCAGTCACAGCCTCTACATCGTATCCCGGAAGATCGATACCTGCTTTCTTCCATGCTTCACGTTCCTTGATTCCATTTCTTGTTAATTTCATAATCTTGAATCTCCCTGTTTTCTTATATTTCGTTATTATTTATGTCTTTCACTTATGCTTATGTATTAACTGTAAGTAGAGTATAAAACTATTTTTTTAAAAAATCCATTGACAAAACACCTAATTTTCCTCTTATATTTTTGTTTACTTTTACTCAGGCGCTCCTACATTGCATTTCCCGCAAATTTATACTAAAATATATTTAAGACTTAAACATATCTATAATGACTTTTATCAGGAGAATCTCATGAGTGAAAAAGGATTAACCACCATCAATTTAAAGAAAATAAACCGCTCCAAGGTTTACCAGTATATATACAAAGCAAAACAGGCTTCCAAAATGCAGATCGTCCAGGACCTGCAGATGGGACTTTCCACAGTAAGCCAGAACCTGAACCTTCTGGAAAAAGAAGGACTCATCGACAGAAACGGATATTTTGATTCCACAGGCGGAAGGAAGGCACAGGCCATCCAGATCGCCTCGGATTTTCGGATTTCCATTGGCATCGGGATCCTGAAAAACATGTTCCATATCACAGCCATCGACTTATATGGAAATGCTTTTTATACAGAAACCATTGCTCTTCCCTATTCCAACACAGAAGAGTATTACAGACAGCTGACCGATAAAGTACGGGAATTCATCGCAGAGAATCACTATCCGGAGGAAAAGATCCTGGGCGTTTCCATTGCCACACAGGGGATCACTTCTCCGGATAATTCCACTGTGATCTATGGAAACATCATGAACAATACCGGCATGAAGCTGGAGGATTTTTCCCGGCATCTTCCTTACCCCTGCCATCTGGAACACGATTCCAAATCCGCCGCTTTTCTGGAGCTGTGGAATCACCCGGAGCTTGACAGTGCTGTCGTGTTCCTTCTGAACCGAAACCTGGGCGGTGCCATTATCACCAACCATCAGATCCATCAGGGAAGCTCCATGCACAGCGGAACACTTGAGCATATGTGCGTGAACCCGGACGGTCCTTTATGTTACTGTGGAAACCGTGGCTGTCTGGAGACCTACTGCTCTGCCAATGCTCTGGAACAGTCTGCGGGGATGCCTGTGAAGGAATTTTTCCCGCTGCTCCGCGAAAAAAAATCTCCCCGGCTTGCTGAGCACTGGGAAGATTACCTGAACCATCTGGCATTTGCCATGAAAAACCTGAACCTGATCATCGATGCGCCGATCATCATCAGCGGATATCTGGCACCTTATTTTACGGAAGAAGACATCACTTATCTGCTGGAACACATCAACACAGGCGCACCCTTTACCCTGGATAAAGATCAGATTCTGGTCGGTACCCACGGACAGTATACACCTGCCATTGGTGCAGCTTTATATTATGTGGAAAAATTTATACAGAGCGTGTGAATACAGGCAGCTTCACCTGAACCGCTCAAAAAAGCATGTCATACACAGCCAGACGGATATAACTTGATCCGCTCTGTCCTAAGGTATGACATGCTTTTTTTTATTTTACTTATTATTTTTTCAGTTCTTTCAGCAGCTGCCCGATCTTTGACACAAACAGATCAAAGGCCACATTATTCTTACCGCTGTTGATCACAATATCTGCTTTCGCCCGTGTAGGCTCCACATACAGATAATGCATCGGTTTTACTGTGGTAAGATACTGATCGATGATTCCGTTTAAATCCCGTCCACGTTCCTCCACATCTCTGGAGATCCGTCTTAAGATCCTCTCATCTGCATCTGCTTCCACATAAACCTTGATATCCAGAAGATCTCGGATACGGGGATCTGCAAGAAGCAGGATTCCTTCTACCAGAATGACCGGTCTTGGTTCGATCTTCAGCACTTTGTCGGAGCGGTTGTGCTGACTGTAATCGTATACCGGACATTGGATGGTTTTGCCCTCCTTGAGTTCTTTGAGATGCTCGACCAGAAGATCGGTTTCCAGTGAATCCGGGTGATCGTAATTCACCTTCACACGTTCTTCAAAAGGAATTCCGTCCTGTCTGCGGTAGTAATTATCATGATAGATCACCACCACATCGTCTCCGAAATGCTTCTTCAGTCTGTTTGTAAATGTAGATTTGCCGGAACCTGATCCTCCGGCGATCCCGATAATAATACTTTCCATCGTCTCTTTACCTCTTAATCTAGAATTCTTCCGCTGTGGATCCCGCAGGCTTCCCGAAGAGTTTTTCCGTATAAAGAAGCTTTTTCTTACACAAAAGCTGCCCGGTCGGTGTGCATCTCCTGCATCCGGTTCCGGACAGCTTTTCTGGTTATTTTTTATAAAGCAATCGTTCTGATCAGATCTCAGCCTGCTCAAGAAGTGCCGGGATCTTGGATTCCCATCCAAGTGCCATGATATGTACACCCTGGCAGTATGGCTTACACTCTTTGATGATACGTGCAGCGATCTCAACACCTGTGATACCAGCTTTTGTCTTCTCTTTGTCTGCTTTCAGTTCCTCGATCATCTCATCCGGAACATGAATGCCGGCAACGTTGTTGTTCATGAACTTAGCCATTCCAGCGGACTTCGGAATGATAATACCAACCTGTACCGGTTTTCCGAACTGTTTTGCTTTTTCCATGA